>Ga0157369_10009215_pt1 | contig 11294 bp, 10 predicted proteins | sample C25metaG_FD_113461 | JGI IMG/M metagenome (GOLD analysis project Ga0157369, IMG submission 113461) | Corn rhizosphere microbial communities from Kellogg Biological Station, Michigan, USA - C2-5 metaG | ecosystem: Host-associated > Plants > Roots > Rhizosphere > Soil | place: USA: Michigan... | reverse complement strand
TGAACATGGTGGTGCCGCCGTACCACTTCGTCGATGACACCCATATCCAGATCGGCGTCGATCCGAAAGGAGCCGCGTAATGGGCGCGTTCACGCAATGGTTCAACGAGCGCACGCCGGGGCTGGGCGCGGTCTACAAGAAGCACATGACGGGCTACTACGCGCCCAGGAACTTCAACGTCATGTACTACTTCGGTTCGCTGGCGCTGCTGGTGCTGGTGAACCAGATCGTCACCGGTATCTTCCTGACGATGTTCTACACGCCGACCGCGGCCGGCGCGTTCGATTCCGTGCAATACATCATGCGCGACGTGCACTGGGGCTGGCTGGTGCGATACATGCACGTGACCGGCGCCTCGATGTTCTTCATCGTGGTGTACCTGCACATGTTCCGCGGGCTGATGTACGGCTCGTACAAGAAGCCTCGGGAATTGGTCTGGCTGCTGGGCATGCTGATCTTCCTGGCGCTGATGGCCGAGGCCTTCATGGGCTATGTGTTGCCGTGGGGCAACATGTCGTTCTGGGGCGCCAAGGTGATCATCACCCTGTTCAGCGCGGTGCCGGTGATCGGCTCGCAACTGGTGGACTGGATCATGGGCAGCTTCGTGCCGTCCGATCCCACCCTGAACCGCTTCTTCGCGCTGCACGTGGTGGCGCTGCCGCTGGTGTTGCTGCTGCTGGTGGTGCTGCATCTGGGCGCCCTGCATGAAGTGGGTTCCAACAACCCCGACGGCGTCGAGATCAAGAAGCACAAGGGTCCGGATGGCCACCCGCTGGATGGCATTCCGTTCCATCCGTACTACACGTTGAAGGATCTGGTCGGCGTGGGCGTGTTTCTGATCATTTGCGCCGTGATCATTTTCTTCGAGCCGACCGTGGGCGGGTTCTTCCTCGAACACGACAACTCGATCCCGGCCAACGATCTGGTGACGCCGGCCACGATCAAACCCGTGTGGTACTTCTCGCCGTTCTACGCGATCCTGCGGATGATTCCGAGCAAGGGCTTCGGCGTGCTGGCGATGGCGCTGTCGATCATCGTGCTGTTCCTGGTGCCGTGGCTGGATCGCGGCAAGGTCAAGTCGGTCCGCTACCGCGGCGTTGGCTACAAGGTGGCACTGACGATTTTCGCGATCGTGTTCATCCTGCTGGCCGCGATCGGCGCCGACCTTACGCCCGGCTGGATCGTGTCCATCTTCGGCCCCAATGCCGACATCACCACGATCGAGAACCTGTTCGGCCGGACCCTGGTGGTCCTGTACTTCGCGTTCTTCGCGTTCCTGTGGGTCTATACGTTCTTCGGATTGGAGAAAACCAAGCCGGTTCCGGAAAGGGTGAGCACGCATGACTGACAAGACTTTCCGCGCGTCCATGCGCTCGCTGTCGGCCCTGCTGATCGCACTTGCCGTGGCGCTGGTGGCCTCGCCGTCCGCATTCGCGGAAGAGGGCGGCGGTTACGCCAACGCCAACATCAACGTGCATGACCAGGCGTCGTTGCAGCGCGGCGCGCGCCTGTTCATGAACTACTGCGTGGGCTGCCATTCGCTGAAGTACCTGCGCTACTCGCAGATGGCGGACGGACTCGGCCTCACCGAAAAGCAGGTGATGGACAATTTGAACTTCACCGGCGCCAAGTTCGGCGATCCCATCGTGTCGGCAATGCCGGAAGCCGACGCCGAGAAATGGTTCGGCAAGGTACCGCCGGACTTGTCGCTGGAAGTCAGCGCCAAGGGCGCCGACTGGGTTTCGGCGTACCTCAAGGCGTTCTATCTCGATCCTGCGACCAACAGCGGCTGGAACAACACGGTATTCCCGAACGTTGCGATGCCGTTCCCGCTGTGGCAGTTGCAGGGCGAGCAGGTGGCGGTAATGAACCCACCCGAAGGCGGGAACCCGGCCACGGTCAAGGAATTGAAGCTCGCCCACCCTGGCAGCATGACCCCTGCGCAGTATGACCAGGCGGTGCGCGACCTCACCGCGTTCCTGGCCTACGTATCCTCGCCGGACGAGTTGCCCCGCAGCCGCATCGGTGCCTGGGTGGTGCTTTATCTGGTACTTTTCACCCTGTTCGCCTTGGTGCTGAAAAAGGAATACTGGAAGGACGTGCATTGACCGGCGGCTGCTTCGCCCGCCCGGCAATGCCCACATCCGGGACTGTCGCGTCACCGGACCCGCAAGGCCCATGGGGGACACTGGCATGATCCAAACCGCTCACACCACCCGCACCGTGCTGACCCTGTTCACCGCGCCCGACGACGTGCAGTCGCATCGTGTCCGGCTGGTGCTGGCAGCCAAGGGCGTGGTCTACGACCGCGTCGAAGTGCCGCCCGGCAAACCACACGAAGAACTGCTTTCGATCAATCCGTACGGCGACACCCCGACGCTGCAGGATCGCGACATGGTCCTGTACGAGCCGGACGTCGTGTGCGAGTACATCGATGAGCGTTATCCGCATCCGCCGCTGATGCCGGTCGATCCGCTGTCGCGCGCGCGCCTGCGCCTGGCCTGCGTGAGGATCGAGCGCGACTGGGTGCCGGAAGTGGCGAACATCCGTGCCGGCGGACGCGCCGCCGAGGCCGCGCGCAAACGGCTGTGCGATCACCTTATGGCCGCGCTGCCGTTGTTCAAGGCCGCCAAGTTTTTCCTGAATCCGGAAATCAGCCTCGCCGATTGCCTGGTGGCGCCCGTGGTGTGGCGCTTGCCCTCGCTGGGCGTGTCGCTCCCCAAGGACGCCAAGCCGATCGTCGATTACGGCGAACGCCTGTTCCGCAGTCAGGGTTTTGCGCGCAGCCTCACGGCTGAAGAGCGCCTGCTGGGCGAGCTGTGACCGAAGAACAAACCCCCGCCATGACCTCGAACCGCCCCTATCTGTTGCGGGCGGTGCACGAGTGGATTTGCGACAATGGCCTCACACCCTACATCGTGGTCGATGCTGCCAAGCCCGGTGTGCAGGTTCCGCCGCAGGCGATCAGTGAAGGCCGTGTCGTGCTGAACCTCGCGCCGCGTGCGATCGCGCGGCTGGAGATCGGCAACGAAGCGATTACGTTCATGGCGCGCTTTGGAGGTGTCGGCCACGCGGTCAGCGTCCCCGTCGCCGCCGTACAGGCGATCTATGCACGCGAAAACGGTCAGGGCATGCTGCTGGCCGAAGATGCGGCGGGCATGACTTCATCCGCGCCGTCTCCGGATGCATCCTCGGCAAGACCCGCCGTGCCCGCGCTGCAGGCCGTGCCCAACTCCGCGCAGGATGCATCGCTATCCGATGGCGAGGGCGAAAAAAGCGATGATGGCGACAAGCCGGACAAACCGCGGCCCAAGGGCAAGCCTAGCCTGCATGTCGTGAAGTGACGAAGGTGTAGCCCGCTGGCGCGCCTGGATGTTTTTTTGCTTTTGATCGCCACCCCGGCGAGCGCCCGGGACATTTGTTGCTGGCCCTCGCCCGTAACGGCCCATGCGCAGGTTGGACCGAACGCAGTTCGTGGGTGACCCGGACTCGATCCGGGGAGGCCAACGAGGCCGTGGCATTCGCCCACCACTCGGATCAATCCGCTCGCGGAAGCGCAGGTCATTCCGCTGCGCGTCAGTGCAGTGTCCTTCGCGCACGCGTGATCGGAACGACTTTGTCGCCGGCATCCGGCGCAGTCTGCATCGGCGGCACGCCGTGCAGCACAGGGACCGCGGGAACCGCGGCAACGTTGCCCAGATCGTGACGTGCGGGCATGCTCTCGCCCACAATGCGATCGCCGAGCAGCCGGATGCTGGCGGACTGGCGATCATCGCCGCCGCGGCTGGTCTCGAAGCGGTACTCGCGCATCACGTGGAACGTGCCGCGTCGCCGGTTCACGCGCAGACGGTGCAACGCCACGCTGTCGTCGAGCAGTTGCACGCCGTGCAATTCGCACAGGTGTCGCGCATGCGCCGTCGCGCGTTCGCGCAGCCGCAGCACGTGGTACCACGTGCCGATCAGCACCATGAACGCAAGCAGCGGCAACCAGACTTCCAGCACGTCACGATCCTCGCGCACCCGGGCGGGCGCGTTCGCAGCCATCATGCCGGCATCGGCATGGGAAAGACAGACAGGATATGGGGGTCGGCCGGCGTTACTTCACGCGTTCGACGCGCACGCTCTGGTTGCAGCCCTGCACGTACATCAGCCAACTGCCGAGGATCATCGGTTTGATCGTGACTTCCGGGTTGTCGACTTCCGGACACGAGTACGCACCGGACTCGGCCTGCTTCCAGACCTGGCCATTGTCGAGCGTGAAGGTGCTGTGTCCGCCCCAGCCATTGAAGTGCCCGACCAGGTGCGTGTTGAATTTGTCACGCGGCTGGTTGGTTGGATAGAACACCGGCTGGCCGCTGGCGGAGACCATCTTGGTCTGTTCGTGCGTGCGCAGCCAGCTGTCGAGGTTTTGAAGTTCCTGCGGCGTCAGCTTGTCGAGGCCCGCGGCCTTGAAGTCGGCCGCCGACATGCGCTCCTCGAGCGAGGAAAACTGTTGCGCCATGACAGGCAGGGCGGTGGTCAGCAGGGCCAGTGCGGCCGGCAACATCAGTCGAGTGCGCATGGGCGGCGATAATAGCAGTGCCCCATGCAAGCCGCACGGGGTTCGTGGAGAGTCCGATTTAATACACTGACCATCTTTCGGCGGCCTTTCCCGGCGGCGCCGGATGCTGTTTCGGCATATGGACCCATCGCTCACGAACATCGATTCCGGACCGGCGGCGCCCATCGCCATGCTGCCTGCAGGTGATCGCGCACTCTGGGCGGAGACCGACGCATTGCTGCGGGACATTGGTTGCGATGCGGAAACCTGCGTCGCGGCAGGATGGTATGCGGTGGCGGTCGCGCATCCGCAGGCGTGGCTCGCCGAAAGTGCGCGCGCACCGGAATCGGTGCGCCGCCTGGTGGAAGGCCAGCAGCAGGCCGAACGCGTGTGGGCCTTGCACGCATCCCATGACATGGCCGGCGGCAGCGAAGGATTGCGCCGATTGCTGCTGGCGATCATCCGCGATCTTCGCGTCGTATACCTGCTGCTGGCACGGCAGTTGGCGAAGTTGCGCGCCGCGGCTGCGCTGCCGGAAGCCGAACGCCGCGAATTGGCGCAACTGACCCGCGACATCCACGCGCCGCTGGCCAATCGTCTCGGTATCGGGCACTGGAAGTGGGAGCTGGAAGACTTGGCATTCCGGTATCTGCAGCCCGACACATACCATCGCATCGCCGCGTTGCTGGACGAGCGCCGCGCCGATCGCGAAGCATGGATCGCGCGCTGTGTCGACGCGTTGCGCGAGGCCCTGCGTGTGCAAGGCGTCGAAGCCAGTGTCGACGGGCGCGCCAAACACATCTATTCCATCTGGCGGAAGATGCAGCGCAAGCGCATCGGTTTCGGCGAGCTGTACGACATCCGCGCGCTGCGCGTGCTCACGCGCAGCGTGGCCGATTGCTATGCCGTGCTCGGCGTGGTGCATGCGCTGTGGCCGATCATCCCGCAGGAATTCGACGACTACATCGCGCGGCCCAAGGGCAACAACTATCGTTCGCTGCACACGGCCGTGATCGGTCCCGACGGCAAGACGCTGGAGGTGCAGATTCGTACCGAGGAAATGCATCGCGGCGCCGAACTCGGGGTGGCCGCGCATTGGCGCTACAAGGAAGGCGGCGGTGGTGATGCCGCCTATCAGGCGCGCGTCGCCTGGATGCGCAAGCTGCTGGAATCGCGCGGCGAGGGTGAGGACGACGCGGCGCTGGCGGCGGAACTGCGGGCGGAACTGGCCGAAGATCGCGTGTACCTTTTGACGCCCAAGGGTGAGGTGATCGACCTGCAGGCCGGCGCGACGGTGCTGGATTTCGCCTACCACGTGCACACCATGGTCGGGCACCGCTGTCGTGGCGCCAAGGTCAACGGCCGCATCGTGCCGCTGACGTACCAGCCCGCCAGTGGCGATCGCATCGAAATCCTGACCGCGCGCGAACCTGCACCCAGCCGCGACTGGCTGTCGCCGCAGCTCGGTTATCTTGCCACCGCCAGCGCGCGCGGCAAGCTGCGCGCGTGGTTTCGGCGCGAGGATCTCGCCGCCAACGTGGCCGCGGGCAAGCTGTTGCTGGAGCGCGAGGTACGTCGCCTCGGCATTGCCAATGACGTGCTGGAAACCTTGCCGGCCCGACTCGAACGCAAGAGCCGCGACGATTTGCTGATTGCGCTCGCGCTCGGTGAAATCGGCATCGCGCAACTGACCCGCGCGGTGCTGGAAACACAGACGGCACCGCAACCGGCGGCCACGAAACCGTTGCGGCGCATTCCGTCCGATGCTGGCAAGCCCGGCGCGGTGACCGTGGAGGGTGTCGGCAATCTGCTGACGACGCTCGCGCGTTGCTGTCGCCCACTACCCGGCGACGAAGTCATCGGCTACATCACGCGCGGCCGCGGCGTCACCGTGCATCGCGCCGATTGCGCCGCACTGGCAAGGCTGCGCGCGCGCGATCCTGCCCGGGTGATCGAGGTCCGCTGGCACAGCGCGCCCGATCGCGCCTATGAAGTCGACATTGCCGTGGTCGGCTACGATCGGCGCGACCTGCAGCGTGACGTTACCAACGTGGTCGCCAACAGCGGCGCGCGCATCGTGGCTTCGGACAGTCGCAGCAACGGCGATCTCGGCCAGTTGACGATGCATTTCACGCTGCGCGTGCGTGATTACGGCGAATTGTCGTCGTTGCTGACCCGGCTTGCCGCGCTGCCCAATGTCACCGACGCACGCCGGCTGGCCGCCGGCTGAATGCCGCCTAGCGCTGCCGGAAGGGGCCGCGGTCGAATGCTAAGATGCGCGATGCCGCGGCTTGAACAGCTGGAACCGGTGCAGGTCGCCGCGGTCTCACGGACACGATTGGGTACGCCGGACTGCGTTTCGGCGATCAGGGCCTGCTGACGCTCTGCCAAACGGGCCGCGCCCGGGATCAAGTCCGGGCAGACTTGGCCATTTGCCCGCAAGGCGAGGAAGAGCGAGGAAGATGTATGTCGATACATAGACGAGTGGTGGCGGCTTTGGCCGAGCGCCAACAGGCCTTGGCATGAACGGTCGGCACGATTCTTCTTCACGCGACACGTCACGCCGGACCGATCCGACGCTGGGCGATCTCGATCAACTCGATGCAGGCGCAGACCGGCGTGGCGCCGCGCGTGAGCGTGAGCCCGAGCGCCCGGCGTCCGCCCCGCGGCCGCCGCCGTTCAACACCCGCCCGGCGCGCAAGCGTCCATTGCGCCGGCGCCACCGGATGCGGTGGTCGCTGATCGTTTTGGCGGTGGTGGCAATCGTCGTGATCGGCTGGTTGTGGAACCATCAGGCAATGCTCAGCGGCATGCTGCCGCAGACGCAGTTGAATGCGCTGCTGGAGCGCGCGGATACCGCGTATTCGGCGGGTAACCTGGCCGGTAGCGAGAATAGCGCGCGTGACTTGTACGAAGCCGCGCGAGCGCTCGATCCCGACAACGAACACGCGCTGACCGGCTTGCAGAACGTCGGCCATGCGGAACTCGACCGCGCGCAGGCGGCGTTGAAGAAGCGCGATTACGCTTCCGCGCGATCGGCGCTGGAAGAAGCGCGCAGCCTGCTCGGCGGCGGCGCCGCCGTCGAGGGAATGGACAAGGCATTGGCGAAGGCGGTGCTGCAAACCTCCAACGTGGACGTGCTGATCAATCAGGCGCGTGCCGCGCTCGCAAACGGAGACATCGATGGTCCTGACGGCGCGGCGGCACTGTTCGGCAAGGTGCTCGCGGGCGACCCGCACAACGCGGTGGCGCGACACGGCATGGACCAGATCGGCGATCTGCTTGCCACGCGCATCCAGGGCCAAGTCGGCGGCAACGATCTCGCCGGCGCCAAGCAGACACTGTCGGATCTCGCAGGCTTGCTGCCACGCTATTCGCAACTTCCGACACTGCGTGCCAGCGTCGCCGCCGCCGAACGCGACTCCCAGTCGCAACGCGACCAGTACCTCGAGAAGGGTCAAGCCGACCTGCGCGCGGGCAAGATCACCGGCGCCGGCGACGACAATGCCGAGGCGCAGTTCAAGGCTGCGCTGGAAGCCGACCCCGACAACGACAAGGCCAAGGCAGGGCTCGGGCAGGTCGCCGGGGCCTTGATCGTGCAGGCCAATGCCGCGCTGGAATCGGGGCAGGCGCAGGATGCGAAAAAACTGCTGGACGCAGCCGCCGAACTGGCGCCCAAATCGTCGGATCTTGCGGCGGCGCGTTCGCGCCTCGCGGCCAGCGAAGCGCGGCCCGCACCCAAGGCGGCGAATCGCGCGACTGCGCATGCGAGCGTCGCCACCGTCGAAGCCGACCAGGTGCCCGAGGCTTCCGCCCCGCCGTCGCCTGCGCCCCTGACCCCGATGCAATCGGCCAAGGTCGCGCGGCTGGTGGCGCGCGCCAAGAGCGCTGCGCGCAAGGGCGACATCATGTTGCCGCCGGGCGATAGTGCCTACGACCTGTATCGCGCCGCACTGGGCATCGACGGCGACAACGTCGAGGCGCAGGCGGGGTTGCGTGCGCTGCCGGAAGTCACCCGCGCCCAATTCGATCAAGCGGTGCGCGAGGACAACCTCGATCACGCGCACGACATGCTGGCTACGCTGCAGCAACTCGACCCGGGCGATCCCGCCATGCCCGCCATGCGCCACCGGCTGGGCAGCGCCTGGCTCGACCGCGCCGACCATTACGTCGGCCTGGGCGAGTTGGCGGCTGCGCGCACCGCGCTGCAGGAGGCACAGCGCCTGATGCCGCAGGATCCCCGCATCAGCGAAGTCGATGCGAGAATCCAGCGCGGCAACCAGTGAACACCGGATCAGCCTGCCGCGCGCGGAGGCGAAGGCAAACCGATGGGTGAGTGGCGCGAGGGGACGGTTTTGGTGTGTGGCGCCAGCAGCCAGATCGGCTGGTTTCTGCTGCCCGAACTGGTGCGCGCGGGTCCGCCGGTGCTGGCGTTGTCACGCAGCGGGCAACCGCCGATGAAAGGCGTCGCGTGGCTGCGTGGCGAATTGCCGCGGCCGCCTTCCGCGGTGGACGCCGCCAGGTCCCTCTGCAGTTTCGCGCCGCTGGATGCGCTGGCGCGATGGATCGAGGCCGGTGCCGCGCCGAATCTCGAGCGTGTCGTCGCCACCAGTTCGATGAGTGCGGAAAGCAAGCAGACGTCCCCGGTCGCCGCCGAGCGCGAGGTATCGCGGCGACTGCGCGAAGGCGAAGCCGCGCTGGCGCGCGCGTGCGAAAGACGCGCGGTTGCGTGGACGGCATTCCGTCCGACCCTGATCTACGGTGCGGCCCGCGACAAAAGCCTGACGCCACTCGCGCGCCGCGCGACGCGCTGGCGGATATTTGGATTGCCCGCGGGCGCGGGTTTGCGTCAGCCGGTGCATGCGGCCGACATCGCGATCGCCGTGCAGCGCGCGTTGGACGGCGGCGCGGAGGGGCGTGTGCTGCAAATGGGTGGCGGCGAGCGATTGACGGCAAGTGCAATGTTCGAACGCGTGCGCGCCGGCTTACCGGTACGCACGCTCCCCATCCGAATTCCAAGAGCATTGATTCGCGCGGGCGCACGCGCCGTGCCGCCCCTCCGCGGACCGCTGACGCGGCTGGAACAGGATCTGGTCGCCGACAATACTGAACTCGAACGCCTGCTCGATGTGCATCCGCGTGATTTCAGGCCGGACCGGGCATGCTGGGGGCTTTGAAGTCACCGGCCGTACAGCGACAATCACGCAATCATGTCGCGAGAACTGCCGCCTGTCATGTGTCGTGTTGATCCCGTGCGCACGCAATGGTGCGCGGCGATGGGCGCATCGTGATCGGGGGCGGGCCGGGTTCGGACGTGGCGACGGTGCAGCAGTCCGCTGTGTGCGCAGTGGTGGTCACCTGGCAGCCCGATCTCGGGGTGCTGCGCGAACTGCTGGATGCGCTGTCTCCGCAGGTTGGACACATGGTCGTGGTGGACAACGGTACGCGCGATCCGCGATTCCATGAATTGTGCGCGGCGCGTTCCGACATCGTGTTGATCGCATCGGGCGAGAATCACGGGCTTGCGCATGCGATCAATGAGGGTATCGATCGTGCACGCGGTTTGCAGGGCATATCGCACGTGCTGCTGATGGACCAGGACAGCGTGCCGGTCCGGGGCATGGTAGACGCACTTCGATACGCACTCACCCAAGTCGAGGCGAGCACGCGCGTGGCCGCAGTAGGTCCGTGCTTCCGTGATCCGCGCGAGCCGGAGGGCGCACCGTTCGTGCGCATCCGTTTTCCGTTCAACAAGAAGATGCGTTGTGACGGCAATTGCGAAACCGTCCCTTGCGATTTCCTGATCTCGTCGGGCTGCCTGATTCCGCTTGCCGTGTTGGGTGACGTGGGCGGGATGGATGGCGCGCTGTTCATCGACAACGTGGACCTGGATTGGTGTTTCCGCGCCAGTGCCGCGGGCTACACCTTGCACGGCGCCTGCGCCGCGCACTTGCGCCACAACCTTGGTGAAGCGCGTCGACACGTACCCGGTTTGCCGCGCGACATTGTGGTGCATTCGCCGCGACGCTTGTTCTACATGATGCGCAATCGGGTGTTGTTGTATCGGCGCGCGTACACACCGCGGCGCTGGGTTGCGCAGGACATGCTGCGCTTGGTCGTCAAGTTCCTGTTGTTTGCGTTGCTGGTGGCGCCGCGCAGGAAAAACATGCGCTGCATGCTGGCGGGGCTGTGGGCGGGCGCGCACGGACGCGCGACGCCGCCACCCGGGGATTCCTGAACGTCAACCGCGCATCAGCTTGCGCACGCGCCGTTTCAGTGCCGGCAGCGTTTCGGCTTCGAACCATGGATGCCGCTGGAACCATGCGGTGTTGCGTGGGCTTGGATGCGGCAGCGGCAACACCCCGCCGTCGAAGTATTCGCGCCATGCCTCGCAGGTTTCCGTCAGCGTCGCCTTGCGACGATTGCCGAGCATGCCGCGGATCGCGTAACCGCCGATCGCCAGCGTCAATTTGACCTTCACGAGTCGCGGCATCAACTGGGGATGCCACAACGGTGCGCATTCCGGCCGCGGCGGCAGATCGCCGGATTCGCCTTTACCCGGGTAGCAGAAACCCATCGGCACGATGGCGACGTGGTGCGGTTCGTAGAACGTGAGGTCGTCGATGCCGAGCCACGCACGCAACTTCTCGCCGCTCTTGTCATGGAAGGGGATGCCCGTTTCGTGCACCTTGCGACCCGGCGCCTGGCTGACGATCAGCAGGCGCGCATCGGGATGCGCCTGCAGTACGGGCCG
>Ga0157369_10009214_pt1 | contig 11294 bp, 12 predicted proteins | sample C25metaG_FD_113461 | JGI IMG/M metagenome (GOLD analysis project Ga0157369, IMG submission 113461) | Corn rhizosphere microbial communities from Kellogg Biological Station, Michigan, USA - C2-5 metaG | ecosystem: Host-associated > Plants > Roots > Rhizosphere > Soil | place: USA: Michigan... | reverse complement strand
TGAAATGGCGAGTGACAACAAATCTCTTGGCCGTTTTATCCTCGACGGAATCGCTCCAGCTCCTCGCGGCGTGCCTCAGATTGAAGTGACTTTCAATCTCGACGCCAACGGTATTCTTAATGTCACCGCGAAAGATAAGGGAACTGGTAAAGAACAATCTATTACCATTCAAGACAGTGGTAACATGAGCAAAGAAGACATCGAAAAAGCTCAAAAAGAAGCCGAAGCTCACGCTGATGAAGACAAGAAAAAGCGTGAAGCCGTAGACAGTAGGAATCAGCTTGAGAACGCTATTTACCAAGCAGAAAAAATGCCCGATGAATACAAGGACAAGATTTCTGAAGATGATGTAAAAACCATCAAAAATGCTGTTGAAGAGGCAAAAAAGCACGAGAAATCTGAAGACAAAGAAGAACTCGAAGCAGCCGTCAAAGCACTAAACGATGCTATCATGCCAATCGGTGCCAAAATGTATGAAGCTGCAAGTAAAGAAGAAGCCTCGGCCGAAGGTGACGCTAAAAAGTCAGACGACAAAGACGAGCCTGTAGAAGGCGAAGTTGTTGACGACAAGAAGTAAGGTACATCTTTATAAAGAAAACCGCTCCTTTACGGAGCGGTTTTCTTTTTGCTAACTAAAGACACATAGAGTGCAGCCCATACCATACCGGGGTCTCCCTTATAGATTGGGGCATAATACCAGCTGCCAACCTTGTTGAGCATTTCTGGAAAAGTGCCGTGTTTTTCGATCATACCAGCAGCGTATTTTTCACGTTGTTCTTTGTATTCGGGACGTTTGTAGCGTTTTAGAAGATGCAAGTAAAACACGCCGTGCCAGCTCCATAAAGTTTCTTCCTGGTAGTCTGGCATCCATGGTTTTGTCATCCACCAATGGTATCTAAAGCTCTTTGGCTGCTTGGTGTAAATAAGCGGGAAGGGCTCGTTCAATTTTTCTTGGGCAATGTAATCAAACGTCGCGCCTGCCATCGCTTCGTCGTCAATCACTCTTAAAAAGAAGGGAAAAAGGGCGGATTCAGCGCTAAAAGCGGTTGCCCTGCGGTCGGCATTGAAATATTGTCCGTTCCAATAGCGACTCAGAAGCTCTTCTTGGTACTGCAAAAGATCATACGGAAAGCCTTCAAGTTTTAGTTTTTCAACACAATATGCCATGCGGGCAACGAGTGTTACGGCGTAAGCGCTGCGATCGTATATAACCGCGTCGCGCATCTCGGCAAATTTAATTGGCCGCACATACCCTGTTGGGTCGAGATATTTTTTGCAGTAACGGTCAAGCTGCTTGGCTAAAAACTTACGCTCGGCTTTATTAAGGTCATAGTTGCTGACGACTAAACAGTGGAGAAGCCAGGGAAGTGAATCAACTGCGTGGCCCGGGGCGTTAAAGCAGTTCCCTGCTTTGTCTATGCAGGTTGTTACAATGTTTGCGCGTCGGAAGTGAAGTAGCGCCCATCTTAGTGTGTGGAGTACGTGTTTTTTGTAGCCAATCTTCACGAGTGATTCTGAAACTGTACCAAAATCACGCATCCAAAAGAAGTCAAAATGTCCTAGGCTCGTGCGATAAAAGTCCCCTTCCCATAACTCGTTGACGATCTGCTGGCAAATCTCGAGCGCACTTCCCTTTTTCTTTGGAATTCTTACAAAATAACGGTTAATGAGCTGCCGCTTTTCGGCACGAAGCGTTCCAAGAACACGGCCAACGTTTCGTATAAAAAATGCCATATATCGTCAGTATAGCGTGAAAAATAATAAATGAGAATTTTTTCTAACTATCTTCAAGTCGGCGGTCTGGTATGAACCACATAATGGATATCAAGGCATAGACGCCATATGCCAGTAACGGATGAATAAATGCGAGTCCAATTCCAAGAGCGTATAGTACCTGGGATATGATGCCTTTTGTATCGCGGCCCAGCTGTCTCTTGAGTTTGGGATTATCAGCGTGAATAAGAGTTCGGCTGAGTATGTAATAGGCAATACCACTCATAAAACCAATACAGCCGAAAACCGCCGCAGGCCAAGCATCACCTGGGAATTCTCCTGCCCATACTGTGGCTGCAGGAATGAGAGAGAGCCAAAATAGCAAATGAAGATTCGCCCACATAACAGTGCCACTAATACGCCGTGATGACCGAAGCAAATGATGGTGATTATTCCAATAAATACCTATAAATGTAAAACCAAGTAAATACGCCAAAAAGAGTGGAATGACCGTATGGAGCGCAGAAAGTGTGTCACCAGGGGGCGGTTTAATTTCAAGCGCAGTAATAGTAATGATTACCGCCAGTACACCGTCGCTGAACGCTTCAAGACGGGTGGGAGTAATGGGTCCTGGTCTTTCCTGCTTCATGTATATAGTATACTCAACCATATTTTATTTGCGCTTAAGGACGTATCATGCTATAAGTAAATTATGATCACGAATAAGTCATACCAATTAGATGTGAATATGGGCAGCGGCTTCGCGGGCAATTCTTTTGGTATGGCTTATCTTCTTTCTTAACACACACTTTTGACACGAGATAAGCCTCTGAATCCCGGAGGTTTTTCATTTCCTAGGAATCGGAGGCTCTTCCGGTCTCAAAAGAGACCAATTAATAACAAAGGAGGTCATGATTATGGCATTTGGACCCATCATGCGAGTAAAAGCCGGCGAACTGTTGGTCGAACTGGCGCCGCTTACCAAAGAAAACGTAACGCAGTTTATCGAGAACGGCGGGATGCAGCATGCTTCAGTAACAAAATACCTTGCTCGAACCTCGGCGCCCGTAAATGAGGACGAGCTTGAATGGTTTGAGCGTACTCGGACAGACAAAGCAAGTGTTATCTGGGGTATCTACGTTATAGACGGCGACGAGAGGAAGCTTATTGGCAATACGGCGCTCGAGAACATTACCCGGAAGCATATTCACCAAGCAACTAGTGGTTCGTTGATTTTCGACCAATCATATTGGGGCAAGGGGATTGCAAGTAGTATCCATAAAGCTCGTACATGGTATGCGTTTCAATATCTTGGGCTGCACCGAATTATGTCAGCGGTGATTCAGGGAAACGTTGGAAGCCTGAAAGCGCTTCGCAAGTCTGGGTACGAACTGGTATATGTTGAACGCAATACGGTTTTTGTAGATGGTCATCTGCGTCACCAGGACAATCTAGAGTGCCTTAATCCCAACGAGCCATTCTGGTCGCAGTGGTGGCGTGGTGAGCGGTCGTCAAAGAAATCACAGGAAGCAAAAAAACGTACCATCGATGCGCTTTCGTGGGCCGAGAAGAACGTGACACTCCTTTAAAACAGCCCCGCCAAGGTACGCACTCTTGGCGGGGATTCAACTCTATCTGTTCTAATTTTAAAAATACGAGTATAGTGGTAAGTAATTATGCATACGCTTAATCTACCTCAGTCGTACCAGTTTACGGATACGGACCTCGTTACAGGTGAGGGTAATACTCAGTATGTTTTGCGTGTACGAGATCTTCCGCTTGAGAAAAAGCCCCGTGAAAAACTCTTAGCGGCCGGACCAGCCCACCTTTCACACGCCGAGTTGGTTGCTATTCTGCTGGGCGTCGGCACCCGTAAAGAAGAAGTTATGGGGATGGCAACCCGAATTCTGCGTGAATATGGTGAGCGGGCAATTGTAAACGAAACAAACCCAAAGCGGCTCGCTGATTCCTTGGAGATTCCTTTATCGAAAGCCTGTCAGATTGTTGCCAGTTTTGAGCTCGGCCGTCGCTTTTATCAACAAAAAGCAGGCAAGCCGGTATTTGTTCGAACAGCTCAGCAGGCATTTGATCATCTAAAAGCAATCGGTGACCTTCAAAAAGAACAACTTCGCGGGCTTTACCTTAACAGCCGCTATCAGGTCATTCACGAAGAAATTATCTCGCAGGGAAGCCTCACTGCGAATATTGTCCATCCACGCGAGGTATTTCAGCCAGCGCTTGAATATGGTGCGGTGGCAGTAATCGTGGCTCATAATCATCCGTCGGGTGTGCTTGATCCAACAGATGATGACGTAACGGCGACGACTCAGCTTATTGCGGCCGGAAAAGTACTGGGAATCGAGCTGCTTGACCATTTAATTATTGCAAGCGATAAATTTATAAGTGTACTAGAGGGGAATCACAATGAGTAGTATGGCGCTTACCTATCAATTACCTGTTTTTACGGGGCTAACCACGCACGGTGAAGAAGCGCTTTTATTTAGAGATGGGCTTATTTCTGATAACGAGCGCCGTAAGCTTGATGTGGAGGTGCGATCTGGTGATTACTTTGTAACACTTGCGACAAAACTAGACCTTTTAGGCCAAAATATTACCAATCGTTATATTAGGGCAAGCCTTGACCAAATTGTGACTGACCTCGTGTATATGCAACACACCTATACTATTACTAAAGAAGATAAAGAACAGGCCGAATAACCTCATGGACATCCAAGCAGAACTTTCAAAAATTTTTAAAGGCGAGATCGACACGACCAATGAAACGCGTGAATTTTACAGTCACGACGCCAGTCTTTTTGAACTAAAGCCAGAAGTCGTTGCATTTCCAAAAGACGCCGATGACATTAAGGCGGCTGTAAAATTTGTGAACGACAACAAAAAAGAGCACCCAGAGCTTAATGTCACGCCTCGTGGACGGGGAACTGATATGTCCGGAGGTGCAGTTAACGAGTCGATTATTCTTGATGTCAGTAAACATATGGATCAGCTGATTGAGGCAACCGAAACCACGGCGCATGTGCAGCCAGGCATGATGTATAAAAATTTTGAGATTGAGACATTTAAACACGACGCCCTTATGCCAAGTTATCCCGCAAGTCGCGAACTGGCTTCGGTCGGCGGAATGGTTGCCAACAACTCGGGCGGTGAAAAGTCGCTTGAATTTGGCAAGACTGACAACTTCGTAACTGAGTTAAAAGTTGTGTTAGCCGATGGCAATGAATATACAGTCGGTCCGCTCAATCGTGATCAGCTCAATGCCAAAATGGATCAAGATGATTTTGAAGGTGATTTGTATCGCCGAACATTTGAGCTTTTAGATGGTCACTACGATGAAATCCAGGCAGCTGCACCAAAAGTAAGCAAAGATTCTACCGGGTATCACCTTTGGAATGTCTGGAAGCGTGACACGGGTATTTTTGACCTTACAAAACTGTTTGTAGGTTCTCAGGGAACGCTTGGTATTGTCACTGACATCAAGTTTAAACTTGTCCCGCGTCCGCAGCACTCTGGAACACTGGTATGTTACATGCGTTCTATCGACAACCTTGGCGAAGTGATCCCGGCGGTATTGGCTCAAAAACCGGCGACATTTGAGTGTTTCGACGACAATACGCTCTGGCTAAGCTTTAAGTTCTTCTTCTCATTCCTGACTCGTCTTGGGTTGTGGTCATGGATCAAGCTAGCCCTGCAGCTTATTCCAGACGGTATTATGCTTGTAAAAGGTATCCCGCAGCTGATCTTGCTTATTGAATTTACAGGCTCTAGTGAAGATGAAGTAAAACACAAAATTCACACGGCAAAACAAGCGCTCGAAGGTTTTGGGTTTACCTATATGGAGGAAGACGGCAACGAAGCAAAATCTAGAAAGTTTTGGCTAATGCGCCGTGAAAGCTTTAACTTGCTTCGTTCTAAGGTGAAGGATAAGCACACTGCGCCATTTATCGACGATTTTATTGTGCCGCCAGCTAAACTGACCGAGTTTTTGCCAAAGCTTCGTGTCATCATTAAAAAATACAAGCTCATGGCAACCATTGCCGGCCACCTGGGTGATGGTAATTTCCACGTTATCCCACTCATGAAAATCGAAGATCCAAAAGAACGTGCCAAGCTAGAGCCTGCTATGAAAGAGGTAAACGAGCTTGTACTAAATGCCGGTGGTTCGGTTTCGGGTGAGCACAACGATGGCATGATACGTGGCCCGTGGTTAGAGCGTATGTACGGTCCAACCGTTCTTGGCTACATGAAAGAGATTAAGCACATTTATGACCCGGATACTATTTTTAACCCGCACAAAAAGACCGAAGCGACATGGGATTTCAGCTTTAGCCACATCCGCGAACATTTCTAGGAAGCAATGTACCACTTTAGAAAAACTCATAAAAACTACAGAAAGCACAGAAAGGCAGACGAACATAAAGGCGACTGCCCTTTTTGCGATACACTCGACGAGCGCATTGTAAAAAGCACAAAGACAATGAATGTTATCCCTAATCGTGTGTTTTATGATATTTTTGAGGGTCGAAAAGTTCTTGACCATTTGATGATTGTTCCGAAACGGCACATTGAAACGCTCAAAGACTTCACCGACAAAGAGAAGGTGGAAATGATGACGCTCGCCGGTGAATATGAGTCTCAAGGCTATAATGTATATGCACGCGGCGTAGGAAGTCTTACTCGTTCCGTAAAACATCAACATACACATCTTATTAAAATCACAAACGAACGAATGCCTCGTATGTATGTGTATATAAGAAAACCGTACTTGCTGATTCATAAATAAACCAGAAAAAGAAGAACCCCTCACGCCTGGCTGGTCGTGAGGGGGATTTGCTCTTATGCGACGGCTGCGCTTATGCGCGGCGGCGTACAGTCAGGGCAGGTGGTATATGCCAACGGAATTTCGAGGTGGCATGTTTCGCATACCTCGTTTTCCCGGTGTGTACCGATTTGTATTGCAACCCCGGTCTTCGGGGCCCTCCCGAGTTCTGACAGCTCCTCGTCTCTGAATAGGGACTGGAGAGGCGCGTTAAGCGCCTTAGCCAGAGCGAGCGCGGTTTCAACACGGACTTTGTCGTGAGTCGTATTGTCGCGCTCAATTCGGTAAATGGTGCCTGGCGCAATGCCAGACTTTTCGGATAGCGCCTTGACGGAGAGCCCAAGCTCAAGCCGACGTGTGTAGACGCGGTGCGATACCTTCAATGTACCTCCAAATGGTTGGTCTACTTGGTTTTCCCAAGCCTTCAATTTATAGCACATTTAACAATAAAAATCAAGTATAACGAGGTGCTGTATATTTAAAAAACAGATATGTGTGAGAAAGTTAACATATGAATTAGTTTTTTCAGGATATTCTTTGAAGAGGAAGAGGTGGAGAATATGAGGAATAGTTCACAACCGTCTGTCAGTCGACTACATAATGCTCTTCCTTATCCCTTTTCGAAAAGAGCCCACAGAACTGTGTGGGCAATCGGAGCTCTGGTACTGTTTCTGACAGTACCTTTTTTGAATTCAAAGTTTCAAACACATGCTAGTCCACCAGACAAGACTATCCAGCCCGTAGGAAGCGCTACTCCACATGCAAAGATAAAGCTTCAAGATAATTCTTCTACTGTTCGTATCAATGACCAAGTAATTCCACTGCCGGCAGATGGTTCTATACATAAAACAATCCACAGTGACGGCGGGCAGACAAAAGTAGACGTGTCAGTTGATGCTTCATCGTCGGGGGATCAAGCAAATTCTTCCACTAATTTTCAGCTGAACATTAACAGCCAACAGGAGACAACTATAAATAACTCCGAGTAGTGTGGTCGGACGACCTCAGAAAACATCACACTTCTGAGGTCGGGCGAACACCCGAAAGCAATCAATAATATAAAGGAGGATGATATGAAGATCAAAAAAACTGTAGGAGCAGGGGTGGCGTCATTAGGCCTCGTCATTGGTCTTGGTGGATTTGCCGCCGCCGCAACAGGGTCTATTACAAATACAGGTCCTGATTCACAGAATACGGTGAAGAGCAAAACCGTTAACAAGGCAAGGGTAAGAAACAATAATCATCTAAACCTTACGAGTACAACATCTCAAAGTGCAACTTCTGGCGATGCCCGTACTAATCACAATGGGACGGGCGGAGATGCGACAACAGGTGCTGCATCCAACACGCACGAGTTAACAGTTGATGCAACGATTGATAATTCTGCCACAACTGGTGGATTAGGTGGTGCAGTGGGGAGCGGCGATGACTCAGGCACTATTACTGGTACAGGTCCTGATTCGACAAACGTTGTTAAGTCAAAGACTATCAATAAGCTAAATGTTCAAAATAACAATAACCTTACAATCACAAACTCCACGAGCCAAACCGCAACATCGGGTGACGCTCATGTAAACGATAACACCACCGGTGGATCGGCAACGTCTGGCGATGTATCTAACTCAAGTACAACGGGCGTGACTATCGACCTCACAAATTAACATTTAGCAACGTGTCTATTGGAATTTTTCAACGCATCCAGCCTGGGGAGGATAGCTAAAACATATTCTCCCCTCCATAAAGAAATTATTTAATGGATAGGAGTGTCTCATGCAAAAGGTTAAACACATTGTACGGACCTGTGTATTTTATGCTCTCGTATTCATCACAATTAGCGGATACTCCTTGACGGTCTTAGCAGAGGAGGTGTCACCACCTATATATACATATGACCCTACAACGGATCATTGGAATACAGGCGCCTGGGTATTTGACACCGATTCGGGCACATACAAACCTAAACCTCAACCCGCTACTCCCACAGAAAATACCTCGGTACCAGATCAAACGCTACTGCCTGTTACCGACAAGCCCTCGACCTCTACGTTAGATACTGCAACAAATACGGTGAATAATACCGTTAATCTAGAAAATAACAGCACGTCGGCGGCACACTCGGGAGATGCCGGAGTCACGGGTAATACAAGCGCGGGAAACGCGACAAGTGGTAACGTAACGGCCTCGACAACAGTTGTGAACACCGTGCACTCTACGGTTCAAGGGGATACGGTAGGGGTCGCCCATTTTACCTCTGATATTTATGGAAACGTGACGGGCGATATTACCTTGTCGCCAACCATTGACTCCCTTTCGACCCAGCCAACAGACAAAGGCACAACCACGGTGAACAACGTAGCTGTGGTCACAAATAACGTAGCTGTGAATGCTGGCAGTGGTGATGCAACGGTGAGCCATAATACCACCGCTGGAAATGCCACAACCGGGAACACCAATGCGGTTGTTAACGTTATCAATCTTATTAACTCGATCATTGCTGCTAACAAGTCATTTATTGGAACGATTAATATTTACGGTAATCTTAACGGAGACATCCTTATATCACCAGAATTTATTCCTGAACTCCTTGCCAGCAATGCGGACAGTACCTCTGGTTCGGTGGCATCAGAAGAGGACCAATCAATTGTAAATAACGTTCATCTTAGTGCGTCGAGCGGGTCGGCAGATGTATCGAACAACACTACCGCGGGGAACGCGACAACAGGAACTGCTGAAACTAATTTGACCATTTTAAACCTCACTGGGCACGCCGTTACTGCAAGCAATAGCCTACTCGTGTTCGTAAATGTGCTTGGCACATGGGTGGGTGTTATTGTTGATGCACCCGGATCAACGGCGGCAATGCTCGGAAGTGGTGTTACTAATAACGCTTCAAGTAATCAAGCTGTAAGCTCAACGAACAAAAGCCAAATTACAAATACTATTGATGTGACGGCAAGTTCTGGAGATGCAAGCGTGACGGACAATACAAAAGCTGGCAATGCAACCAGTGGAAACGCTACGGCATCGGCGAATATTCTTAATATAGAAGCGGGTAATATAAGCCTTTCCGACTGGTTTGGCATTTTGTTCATTAATGTATTCGGAAGCTGGAACGGCAGTTTTGGCGTTGATACACCGAGCGGTAGTCCTCCACCGGTAACGATGTCTCCGTCTCCAGCGAGCACAGGTGCGCAAACTCCTGCAATTGCCTTTGGATTTGTGCAGCATGACCCCTCAGCTCAGCAGTCGATTCCAGTAAGTGAAGTGGCAAGTGACAGCAGTGATGACCTATCGGTATTAGGTGCATCAGACAAAAACACGACACCAATCAACTTGACGCCGACTCTTACAAAAACAAAACCATCATTTGATTTGTTTATGATAATCCCGGCAGCGATTCTACTACTCGGTACTATTGCGACGCTATTAGGCCGACGACATAACCGTATAATGTTTGCTGCGGCAGATACGTAAAAGAGCATATGGCACATGGATACTTTCAGGCAGTTCATATCTCATTATCCCCAAAGGTCTTTTAAAAAGGGTGAGACCATTCTTCTTAAAGGCGAGCGTCCGCGATATATATTTGTTATAGAATCTGGTCTTGTAAAAACATATAGTATTACAAAAACTGGCGATGAACGGCTTGTGGCAATTAGCCGCAAAGATGAAGACTTTCCTATAGGTTTTGCATTTGGTCTGATTGAAGAGTCTCAATATTTCTACGAGGCGTTTACCAAATGCACCGTACGGCTTATTCCCCTCCATGAATTTATACGGCATCTTCACACTGATCCAGAGAGTATGTATATGCGACAAGTACGTATGACAATGCTTCTTCTTTCAACACTTTCGAGAGTGCATGCGCTTGAGCAGTCGAGGGCAAGCGACAAAGTGGCGCTAACGCTTCTTTACATGGCCGATCAGCTAGGAGGAATCTTCAAAACATACAAAATGGCCAATCGTTTAAAAATATCTGTTACGCAGCAAGAAATTGCGAATTCGTTAGGCGTTACACGGGAAACCGCGAATGTTGAGCTAAAAAAATTAGAGATGCTAAAACTGATTGATCACTCGCGAAAATCATATGTTTTATATATGGAAAGGCTTCGTAAATACCTTGATAAAAACTAGGTCCATTCATCAGGGCGCTCTTAGCACTCTAGACATGCAAGTGCTAGTTTTGTATTATAAGTACAGATGAGCAAACGCGATTATTATGAAGTTTTAGGCGTTTCAAAAGATGCCAGCGCCGATGAAATAAAAAAGGCTTTTCGAAAAGCTGCTGTTAAACATCACCCTGATAAAGAGGGTGGCGATGAAACGAAGTTTAAAGAGATCAACGAAGCCTACGAAGTATTAAAAGACCAGCAAAAACGCCAGCGCTATGACCAGTTCGGCCATGCGGGTGTGGGTGGAAATGGCGGCGGAGCTGGGGGCGGCAATCCATTTGAAGGCTTTGGCGGATTCGGCGGACAGAACGTTAATTTTGATTTTGGTGATGGCGGCCTTGGCGATATTTTCGGCCAGTTTTTTGGTGGTGGAGGGCAGCAACGGCCAGGGCCAAAACGCGGCCGCGATGTTGAGACGAGCATTGTCCTTACATTTGAACAGGCGGTGTTTGGTGTTGAAGAGAAGATTTCTCTCGATATGGATGACGAATGCGAGCACTGTCATGGCACCACGGTAGAACCTGGCCATAGCATGAAAACGTGTCCAACCTGTAAAGGCGCAGGCCAGCAGA
>Ga0157369_10009212_pt1 | contig 11296 bp, 9 predicted proteins | sample C25metaG_FD_113461 | JGI IMG/M metagenome (GOLD analysis project Ga0157369, IMG submission 113461) | Corn rhizosphere microbial communities from Kellogg Biological Station, Michigan, USA - C2-5 metaG | ecosystem: Host-associated > Plants > Roots > Rhizosphere > Soil | place: USA: Michigan... | reverse complement strand
GCCACAACCGCCGCGAAACTGCTGGCTCATGTTCGCGGTGACACGGAGCAGGCCGATTTGACGCGCGCCGTCATCAGCGAAACACGCGCCTTCAAGTGCGACATGACCGATGGATTCCGCCGGATGCAGGAATCGCTCGGCTGCCCGATCGGCGCGGTGATCTATGTCTTTCGCTACCTTCCCGACGGTCGGCCCATTAGTTGGCCCGCGGGTTTTCGAAACGAGGTGGTGGCGGCGGCACAGGAGCTAAATTTGCCGATCTTCGATCCGGCGCCACTGGTGGCGGAGCATGGGGTCCAAGTGGCGATGTCCGATGACTCCCAACATTACAGGACACGGTTTCTTCCGGTGGTCGGCCGAGCCTTGATGGCGTTTACACACGAGGTCCATAGGGGCCGGGCCCCGGATTCTCGTAGGTGGCGCGACGAGACTAATCGGGCAGGGGGATGAATTCTCTGTCGTCGCCCGGAATGGTGCCGAAGCGCATTGCCTTCCAGTCCGCTTTCGCCTGCTCCATGCGTTCTTTCGAACTGGAGACGAAATTCCACCAGACGTGACGCGGCCCGTCGAGTGGCGCGCCGCCGAGGAGCATGACGCGAGCATCGCCGGAGGCCTTGATCTCCGCATGCTCGCCCTTGTCGAACAGGATCATCGCACCGGTTTCGTGGCGCGCGCCGGCCGACTCCACGACGCCACGAACCACCATCGCGCCACGTTCTTCGTATTCTTCGGGAAGTGCCAGTGCGCTCCCGTCCTTCATCTGCGCATCGACATAGAAGATTTCCATCGGCACACGGACGGGCGAGGTCATGCCGTAGGCCTTGCCGGTGACGACGCGCAGCTGCACGCCGTTATCTTCCGTGGCGGGCAGATCGGCCTTTGCGACGTGCTGGAAGTGCGGAGGATCTTCCTCGTTGGCGTGCGGCAATCCGACCCAACTCTGGATGCCGTGCATGCGGTGACCGCGGGCGCGGACATCGGCTCCCGTGCGCTCGGAGTGAACGATCCCGCGACCGGCCGTCATCCAGTTCACGTCGCCAGGCACGATCTCCTGAGCGTTGCCGAGGCTGTCACGATGCACCTGCGAGCCCTCGAACAGATAGGTGACGGTCGCAAGGCCGATATGGGGATGCGGCCGCACGTCGATGCCCTTGCCCGGCGCGAAATCGACGGGGCCGAAATAGTCGAAGAACACGAACGGTCCAACCGTGCGCTGATGGGGGTGCGGCAATACCCGCGCGACACTGAATCCATCGCCCAATTCCCGTTTGACTCCGCTTAAATCGCGCATAGATATCTCCAGGGTCCAATCCGAAATCCTACGCGATCGAAAGCGCATCAGAAACCCGGCGGCCGGGTCGTGCCTTTTCTCGCGCCGCGCGCGATGCAATAAGACTTATGGATAGGTTTTTATGAAGGGGCGAACGGTTGGACCTCTATCTGCATATCGGGACGGAAAAAACCGGCACGACCTCTATCCAGGATTTTCTGCGACGGAACCGCGGGCGGCTATTTGCCAAGGGTGTGCAATATCCGAAGTTGCCCGGCCCCCCCAATCAGATTGCTATCTCGACGGCTGCTCTGGAAGAGGTCCACAGTTCGATTGAACATATCTTCAACCTGCACTCCTTGAACGATCTCATCGAATTTCGCGGAACCGTGTCCGCCGCGCTGTCGGAGGCGTTTACCGACAGCACCTGCAAAATGGCGATTCTTTCCAACGAGCATTGTTCTTCGCGGTTGCAGCACCAGACGGAAGTCCAGAGCCTGCATGATATTCTCCGGCCCTTTTTCGACCGGATGTTCATCGTCATCTATCTGCGGCGCCAAGATGAATTTCTGCTGAGCACATACTCAACCGCCGTAAAATCCGGCTTGAGATGGCCCCTTGAGATTCCCACGGATTTCAAGCGTGGACGCCGGTACGATTATTGGAAATTGTTGAGCCGGTGGGCGAACGTTTTTGGGCGCGACGCCATGATTTGCCGAAGATTCGAAAGGAGCGCCCTGAAGGGTGGCGACGTCGTTGAGGACTTCCTGCAAGCTGTCGGTTTGGAAGACGATCCGGCATTTGAACATCCGCCGCATCAAAACGAAAGTCTGGATGCTGCAAGCCTCGAATTCATGCGTCTTATGAATAGTCATATCGGCGCTCGCGGTCCTTTGCGGCATCGTCTGTCACAGCTGCTTGCAAAGATCGGCAAAGGTCCGCTGCTGACGCTTCCTGCGGAAGATCTCGCTGAGTTCATGGGGACGGTTCGTGAACCCAATCGCAAAGTTGCCGAAGAATATTTTGGCGGGGCGCGGGAGGATTCGGACGACCCTCTGTTCGCGCCGCTTAAGTTTTCGAACCCGCGCACGGAGAAGGCCGAACTGACGCTAAACGAAGCGATTGCTGTGATGGCGCGCGTTTGGGCAGGCGTTAATGACGATGTCGAAGGTACTCTGATCGACGCTTCGCAGATCGATGTCAACGGCCGGCAGCGCCGGAAGCTTAAAGCTGCTCAGCCGAGCGCCAGCCGCGTTGAGCGGAAGAAGCAGCGACGGGAGAAGCGAGCCCTCAAACGCGCGAACGCCGAAACTCCGTCGGCTCCATAAAAATTAAAACTTTGACACGAATGGAAGATTAGAACCGTGATCTAACTTAGGTTGTAACGTCTGGGGGATAAGCGGCTTGGACGACGTTTATGCTCTGAATGGCAGCATCGCTGCATGCTCGCCCCTCGCGTCAAACGAAATTCCCTTCGAGCAATTGCTGAGTGCCGCCGATAGCGCGCGGGATGTGCGCCGGTATTCCGAAGCGGCGGATCTCTACCGGGCCTATCTGTGGCAGCATCCCGACCGCGCTGCGATCTGGGTTCAGTTCGGCCACATGCTCAAGGAGTCCGGCAAGACCGACGATGCCGGGCTTGCCTACGAACAGGCTCTCAAGATCGAACCGTTCGACGCCGATACGCACCTGCAATACGGCCATCTCCTGAAGATTACTGGCAATACGACCGTCGCGCTCCAGATGTATTCGCGCGCGCTCGAACTCGATCCGCAATCGCGCGACGCGGCGCGGGAATTGACGACGCTCCGCAAGGAGGTGGGTGTCGAACGAAAAGACGGCGCGTCGACGCCGCAGCTCTTCTGCCATTGGCTTTGGCACGGTGCCACGGTCCTCTGCGACGGGACGGTCACCTGCGGTCTCGACGATCCTTTCAAGCAGCGCAGCTACGGCAATCTGAAATCAGAGGCGATGCACGATGTGCTGCGCAAACCGGCAATCGCAAAGCGGCGCGAGGACTTACTTGCCGGAAAGGCTTGCGAAGGATGCAGCATGTACACCACGGCGGCGCGCAAGAATGACGATCAGCTGAGACCGAGCTCGCCTTTCCCGCACCGTCTGATCCTCGAGCCTTCCATTCGCTGCAACATCCGTTGCCGGAATTCGACATGCGATATCGCCAATGACGCCAGTTTTCATCTCCGGCGAGAGGATTTCATGTCGTGGCCGCTGTTCACCAAGCTGATGGACGAGGTCGGCCCTCACATCAAGGAGCTGTACTTTTACAATTACGGCGAGCCCTTCGTTCATCCGAAGGCGCTCGACATGCTGGCCTACGCCAAGTCGAAGAATCCCAATCTGCATATCACCACCAGCACGAACGGCATCCTGCTGGCGCGAGCCGGAATGGCGGAACGCATCGTCGGCGAAGGCCTGCTGGACTATGTGTGCTTCACCGCAGGCGGCGTGGATCAAGAAACCTATGTCCGCTACCACAAATCCGGATCGTTCGAAAAAGTGCTGCATGCGATGCGCCGTGTGATGGAAGAGCGGCGCCGCATGGGCAAGACGAAGCCCTTCGTCCATTGGCGTTATCTGCTCTTCCGCTGGAACGATTCCGACGAACATATCGCGGAAGCGTTGCGTCTGCGTGATGAACTGGGCGTTGACGAGATGAAGTTCATGCTGAGCTGGACGCCGATGGACGGACGCTCGCTGCGCCGCGCGCCTGGCACTGCGGGGTTCGCGGCAATCAAGGAACATGCCGCCTATCAGGATGGCTACTGTCCCGAGCCTTATGGGGAGGCAGGACTGTGGCAGCCGGAGGAAAGCCCGGAGCTTGGCCGGTTTTGCTGGACGGGACGTCACGTCCGGATTCAGGCAACGGCGGAAGGCGACAATTTCACGCTGCGCTTCTCGCGTCCCGAAATGCTCGACGTGCCGAAGTCGCAGGTCAAAATACGCCTTCCGTGGTGTGAGGCGGATGGAGAGGTCGCCGCGCGGGGATGGGCGGAAAACCGCTTCGACATTCCGCCCGAACACATTGGCAAGACGATTCCGATCGATCTGGATATCGATCCGATTTTCTCACCGTTACGGCATATCGACAGCGCTGACAGCCGCGATCTCGGCGTCATGCTTTCCATGGACGGAATTTCCGTGCGGCCCAACCCCTATCGGTTGGGCGCGGTGCCGCTGGAACCGGCGGCCGATCAGACGCGCGGCGAGGCTGCCTGGAAGAAAGAGCACCAACTCAGCTGACCCCGATGAGGTTTTTTCGAATACTCCCCGGATTGGCGGCCGGACTTGTATGTTTTTCGTTAGCCGCTCATGCAGCGACGGCGACTCTTGCATCCTTGCTCGTGGACACGGACGGAGGCCGGGTAGCCGCGACCGTGACAGAACGCGGTACGGGGAAGGGACTATTGCGGCAGTTGAGCATTTCCTGTGACGGAAAGTGCGAGCTGGAACCATACGTGGAAGAAGTCAGTGAACCTCCGCTCGGCTTGTTTCGGCTTTCGGATGTCACGGACAATCTGGTTACAACCTGGGTGGGTGGCGTGGCGTATGTTGTGCGCGTTTATGCACTTTCCTCAACGAAGGTCAGAAAGGTGCTGGACGTTCATTCCAGAGGACAGCCAGAATTCTACATGGATGACCGCGGAAGAGATCACATCCGGATATTTGTAACAGCGTCGGAGCGCACCATCAGGATTGTTCAACAAGACTGGGTTTGGACGGGTTCTAAATACGTCAGGGCAAAGCGGAAATGAGCTGGACCCAGTTCTCACTCTGACCTTCAAAGTAGGGAAATTTAGCGGCAGATAAGCTCCGCAAGCGCAAACTCCCCTTGCGCATCGCGCGCGATCGGCCGAGCCCATCGCATGGCCGACAACGGCAAATCGCCATAAAGATGCGGATAGAGCGCGCCGGCCGTCGAGGGTTCGTATTTCAGCGCTTCGCCCAGGCTATCGGCATCGACGGCGACCAGAACGAGATCGTCGGCATCGGCGTAGTACCGGGTCAGCGTTCCGATCAGCTGGTCCTCAGTGGAAAAGTGCAGGAAGCCGTCGGCTTGGTCCTTCGCAGAACCGCGATAGATGCCCGCCGCTTCGGCTGCGCGCCATTCGTCATTGTAAACGATTTTGAAGATCAACATCGGGGCTCTTATAGTGCCAGCAGTTCTTGATGTCGCGTTTGCATGAAGAGATTTCTGAGTACGTTTTCTCCAGTCGCGGAATTCTTTATCGTCACCGGCATTGCGTTCGGTCCGTTCCTGCTGGCCGAAGCGCTTTCACTCGCCGTTCCGCGCTCCGGTCCCCATCACACGAGCCTGACGCTTCTCGTCCTGGTGGCTCAGGAACTTGTCATTGGCGGGTTGCTGCTCTGGTTTCTCCGCGCCCGCGAGTGGACGCCGCGCGATCTCGGTCTCGCTGAAAACGCGCCGCTCCAAGATCTGGCCGCAGGTGGGCTGCTGTTCGTCGCGGTCTATTCTGCGTGGTTCCTGATCTGGAATCTCACCGCCGCACTATCTCCGGAACTGATCCTGTCGATGATAAAGACCGGCGGCAATGTCGTTGGCGCCCATATCCCTCCGCTGACCTCCGTCACCGTGTCGGTCGTCAATGGTGCGTTCGAGGAGTTGTTCGTTGTCGGCTACATGATGTCGGCGCTGGCACGAATGAAGAAGAGCGCATGGTTCTGCGTCAATGTCAGCACAGCGATGCGGCTGGCCTATCACCTTTACCAGGGACCACTCGGCGTCCTTTCGGTGGTGCCGACCGGACTGATCTTCGCCTTCTGGTTCGCGCGCACGAAAAGGCTGTGGCCCATCATCGGCGCCCACATCCTGATGGACACGGTTGCGCTGCTAACGCACGCCTGACGATCAAGCCGCCGTGCCACCGACGGTGAGGCCGTCGAGACGCCGATCAAGGTTGCAGCCTTGATCGCAGGACCGATCTATCACCATGTTACGATCCGATGCTCACAGTTCGAGTCCATAGCAAGGGCGTTCACGTTGGTGACGCCGATCTGCAGGCCACTGACCCGTCGATGGGATGCGCCGGTGGGCCGTTCCGACCACTTGCCTCGTATGCCGCGATACAGACGGCGGTGAGAGAATTCGGCAACGCCGTAAAGCAACGTAACCATGCCGCCTATCCTGCGGCGCGTGCCCGCTTCGATGCGCTTGATTGGGTGCTGACCACACAGGACAATGTCGTGCTCGAAGGCTCCGGCGGATTCGATCTATACGACTTCGAAGAGCTGGGCGAGGACTCCATCGAGTTGCATATCTTCGGCGTCAGCAAACCCGATGGTGCGTATCTGCGCTACTTCTCGAACGATCCCGCCTATCTCGAGTACTACAAGACTTAAGCCGCCGTGCCACCGACGGTGAGGCCGTCGAGACGCAGGGTCGGCTGGCCGACGCCCACCGGCACCGACTGTCCGTTCTTGCCGCAGACGCCGACGCCCGGATCGAGTTTCATGTCGTTGCCGATCATCGACACGCGGGTGAGCGAATCCGGTCCGTTGCCGATCAGGGTTGCGCCCTTGATCGCAGGGCCGATCTTTCCGTCCTCGATCAGGTAGGCTTCGGTGCAGGAGAACACGAACTTGCCGTTGGTGATGTCGACCTGTCCGCCGCCGAAATTGGTGGCGTAGATTCCCTTCTTCACGCTGGCGAGAATTTCGCCTGGCTCCTTGTCGCCGCCCAGCATGTAGGTGTTGGTCATCCGCGGCATCACGGACGCCGAATAGGACTCGCGCCGGCCATTACCCGTCGGCGCCACACCCATCAGCCGCGCGTTCTGGCGGTCCTGCATAAAGCCTTTGAGGATTCCGTCTTCGATCAGCACGGTGCAGGACGAGGGCGTGCCTTCATCGTCGATGGTAAGCGAGCCGCGCCGTCGGCCGATGGTGCCGTCGTCCACGACGGTGACACCTGGAGCGGCGACGCGCTGGCCGAGCAGGCCCGCGAACGCGCTCGTCTTCTTGCGATTGAAATCGCCTTCGAGGCCATGACCGATGGCTTCGTGCAGCAGGATGCCCGGCCAGCCCGGCCCGAGCACGACGGTCATCTCGCCGGCTGGCGCCGGAATGGAGTCCAGATTCACCAGCGCCTGACGCAGCGCTTCATCGATGGCGGCCTGCCAGTAACCGCTTTCGAGATAGGTCTCGTAACCGCCACGTCCGCCGCCGCCGAAGAAGCCAGATTCCTGACGGCCGCCCTTTTCCACCACCACCGACACGCCCATCCGCACCAGCGGCCGGATGTCGCGATAGGTGTCGCCGCCGGCGCGCAGGATTTCGATGTTCTGCCATTCGCCGGTGAGCGAGCAAGACACCTGCTTGACCCGAGGGTCCTTAGCGCGGGCATAGGCATTCATCTCTTCCAGCAGCTTGACCTTGGTCTCGAACGCCGCCGTGCCGAGCGGATCGATGTCGGTATAGAGGTGCTTGTTGGTGCGCGCCGGACCCGCCGCCAGCACGCCTGAATGGCCGCGCGAGACTGCGCGCACGGTGTCCGCCGCGCGCTTGATCGCGTCTTCGGAAAGTTCCGAGGCGTGGGCATAACCGGTGGCTTCACCGGACACGGCGCGCAGACCAAAGCCCTGCAGCGTGTCGAAGGTGGCAGCCTTCAGCCGGCCGTCGTCGAAGGCAAACGATTCGCTCTGGCGGTATTCCAGGAACAGCTCGCCGTCGTCGGCATTTTTCAGCGCGTCGTCGACAGTCGCCTGGACGCGGTCGCGGTCCATCCCGGTGCGGGCGAAAAAGAGGTCGTTTGGCTGGCTCATCGGGAACTCCAACTGTCGGCTAATCGTCACAGATATAGGGATTTCCTGGCCCCGTGCCATAAGGTCGCAATGACTTTAGGGGCCCCGCCCCTCTAAATCCCGGCCAAGAATCTACAAGGGGGAAGCTGGATTCGCCCCCGATGGAACCTGCGCGAGGCTGCCTCATGTCCATGGTCAAAAATGCTGTCCGCGCGGGGTTCGGTCTTGCCGCCGCGACTTGGGCGACGGGCGCGCTCGCGCTACCCAAGCCCTGGGGGATGAACTTCCAGCCTGCGGTCACGCCAGTGATGGAGCGCATTGAGTCGTTTCACACCCAATTGCTCTGGATCATCACCGCGATTTGTATTTTCGTACTCTTTCTTCTGGTCTGGGTGGCGATCCGCTTCAACCAGCGCGCCAACCCGACACCGAGCAAGTCGCATCACAACACGATCCTGGAGATTGTCTGGACGGTCGTCCCGGTAATCATCCTGGTGTTCATCGCCGTTCCGTCGTTCCGGCTGCTCTATTTCGAGGCGGGCATCCCGAAGCCGGATGTGGTCGTGAAGGCCATCGGCAAGCAGTGGTTCTGGACCTACGAATATCCGGTGCAGAACTTCCAGTTCGATTCCCTCGGCCTGTCCGACGACAAGGCGAAGGCCGCCGGTGAGCCGCGCCTCCTGGGCGTGGACAACGTCGTCGTCGTGCCGGTGAACAAGGTGGTCGAAGTCGACACCGCCGGCGCCGACGTTATCCATTCCTGGGCGATCCCGCAGTTTGGCGTGAAGATGGACGCCGTCCCCGGCCGCATCAACCACACCTGGTTCAAGGCGACCCAGACCGGAACCTATTACGGCGAGTGCTCGGAACTTTGCGGCGCACGCCACGCTTTCATGCCGATCGAAGTGAAGGTCGTGAGCGACGCCGAATACGCCGCCTGGCTTGCCACCGCGAAGAAGAAGTTCGCGGCGATCGAGGACAACACCCAGCCGCGTCTTGCGGCGAAATAGGACGAGCGACATGGCTGATATTGCCCACGCCCACGAAGATCATCCGCACGGTTGGCGGCGCTACGTCTATTCGACGAACCATAAGGACATCGGAACGATGTACCTTATCTTCGCGATCTGCGCCGGCATCGTCGGCGGCACGCTATCTATGTTCATGCGCGCCGAGTTGATGGAACCTGGTATGCAGATCTTCAAGGAGACGCACACCTTCAACGTGTTCGTGACCGGTCACGGCCTGATCATGGTGTTCTTCATGATCATGCCCGCGATGATAGGCGGTTTCGGCAACTGGCTGGTGCCGCTGATGATCGGCGCGCCGGACATGGCGTTCCCACGCATGAACAACATCTCGTTCTGGCTTTTGCCCTTCTCCTTCAGCTTCCTGATCCTGTCGATGTTCGTGGAAGGCGACAGCGGCGGCACCGGTGTTGGCGGCGGCTGGACGCTCTATGCGCCGCTATCGACTTACGGCTCGCCCGGTCCTGCGATGGACTTCGCGATCTTCTCCCTCCACGTCGCCGGCGCGTCGTCGATCCTGGGCGCGATCAACTTCATTACCACGATCCTGAAAATGCGCGCGCCGGGCATGACCTTGCACAAGATGCCGCTGTTCGTGTGGTCGATCCTGGTTACCGCGTTCCTGCTGCTCCTGTCTCTGCCGGTGCTCGCGGGCGCGATCACGATGCTGCTCACCGACCGCCATTTCGGCACGGCGTTCTTCAATGCGTCGGGCGGCGGCGATCCGATCCTCTATCAGCATCTGTTCTGGTTCTTCGGCCACCCCGAAGTGTACATCCTGATCCTGCCTGGCTTCGGCATGATCAGCCACATCGTGGCGACGTTCTCCAAGCGTCCGGTGTTCGGCTATCTCGGCATGGCCTACGCCATGGTGTCGATCGGTTTCATCGGCTTCCTGGTGTGGGCGCACCACATGTACACGGTGGGTCTCTCCGTCGACACCAAGGCCTACTTCGTCGTCGCCACCATGGTCATCGCGGTGCCGACCGGCATCAAGGTGTTCTCGTGGATCGCGACGATGTGGGGCGGTTCGCTCGAGTTCAAGACGCCGATGCTGTGGGCGATCGGCTTCATCTTCCTCTTCACCGTCGGCGGCGTGACCGGCGTCGTGCTCGCCAATGCCGGCGTCGACGTGTCGCTTCAGGATACCTACTACGTCGTCGCGCACTTCCACTACGTGCTATCGCTGGGCGCCGTGTTCACGATCTTCGCGGGCTTCTATTTCTGGTTCCCGAAGATGACCGGCTACATGTACAGCGAGTTCCTCGGCAAGCTGCACTTCTGGATCACGTTCATCGGCGTGAACCTCGCGTTCTTCCCGATGCACTTCCTGGGACTTCAGGGCATGCCGCGCCGCTATGCGGACTATCCGGACGCGTTCGCGGGCTGGAACTACGTTTCGTCCATCGGCGCGTTCATCGCAGGCGCGGGCGTACTCGTGTTCCTGCTCATGCTGGTCGATGCGTTTGCGCGTAAGCGCCGCGCCGGCGACAACCCCTGGGGTGTTGGCGCGACGACGCTGGAATGGACAGTCTCGTCGCCACCGCCGTTCCACACCTTTAACGACCTGCCACGGGTCGTCTGAGGAAAATGATGGCCACGGCTGTAGCCCTTTCGGTTCGCCCAACCGCCACGGTCGGCGACTTCTTCGCGCTCTTGAAGCCGCGCGTGATGTCGCTCGTCGTGTTCACGGGGCTTGCGGGCATGATCGTGGCGCCGGGCGATGTCCATCCGCTGACCGCGTTCACGGCGCTGCTTTGCATCGCGGTCGGTGCCGGCGCATCGGGTGCGCTCAACATGGCCTATGATAGCGACATCGACGCCCTGATGTCGCGCACCGTGGGGCGGCCGATTCCGATGGGCCGCATCGCGCGCGAGGATGTGCTCGGCTTCGGCTACACGCTGTCCGTCGCGTCGGTCGCGATGATGTGGTTGTTCGTGAATGTACCCGCCGCCGTGCTGCTGGCTTTTACGATCTTCTTCTATGTCGGCGTTTATACCCTCTGGCTGAAGCGCCGCACGCCGCAGAACATCGTCATCGGTGGATTATCCGGCGCGCTGCCGCCTGCCATCGGCTGGGCCGCGGTGACGGGAGATCTGTCGCTGGCGCCGCTGGTTCTGGTCGCGATCATCTTTCTCTGGACGCCGCCGCATTTCTGGGCGCTGGCCCTGTTCCGTTCGGGCGACTATGCGCGCGCCGGCGTGCCGATGCTGCCGGT
>Ga0157369_10009211_pt1 | contig 11297 bp, 8 predicted proteins | sample C25metaG_FD_113461 | JGI IMG/M metagenome (GOLD analysis project Ga0157369, IMG submission 113461) | Corn rhizosphere microbial communities from Kellogg Biological Station, Michigan, USA - C2-5 metaG | ecosystem: Host-associated > Plants > Roots > Rhizosphere > Soil | place: USA: Michigan... | reverse complement strand
TATCGAAGAAATTGCCGGACAGGACGATGAATCCCGCGCCGTGCTTCAGCGGTTCGTCATACGAACGAATCACATCGCCGTCGGCAGCGGGCGCATCGCTCGCGATTTCGCCGATCGAGCGGCCCGATACGGTTAAACATTCGCCTCGTATAAGGCCCGCCTGCGCCAGCTGACGCAAGACGGCGGGCACGCCGCCCGCGCGATGGAAGCTTTCTCCGAGGTACTCGCCCGCCGGCATGCAGTTCGCGAGCAGCGGGACATCAGCGCCCAAGCGCTGCCAATCGTCGAGCGACAGCTCCACGCCGATATGACGCGCGATGGCGATCAAATGCGGCGGACAATTCGTCGAGGCGCCGAGCGCCGACGCGACGACGATCGCGTTTTCGAACGCTTCGCGCGTGAGAATCCGCGAAGGCCGGATGTCGTCGCGCACGAGATCGACGATGCGCTTGCCCGTCGCGTACGCCATCTGTCCGCGCTCGCGATACGCGGCCGGAATCGACGCGCAGCCCGGCAGCGACATCCCGAGCGCCTCGGCCAAGCTGTTCATCGACAGCGCGGTGCCCATCGTATTGCAATGGCCGATGGAAGGCGAAGCCGCCGCGGTGAGCTGCATGAAGCCTTCGTAGTCGATGTCGCCTGCGGCCAGCAGGTTGCGGGCGTGCCAGATCACCGTGCCCGAGCCGACGCGCTTGCCGTCGAACCAGCCGTCGAGCATCGGGCCGCCCGAGAGCACGATGGCCGGGAGATCGACCGTCGCGGCAGCCATCAAGCACGCTGGCGTGGTCTTATCGCAGCCCGTCGTCAGCACGACGCCGTCGAGCGGATAGCCGTGCAGAATTTCGACGAGCCCCAAATAGGCGAGATTGCGATCGAGCGCCGCCGTGGGCCGGCGGCTTTGCTCGGCGAGCGGATGAACCGGAAACTCCATCGGAATGCCGCCCGCATCGCGAATCCCGGCCTTGGTGCGCGCGGCCAGTTCGATGTGATGGCGATTGCAAGGCGCGAGATCGCTGCCGGTCTGCGCAATGCCGATGATGGGCCGGCCCGATTGCAATTCCTCGCGCGTGAGGCCGTAGTTCATGAAGCGCTCGACGTAGAGCGCCGTCATATCGGCGTGCGACGGATCGTCGAACCAGTTTTGGCTGCGCAGCCGGCGGGCGGGCGTCGATGACATGGTCGATCAGTTCTCCTAAGTATTCCCGGATTCTATGCTGAAGCTAGGTTACGCGAGCGTCGCGCACGAGGCCGCGCTTCAGCACGTTTTGCGGCAAGCCGGGTACGGGCGAGCGGAAGGCGAACAACCCGCCGCCTAGCGTTTCGCGCTCGCGCTGGGCCGTGCTCAACCCTTTGAGCGCGGTCGTCACGTAAGCGGTGCGCAAGTCGTCGCCGCCGAACACGAGCTTGGTGATGTTCGAGCACGGAAAAGCCACCGTGTCGATCTGCTTGCCTTCGTTCGAGTAACGTTCGATGCAGCCGCCGCCGAACAACGAGACCCAGAGGCAGCCTTGCGCATCGACAGCCATCCCGTCGGGATGCGCCGTGCCTTGCACATGGATGAAGGGACGCTTGTTCGAGAGCGTGCCGTACACGTCGAGATCGAAGGCGTAGATAATTCGTCCGAGCGTATCGGTGTGATAGAGCGTTCGCCGATCCGGGCTCACCGCGGGACCATTCGTAATCACGTAGCCCTCGTCGCGCCGCTCGATCTCGCCGCGCTCGTCGACGCGATAGAGCGCGCCCGTCGGCGCATCTTCTTGGTCATCCATCGACCCGAACCACAAATACCCCTGCGAATCGACGAAGCCGTCGTTGAGGCGATTGATGGGCTGATCCCGCTCGACGTCTTTGATTTTATCGAAGACGCCCGTGCGCGGATCGAATCGATAGAGCCCCTTGCGCAGCCCGCAGACGAATCCGCCATCGGACGTAGGCACGATGAAGCACGGCTCGCTCGGGGCGGGCCATGTCATCGTTTCGTGCGTCTCGGTGGCGTAACGATGAACTTGCTTGCGCTTGATATCGACGAAATAAACGGCTTTGTCGGCGTGGCTCCATACCGGCCCTTCGCCCAGTTCGGCGCCGAGGGGCCAGATGCATTCAGGTGAAATCATCAGGCTGCTCCATACCAGCCCGCATCGACGAAGTACTCACGTCCCGAGCATCGCGCGCCATCGTCCGATGCGAGGAATAAGGCCATGCGTGCGACGTGCTCGGGCTCGACTCGCTCGGGTAAGCATTGATCGGCGACGAGCTTCGCCTCGCTTTCGGGCGATTGCCACAGCTTCATCTGCCTCGGGGTGCGCACGGCGCCCGGGATGATCGCGTTGACGCGGATACCGCTGGCGCCGAGTTCGCGGGCGAGTGCGCGGGTGAGCCCTTCGATCCCGGCTTTCGCCGTCATGTAGATCGAGAGGCTCGGCAGCGCAAGGTGCCACGAGATCGAGCCGAGGTTCAGAATCACGCCTTTTCCCGCAGTCTTCATGCCGGAAGCCGCATGTTGCGCGCAAAAAAATTGGTGACGTAAGTTGACGGCGATCCGCTCGTCCCAATAGGCGGGTGTGATCTCGCCGAACGGGTGGCGATCGTCGTTGGCCGCGTTGTTGACGAGCACGTCGATGGCGCCCGCTTCGGCGGAAATCGCTGCAAATACGCGCTCGATGGCATCGGTATCGCGCAAGTCGCAGTAATGGAACGTCGGCCGATGGGCGCAATCGCCGAGTTTTTCGACGAGCGCTTGCGAATCGGTTTGCGCGATATCGAGAAAAAAGACACGCGCGCCTTGCTGCGCAAAGGCCTCGACGATGGCGGCGCCGATCCCGGTGCCCCCGCCCGTGACTACAACGGTTTGATCGACCAAGCTCGGATAGATGGCGTACGACATGCGAAATTCCACGGTTAATGAAAATGCTGCCAAGGCAAGCCGCTCTGCTGCATTGCAACGAGCGGCTTCGATTGCCGTTGGCGCTATCGACGGTTCGTGCGCGAGACGACGTCGATCCACACCGCCAGCACCAGGATCGCGCCTTTCGCGATCATTTGCCAGTAGGCGTCGACATCGAGCATTGACATGCCGTTGTCGAGGCTCGCCATGACGAGCGCGCCGATCAGCGCGCCGTAAACGGTGCCCGAGCCGCCGCGCATCGAGGTGCCGCCGATAAAACAGGCCGCGATGGCGTCGAGTTCGCCCATCGTGCCGGCCGAAGGCGAACCTGCCGCGAGCCGTGCGGTATTGACGATGCCGGCGAACGCGCACATGAGGCCCATCAACGCGAAGATGACGAGCTTGACGCGGTTCGTATCGACGCCCGAGAGTCGGGTGGCTTCCAGATTGGAGCCGACCGAATAGATGCGGCGGCCGAACACCGTTTGCGTCGCGACCCAGCTGAAGATGCCCAGGAGCAGCAGCACGAGCAGCACGGGCACGGGAATGCCGCCATAGCTGTTCAGCGTCGCCACGAACGCGGCGATGATGGCGAGCGCGCCGGCGATCTTGACGCCGTCCTGCCACAGCGGCGGCACCGGCAAGTCGTAGCGGCGGCGATTGGCGCGCTGGCGCGCCGTCACGAAGGCGAGCACGGCGAACAGCAACAACCCCAACGCATCGCCAGCCAGGCGCGGCAAGTAGCCTTGACCGATGAAAACGAAGCGATCGGACACGGGCGCGATCGTCGCGCCGCCGGTAATACCGAGCAAGACGCCGCGATAGGCGAGCATGCCGCCCAGGCCGACGATGAACGAGGGAATGCGCCGATAGGTCGAGAGCCAGCCGTTGAACAAGCCGGCGACGACGCCGAGCACCAGCACGATCGGAATCACCACTTCGATCGGCCAGCCGTGGTTCGCATCGAGGATCGCCGCCACGCCGCCGAGCAAGCCCAGCAACGAGCCGACCGAGAGATCGATTTCGCCGGCGATGATGACGAACACCATGCCGCAAGCGAGCATGCCGCTGATCGCCATCTGCCGCAGCAGATTCGACAGATTGCGCGGCGTGGCGAAGGCGCCATGCGTGAGAACCGTGAAAAAGAGCCAGATCAGCGCGACGGCGAGCAGCAGCGCGAGAATCTTATAGCGCGCGAACCATTGGCGAACGCGATCGGCGCCGGCCGGGGCGGCGGTGGGGCTCAGGCGGGCGGAGGACATATCCGGTGTCATGCGGGTACTCATACGGGAGCCGTTTCGTGTGAAGGAGCGGCCACGTCCCGGTGAACCGGTTCGATGGCGGCCGTAAGGATCGCCTCTTGCGTGAGGCCGTCGTTGACGAAATCGCCGCGCAGCTCGCCCTCGCCCATGACGAGAACGCGATCGCTCAAGCCGAGCACCTCGGGCAGCTCCGACGACACGACGATGATCGCCATCCCTTGCTTGGCGAGCGCGAAGATGAGCTTGTAGATCTCGAACTTCGCGCCGACATCGACGCCGCGAGTCGGCTCGTCGAGGATCAACACTTTCGGTTCGGTCAGTAGCACGCGCGTGAGCACGGCCTTTTGTTGATTGCCGCCCGATAGATTCGCGATCGACAGGAACGGATGCGCGGCGCGCACCGATAGCTGTCTCATCGATTTGTGAATCGTATCGAGCTCGGCGGCCGCATCGATCGAGCCGCGTTTGACGAATCGCTGCAGCACCGCCAGGGTGATGTTGTGGCCCACGCCGAGATCGGGCACGATCCCATGCGCCTTGCGATCCTCGGGCGCCATGCCGATGCCGGCGCGGATCGCATCGCCGGGCGAGCGGATGGCGATCGGCTTGCCTTCGACGATCACCGTCGCTTGGCTCACGCCCGGGTAGGCGCCGAAGATCGCTTGCATGAGCTCGGTACGCCCGGAGCCGACGAGCCCCGCTACACCGAGAATCTCACCGCGGCGCACGCTGAACGACACATCGTCCACGCGCTTGCGCCGTGGGTTGGTTACATCGAAGCATGTGACGTTGCGCGCTTCGAGCACGACTTCGCCGATCTCATGCGGCTCGCGCGGAAACAGATTGGTGATCTCCCGGCCGACCATCAACGCGACGATGCGTGGCGCCGGCATCGCGGCGAGCGGCGCCGTTTCGACATGCCGCCCGTCGCGGATGACGGTGACGGTATCGCAGACGGCTTCGACCTCATCGAGCTTGTGCGAGATGTAGATGCAGGCCACGCCGCGGCGCTTCAAATCGCGCACGATGTCGAGCAGGATGCGGGTTTCGGCGGCGGTGAGCGAGGAGGACGGCTCGTCGAGAATCAACAATCGCGCTTTTTTATTGAGCGCCTTCGCGATTTCGATCAGCTGTTGATGGCCGCCCCCGAAATTCATGACGCTCTGCGCGACGTTGATGCCTTCGATGCCCAGCCCGCGCAGCAATTCGTCGGCGCGCTGGTGCATCGCCGCGAAGTTCATGCGCCCGCCGGGCAGCGTGATCTCGTTGCCGAGGAAAATGTTTTCCGCCACCGAGAGCTCGGGCACGAGCATGAGCTCTTGGTGAATGATGACGATGCCGGCGCGCTCGGTGTCGCGCACGCTCGAGGCGTGCAGCGGCGCGCCGTCCCACAGAATTTCACCGTCCCAGGTGCCGTGCGGATAAACGCCCGACACGATCTTCATCAACGTCGATTTGCCGGCGCCGTTCTCGCCGCACAACCCGACGCATTGGCCGGGCACGACCGATAGATCGATGCCGTCGAGCGCCTTCACGCCGGAAAATGTTTTGACGATGCCCTTGAGCGACAGCAGCGGTTGTGCATGCGCCATGCGTCTCGTTCCTTTCTTGCATTCAGCGTGCCGATGGCTTGCGCGGCCGCCGTTTTTCGGCAGGGCCGCGCAAGCGCATCAAGCGACGTTTCGGACGTTATTGGCTCGAGAGCTGAGCTTGCGTGTAGAAGCCGTCCTTGACGACGACGTCGACGTTCTTCTTGGTCAGCAACGTCGGCTGCAGCAGGATGGTGTCGACCTTCTTCTTGCCGTTGTCGTACTGTGCGTTGAAGTCGGGTTTCTTACCCTGTGCGAGATCGACCGACAGCTTGGCCGCTTCGCTCGCGATGAGCTTGATCGGCTTATAGACGGTCATCGTTTGGGTGCCGGCCATCACGCGTTTGACGGCGGCCAGATCGGCGTCTTGGCCAGAGATGGGCACCTTGCCCGCGAGCTTTTGCGCGGCCAATGCTTGGACCGCGCCGCCGGCCGTGCCGTCGTTCGAGGCAACGATCGCATCGATCTTGTTGTTGTTCGCCGTCAACGCATCTTCGACGATGCGCAGCGCCGTGGCCGCGCTCCACTCGGGCACCCACTGCTGGCCGACGATCTTGATGTCGCCGCGATCGATCGCCGGTTGCAGCACCTTCAGTTGGCCTTCGCGCAGCATCTTGGCGTTGTTGTCCGTCGGGGCGCCGCCGAGCAGGAAGTAGTTGCCCTTCGGCTTCGCGTCATAGACGCCCTTGGCTTGCAGCTCGCCCACTTTTTCGTTATCGAACGAGATGTAGGCGTCGACATCGGCGTCGAGGATCAAGCGATCGTACGAGACGACCTTGATGCCGGCCTTCTTAGCCTCGGCCACGACGTTGCCGAGCGTCTTCGAGTTGAACGGGACGATGACGATGACATCGACCCCGCGCGAGATCAGATTTTCGATCTGCGAGATTTGACGTTCTTCGCTGGCGTCGGCCGATTGCACCGACACCGTTGCACCGAGCTTTTGCGCCGCTGCGACGAAGTAATCGCGATCGCGCGACCAGCGTTCGACGCGCAAATCGTCGATACAAAAGCCGATCACCGGGTGATCCTTGCTCGCATGAGCGAGCGGTGCGGCGAGCGTCAAGCTCGCGAGCACCGCGCCCGCGACGAGCGAGCCTAAAACCGAACGACGCTTGAGCACTGTCATGTCTCCACTCCTTTTTTGTCTATTGGACGTCGCCTGTTGTGCCGATTGAGCGGCCAATGCGCGTGGCGACTCGCGCGAGACGCACGCCATACCGATAGCGTGCGGCGGCCGGCCGGCGCACCGGGTTTTCCCCAGGGGCGGCCGGTCAACGGAGTGCGGCCATGGTGCCAGCGGGGCCCTCACGGCCACAATTGCGAAATTGCGCAGCGGCGCTAACGTTTCTTGCCGATGCGGACGTGCTCCCCGTGGCGCACTCGCGCGCGCTGGCGAATCGCGCCTAAAATCGCGAAACGGGCGAAATGCGTGCAAAATCAGCCTGGCTCGCCGACAGCGAGCCGGCGAACGCCCCTTCTACGGAGACGAACACCATGCGCGAGGCAGAGCGCGCGAGCGAAACCTTTTGCCCGGCGGCTTCGAGGCCGCGGCGATGACCAAGCCGGCCGCGCCGCAAAAGGCGCATCGCATTGCGTTGCTGTTCAACGCGAACAAGGTCTACGACCGCGAAATCATCGCGGGCGTCGGCCAATACTTGCTTTCCACGCGCGTGGGCTGGAACCTCTTTCTTGAAGAGGACTTTCGCTGCCGGCTGGCCGGCATCGAGCGCTTCGACGGCGACGGCATCATCGCGGATTTCGACGATCCGGCCGTCTGCGACGCGCTGGCCGAGTGCCCGTTACCGGTGGTGGCCGTCGGCTCCTCGTTCGCCGACCCATCGCACTATCCGTCGGGCGTGCCGTACATCGCCACCGACAATCTCAAGCTCGTTTCCCTCGCTTATACGCATTTGATCGAAGCGGGCCTGCGCCACTTCGCGCTGTACAGCTTGCCGCTATCGAACGAACACCGGTGGGCGTACCAGCGCGAGTTGGCGTTCGCGCAGCTGAGGGAGGCCGATGGGGCCACGCGCGAGCAGATCGACGGCGAGATCTACCGAGGGTTATCCACGAGTGCGCCGACTTGGAACCAAGCGATCGAGCAGTTGACGCAATGGCTCCATGCGTTGCCTAAACCGGTCGGCGTCATCGCTGTGACCGACGCACGTGCGCGGCATTTGTTGCAGGCGTGCTTGAGCGCCGGCATTCCGGTGCCCGAGGAGGTGGCGATCATCGGCATCGACAACGATCCGCTGACGCGCACGCTCACGCGCATCCCGCTTTCGTCCGTGATTCAAGGCACGGAAGAGATGGGGCGAACGGCCGCGCACTTGCTGCATCAGATGCTGCACGGCGCGCGTTTTCCCGGGCGCACGATTTTGGTGCCGCCCGTCGGCATCAACGTGCTCGAATCGACCAAGCATCGACCGCTCGCGAGCCCCTACGTGGCGCGCGCGCGCCATTTCATCCGGCAGTACGCTTGTCAAGGCATCCGAACCGAACAGGTGGCCGATTACGTGGGCGTATCGCGTTCGTCGCTCGAAGAATATTTTCGGCGGGAGTTGCAATGCACCGTGCATCAGGAGATTCTCAGGCAAAAGCTCGACGCGGCCAAGGCGATGCTCGCCAAGGGCGACGTATCGAGCGCGGACGTGGCCGTGCGGTGCGGTTTCACTTCGGTGCAGTATCTTCATGCCGTATTTCGCCGTGAACTCGGCTGCACGCCGCGCGAATATCAGGAGCGGTCGAGGGCGCATGAATCGGCTTGAGCGGAGCTTGCTTGGCCGGCGCCTCGACGTTTTGATCGAATCTCAACTACCGAACTTCTTTTTATGATCAGCACTGCTAAGTTGTCGCACGAACCTTGGGGCCGTTTGCCCTCCGGCGAACTCGTTCATTTGTACACGCTGCGCAATGCCCACGGTATGCGCGTGTCGATCAGCGACTTCGGTGGCGCGATCGTTTCGTGGCACGCGCCCGATCGCGCGGGGCGGCTCGGCGACATCGTGCTCGGACACGATACGCCCGCCGATTACAGCGAGGCGACGGCGTTCATGGGGGCGCTCGTCGGACGCTGGGCCAATCGCATCGCCGGCGCCCGCTTCACGTTGGAAGCGATCGAATACAACGTCGATCGCAACGAAGGGGAGAACCTGCTGCATGGCGGCGCGAGCGGCTTTCATCGCGCGCTCTGGCAGGCGCGGGAAGAAGACGGCACGCTGGTGCTGACGCTCGATTCGGAAGAGGGCGATGCCGGTTTTCCGGGGAACGTGCAGGTGCAAGTGCGTTATACGCTCGACGACGACGGCGAACTCACGATCGACTATCGCGCGCAAACCGATGCTGCGACGCCGCTGAATCTGACGAATCACGCGTATTTCAATCTTGCGGCGCAGGCGGGCGCCGATATCAAAGGCCATGTGCTGTCGATCGACGCCGACGCGTTCTTCGAAGTGGACGCGACGCTGATCCCGATCAAGCAGTCGGTGGTGTGCGGGCAAGCGTTCGATTTTCGCGAAGCGGCGCCGATCGGCGCTCGGTTGGAATGGCCGCACGAGCAGCTGTTGCTCGCGCGCGGCTTCGATCATTGCTATGTGCTCAGGGATGCGGATGCGGGCGGCGAGGAGGGCGACGGCGGCCCCGCGCTTGTCAATGGCGCCGACGAGCGGCCCGTGCGCGAGGTGGCCCGGCTGTATGAGCCCGCGAGCGGCCGCGTGCTGACCGTCTCGACCGATCAGCGCGGTTTGCAGTTCTACTCGGGCAATTACCTCGACGGCGTGCGCGGACGCAACGGTTCGACCTATGCGCGCTATGCGGGGCTGTGCCTCGAAGCCGGTGGCTTTCCGAACCAAATCAACATGGCCGATCGCGAGGATGTGATCTCTCGTCCTGATAAGCCGTACCGGCAGGTGACGAAGTATCGGGTGGGGGTGGTGGGGTAAGTTTTGCTGCGTTGCGCGTTCGATTTGAATTCGATGATGCGATGCAGAAGACCGAGCGCGCAGCGGTTTTGATGAATGGCAATGGGCGCCGCGGGTCTCAGTACCGAAAGAACAAGATACCGAGGCCACCGGGATCGCCGGGCTTTTTGTGCGTCTTTGTGATTGCCGGCAAATCGATGTTTCTTACATTCGGCCAGCCGAAGACCTGGAATATGCATTCGGCGAGCGTGGCGAAGCCGGCATACCTTGCAGAAATTCTGTACGCGACAACCGCGAGTATCATGGCGAGTCCGGCCCCGCCCAATGCCCCGACTTTCAGGAGCTCTGTCCAATTGGTCATTGATTCGAGCAAAGCCAAACCGGCGATCAGCGCATACATGAAGACGAGCAGAGCAGCGGTTATCGTGAACCACCAACGTGCGGATGCACGGAAGTGTGCAGATCTTCCTCGGCTGCAGTGAGGATGCAACGCGACGATTCGATCACTAACACGACGGATACCATATCCAATCCAGCCGGCTTCGCCCTGCTCAGCAACGACTTCGACCTCATCGCCCTCCTCAAAGACCGACACCCATAGCCACGCTTTCAGTCTCACATCCCCGAGGTCGAACTCGATCAAGTCTGCTTCCTCAGTCGTGTCTACCGCCATTACCCCCAACCCGGTGGCCACTCCTCCGAGTCCAGCTAGACCGGACGCGATAGCCGTAGCACTCATTTTTGTCCGGTCGGTCGGCGTAAATACGAAATCTCGCCGGCACCGCGTTTTACGCAGATTATTTATACGGCCCCGCAACAGGGTCGCATGGGCTGCTGTCGCGCGTGTGATCATTGCATATATCCTTCGCTTTGCAGGCCAACGGTTTTCATTGCTAGTTTGTATCGTTGAAGGTGCTCCTTGACGTCCCATGGGGGACTTTTCGGAAATTTTCCAAACGCGCAGTTTGCCAACCATGATTGCAGTTCATCGTCGCTCCAATAAGCGACCAATAGCTGAATCACGGTGATCGCAATGGCAACCTCCCACCCGGACAGGAACAAAGCCGCACGACCGAGCAGCAGTAGAGCAGCGCGGTCGGTGATAGCCACGCCAGCTTCCTTCGCCGCAACGTCCATCGTTGCTGTTACCGCCGCGTTAACTGCCTTGGCCGACGCCACCGCTTGAGCGCGCGCCGTTGCCCCTGCAATTCCAACGCCTGCTTTCGCTAGCCACGCCACATTGCCGCCGCATAACCGCTGAATCAATGGGGCGGAAGCAGTGAGTGCAGTCAGAAGGTTCGCGCCGCTAACAGTAAAGCCGAGACCGCTTTTGATCAGATACGCGGTCGCGAGGGATATCTTTTCGTCGTTGGCGTTTGATATAGCTTTTTTCGCGTCGACAATGGCGCCGATAAGCGTGCTAGCGCAGCTCAAATAGCCTGTTATCGCTTTGAGATTCGCGAGCGATCTCATTGTTTTCTCGGCCATTGCTGCCATCGCGTTCGTTGATGCCATTAAGCAAGCCGACACCGCCGAGAACCCACTCGCCGCTAGCAACGCGTGGTCTTCCCCGTTCTTATCAACTTTGGCGAGCGCTGCTGCGAAGCAGAACAGTTCGATGATCGCGAGCACACCGCCC
>Ga0157369_10009210_pt1 | contig 11297 bp, 10 predicted proteins | sample C25metaG_FD_113461 | JGI IMG/M metagenome (GOLD analysis project Ga0157369, IMG submission 113461) | Corn rhizosphere microbial communities from Kellogg Biological Station, Michigan, USA - C2-5 metaG | ecosystem: Host-associated > Plants > Roots > Rhizosphere > Soil | place: USA: Michigan... | reverse complement strand
TTTTATATTCCAGCCAGGGTGGACAGAAAGGACAGCCATCCGGAGTTTAGCGCTACTGGACTTAAAGGCCACCCCCCTACGTTGGTCTAGAGCCTTCTGCGGACAAAAAAAGCAGAAAAACCGAGCCAATAGTGGCGCACGGCTACAATCCCCCTATCCCCGGAGGGCTTCACCATGACCGAGCAACCGTCTGACCGCCGTCGTTTCCGCCGCATCGCCTTTGATGCCAAGACCGAAATTCGGCAAAACGGCCGCGAATGGCCAGTGCAATTGGTGGACCTGTCGCTAAAAGGCCTGCTGGTGCAACGGCCGGAAGACTGGAAGGGCAACAAGGCGCTGCCGTTCGACGTCGATATACGCCTGGATCCCAAAGCGCATATAAAGATGCAAGTGCGACTGACCCATGAGGATCCTGAGCAACTGGGGTTTGTGTGTCAGCACATCGACCTGGATTCGATCAGCCACTTGCGGCGGCTGATCGAGTTGAACCTGAGTGACGAGGACGAGCTGCACCGGGAGTTGGCCGCCTTGCTGGAAGTATGACGGCTCAGGGAAATGCCGTACGCGCCGGGAAGTCGCTTTCCGTGTCCCAGTAACCGGCTTTCTGCGTCGATGCCGCCTGCCACTGGCCATCCACCCAACGGTAGGTCTGGTAACGCGTGGCAAAATCATCGTCACCGTCGCCGTCCATAAAGCACGAGATTTGCAACAGCTCATCCGCACTACCGTCGACGGGCGTCGAAACCTTCCAGGCCGCCTTGCCGGTGCTGGCCAGGGTCAGTGGTTTGAGTTTGCCATCGGTGTCCTGGTAGCTCACCGGCTCCAGTTGCTGTTTGGCAGGCAGCAACAGTTGCGTGGCCGGGCCACTGTAGCTGCCCATGGGCGCGGTCTGATCAATGATCAAAAAATACACAGGCGCGGGCTGTCCCTTGAGCGGGGCTTTCTTGACCTTGGCCAGCGGGTAGCCGAGGTCCTTGCGCGCGATCACCTCGCCGGCGGCCGCCACCAGACGCACCTGGGCGTCGAGCAACGGGTTTTCAACCAGGTCACCGGGCTCGTCGAACGAGTCTTCGTCCAACCCGTTGCCCCAACTGTCCTTGTGCAATTGAGCGCTGATGCGCTGGTCTTCCAGCACCTGCAGCACGCTGCCTTCTTCCGTGACCAGCTTTTGCGCCAGGCGATATCCCGCCGGCAAGTCGGCCCACGCCAGGACAGGCAGACCGGCCAAGGTCATGAACAGGGCGAGCACGCCCCAGCGATTCGTTCGTTGCATTGCGCCCATCCCTGTTTACTCGAAAAGTGCATCCAATGCCTGCTCCAGGCGGGTCACCCCAATAATCTGTATCCCGGGCGGCGATTCCTTCGGTGCGTTGCCCTTGGGCACGATGGCGCGCTTGAAACCATGCTTGGCCGCTTCCTTCAAGCGCTCCTGGCCGCTGGGCACCGGGCGAACTTCACCGGACAAACCGACTTCACCAAACACCAGCAGGTCATGGGGCAATGGCCGGTTACGCAGGCTGGACATGACTGCCGCCATCAACGCCATGTCGGAGGCGGTCTCCAGCACCTTGACCCCGCCGACCACGTTGAGGAACACGTCCTGGTCATGGGTCGGGATGCCACCGTGGCGGTGCAGGACCGCCAACAGCATCGCCAGGCGGTTCTGGTCCAGGCCCAGGGTCACGCGGCGCGGGTTGGCCAGGTGACTGTCATCCACCAACGCCTGCACTTCCACCAGCATCGGCCGGGTGCCTTCCCACGTTGCCATCACCACACTGCCAGGGACTTCTTCCTGGGCACGCGTCAGGAAAATCGCTGATGGGTTGGAGACTTCTTTCAGCCCCCGGTCGGTCATGGCGAATACACCCAACTCGTTCACCGCCCCGAAGCGGTTCTTCACCGCCCGCAGCAAGCGCAGGCGACCATCGGACTCGCCCTCGAAATACAGCACCGTGTCGACCATATGCTCGAGCACCCGAGGCCCGGCCAGCGCGCCTTCCTTGGTGACATGGCCGACCAGGAAGATCGCCGTGCCGCTCTGCTTGGCATACCGCACCAGCAGCGCCGCACTCTCGCGCACCTGGGACACGCCGCCCGGCGCCGATTGCAACTGCTCGGTGAAAATGGTCTGGATCGAGTCGATCACCATGACCTTGGGCTTTTCGATACGGGCCGTGGCAATGATGCTTTCGATGCAGGTCTCGGTCATGACCCGCAGCTGATCCTGGGGCAACCCCAGGCGGCGGGCGCGCATGGCCACTTGTTGCTGGGATTCTTCGCCGGTGACGTACAGCGCCGGCATGCGGCTGGCGATGCTGCACAGGGTTTGCAGCAAAATCGTCGACTTGCCGATGCCCGGGTCGCCGCCGATCAGCACCACCGAGCCGTCCACCAGGCCGCCGCCCAGCACGCGGTCCAATTCGCCGGATGCCGTGGAAAAACGCGGGATCTCTTCGACGCTGACTTCAGCCAGGGTCTTGATCTGCGCCTGCTGCCCGGTCCAGCCAGCGCGACCGGTGGGGGCCGCCGCACCGCCACTCTCAATCATGGTTTCAGTCAGGGTGTTCCACGCACCGCACTCGGAGCACTGGCCGGCCCACTTGGGAAAGGTCGCGCCGCACTCCGTGCAGCCGTACATGCGCTTGGCCTTTGCCATTTGAGAACCTCCAACCGAAAAACCGCGATGATAGCTCAGCGCGACGCCGGGGTCCGGATTTCACCACTGGCCAAGCGTGAAGCGGTGTTACCGACCGGGTCTTCGGCATTGAGATCGGCCCCCTTGGCCTTGAGTTCATCCAGCAGCTCGACACGCTTGAACAGCCCGGCGTACATGGCCGCGGTCTGTCCGGCACCGTTGCGCTGGTCGGGGTTGCAGTCGGTGGCCAGCAGGCGCTGGGCGATTTTCAACTCGCCCTTGAAGATCGCGCCCATCAGCGCGGTGTTGCCGCGTTTGTCCTGCACGCAGGCGTCGGCACCGGCGTTGAGCAGGCGCTCCACGAAAGGCCCCTGGCCGTGGTAGGCAGCGAGGATCAGCGCGGTGTAGCCCTTGTCGTCCTGGGTGTTGAGGCTGTAGCCGGAGTCGATAAAGGTATTGAGCATGTCGAGGTCGCCACGGCGGGCGGCGTCGAAATAGTAGTCCTGCAATTGGGCCTTGAGCGCCACCGGGTCGGGAGTCTCGGCCTGGGCGACAAAGGCCAGCATGGTCATCAGCAAACCGATAGAAATTCGCATGGTTGTTCTCCTGCCAGGGGTCGACGCCCGTATGGGGGCGTCGACCGTAACCAACGGATCAGTCAGTCAGTTTTTCCGCCAGCGCCTTCACGCGCGCCAGGTCACCTTTGGCCACCTTGGCTACACCGGTGCCGTACTCCGGGTCGGCTTTGTAGAGGAACGACAGGATGATGTGCTTGCTCTCGTCATCGGTGGTGGCCAGCGAGCCGACGAAGTTTTCGATCAAGTCCTGACGCTCTTTCTTGCTGTAGGAGCGGTACAAGTCACCCGCTTGCTTGAAGTTCTGCTCACGCTGGATCTTCGCCTGCTGGGTGCTGCCTGACAGCGCCGTCTGGCTGTAGCGCGCGGTTTGCGGTTCTTCCCGTGGCAACAGGCGACTTGGCTGGTAGTTCACACCGGTGGTGGTCTTGCCGAAGTTCATCGCGCCGTCCTGGTTGCCGTTGTTGACGGTCACCCGTGGCGCGTTGATCGGCAGTTGCAGGGCATTGGCGCCCAGGCGATACATCTGGGTGTCGGCGTAGGAGAACACCCGGCCTTGCAGCAGGCGATCTTCCGACGGCTCGATGCCCGGCACCAGGTTGGCCGGGGCCATGGCTACCTGCTCGGTTTCCTGGAACACGTTGGCCGGGTTGCGGTTCAACACCATTTGCCCGACTTTGCGCTCAGGCACGTTCGGCCAGATCTTGGTGGCGTCCAGCGGGTCGAAATCGAACTTGGCCAGGTCTTCAGGCTTGAGCACCTGCACGTACAGGTCCCACTTGGGGAAGTCGCCCTTGTTGATGTGAGTGACCAGGTCGTTGGTCATGTGGCTGTAGTCGCGGCCCTGCACTTCGGTGACCTGCTTGGGATCGAGGTTCTTGATGCCTTGCAGGCTTTTCCAGTGGAACTTGACGTAGTGCACTTCACCCTTGGCGTTGATCAGCTTGTAGGCGTGCACACCGTTGCCGTCCATCTCCCGATAACTGGCAGGGGTGCCGGAGTCGGAGTACAACTCGGTCAGCGTACGGGTGGCTTCGGGCACGTGGGAGAAGAAGTCGAAGCGCCGCGAATCGTCATCCAGGTTGGTACGTGGGTCTGGCTTGAACGCGTGGACCATGTCAGGGAACTTGATGGCATCACGGATGAAGAACGTCGGGAAGTTGTTGCCCACCAAATCCCAATTGCCTTCGGCGGTATAGAACTTGGTGGCGAAACCGCGTGGGTCACGCAGGGTTTCCGGGGAGTGGTTGCCGTGGACCACGGCGGAGAAGCGCACGAACACAGGGGTGGCCTCGCCGGCGGCAAACACCTTGGCCTTGGTCAGGTCGCTGAGGCTGTCAGTGACGGTAAAGGTGCCGTGGGCACCGGTACCACGGGCGTGTACGACGCGCTCGGGGATGCGTTCGCGGTCGAAGCGCTGCAATTTCTGAATAAGCTGCACGTCCTGGAGTAGCACCGGGCCATTGGCGCCGGCGGTTTGCGAGTTCTGGTTGTCACCGACGGCGGCACCGTTGTCGCGGGTCAGGTTGGCGGCGTGTACAGACAGGGAAAGCAGGCTGGCGGTCACCAGTACCAGCGCGGATCGCGCGGTAACAGGCCCGCGGCTCATTGGATTGTTCATCGAGGTTTCCTCTGGTTTTTTTAGTGCACATTCAGTTGTGCTTGCCAGAGGCTAGTGACCCGCGAGTCAGAAGATAAATAGAAAAGCCATAACAACCCGATTGATAAAATAATCTGGTAAGTCGCTGATTTGGCGGGTATTTCGCGCGCGATTGATGGCACTTTGCAAACTAATTGCGTTTTAATGTGTCGATAAAAGCTAACAGTGTGAGCGGTTGTTTCAGGCAAGCCCTCTACGACTGACTTACACTGGGTACCACCCTTCTCATCTGTAACAAGGAATAACCTATGGGCGTGATCAGTGAGTTCAAGGCCTTCGCGGTCAAAGGTAATGTGGTCGACATGGCCGTCGGTATTATCATCGGCGGAGCCTTCGGCAAAATTGTTTCCTCTTTTGTAGGCGACGTGGTGATGCCGCCCATTGGTCTGTTGATCGGTGGCGTGGACTTCGGTGACCTGGCGATAACACTAAAGGCTGCCCAAGGCGATGTGCCTGCGGTGGTCCTGGCATACGGCAAGTTCATCCAGAGCGTCATCGACTTTGTGATCATCGCGTTTGCGATCTTCATGGGCGTGAAGGCGATCAATCGCCTCAAACGTGAAGAGGCCGTGGCGCCAAGCCTGCCGCCGACGCCGACCAAGGAAGAAGTGCTGCTGGGTGAGATCCGCGATCTGCTCAAGGCACAGAACGACAAGCCGCTCTAATCGAGCCGGCATGAAAAGGCGCCTGTTTGAGGCGCCTTTTTTATTACCAGTAGTTCTCCACCGCCACCTGGCCGGGTCGCCGGCTCAAGCTCAGGTTCATATCGCGCAGCTTGAGCAGTTGGCGCGTGTCATCGACCATCTGCGGGTTGCCGCAAATCAGCACGCGGGAGTGTTCCGGGGTCAGTCCGACGCCGGCCGCGCGTTCCAGTTCGCCATTTTCGATCAGCGTGGTGATGGGTCCATTCAATGCGCCGGGGTGTTGTTCGCGGGTAACAATGGGGATGTAGGTCAGTTTGTGTGCGTATTCGGTCAGGTATTCGCGTTCGCCCAACTCGTTGATCAGCTCTTGGTAAGCCAGCTCTTTGGCTTCCCGTGCGCTGTATACCAGGATGATGCGCTCGAATTTCTCCCAAACCTCGAAGTCTTGCAGGATCGACAAAAACGGCGCCACCCCGGTGCCGGTGCCAAGCATCCACAAATCCCGACCGTCGACGAAGCGGTTCAAGGTCAGGAACCCCGTGGCCTGGCGCTCCACCATCAAGGTATCGCCGACTCGCAGACGGCTCAGCTCGCTGGTGAACTCACCGTCCGGGACGACAATCGAGAAAAAATCCAGGTGCTCATCAAACGGCGAGGACACCAAGGAATACGCACGCCATACCGTGCTGCCATCCGCCTTGGTGACACCCAGGCGTACAAACTGGCCCGCAGTAAAACGAAAGCCCGGGTCGCGGGTGGTGCGCAGGGTAAACAGGCTGGGGGTCAGCGATTGCACGTCGAGCAAGATCTGGCGGGTAAATTTCTCAGCACTGGCAGTCATGGGGGGCTCCGTTCTACAGGTGCCCTAGTGTCGCTCAAAGTCGTGCGCGGAAACACCCACGATAGGGAGTGGCATCACACCAGTACTCAATGATGGCAAATTAATTTCACCTTCGATCAATTCGCTATTAGTTTTAAAAACTACCTCATATAGCCGCTGTTAGTGGGTTGTTACAGGGGCTTCAACCCCCTAATAAATCGCGAGTTTCAAACTTGCCAGTTGCTTGGCTAACTACCTTCCTGTGGAAAAATTCTTAAACCTTACAGCGCAAGAACGAAATTTTCCTCTCGCCATGTAGTGCGTGTCCTACACTGATTTTCGTGCAACGTTGGGGATAAAGGACGTACCCCAAGTCACGGAGACCCCATGGAGATTTACCCATGCTTAACTGGCGAAATACACGACTCCACTCGCTTGAAGGTGAGGACGAGGTCACCAGCGTATTTGAAATGACCATCAACAAGGCCTACGAACTCGGCTTCCATTACTGTTCCTTCAAGATGAGTTCTCAACTCACCAAGGGTCAAATCAAACCCGTAGAGCTTACAAACTATCCAATTGAATGGAAAAATCTATACAACCAAGCGCACTACTCCGATGTAGACCCTGTAGTGAAACATTGTAGGGAGGGCGTGTTACCCCTTGTCTGGAAGGAGGAAACATTCAAAGACGTGCCCAGCCTTTGGTCTTTGGCTGCAACCTTGGAGGTACACAAGGCGTTGACCATCAGCGTGCATGATTTCCGGGGGGTCTTCAGCATGCTGACGTTGAGCCGTGGCAAGGGTGACATCAGCCCGGAAGAATTGTATGAAAAAGCAGGAATGGCGCTATGGCTCTGCCACGCCATGCATGCCGTGCTGGCGCAGAAGTTTGACGAAAAACCCAGTATCCCCCCAACCAGCAAATTGACTGAGCGGGAAACGGAAGTCCTTATGTGGTCTGGCATGGGCAAGACCGCAGCAGATATCGCCGCCATCCTTTGTTTGTCCGAGCGTACGGTAGGCTTTCATATCAGCAGTGGCCTCAAGAAACTGGGCGTCAACAACAAAATCGCCGCCGTGCTTCGCGCCGCTCGGGCCGGGATCATTTAAAACACTCCATGTAATCCGCTTGAAAAAAACGTAACATTTACCGCGCATTCTGAGTGCTGAGCAGCCCCTTCCGGGGAGTCGCCCGTGGTTCACTCAGACGGTTCGGCAACCGCTGTCGAACACCCATCGTTTACCCAGAGTCTCCCCCGCCATGCCCCTGCTCGAAAGCCCCTTTGCCCAGCTCGATCTGATCCGCCAGCCAGAGCAACACAACGATCCGCTGCAAGCCTTCGATGCCGCCGACGAGTACCTGCTCAGCCACTTGGCCGAACAGCAGCCGGGCGCGCAAACCCGGGTGCTGGTGCTCAACGACAGCTTCGGCGCCCTTGCCGCCAGCCTTCAAGGCAAGGTGCAACTGACCTCCAGTGGCGATTCGTTCCTGGCGGCGCAAGGCCTGGAAAAAAACCTGGTGCGCAACGGCAAGGCGTTTGACGCCGTTGCGTTCATCCCGGCCAGCCACATCCCCACCGGGCCGTTCGACCGGGTGCTGATCCGCGTACCCAAAACCCTGGCATTGCTGGAAGAACAACTGATTCGCTTGCAAGGCCAACTGGCCCCGGGTGCCGAGGTGATCGCCGGGGCGATGATCAAGCATTTGCCACGGGCGGCGGGCGAGTTGCTGGAGCGTTACATTGGCCCGATGCACGCATCGCTCGCGGTAAAAAAGGCGCGATTGCTGATCGCCACCGTTGAAGATCGCCCCGCTGCCGTGTCGCCCTACCCCACCCGCTACACCCTGGACGCACCGGCTATCGAACTGCTGAACCATGCCAACGTGTTCTGCCGCGAAAGCCGGGACATCGGCACTCGCGCCTTCCTGCCCCACCTGCCGAAAAACCTGGGCAACGCCCGCGTGGCAGACCTGGGTTGCGGCAACGGCGTACTGGCGATTGCCAGCGCCCTGCAAAACCCCGAAGCGCATTACACCTTGGTGGACGAGTCCTACATGGCGGTGCAATCGGCGGCCGAAAACTGGCAAGCGGCCCTCGGTGAGCGTGATGTGGTCGTGCGTGCCGCCGACGGCCTGGCAGGGCAAGAGCCGCAATCCCTGGACGTGGTGCTGTGCAATCCACCGTTCCACCAGCAGCAGGTGGTCGGCGATTTCCTCGCCTGGCGCATGTTCCAACAGGCACGGGAAGCCCTGGTGGTGGGCGGCGCCCTTTATATCGTCGGCAACCGCCACCTCGGTTATCACACCAAGCTGGCGCGCCTGTTCCGGGGTGTCGAGCAAGTCGCCACCACGCCAAAATTCGTGATCCTCAAGGCGCGCAAATAAAAAAACCCTGCTTCTCTGGCGAAAAGCAGGGCTGGAAAGCCGGGCCGCAAAGCCCGGATCGGGATGTCAGTGGGTGGTCAGGCCAGCCGCACTCATAAACATGCGCATCAGGCTCGCCACGACGAACAGGGCCAGCACACTGCCCGTCCAGATCATCGCCAGCCACCCCAGGCGCCGCCACAACGGCTGCTTCTCGGCCTGTTCAATCTCGTGCAACGAAGGTTTGCCGGACATGGAACGCCCCTCCTAGTGGTAACCGTCTTCGTGGGTGACCTTGCCGCGGAACACGTAGTAGCTCCAGAAGGTATAGCCCAGGATGAACGGGATAATGAATAGCGTACCCACCAGCATGAAGCCCTGGCTCTGGGGCGGCGCGGCAGCGTCCCAGATCGACACCGATGGCGGAATGATGTTGGGCCACAGGCTGATACCCAAGCCGCTGTAGCCCAGGAAGATCAGCACCAGCGTCAGCAGGAACGGCGTGTAGTGCGCATTACGCGCCACGGCACGGAACAACCCGTACAGGGTCACCAGCACCAGGATCGGCACCGGCAGGAACCAGAACAGGTTCGGCAGGGTGAACCAGCGCGAGGCGATTTCCGGGTGCGTCAGCGGCGTCCAGATACTCACGATGCCGATCACCGCCAGCACCACGAAGGCCAACGGTCGCGCCAGGTTGTGCATTTTTTCCTGAAGCGGGCCTTCGGTCTTCATGATCAACCAGGTGCAGCCGAGCAACGCGTAGGCCACGATCAGCGCCACGCCGCAGAACATCGTGAACGGCGTGAGCCAGTCCAGCGAACCGCCGGCAAACTGGCGATTCACCACCGGGATGCCATCGATGAATGCGCCCAGCGCCACGCCCTGGAAGAACGTGGCCGCCAGTGAACCGCCGATAAAGGCCTTGTCCCACAGATGACGCTTGTGGTCCTTGGCCTTGAAGCGGAACTCGAAGGCCACACCGCGGAAGATCAGCCCGATCAGCATCAGGATCAGCGGCAGGTACAGCGCCGACAACACCACCGAATAGGCCAACGGGAACGCACCGAACAACGCTGCGCCGCCCAGTACCAGCCAGGTTTCGTTGCCGTCCCACACCGGGGCCACGGTGTTCATCATCACGTCACGGTCGGTCTTGCCCGGGATAAACGGAAACAGGATGCCGATACCCAGGTCGAAGCCGTCCATGACCACGTACATCATGATGCCGAAGATAATGATCACGGCCCAGATCAGCGGAAGATCAATACCCATCTCAATGCCCCTTGTGCTGGATGTGCGCGTGATCGTCGTCGCTGCCATCATCGGCGGCGGACAACGGACGGGCCGGTGTACGTTTCTGGCCCGGGCCACCATGGGTGGGCTCGCTGCCTTCGTGGGTCTGAGGCCCTTTGCGCACCAGGCGCATCATGTAGCCCAGGCCTGCGCCGAACAGCGCGAAGTACACCACCACGAACAACACCAGGGTGATGGTCATCTGCGCCAGGCTATGCCCGGATGACGCGTCCGCCGTGCGCATCAGCCCGTAGACCACCCACGGCTGGCGGCCGATCTCGGTGGTGAACCAACCCGCAAGTATGGCGATCAGGCCGGACGGCCCCATCCACAACGCCAGGTACAGGAACGGTTTGGACGTGTACATCTTGTCGCCCCGGCGTAGCCAGAGGCTGAACAGGCCGGTGAAGATCATCAGGAAGCCCAGGCCGACCATGACCCGGAACGACCAGAACACGATGGTCGAGTTGGGGCGGTCCTCCGGTGGAAACTCCTTGAGGGCCGGCACTTGCTTATCCAGGGAGTGAGTGAGAATCAGGCTGCCCAGGTAAGGGATCTCCACCGCGTACTTGGTTTTCTCGGCCTTCATGTCGGGCCAGCCAAACAGGATCAATGGCGTTGGTTCGTTGCCGATGTTTTCCCAGTGGCCTTCAATCGCGGCGATTTTCGCCGGTTGGTGCTTCAAGGTATTGAGGCCATGGAAATCACCGATCACCGCCTGGATGGGCGCAACGATCAGGGCCATCCACATTGCCATGGAGAGCATCTTGCGGATCGCCGGGTTGTCCTTGCCGCGCAGCAAGTGCCAGGCTGCCGAGGAGCCGACGAAGAACGCGGTGGCCACAAAGGCTGCCGTGGCCATGTGCGCCAGGCGATAGGGGAACGACGGGTTGAAGACCACGGCGAACCAGTCGGTCGGGATCACACGGCCATCGATGATTTCAAACCACTGGGGCGTCTGCATCCAGCTGTTGGACGAGAGGATCCAGAACGTGGAAATCAACGTCCCCACGGCCACCATCACGGTGGAGAAGAAGTGCAGGTTGCGCCCGACCTTGTTCCAGCCGAACAGCATCACGCCGAGGAAACCGGCCTCGAGGAAGAACGCCGTGAGCACTTCGTACGTAAGCAGCGGGCCGGTGACGGCGCCGGCAAAGTCCGAGAAGCGGCTCCAGTTGGTGCCGAACTGGTAGGCCATGACCAAGCCGGACACCACGCCCATGCCGAAGTTGACGGCAAAGATCTTCGACCAGAAGTGGTAGAGGTCACGGTAGGTGTCGTTGTGGGTCTTGAGCCACAA
>Ga0157369_10009208_pt1 | contig 11298 bp, 11 predicted proteins | sample C25metaG_FD_113461 | JGI IMG/M metagenome (GOLD analysis project Ga0157369, IMG submission 113461) | Corn rhizosphere microbial communities from Kellogg Biological Station, Michigan, USA - C2-5 metaG | ecosystem: Host-associated > Plants > Roots > Rhizosphere > Soil | place: USA: Michigan... | reverse complement strand
TTGGGAAGCTTTGAATGCGATCCCGGAGTATTCGAATGAGAAACCATTCATGCGGCCAGAAGTGGCAACATTCGGAACGGGCGTTATGCCGTGCTCGCGAAGTGCTTCAACGAATCTCTGAATGTCATTGTGAGTACTAAGGAGTGTATCTATTTTGTTCTGCAGGAAAGTTTTGGGGCTTTGCTGGCCTTCGCGCTTCTCTTTCTGTTCCTCACTTCGTGACAGCCTCTTACGCTTACTGGATGGGGAAGGGCTATGTGAAGGCGAGGGACCTTCTGTTTTAGTCAGTTCATGCGCCATCTCAAGCTCCTGAATTACTCGCGTGCTGATTAGGTTTTCATTCCTACCCAGGTAAAGCTTACCCCCAACTAAATCTACTCTGCTGGCAATGATATGAATGTGTTGGCCGGCCTCATCGTCATGCATGACATAGCAGCGTAGGTGCGTCTCACTGAACCCCATTCGATTCATGTAGTCGTCAGCAAATGACACCCATTGTTTTGTCGTGAGTGATTCACCTATAGGTAGGCGAAGCGAGTTGTGCCAAACCGGTTTGGCAACGTCAGAGCGAAGTGAAGCAGAAGCGCAGAATTCAGCAATCAGATCTGTTGCCGAATCGCCCAGCATGTTCCCGCCGATAACAACCGGATCAGTTTTATGGTGCTTTCCTAGCTTCAACGCATATAAAACAACTCCTGCGAAGCTCTTACCTCGCTTGATCTTCTGCATGCCCTTCATTAGAAGGGATACTCCATAGATCAGCGGTAAGGAGGCGAGAACGAAGCTCACTGATTTGCCGCTTTACGGCGAACAGTTCTGTCTTGGTAAGAGGGTTACATGACTGCTTTGCGTTAAGGTGGTTAACAATCTCATTGAGCCTGTGATTTATCTCGCCAAATATTTTCCATGCCGCTCTGTTGATCTCTGGAACGACAGGAGGTTGGGTATTTAAAAGGCACATGCGTAGCCACTCGCCCTTAGGGTGTTGCTTACGCTCTTGATCCAAAATATTTAGCTCTGAGTTATTGAGTCTGACGCTGACGCAATGAATACGTAGATTTTCTGCAAGGGGAGGGCGGTATATATCTCTCATAGAATCTCCATTTCTAAAAATAAGCATATTCCTTATGCCTGTTCTATTTATAACCGATAGATGAATTATGTCAACGATTTAGGTTTTGACTTCCCTTTTTCAACCGAAGGGCAGAAAAAGCAAGGCAACTCAGCTTCGCTGAGTTAGCCCTTGCGTATAAATAAATCGGTGTCGTAGTTGACTTTGTGAGATTTTATGTTATTGAATTTAGAATGCTATAAAAGGAGCAAACATATGATAAAGAGATTAACATCATTTTGGAATAAAAGTTCAAATGTCTGTCAAGCAATAATGCTGTTTACAATCCCAACGATTTATTTGGTCTACTTAATTCTGTTATAAGTGCCGGGAAAGTTTTCGGAGTTAGTATCCGTGTGATTATCCTTTACTTGGTCAAAAAAATAGATATTGCTAGCTACAGTGACGACTAAAACAACAAAAAAAGTATATTTCCAAAAGTTGGAAAGGGGATTGGTGTTTTTGTACCACTTAATAGCACTTGCAATGCAACAAACAATGCTTGTAATTATCCACATTAAATACGTGCTAAAAAAATCGATCACAATTGTGAAAGTACTCATTTCCAAACCTCATGCAAGCTAATAAGTAGTTTTTTTAATGTTAGACATTAAATAAAGACAGTCAAGAATTATGTTGCTGTTGAAAAAAATTAACCTTTCCCATAAAAACAAATGCATTTTTTATTATATAAAAAAATATAATACCTAATGTATATTATATGCATGAAAACCAATTCGACTTAATGTAAGAAATCTGTAAGGGTTAGTGAAATTATCGCCTTGAATTTAAAGAAATAAATCTCATATCAACAAAGTGAAGTTTGATAATGATCACATTAATTTTATGTTGGTCAGAAAATGTTGTGTTTTTTTAAGAAATGTCTTAATTTGTTAGCATGAGAAATACTGATGTTTTATGGCTTATTTTAGGGAGGCGTTGTGTGGCCTGATGTTGAGTCAAGTGAGGATTACTTAAATTTTGGAGAGGTATCAAGCCTAGCCGTTGACATCTTAAAATCTAAGAATATGCTGCCAGTATCTATAGGCATATTTGGTAATTGGGGGGCTGGAAAATCTTCATTATTAAAAATCATACAAAAACAAATCAGTGATGAAAATGGTGACAACGTACTTATAGTAAATTTTGATGCTTGGCTGTATCAGGGGTATGACGATGCTAGAGCAGCTTTACTAGAAGTAATTACAACAAAGTTGAACGAAGCTGCCCAAGGTAATCAATCAATCGTTGAAAGAACATTCGATCTTTTCAATCGTGTGGATAAAGTCAGAGCACTTGGCTTGACAATAGAAGGCATAGCGCTTGCTCATGGCATTCCAACAGGTGGCATTATTTCAAGAAGTGTTTCTGCAGTAAAAAATATATTTGACGTTGGTCTTAATGAGAAAAATTATAACGATACGATTCAAGCAGGTAAAGATACCTTTAAAAGCGGTCTTATAAGAGAAAAGGAAGTTTATACGCCACCTCAACAAATAAATTTATTCAGGCAGGAGTATGAAGAGATTCTTAAAAGTCTAGATAAAAACCTAATAGTTTTTATAGATAATCTTGACCGCTGTCTCCCACAGAATGCAATTCAGACTCTCGAAGCTATTAGGTTATTTTTATTTCTTCCAAATACGGCTTTTGTGATAGCTGCTGACGAGGATATGATTCGAACTTCAGTGGCGGAATATTTCAAGGGAACATCGTCAAGGCACCACATTGATTATTTAGACAAATTAATACAAGTTCCAATTAGAGTGCCAAAAACAGGACTTTTAGAAATAAGATCTTATCTTTTTTTACTTTATGCAGTAAATAATGACGTTGATAAAGTTAAAATTGAAACCTTACGTTTGTCTTTAGAGAAATCACTGCAGGAAGCTTGGCACAAGGAACCATTAAAAAAAGAAGATGCACTTAAAATTCTTGGTATGGAAAAAAATAATGAATTAGCTAGATCTTTTGACCAGGTGGATAGAATATCACCAATATTTGCTTCTTCACCAAGAATTCATGGCAATCCGAGGATAGTTAAAAGGTTGTTGAATATTGTTAGGATGCGGTCAAATATTGCCAAACGAAGAGGGATAAATTTAGATGAGAACATTATAACAAAGCTGGTGATATTTGAAAGATGTGCAGGTGAAGATGCCGCTACATCATTACATGCTTTAATTAATAACGATAAAGAATTTAAAAGAGTATTTAAAGCAATTGAAGTTAATGGATTGGAATTACTGCCAGAGATAGCACCATTATCTTGGAGAAAAGACGAATCAATCAGTCAGTTTATTTTAAGTTGGTTAAAAATAGAACCAAAACTAGTTGATAAAAGTGAAGACTTAAAAGCTGCAGTATATTTGTCGCGTGAAACAATGCCAGCTGCACATTACGTTAATGGATTATCACCACAAGCAAGGGAAGCTTTGAGTATTTTAATAAATACTAAGAGGAAAAGCTCGCAAGTAGCGCTAAATGTTCTAAAGGATATATCTTTAGATGAGTGTGTACCAATGATGGAGAGCTTATTAGAAGAGCTTAGAAGTATTACTCAATGGAATAAGCAACCGCCAGGATTCTCGGGCGCAATTCTCTTATCAGATAAAAGTTCAGAAGCTGGAAAGCTTTTTAAACGTTTCCTTAGTGGTTTAAATGAAGAACCGCAATGGATGAAGATTTTAATAAAAGATTATTCTTGGTACAACTCTTAAGGGCTAATAAATGGGAACTTCTCAATCGAGTAAAGGGCCTAAGAATGGTAGTGATCTAGTACCACCTTGGGCAAATCAAACTAACAATGGTAGCAGCTCTAATGTTGGGGGGTTTAGAACAGTATTTGGTCGTTTTGCCTCCAGTAGAGACGCTAATTCTCTTAAAAAGGCATTGAATCGCTATGCACGACAAGTAAGCGGGGGAAGTAAAGCTACAAATGCACGCCTTGCTAATATAATTCTAGCTGGTGGATCGTTATTCGACTTATTAAATGAAAGTGTTATTTTTGATGAAAATAATAATGTAATAGTTAACCTTCAAGACCTTAACGGTATTTCTTGCGATGAGGCTATAGCTAAAATAGCCAATGCTTTATCAGAAAATTCAGAAGATTCAGATAAAATTCAAATTGCCATTAATGAAGCTATGGCAGAAGCTTTGGATGGCGTTGATAAATTTGATCCAAAAGATATTACAGACGATGTCTTGATTGATACAATGATCTGTTATCTATCGAACAGCGTATTTCTTCAAGTTACAATGGATGCAGGTAAAGCATGGAACAATTCAACAACTGCTAAACAATTACAAAATGCTGAAAATGACCTATATGAATTCATTAGTGCTATTGTAGATAATTTTATGCAGCCGAAGCTAAGTAACAATATAAGAAAGTTTTCAAAAAAAGACTTAATTACTATACAGCAGAATGTTATCGCAGAAGTCTGGAATGAATGGGAAGGATATAAAGAATGAAAGTATTTGTAGATCATGATTATAAAAGATTACCCGCAAAAGATTCTGGTACGATTTCAGTTCAAATTTATGACCGAGACGGAGTTATTGCAGAAAATGGTATTAGGCCAAGAGAAGATATAGCAACGATAGGCAAACCTGTTTTTGAAAGTATTAAAAATTTAGGAGTGAAAATATCTGATGAAGTAATGGATTTTTTGACTTTATCTCTAGCAGTTACGGCTGCAGATTCATTTGTAGTTAGAGATAATATGTTTGATGGTTGGACAAGAGATTTAAATTTGACAATCAGAATGAACAAACCGAAAATTTGGATTGCTAATAAGGTGCTGATTGAAAAAGCTTTGCATTTCCTTAGCGGGGATGTTTGGAATTTAAATTTCTTAGGTGATGGGAAATTACCACCCGAACCATCAAACTCGGGTAATAATAGGAAGAAAATTAATTTAAATGGAATTAATTGTGTATCACTTTTCTCAGGAGGTTTAGATAGTGCTATAGGAGTTATAGATCTTATCTCGGCTAATAAAACACCATTATTGATTAGTCATTCTTATAAAGGTGATAAATCTAAGCAAGATTTCATTGCGAATGAAATCAGAAAAAAAGGGAGTCTATCCAGGTTTTCAGCAAATGCGCATCCGGTTGGAAGAGGAATGCCACGAGATATAACTATGAGAACAAGGAGTATTAATTTTTTAGCTTTTGCTTTAGTTGGGGCAAATGCTGCTAACCAAGAAAACACTCCTGATTTTCCCATTTATGTACCAGAAAATGGTTTTATTTCTCTTAACGCACCACTTACTATTCGCAGAATAGGTGCTCTTAGTACAAGAACTACACATCCCTTTTTTATAGAAATGATACAGGATTTGTTTAATAAACTGAAATTTAATGTCAAACTATTAAATCCTTACCAGTTTTCAACTAAGGGTGAAATGGTTAAAGCTTGTAGTGACAAAAGTCTATTAAAAAAAATCGTTAGTGATACCGTATCGTGTAGCCACTGGAAAAGAAAAAATAAACAATGTGGCTATTGTGTTCCATGTATGATAAGGCGAGCGTCCTTATTAAAAGGAAATGTAATTGAGAAAAATGACTATCATCATGGAGGTTATAAAACGCTGAGAGGTTTTGTAAAAAATAGAAGAGATCTTAGCGATGATGTAATTTCGGTTATGATGGCATTGGATAATCTGAGTAAGCGTAAAACTAAATCGTGGATAATGAAGTCGGGTAAGCTTAATTCTGAAGACATGGATGATTTTGACAGGGTTTTTAAGATGGGATTAAATGAAGTTAAAGCATTTCTGAAACAGGAGAATTTGCTTTGAATTTGGATATGCATTGTCATATAGATCTTTATAAAAATCACTATGGAGTTATTGAGGAAATAAAGAAAAAAGGGCTCTATGTTCTTTCTGTTACCACAACACCCAAAGCATATCTTGGCACAAAAAAATTGGTTGGGGACTATAATAAAATTAAGACGGCGTTAGGCTTTCATCCTGAATTAGCTCACTTGAGATATGATGAAATTGACATTTTCGATTTATTATTGCCCCAAGTTAAATATGTAGGTGAGATAGGGCTTGATGGCAGTGCTGCCTATAAACAATACGCAAATGTTCAGTTGGATTTGTTTAAGCATATTATTAGGAAAGTGCATTCTCACGGTGGTAGAGCTATGTCTATCCATTCAAGGTTGAGTGCTCAATATGTAATAAATGAATTGAGGAATATAGATGGATTACCTATTTTCCATTGGTTTACAGGTACAAAAGATGAATTAAGGGATGCTATTAATTTAGGTGCTTGGTTTTCTGTAGGTCCCGCTATGTTAAAATCTAGAAGTGGTCGAGAAATTTTAGCCTTGATACCCAAAGATAGACTATTAACAGAGACTGATGGGCCTTTTGGGAAATTTAATGGTGAAATTCTTTTTCCTTGGGATGTGGATAAGGCCATTGAGCTAATAGCAAATTGTTGGGGGTGGGAAATTAAAGACACTAAATTAAAAATTATGGATAACTTTAAGGAGCTTGTTAGATTAAATAATTCTTCGGGCAACCAAATGATAGGATAGATATTTATTTTTATATTACTTTAAAAGCTGAATTGTGGGGATTGATGTGCAGATGAGGGCCTGTTTTCCTTCGAAACTAATAATGTTATTTTGAAAATGATTATCGTGACTTTAGCCTTCTGAGTTTCATTGCCTCAAGTGAAAATAGCAACAGGGTTGTGCTATAAATGAATCCAGGACTAGTTAAGAGTTTTAGATTTAAAGCGTCTGGTTGCGCGCTTAAAAAATGAAAAGCATATACTAAGTAAACTGATAATGCGGCAGTCCCAATAGTAGGTCCTATGTCGCTTTGATCATGAGGTTGTAGAGTGACATTGAATCTAAAAATCAGCCAATCAAATCCCCAAGTTAGAAATGTTGCCATCATCATTGCAGACCAAAGATATGCAATGTTTAATGGTGTTGGATTTTTTAAGGCTGTTTCAGTTTGGAATATCTCGCATAAAGATAATCCACTAAAAATAAAATAAAGTGGCCTTGAACTGAATTTTTCAAATATCTTAATAATAGTATCCATGTTTACCTGTTGTATATTATGATGTCTTAGAAAAAAATTATGCAGCAAGCGCTTTATACTTTTGAGTATTTACATAATCACCCCACCACTGCATTAGTGCCACTCTTTCGGCAAGGCACTCAGCTCGGTTGTATGCTGCTACGATCTCGTCCTTCTTTGAATGGGCAAGTGCTGCTTCAAGAACTTCACTTCTGAACTTGCCGGATTCCTCTGCTGCTGTCCTCGCAATTGAGCGCATACCGTGGGCTACCAGCTCACCTCCGAATCCCATTCGAATGATAGCGGCATTGACTGTTTGTTCATGCAAATTTTTGAGAGTTTGTCGAAGTTATCTTAGATACTCGCATACTGTAAAATTTTAATTGAGGCTCGAGGATATAATAGTTCATTATTCTGACCAATGTTTTTTTAGGAGAACTCTTTTTTTCGCCGCTTAGCCATTTCTAGAATGTTTTTTAGGTATTCAAAATGATTGATAATATTTTTCATTACAATGGCTCCAAGGGAAATTCCAAGAATTAAACATAAACCTAATGTTGAAACTATATTAGCAATGCTGGATTTGAATAATCCATTGGCTAAAATATGGCCTATTTTTTCAAGTCCTCCCAGAGATTGTACGGCGGAGTAAGATAATCCTAAAATTGATAAAATAGCAGTTTTTGTACCGAAGAAATCTGAAATACGTGCTTTAAAACGTTCAGTTTTAAGGTTTAACCAATATGTTGCATATTCTAATTCAGTAAAAGAATAATGCTCGAGTTGTTCAACATTCTTCTCATCGTGATTGATTTCCATTTGAAAGTCGTTCAATACTTCCTTTCGCATATTAAAGAAGAATTTCATATCAGCGACTATAGGTGTTGAAAAGCATATAATTCCAAAGATATGATTCATTATAAGTAGCAATAAAGCGTAAATTTCTACGCTCTTTTTATCAATATTAAAAGTTAAGCATAGAATAATTAGTGCCCCCAACAGCAGAAGACATAGAAGGCATCCAAGCAAAGAGTAGTTTTGTATTTTTACTGAGGTTTTTTTCTTGGATTTTATCAAGGCAAATGGAGTATGTGGTTCCATTTTACTAAGAATGCTAACTATCTGATTAACTCTATTCATTTTGTTCTCGCACGTCTAAACTTAAATGTTATTGATTTAGTCAGTCTATCTTCGTGATTTAAATCAGAACACAATACATAATTAACAGTAAGGATTTTTTAATTTTTGAAGATTTAAAATTATTTAAATTCTTCTATTATTTTTTGATTATAGTCTTCTAAGTATTTTTGTAATTCATTTCTGTCAATCAAGCGTACTTTTGCTGATTCAGCAAGTTCTTTCGCCGAATTAGTGAAATATGAATTTGTAATAACCATTGCTTCGTCACATGAGTAAAATGTTTTAGCGGAGATAGCTTGTTGTACTGCTGAATTACCAACTGAGCCAGAATAGTTTTTTGCCTGGATAACAATGTTTTTATCGAAACGAGTGACAAATAGATCTGCACCTTGATCCTGGGTTCTCTTGGTTTCTTTAACATCATACCCAAGAGTCTGGAAAATTTTGACTAAAAAGTCTTCAAATTCAAAACCATTCATTGAATCCACTGAGTACATATTAACATATTTATCGGGATTGAAGTGCTCAAGGCGTGTAGCCAATCTTTCGACTAAAATGTCAAAGTATATAGTTTCACAGATTGATATATATTTTCTAACATTATCAATCGAGATTAATGGTGTGCCTGGAGTGTTTTGAGCATTCTCATTGAAATCTAATGCAGGGAAGGTTATTTTATTGTTCCAGACAAAATATAGAAATAAAGATAGATCCGCTCTAAAGGTTGTTCCTGCTTCTTCAATCCATGATTTTAAAGATTCCGTTAATGTAGGTTTGATATGTCTTTTGATCTCTTTCGCAAACCCTTTATACACAGCGTTGAAAGATGTAGTAAGTAAAAGCTTGTCCAAAAGCATTGGCAGCTCTTCTAATTCATTAAAGCCCTTTCGAACAAGGACCTCACGGAATAATACAAAATCAGAATAAGTGCTTTTGTCTTCCAATAAATCACTTTCTGACCGCTTATCATGTGAAAATTTTGTCGTGTAGATGAAATTGGTGAAGTAAGGATCCTTAAATGTTGCATATTTATCTAGGACATTTTGCAGGAGACTATTGAGTTGGGATTGCTCTTTCTTTTTTCCGAATAAGTCTTTTATGATTCCTTTTGACTGATATTGAAATTCTGGATAAAAAGAGGGATTAAGAGGAATCATTTGTTCTGAGGTTACAGGGAGAGGCGTTTTTGTGCCCCATGAATTCGTTGCAGTTGGTACTCCGCCAGAACACCAGGGACAAATAATTTCGAAAGATGTCTTGCTGCATGAGTAACACTGATAAATCATTAGGCTATTTCCTTTTGAAATTATTAGGTTTAGTCACGGTCTTTGGATCTTAAGGTTTAGTTGCTACTCTTTTAGTTGAGTATAATAGTAGGTGCAAATACTTTTCATACTTTCACGTCATGGTAATGATTTACTGAATCATTTTCCAATCCTGATGAAAAGCTATAGTTGCCACTTGCTGATTGTTCAACATGCCTACCCCACCACGCCATCATATCTCTTCGTTGCTCCAGATATTGAGAACGGTTGTAAGCTCTCCTGACCTCATTGGTATCAATGTGAGCCAGTGCTGCTTCAATGACGTCAGGTTGAAATCCCTTCTCGTTGAGAACAGTTGAGGCTATGGATCTCATACCATGCGCAACAAGGATGTCTTTGAAGCCCATGCGTTTCAGCGCCATGTTTGCCGTCTGACTGTTCATTGGTTCCAGGGGATTGCGGTAACCGGGAAAAACGTGTGGTCTATGCTGGCTGATTGGCTTCATAACTTCTAGCACAGCAAGTGCCTGTTCAGACAGCGGTACAATATGCATACGTTTCATTTTCATGCGCCCAGCAGGAATGTGCCATTCCTTTGTCTCGAAGTTGATTTCATCCCAGCGTGTCATCGCCGCTTCTGCCGGTCGTGTCATTGTAAGGAGCTGCCATTCGATAAGACAGCGCGTCTGTCTGCCAATACTCGCAAAGGCGAGATTCTTCATAAGCAGAGGTAGCTGTTCAGGTAAGAGAGCGGGGCGGTGTTTTACTTTTGGCTTATGGAACGTCTTACCGATTTTTGCCGCTGGGTTTGAAGTGACTAAGCCAGAGTTCAAAGCGTAATCCATAACCTCATTAATACGCTGACTCAACCTTTTAACAGTTTCGAGTCTGCCTGCCGCATGAGTTGGGCTAAGGGATCCAATAAACTGTTGGGCTGTAATGCTGGAAATAGGCATAGAGCCAATATGTGGGAACACATATTTACTCATTGAACGCCAGATATCGTTAAGAGTGTGAGTTGTTAATCCTGCTGCCTCTTTGGTCTTAAACCACTCAGCTGCCACTTTTTCAAAAGTACTTTCACTCACACTCTTCTGACGAAGTTGCTCTGCTTTTTTGTGCTCTTGAGGGTCGACGTCTTTGCTGAGAAGAGCGCGGGCTGATTCACGATTTTGGCGGGCTTCAGAAAGCGAAACGGAAGGGTATGAACCAAAGCTAATCATGGCCCGTTTACGAGTGAAGGGTTTGTAATAACGAAACCGCCAGAGTTTTGAGCCTCCGGGAGTCACCTGCAGTTCCAGACCATCCCCGTCATAAAGAACCAATGCTCGCCCAGCAGCTTTGACGTTTTTCACTTCGGTATTGTTTAAGGGTTTGGTCTGTCTTGCCATGAGCAGTCTCCATTCTGTTCCTCGGAAGGCTTAGGCATATCAAAAGGCAGTCTTTGAAACGTATGCCCATGAGTATGCCTAAATCAGGTGGATTCCACTGTATCAATCAGGATTTCACTAGACAACAGAAAAACAGCAGGTTTCAACAACCTACTGTTTAAACTGTTTTTTATGGTTCTCTCTGGACTTCACCAGACAAAACGTTGGGAGAATTTGGTCGGCACGAGAGGATTTGAACCTCCGACCCCGGACACCCCATGACCGTGCGCTACCAGGCTGCGCTACGTGCCGAACACTGGAGGATTAGTCTACTGGTTATCACCATTAATGCA
>Ga0157369_10009206_pt1 | contig 11299 bp, 13 predicted proteins | sample C25metaG_FD_113461 | JGI IMG/M metagenome (GOLD analysis project Ga0157369, IMG submission 113461) | Corn rhizosphere microbial communities from Kellogg Biological Station, Michigan, USA - C2-5 metaG | ecosystem: Host-associated > Plants > Roots > Rhizosphere > Soil | place: USA: Michigan... | reverse complement strand
TGGCCAGCCGCTCGCCGACGCTGCGATCATGGCGGTGGCGCCGGTCGGCATCGTCAACGCCGGAAATCCCTCCCAGGCCTATCAGGACGCCTTCAACCTCTCGTCGATCCACCAGGACGGCGTGGAGCGGGACGCCGCGGCAACGGCCGCCGCGGGCTTCGCCGCCGCCTTCCTGCCGGACGCGACGCCGGGGCTGATCCTCGACACGATGCTGGCGCACAGCACCTTCGACACGCGGCGGCTGATCGCGATCGGCCGCGACCTCGCCGCCGAGACGGGAGACGTCGACCGCTTCACCGAGCGCTTCTACCTGCGCTTCCTCGACCGCTCCTTCCCGCGCCCGCCTTCATGGGTGTGGGACAAGGACCGCACCGTCAGCCCGACGAGCCGCGAGGTGCTGCCGATCGTCTGCGGACTGTTCGAGCTGTGCGGCGGCGACCCGAAGGCCTGCATCTCCGCCGGCGCGAGCTTCGGCCGCGACGCGGACACGATCGCGACCGTGCTCGGCGGCCTCAGCGGCGCCCTGTGCGGAGCCTCGGCCATTCCCGCCGACTGGATCGAAGCCTCGGAGGCGGCGAACGTCGATTTCTTCAGGGAGGTCTCGCCCGATCGTCCGGAAAGCTTCCGCTCAACCGCCGCCGCGATGGTGGAGACGCTACGCTCGGAGCGGCGGCGAACGGCGGAGCGGGTCGCCGCGCTGGACCGGCTGCTGGCCGACTGAGGGCGCCGTGACCGACGTGTACGTGCTCGGCAGCATCAACATGGACGTCGTCCTGCGGGTCGACGCCTTGCCGCGCCCGGGCGAGACGGTGCTCGCGGCCGCAATGTCGCGGAGTGCGGGCGGCAAGGGCGCGAACCAGGGCGTCGCCGCCGCACGCGCGGGAGCGAGGGCCGCCCTCGCAGGGGCGGTCGGGGACGACGAAGACGGGCGGGCGCTCGTGGCCTTGCTGGAGGCGGAGGCGGTCGACTGCGCGGATGTGCGGGTCGAAGCGGGCGCCGCCACCGGCACCGCCCACATCGCCGTCGATGCGCGGGGCGAGAACATGATCGTCGTCGCGCCGGGCGCGAACGGATGCGCGCGGGCGCCGGCCGAGGCGCGCGCGCGCGTTTTCCTGAGCCAGCTCGAGACGCCGCTGGAGGCGGTCGCGGGCTTGTTCGCGGCGCGTCCGCCCGGGACCTTGACCATCCTCAACGCGGCGCCGTTCCGGCCCGAGGCGGCGGCTTTGCTGGCGATGGCGGACGTGGTGGTCGTCAACGAGACGGAGCTCGCCGGCTATTGCAACGGCAAGCCGCCGCGCTCGGCAAGCGAAGCCGCGGCCATGGCGCGCACCCTGCGCCGCGGCGGGGTGACGGTGGTGACGCTGGGGCCGCTCGGCTCGGTGACGGTCGGCGACGGGGTCGAGATCATCACCCCCGCCGCCGAGGCGCAGGTTCAGGATACGACCGGCGCCGGCGACTGCTTCTGCGGGTATCTGGCCGCCGGGCTGGCGCAGGGCGCCGCATTGCAGGATGCGATCGCCACGGCCCACCGTGCGGCGGCGCTCTGCGTCGCGCGTCCCGGCGCCATCCCCTCCATCCCGCGCGTCGCCGACCTCACCTGACCCGGGCGAGGGCCGGCCTAGCGCCGGCATTTCGTGCGAGATCCTGCTCAGGACGCGTTTTCGACGCGACAGACGCGCGGGCTTCGATGGTCGCGCAATCCTGCAGGGATGAGCGTATGGACGGCTCGGGAGCCGTGGCTTATGCCGAGCCGGCAGGAAAGCGGCAGTTCCGGAAGGAGGCGCGCTTGAGAGACGACCGAGCGCGCGCGGCGATGCGGCGATGATCGGCAGACGCGAGCTTCTTCTGAGCGCGGGCGCAGCGATGCTGGGCCCGGTTGCAGCGCCCGCCTTCGCGCGCGCCCCGGGCGCGCCGCGCCGACCGGCGGCCACCCGCAGCGCCCTTGCGCGCTATGTCGAGCCGTTCGTCGCCGCCGAGGATTTCAGCGGTGTCATCATCATGGAACGCGGCGGCGAACAGCTCGCGGCGATGGCGTGGGGAAGCGCGAACCTCGATTTCGGCGTCCCGAACACGCCCGACACGAAATTCTGCGCGGAATCGATCAGCAAGCTCTTCACCCGCGCCGCCGTCCTTGCCCTGGCATCGGCGGGGAAGCTCTCGCTCTCCGATCCGCTGGCCAGGTTCATCCCGGCTTTCCCTCTGGCTGAGCGGATCACCATTCGCGAGCTGATAGAGCACAAGGCGGGGATCTCGCGCGACCTTTCCCTCGGTGCTGCATCGATCGAGCCGCACTCGCCCGCCGAGCTGGCCGAGATGATCGCCCACACGATCAATGCCCCTCCCGGGCGCGAGACCTCCTATTCCAACAACGGGTACCGCCTCCTCGCGCGCGTCGTCGAGCTGGCCGGCAAGGCGCCCTTCGACGATCTCGTGCGCGAGCTGGTGCTGCAACCGCGCAACATGCGCGACACGGTGTTCGGCGGGTTCAACGAAGTGATGTCTCGCCGTGCCACCGGCTACATACCGGGTCCCGGCTGGGGAACCCTGGTTGCTTCGCCGCCGTGGAATTATGCGAATTCGCGCGGCGCCGCCTCCTATTTCACGACCCCGAACGACCTCCTGCGGTTCGTCCGCACGCTGCCGCTCGAAGCGTCCGACGCCAGGGATTTGCTGGCCAGGAATGCGGCAAGGCCGGAGGATCGCAAGTTCGGCCATGACGGCTTCGGCAACGGCTTCGCCGATTTCGCTTACGCCTATCCCGACGACGACGCCCGACTGGTGATGATGGGGAACGCGCAGTCCGGCCTCTTCAACCGGATGCACGCCGATCTGCACCGAATTCTTCTGGGCCAACCTGTCGACCCGCCGCGCATCGACCGGCCGCGCCCCTTGCCGCCGAATGCGCGGTGGGCGCAGTTCGTCGGCCAATATGCACTGCGTCCCGGCGCTCCCCTGATCATCCGCCGGACCGGGGAGCATCTCGAGGTGAGCGCCGGGGAGGATTTCCATCCGCTGATCGCGACCGGCCCGGACCGTTTCTTCATGCGGCTTCGCTACGCGACCCTGAGCTTCCCTCCCGCGCCGGAGACCGTCAATGTCCTCCACTGGGCTGAAGGGGGCGGGACGTTCGATCTGAAGAAGTTGGCGTGAGAGGCTCGGCGCGGCACTGCAGCGTAGTGTGATCGGTCTGCGGCGGGATCGGTCAGCTCTCCGAACGGGCAGTGCCGCGGGGGCGGACGGGTTTCGCGTTTGGGAACGGAGTGCTAGGGGCCCCGCACATCCCTGACCCCATCCCCCCGAGCCGAGACGGGGGAGCAAACGGAGCCCGCACATGACCGCAGCCGCCGACGACGTCGTCATCACCGCCGCCAAGCGCACGCCGGTGGGGAGCTTCCTCGGATCGTTCGCGGCCGTGCCGGCGCACGAGCTCGGCCGGACGGCGATCGCCGCGGCGCTCAGCCAGGCGGGGGTGGCGCCGGAGGACGTCTCCGAGGTGATCCTCGGCCAGGTGCTGACCGCGGCGCAGGGCCAGAACCCGGCGCGGCAGGCGTCGATGGCGGCGGGGGTGCCGAAGGAAGTGCCGGCCTGGGGGGTCAACCAGGTGTGCGGATCGGGCCTTCGCGCCGTCGCCATCGCCAGCCAGATGATCCGCACCGGCGACGCCACGGTCGTCGTCGCCGGGGGCCAGGAATCGATGAGCCTGTCGAACCACGCCCAGGCGCTCCGGGCGGGCACGAAGATGGGCAATCTCGAGCTCGTCGACACGATGATCAAGGACGGGCTCACCGACGCCTTCAACGGCTATCATATGGGCATCACCGCCGAGAACCTTGCCGAGCGCTACCAGATCACCCGCGACGAGCAGGACGCCTTCGCCACCGCTTCCCAGAACAAGGCGTCGCGCGCGCGCAGCGGCGGGCGGTTTTCCGACGAGATCGCGCCCGTCACGGTGAAGGGCCGCAAGGGCGACACGGTCGTCGAGCGGGACGAGTTCATCCGCGACGGGGTCGAGCAATCGGCGCTCGCGGGCCTGCGCCCCGCCTTCCGCAAGGACGGGACGGTGACGGCGGGCAACGCCTCCGGCCTCAACGACGGCGCGGCGGCGCTCGTCGTCATGCGGCGCGACGAGGCGGAGCGGCGCGGGGCCGAGATACTGGCGCGGATCGCGAGCTGGTCCTCGGCGGGCGTCGACCCGTCGATCATGGGCATCGGCCCGGTGCCGGCGAGCCGCCGCGCGCTCGAAAAGGCCGGCTGGAGCGTCGGCGACCTCGACCTCATCGAGGCCAACGAAGCGTTCGCGGCGCAGGCACTGGCGGTCGGCAAGGAGCTCGGCTGGGACGCGGAGAAGGTCAACGTCAACGGCGGCGCCATCGCCATCGGCCACCCGATCGGCGCGTCCGGCGCGCGGGTGCTGACCACCCTCCTCTACGAGATGAAGCGCCGCGACTCGAAGAAGGGCCTGGCGACGCTCTGCATCGGCGGCGGCATGGGCATCGCGCTGTGCGTCGAGCGCTGAGGCTCGTCCGAGGCGGCTGAGGAGGAGGAAAGTGGCGGGAATCCCGATCGGCGTCTTCGCGATGCTGGCCTCGGCCGCTGCGGCGGGGCTCGCCCTCGCCGGCGGCGCGGCGCCGCGGGTCGCCCACGCGGGGGCCGGCAAGGGCCCGGTTTCGGCGGCGCCCGCCGAGCGCTGCGGATGGATCGTCAACCCGACTCCGGGCAATTGGTGGCTGGACGACCGCGACGGCTCCTGGGAGATCGGCGTGCAGGGCGGCTACCAGGCCGAGGGCATGGACCGCATCCCCGACCTCAGCGCGCGGCAGTGGGTGGTCACCAACGCCGGCTCCTACGGCTATGGCTGCGGCTGCATGCGGGTCGCCGTCGACGCGAAGCGGCACCGCGTGAAGCGCATCTTCAGCGTCCGCCAGAAGCCGCTCGCCGCCTGCCGCGCCGACCGCAGGCTGAAGCGGCCCGACTGACCGTCTGCTCGAGCAGGAGGGCGGGCCGGGGCGCTTGCAAATGAGCGCGGCCGGCGGCATCGCCCGCGGCCATGATCGAGCTCGACGAGCAGCAGCAGCGCGCCCGCGACTGGTTCGAGTCGCTGCGCGACCGCATCTGCGCCGAGTTCGAGGCGATCGAGCGGGAGGCGGGAAGCGACGCCGCCTTCGACTACACCCGATGGGAGCGCGAGGATCCCGGCGGGGCGCCGGGCGGCGGCGGCGTTCGCGGGGTGATGAAGGGCGCCGTGTTCGAGAAGGTCGGGGTGAACGTCTCGACCGTCGGCGGCCGCTTCAGCCCCGAGTTCGCCAAGACCATCCACGGCGCCGGCGAGGACCCACGTTTCTTCGCCACCGGCATCAGCCTCGTCGCCCATATGGCGAACCCGCATGTGCCGGCGGTGCACATGAACACCCGCTTCCTCGCGACGACCAAGCGCTGGTTCGGCGGCGGCGCGGACCTCAATCCGCCCATCCCCTACGAGGAGGACACGGCGGACTTCCACGCGCGGCTGCGCGCCGCCTGCGCGGCCCACGACCAGACCTTCTACGAGCGCTTCAAGAAGTGGGCGGACGACTATTTCTACATCCCCCACCGCGGCGTCCACCGCGGCGTCGGCGGCATCTTCTACGACCATCTCGAAGGCCCGTTCGAGGCGAGCTTCGCCTTCACCCGCGACGTCGGCGAGGCCTTCCTCGACGTCTTCCCGCGCCTCGTCCGCCGCCGCATGGGAACGCCGTTCACCCAAGGCGACAAGGCCCGCCAGCTCGAATGGCGCGGCCGCTACGCCGAGTTCAACCTGATCTACGACCGCGGCACCCTGTTCGGCCTCAAGACCGGCGGCAACGTCGACGCGATCCTGATGAGCCTGCCGCCGGTCGCGACCTGGAGCTGAGCGCCGGCACCGCCTCGACCGCTGCCGGCTACATGCCGCCCCCGGACTGAACGGCATAGCCGAGGAAGCCGAGCAGGGTTGCGGCCATCCAGGCCATCGAAGCGCCGATCACCCACTGCGAACGCGGGCGTGCGGCGAGCACGATGCCCGGCAACACCGATCCGGCCGCAAGAAAGGCGAGCGAGCCGTACCGATACCAGAGCTCCTGCCCCGGGCTCGAATACGGCCCTTGCGCGAAGCTCATCGCGACGAGGCCGATGACGAGCGTGTTCAGGACGAGCAGCGCGAAGGCGCAGCCGGCCCCCTGCCCGCCCGGATCGCGCGGCAATTCGCGTTTCTCCATCGGCACAACCTGCGCCGGCGCACCCGGGCGCGCAACCGGTGCTTCCAGCTTTGCCAGCCCCGACCGCCGTTTCGAGGAGTGCGAGCAGGCGGAGCAGGGCCGTCGTCGTGCTTCCGATCGCCCGATGAGGCGCGGGAGCGGGCGTCAGCCGGTTCGCCCTTGCGGGAAGTGCTGCACCTCGCCGGGGATCGACACCCATGCGTGCATCGACTCCTCCCAGACCGAGCGCACCGGCGGCTGGAAACCGGGGTCGGCGATCGCGCCGACGGCGACGCCGATCATAGCGGGGTGCTTCGACGCCTTTGCGTAAACCGACGAACCGCACTCTCCGCAGAAGAAGGTCTCGAAGATCCCGCCGCTGTCGGCCGCGCGGTCGAACCGCCTCGCCTCGCCGTGGATCTTGACTTGCTCGGCCGGATAATAAGCAAGCACCCCGAAGGGCGAGCCGGTGCGCCGCTGGCAGTAGCGGCAGTGGCAGGCGACGACGGCCGGCGTAGGGCCGGGGACATCGGCGGCAAGCTGCCCGCACTGACATTGCGCTCTCATCGATACCTCCTCCTCCAGCGCCGACCTCTAGCAGCAAGGACGGCGGGTCGGCCATGCTCGCGGAGGGGGCGCAGCCGGGTTTCCAAGCCGAGATGCGCCGCCTCGCCCGCTTGCCAGCCGGGCCGCCGCTGCGGCATCCCGGCGGGGCCATGCTGACCGCCATTCCCCCCGACCATCTCGGCGCCGTCGTCACCTACCTGGAGATGACCGAGCGCCCTCCGCTGCGGCCGACGCCGCCCTCGCCGCTCCGCCTCGTCCGCTGGCGCGAGCCGGATCCGGCCAAGTACCGCCTGCTGTTCGCGCGGGTCGGGGGGCCGTGGCTCTGGTATTCGCGGCTGACCTTCGACGATGCGCGGCTCCGCGCCGAGATGGGCGAGGTCCACGCCGTCGTCGACGCCGCGGGGATCGAGGTGGGGCTGGTGGAGCTCGACTTCCGCGAGCCGGGGCGATGCCTGATCAAGTTCCTCGGCCTGGTGCCAGAGCTTGCGGGCAAGGGCCACGGCAGGTGGCTGTTCGCGATGGTGCTCGCGCTCGCCTGGCGCCCCGGGGTGCGGCGGGTCGCGGTCAACACCTGCACGCTCGACCATCCCGCGGCGCTCAAGGCCTATCTCCGCGCCGGCTTCCGCGCGACGAGGCGCGCGTTCGAGAGCTTCCCCGACCCGCGCCTCCTCGGCCTCCTCCCGCCCGACTCGGCGCCGCAGATTCCGTTGCTCGAGCGCGGGTAGGAGGCGGCCCGGCGGCCGTCGCGCGTCAGTCGCGGACGTCCCTTGCAGGCCAGCTCATCCAGAGGCCGAGGCAGAACCAGCCGATCCAGGCGGCCCAGTAGGCGCGATAGAGGTGCAGCGCGGCGGGATAATGCGCGCCGTGGAAAAGCGCCCAGACGATCCCAAGGCCGGCGAGAGCCTGAAGGGTCGGATAATATTCGGAGCCGGCGTTCGAAGCGGCGAGGTCCCAGCCCCAGCGGCGCTGTGATGAGGGCGGCGCGAACAACGTGAAGGCGAAGCGGGCGAACGGAAAGGCGAGCAGCAGCGTCAGCACGAACGCAAGCAGCTCCATCACCGGGATGTAGTCGGTGAAGCACGGATCCACGTCCATCGGGCGGGGCGCGCGGCTGCACCGGTATCGGTGCACCGCGATCCCGCCGCTCCAGAAGACGAACGGATAGGCGAACCACAGCGCCAGGCCCACAAGCGCCAGCCCCAGCCGTGTCCAGACACCCCGCATCGCGGCTTCAGGTTAGCGGCGGCACGAATGCGCGCAACCGGCCAGCGCCAGCAGCGCCCTAGGACGGCCGGGGGCCGGGAACAGCCGCTATTCGAAGACTGCGGCCGAGCGGCTCCCCGCGAGCGCGCGGTACAGGGCGGCGTAGAGGATCAGAAGCAGGGTCGCGAACGCGGCGCCGGTCGCGGCACCCACGATCTGCGCCAGGAAAGCGCCGAGACCCTTGCCGGCGATCAGGATCAGGAGCGTGCCGGTCAGCAGGTTCGCCACGATCATCGTCACCGCGCCGCCGATGCCGACGAGGAGGATGAGGCCGAGGATGGCCCAGCCCTGCCCTTTGGTCAGCTCGAACGCGCGGCCGAGCGCCTCGATCGGGTGGCGCCTTTGCTCGGCGACGAAAATGGGGGCGAGCGGGGCGAGGCGCGCCATCAGATAGAGGCCCGGGACGATGAGCAGGAACAGCCCGAAGCCGACCATGAGATTGCCGATGAGGAACGCGAGGAAGTAGAAAGGCAGGAGCCGGACGGCGGCGGCGATCGCGCCGCCCACGCTGGTGCCGCGGGGGCCGAGGACGAGCTGGAGCATGGCAAGGCTGCCGGCCGCCTCGATCAGCCGGGTGAGCAGGATCCAGGGCCAGCGGGCGGCGAGGTAGGCGGTCATCGCCTCGACGACGCGGTCGGGCGCGATCGCCTCCGCGCGCGGCCCGAAATAGCCGAGCAGCAGCGCCGGGAAGAACAGGAAGGCGCCGGCGAGCGCGGCGATCAGCGACCCGTGGGCGCGGAGCAGGGCCGCGGTGTCGTCCCAGACCGTGCTGTAGGAAAGCTTCGTCTTCGTGCGCGGCGTTTCCAAAATCTCGTCCCTCCAGCCGGGGCGGCTCTTACCCGCCGCGGGGGCGGCCTATCAAGCGAGGCTTGCGCGGGCCGGCGCGGACGGCGACATGGGCGCCGTGGCGCTTCCCACCGACATCGAATGGCGCGTGACGCCGGGGCTCAGCCCCTATGCCGAGACGCTCGCCGAGATGGAGGCGCGCGCGGCGGCGATCCGCGAGAGAGGCGCGCGCGAGCTCGTCTGGCTGCTCGAGCACCCGCCCCTCTACACGGCCGGGACGAGCGCCGACCCGGCCGAGCTGTTCAACCCCGAGGGCTTTCCGGTGTTCGCGGCGGGGCGCGGCGGGCGCTACACCTATCACGGGCCGGGGCAGCGGGTCGGCTACGTCCTGCTCGACCTCGACCGGCGCGGCCGCGACGTGCGCCATTTCGTGCATTCGCTGGAGGGCTGGGTGATCGGCGCGCTGGCGCGGATCGGGGTCGAGGCGTTCGCGGTGCCGGACCGGATCGGCATCTGGACTCACGGGCCAAAGGGCGAGGCGAAAGTGGGGGCGATCGGGGTCCGGGTGCGGCGGTGGGTTTCCTATCATGGGTTTGCAGTCAACCTGGCGCCGGAACTTTCCCACTTTTCAGGCATAGTCCCCTGCGGTATTGCCGAGTTCCCGGTGACCAGCCTCGACGAGATGGGAGTGTCTTTGGGACAGGAACGTTTCGATCTGGCACTGGCAGAGGGCTTCGGCGATTTCCTCACCGCTCTCGAGGGAGGGGCGGGGAAGGCTTGAGAGCCCGACCCTTTTTCGTATATGTGCGCAACCGATTTGGGCGATAAGAGGGGCCACCCCAACCAAATCTCAATCTAGGGAGTTTCTAAATGCGTGACCTCTTCAAGACTGTCCTCACCGGCTCGATGGTTGCCGGCGCAGCCCTCCTCGTCGCGGCCTGCGGCGGCAGCAGCGACACCACGACCAACAACACCGCCAACTTCGCGACCGACGATGCCCTGATGGGCAACGACGTCACCGCCGTCGACGCCACCAACGGCGCCGGCGCGAACCTCGGCGCGGCCGGCACCAACATGTCGACCACGACGAACATGACGACGACCACCACCAACACGACCGGCACCGGCAACACCACGACCGGCGCGGGCACGGGCAACACCACCGGCATGTAAGCGCCGGCGGCAACGCCAGTCTTCGAAAGGGCCGTCCGGTTCGCCGGACGGCCCTTTCTCTTTGGGCGCAATCGCCCCGGACCCGACCTCTGCTTTCCGCCGAAGCGCACACGCCGCGCTTTTCTTATGCCCGGCAGCCGCTTAGGAATGGCGGCCCGTGCAGCAGGCGCGACGAGGCCCCGCCGCTCCTCTGGACCGGTGAGCCCGTGTCGCTACCCTGCTCCTGTGCACGGGGAGCAGCGTAAGGGACAGCAATGCATTTCCGAGTGATCGCCTTCCGCGCCGCAGCCTGTGCGGCCGCCCTTGCCACGCTCGCGCCGGCGCCGGCCGCGGCCCAGCTCTATTTCTACGCGCCGGACATCAAGACGGGGCCGATCGAGCCGTCGGACCCGATCGTCGGCGAGCCGCTCCCCGGCGCAACCCCGGCCGAGCAGCGGGCGGCGATGCTGTGGAACATGCGCGCGGCGCTGAACGTCGCCGCCCTCCAGTGCCAGTCGACCTACATGCGCGCGACGCAGAATTATAACGGCTTCATCGCCCACCATGCGGTAGAGCTCGCCGCCGCCTATTCGCTGCTCGGCAAATATTTCCTGCGGGTCAACGGCCCCAAGGGCACCACCCAGTTCGACCAATATTCGACCCGGACCTACAACAGCTTCTCGACGACGAGCATCCAGGGCTTCTGCCAGACGGCGACGAACGCGCTGAAGAGCGGCCTCAGGGTCCGCAAGGGCGAGCTGGTGCCGTTCGCGATCGCCCATATGCGCGAGCTGCGCAACAGCCTCGCCCCCGCCTATGACCGGGCGCTCATCTACAACCCCTATCAGGTCCAGCTCGCGCAGCTGCCGACCCTGACCGACACCTGCTGGAACGCGCTCAATGAGCTCACCGTCCGCTGCGGCGGCGCGGGCGCCGAGAACGCGCCGGCGAAGAAGGGCAAGCGGCGCTAATTCTCAGGGCAGGCCGAGGAGCTTGTGGGTCTGGAGGCTGAGCTTCCAGCGCGGATGCTCCAGCACGTAGGCGATCGCGGCCCGGGTCGCTCCGTCGCGATCGGGGCCGTCCATCGGCTGGATGAGGAAGTGGCGGAAATCCCAGGCGAGCAGCGGCTCGGGGTCGAGGCCGGGCTGCGGCCACACCAGCTTCAGCTCGTCGCCCGAGCGCTGGACGACCTCGGTGCCGGCCTTGGGGCTGATGCAGACCCAGTCGAGGCCCGGCGCCGCGGCAAGCGTGCCGTTGCTCTCCATGGCGATCTCGAAGCCGCGGGCGTGGAGCGCGTCGACCAGCGGCGCGTCGAGCTG
>Ga0157369_10009205_pt1 | contig 11301 bp, 8 predicted proteins | sample C25metaG_FD_113461 | JGI IMG/M metagenome (GOLD analysis project Ga0157369, IMG submission 113461) | Corn rhizosphere microbial communities from Kellogg Biological Station, Michigan, USA - C2-5 metaG | ecosystem: Host-associated > Plants > Roots > Rhizosphere > Soil | place: USA: Michigan... | reverse complement strand
TGGTTCAGGTTGATCTCGAACTGCCCCGCACTGAACTCGTGGTTGGCCGCCGTCACCTGCAACCCGGCGTCGCGCAGGTAGCGCAGCATGGTGAGCAGGATTCCTCGCGGGTCGCCCTTGCGGCCGACGACGTAGACGTTGCCGGGCTCGTCGGCGTAGCGCCGCCAGCCTTGCGCCGTGCCCTCGTCCCGCTCGCACACGAAGAACTCCAGCTCGGGCCCGACCACGGCAGCGAGGCCCACGCTCTCGAGCTTGTCGGCAACGCCACGCGCCACCTGACGGGGTCCCTCCGGAGAAGGTTCCCCGCCCACCATGGTCGTGTCGGCGAGACACCATGCCGCCTGCGGCTCCCAGGGCAGCGGGCTGAGGGTGGAGAGGTCCGGGATCGCCTTGATGTCCGGCAGCCCGGCGTCCAGCCCGCCGGCCACGGGAACCACGTCGCCCATGGGGGTCGTGTGGAAAACTGCCCGGCAGAACGCCAGGCCGTGCCCGAGGGCGGCCTCCAGCTCGCCGAGCAGGACGTCTCGGCCGCGGTCGACACCCAGCAGGTCGGAGTAGGACACGCGAACGACATCCACTCCTCGGGACCGAAGGTCCTCGATCACGGCCGCTGCGTCGACGTCGGTCATGTCCGGTTCTCCTCGGCTCGCCAAACTCATTTGGATGCGAACGATAAGGGAACGATAGTGAGCCGGGGAACGGATGTGAAGAGGTGAGCGCGGGCTGATCCGAGGAACATCCGGAGATTCGTGCGGACCCGAACGGATCCTCCTACACTGGGGACGTGGCAGCACGGAAGCCGGGGCCCGCAGAGCGGGACGCCTCACGCGCACAGCGGCCGTCCACTGTCGCCGATGCGCGGGCGGACTGTGATCCGCAGAGGTGCCCGTGCGACGACGTCGCCTGTTCGCTCAGCCGCTACGCCAGGGCGACCGCGTCAGCAGCCGGGCGGACGCCGGCCGGCGAACGAACGCTCGAAGCCACCGAGGGGGCCGTCGCGAACCGGCTCGAGGACCTGTCCATCGACATGTCCGCGATGGCCGCGGTCTCCAACCTCTACCGGGCCGCGAACGCACTGCGGAACCATCTCGAGCGCTCGGTCCTCTCCGCTCACGACCTGACCTGGACCGGCTGGGTGGTGCTCTGGGTGATCTGGATCTGGGGTGAGATCGAGACCCGGCACGTCGCTGCCGAGGCCGGCATCTCGAAGGGCACATTGACCGGGGTGCAGAGCACGCTCGCGGACCGAGGTCTGGTGCGTCGCGCGGTCCACCCCGCGGACGCCCGGCGTGTGCTGCTGTCGCTCACCCCCGCCGGCATCGACCTCATGACCGAGCTGTTCCCGGTGTTCAACGAGCAGGAGCGGTTCGTCGTGAGCGACCTCGACGAGGACGGCGTGCTCCAGCTCGCTCGATCCTTGCGATCCGTCGTTCGGAAGGTCGAGGCCGACAGGCTCTAGGAGCGCGCGAGGCGCCGAGGCACGGAGTTGTCGCGCGCCGCGTGTCGCTGCCGGGCGGCCTTCACCAGACCCTGGAGCAGGGCGAGCTGGGCCGGATCCTCGTTCGTGGTGTCCTCCGGGTGCCACTGGACGCCGAGGAACCAGCCCGCGCCGCCCGACAGGGTGGCGGCCTCGACGGTCCCGTCCGCTCCGTGGGCGACGGGGCTCAGGCCGGCGCCGAGTCGGTGCACCCGCTGATGGTGGTAGCACGAGACGCGGATGGACGAACCCACCAGCTGCTCCAGGATCGTGCCGGGGTCGACCTCCACCGTGTGGACGACGTGGCGGTGCGGCTCCTCCATGTGCTGCTCCAGGTCGCCGCCGAGGGCCACGTTGACCACCTGCCAGCCTCGGCACACGGCGAGCAGCGGTACGCCGGCCTCCAGTGCCCACCGGGCGACAGCGAGGTCGAACGCGTCCTGCTCGTCGTCGACGTCGTACACGTCCTCGCTGAGGACCTCGTGCCCGTAGACCGCGGGGGAGAGGTCGCCGCCGCCGGGGAGCAGCACGCCGTCGGCGAAGTCGAGGCGGCGTGCCACGTCCTCGGTGCTCACGGTGCCGCCGGGCGCCACCGGATGTACCGTCACCGGCTCGCCGCCGGCGCGCAGGACGGCCTCGGACAACGCTCGCGCTGTCGTGATCGCTGCATACCGGTGCGCGGACGCCGACGCCGAGAAGCGGGCGGGGACGGCGATGATCGGCGCGGACATGTCTTGACGCTCCCGGGCGGACGACAATACGTTTGTATCCGAACGATATCTCGCCGTTGCCGCTCTGACGACCCCTGACCGCGGCTCGGATCCCGTGCACTCACCGGAGGGCCCATGAGCATCGCCCAGGTCGCCGGGGTCGACGTCGACACCCGCCATTGGATCGGCGGCGAACGCGTCGCCGGCACCGATTCGCAGGACACCTTCGACGACGTCTCTCCGCTGGACGGCCAGGTGATCGCCCGGGTGAGCCGCGGCGGCCAGGCGGACGTGGACGCAGCGGTGGCCGCGGCCAAGGCGGCGTTCCCCGCGTGGGCCGCTCTGCCGCCCGTCGAGCGTGCCGCGATCCTGCGCCGTGTCGCGGACGGCATCGAGGCCAGGATCGAGGACCTCGCCCAGGTGGAGACCATGGACAACGGCTCGCTGCTGCGCTCGCACCGGCGCGGCGTCATGCCCCGGGTGGCTCTGAACATCCGCTTCTTCGCGGACCACCTGCTCGACCTGTCGCATCCCGACTTCGACACCCGCGGCCATCGCAACCACGTGTCCTGGGATCCCGCCGGCGTGACCGCGATCGTCACCCCGTGGAACGCGCCGCTCATGCTGGCCACCTGGCGGATCGGGCCGGCGCTCGCCGCGGGGAACACCGTCGTCGCGAAGCCGCCGGAGTGGGCACCGCTGACAGCCTCTCTCTTCGCGGACATCGCGCACGAGGCCGGGCTGCCGGCGGGCGTGTTCAACGTCGTCCAGGGAATGGGGCTCGAGGCGGGTGCGCCACTGGTGGCCCACCCTGACGTACGCCGGGTCTGCTTCACCGGCTCCGTGCCGACGTCGGTGAAGATCGGCGAATCCGCTGCTCGCAACATCACCCCGGTGAGCTTCGAGCTCGGCGGGAAGTCTCCGTTGCTCGTCTTCGACGACGCCGACCTCGACCTCGCCGTGGACCTTGCCGTCGAGCAGTTCGACAACTCCGGGCAGGTCTGCCTGGCCGCCGTCCGGATGCTCGTCCAGGACGGCATCTACGACGAGTTCCGGGCCCACTTCCTCGACCGCGCCGCCCGGATCAAGCAGGGCGACTCGCGCGACGAGACCGTGGACATCGGTCCGCTCGTCAGCCGCGCCCACTTCGAGCGCGTCGACGGCTTCGTCCGGCGGGCCGTCTCCGACGGTGCGAAGGTTCTTCTCGGCGGCGCGCCGAACCGCGAGCTCAACGACGCGACCGGCGGCTTCTTCTACCAGCCCACGGTCTTCGAAGGCGTGGACCGCACCATGGAGATCACCTGTCAGGAGGTGTTCGGCCCGGTCCTCACCCTCCAGCGGTTCTCCTCCGAGGACGAGGGGATCGCGATGGCCAACGACACCGACTACGGACTCGCGGCGACCATCGTGACGGGGAGCAAGGAGCGCGCCGAGCGCGCTGCCGCCCGGGTGCGTGCGGGCACGGTCTGGGTGAACTGCTTCTTCGTCCGGGACCTGTCGGCGCCGTTCGGGGGCAGTGGCCGGTCCGGCATCGGCCGCGAGGGCGGCACCTGGTCGTTCGACTTCTACTGCGACGTCAAGAACTCGGTCTTCGCTCCGAAGGGATGGAACTGAACATGGGCGAGGTCGTCGGTGCGGGCCTGCTCGCGCACGTCCCCACGATCATGCTGCCGCCGCAGACCCGGCTGGAGCTCAACGAGGGCAAGGAGATCTCCCTCGTCCCGGCCCTGCGCGAGCTGCGCGAGGACGTGTTCGAGACCCTCGACTACGACACCGTCGTGGTCCTCGACTCGCACTGGTTCACCACCGTGGAGTTCGTCGTCACCGCCCAGGACCGGCGAGCCGGCCTCTTCACGGCCGAGGAGCTGCCGCGTGGGATGTGTCGCATCCCCTACGACTGGCGGGGCGATCCGGAGCTCGCGTGGGCCATGGAGAAGGCGGGCAGCGACCACAGCACCTGGGTGACCGCCATCGACGACCCCTTCCTGCCGATCTACTACGCCACCCTCAACCTCTGGAAGTTCCTGGGTGAGGGACTCGACAAGCGCTGGATCTCGGTCTCCGTCGCGCAGACGGGGGAGGTCGAGGACTTCCTGCGGGCCGGGCGCGCCCTGGGGGACGCCATCGCCCGCACCGACCGCAAGGTCCTCGTTCTCGCCTCGGGCGCGTTGTCGCACACCTTCTGGAAGCTGCGCCAGCTGCGTGACCACGAGGCGAGCGACCCCGCGCACATCCGCACGCCGGAGGCCTACGCCGCCGACCTCGAGCGCATCGCCTGGTTCAAGGACGGCGACCACGCCCGCGTGCTGTCCACCCACGGGGAGTTCCTGCGGTACCGGCCCGAGGCGATGTTCGCGCACTACCTGATCATGGCCGGCGTCCTGGGCGAGGAGGCCAACACCGCTCGTGCCCGGCAGTACGGCAACTACGAGAACTCCATCGGCACCGGGCAGGTCCACCTGTGGTTCGACCGGCCGGAGGGCGGCTTCCCCGTCCCGAAGCGGACACCGGCGGACCCGGACTACGTCCGCCAGATGGGCGGCCCAGACCTGCCTGCCGCCGGCTGACATCGCGCGACGACACCGAGGAGTACCCCGTGCCCGAATACCGCCGCATCCTGCTCGACGGCGCTGCCGTCGCCGTCGCCCGCCACGGCGACACCCTCGTCGCCGGTGACGGGCGGGAGGTCGGGGTCGAGGAGGCTGTCCACCTGCCCCCGACCGAACCCGGCAAGATCATTGCAGTCCACCTCAACTACGCGAGCCGGACGAAGGAGTTCAGGACGAAGCTGCCTGCGGCGCCGACGTACTTCCACAAGCCGGTGACGGCGCTGAACTCCCACAAGGGGGCCGTCGTCCGCCCCCAGGGCTGCAAGTGGCTGAACTACGAGGGCGAGATCGTCATCGTCATCGGCCGGACGTGCCGCAACGTGTCCCCGGCCGAGGCCGGCGACTACATCGCGGGCTACACCGTCGGCAACGACTACGGGCTGCACGACTTCCGCGACACGGACGCCGGGTCCATGCTCCGCGTCAAGGGCTCGGACACCCTGGCGCCCGTCGGTCCCGGGCTCGTGACCGACTGGGACTTCCGGGGCAAGACGTTGCGCACCCTGGTCAACGGGGAGGTGAAGCAGGAGGCGTCCACGGACGAGATGGAGTGGGACATGCACTACCTCGTCGCCGACATCGCCCGCACCATCACCCTCTCGGCCGGCGATCTGCTCTTCTCCGGCACCCCCGCGAACTCGCGTCCCGTCGAGCCGGGTGACGTCGTCGAGGTCGAGGTCGAGGGACTCGGCCGGCTGACCAACCACGTCGTCGTCGGGCCGACGCCGATCCGCACCGACGTCGGCGCGCAGCCGACCGAGAGCGAGGAGGTCGTCTCCACGGCGCTCGGCGGTGACTGGGAGTTCCGCGGCATCCGCACGCCGTCCAAGGACCTCTACCCGTCCACGGTGGAGGCGAAGGAGTGACCACGGCGCCCGTCTTTCCGGAGGACTCCGCCTACTGGCACGGTCTCGCGGAACGCGTCGCCCTCCCCGCCGCCATGCTGGTCGACGGCCGCGAGGACGACGGCGACGGCGCACTGCCGGTCGTCTCGCCGCGGAACGGGTCGGTCCTGGTCGAGGTCGCGACGGCGTCGGACGCGGACGTCGACCGTGCCGTCGCCGCCGCCCGGCGCGCGTTCGACGACGGCCCCTGGCCGCGGATGAAGCCGCGTGAGCGGGCCGCCGTGATGCTCCGCTGGGCGGACCTCGTCGAACGGGACCGCGACCACGTCGCCCTGCTCGTGTCGCTGGAGATGGGCAAGCCGATCCGTGAGGCGTGGACGATCGAGCTGCGCGCCCTCATCTCAACCATCCGCTTCTACGCCGAGTCGGCGGACAAGGAGGCCGGGGAGCTGCCGGCCGTGGGCGAGGACGACCTCGCTCTCGTGGTGCGCCAGCCGAGCGGTGTGGTCGCTGCGATCGTCCCGTGGAACTTCCCGCTCACGCTGGCCGGATGGAAGATCGCCCCGGCGCTCTCCGTGGGCTGCGCGGTCGTCCTCAAGCCCTCGGAGCTCTCCCCGCTGTCCGCACTGCATGTGGCCGCCCTGGCCCTCGAGGCCGGGATGCCGCCGGGTGTGCTCAACATCGTGAACGGCACGGGGATCACCGCCGGTCGTGCGCTCGGCCTGCACCGGGACGTCGACGTCCTGGCCTTCACCGGGTCGACCGACGTCGGTCGCCACTTCCTGCGCTACGCCGCGGACTCCAACCTCAAGCGGGTCTGGCTCGAGCTCGGGGGCAAGTCGCCGAACATCGTGTTCGCCGACGCGCCCGACGTCGACGCGGCTGCCGAGGCGGCGGCGTGGGGGATCTGCTTCAACTCGGGCCAGATGTGCACCGCGGCCTCACGACTCCTGGTCGAGGGCTCGATGCTGGAGGAGTTCACGGACCTGGTGCTGGCCAAGGTGGCCACGTGGACCGCCGGCGACCCCCTCGATCCGGGGACCCGGCTCGGGCCGCTGGTGTCCGCGCAACACGTCGCGCGGGTGGCCGGTCACGTCGAGCGGGCCCGCGAGCAGGGAGCCCGGCTCCGTGCCGGCGGCGAGCGGCTCCTGCCCTCGACCGGCGGCTCGTACTACAGCGCCACCGTGTTCGACAGCGTGGCACCGGACGACGACCTCGCCCAGCAGGAGGTCTTCGGGCCCGTGCTCGCGGTGATGTCCTTCACCGACGCCGACGACGCCGTCCGGCTCGCCAGGAACACCGAGTACGGGCTCGCCGCGGCACTGTGGACCTCCGACCTCAGGACGGCACATCGCGTCTCCCGAGCCGTCCCCGCGGGAACCGTGTGGGTGAACTGTTACGAGGAGGGCGACCTGACGGTGCCCTTCGGCGGGTTCAAGGCCAGCGGCAACGGCCGGGACAAGTCGCGGCACGCCGTCGACAAGTACACCGAGCTCAAGACGATCTGGATGAGCCTGAGCTGATCCCGCGCGAGCGACGAGAGGGCCCGGAGTTCTCGGACTCCGGGCCCTGTCGCTCGTAGGCGGGTCAGGTCACCAGGTCGGCGACGGCGTCCTCGTTCTCGGACTTGAGACGGAGCTGACCGACCACCGTCCCGACGACGAACATGACGAACGGGCCGACCACGAGGACCCACCCTGTGGCATTGAGCCCCCAGGGTTGCTTGGTCGGGTCGACGCCCTCGGCGACCGTGCCGGCGAGCAGCCCGAACCGGGAGGTGAGCAGCCACAGGCCGATGACGAGCCCGAAGATCGACAGGATGGGGGCCATCAACGAGGCCCAGACCGACACCTCCCCACGGTGCCGGGAGAAGAACGCGATGACGGCGATCGAGACGAGGATCTCGACGAAGACGATGGCGATGACTGCCGTTCCCGACATCCAGAAGAAGAGATTGACCACGGGATCGAGCTTGGCGACGGCGAAGACGACGATGACGACCAGGGAGATGACGGATGTCGTCACCGTCGCGGTCCACGGGGCACCACGGCGGTTGACCCGGTCGAGCCGCTCGGACAGGACACCTGCGCGGCCCATCGCGTAGAAGTAGCGCGCGGCGGAGTTCTGGAAGGCAAGCAGGCCGGCGAACAGCGACGAGATGACGAGCCAGCTCATCAGCTCACGCATCCAGCTGCCGACGTAGGTCTCGGCGACCGTGAAGAGGACGTTGGCGGGGTTGGCGAGCGGCGTGTTGTCCACCGTCGACAGCTTCACCGCCTGGTCGACGGCTTTGCTCGCACCCAGCCCGGTGACGATGCCGAAGGCGGTGAAGCCGAAGATGACCGTGATGGCGACGACGGCGAGGTACGTGGCTCGTGGGACGGTCTTGTGGGGGTCCCGGGACTCCTCGCCGTAGATCGCGGTGGCCTCGAAGCCGATGTAGGAGGCGAACGCGAAGGCCAGCGCGATGCCGGCCGTGCTGCCGAGGCCGCCCACGAAGATGTTCGGCAGGCTGAAGGAGGCACCGACGTCGATGCCCTCCGGCTTCTTCGAGGAGAACATCACGGCGAAGGCCGTCACCACGAGGGAGAGCAGTTCGAGGGTCATCAGCAGGCCGAGAACCTTGGCCCCGATGTCGACGGACAGCGCGGACAGGCCCGTGACGAGGGCCCAGGCGATCAGCGTCCAGACGTACCACGGGAGGCTCAACCCGAACTCGGAGTCCACCTGGCCGGAAATGACCCCGCCGAAGAAGCCGAAGACGGCGAGCTGGACGGCCAGGTAGGCGACGAGGGAGACGAAGGCCGAACCGACTCCGGGGATGATGCCGAGCCCGCGGCCCACGAAGGCGAAGAAGGCGCCGACGTTCGTCACCTTCGTGGCCATCGCGGCATACCCCACGGAGAACAGCAGCAGGATGATGCCGACGACCAGGTAGGCGCCCGGTGCCGCCGCGCCGTTGCCGGCGACGATGGCCACGGGGACGGCGCCCGTCATGCCGACCAGCGGGGCCGCCGCGGCGACGACGAAGAACACGATCCCCAGCACGCCGAGCCGGCCGTGATGCAGCGCCGTGTCGCGGGTCTCTTCGGGGGCGGGCTGAAGGTCGCTCATGCGGCTCTCCTGACGGGCCTGTGGGGAGGGGTGCGCAATCCGTTTGGATACGAACGTTCTTGGAAGGATGGCGGGAGGAGGCTCCTCCGTCAAGACCTGCGCGCAGCTGTGATCGCGCCCCGGCGCGAACGTTGCGCGCGAACGGCAGTAGGTCCGCGCTGGAAGCCGACTTAGTCTCGACGGGTGAGCCGAACCGGGCCGGGGTCCGCCGGTGAATCAGGCGTGCGTCTGCGCGACGTCCGGGTCACGCACAAGGACGGCACGATCGCGCTCGAGCCGGTCTCGTTCGACGTCGCGCCCGGCGAGGTGCTCGCGATCGTCGGTCCGTCCGGCAGCGGCAAGACGACCTTGCTGCGGGCCGTGGCGGGCCTGGTGGGCGCCAAGGGAACCGTCGAGTTGGGCGGGCGCGACGTCACGGGACTGACCACGGACCGGCGGGACCTCGCGATGGTGTTCGAGGCCGACACGCTCATCTCGTTCCTGGACGTGCAGGAGAACCTCGGCTTCGGCCTCCGGCTGCACCATGTCGAGAAGGGCGAGCAGAACGAGCGCGTCGACGCCGAAGCCCGCCGGTTGCGGCTCGGGCGGCTGTTGAGCCGCAAGCCGGCCAGCCTCTCGGCCGGCGAGAGCGGCCGGGCCAATATCGGCCGGGCTCTGGTCCGGCCGGCGTCAGCATGGCTCTTCGACGAGCCACTGGCCCACCTGGATCCTGGCGAGCGGTTCGACCTGCGGCACCGGCTCGTCCAGGAGGTCAAGCGCCAGGGAGTCGCCACCCTCTACGTCACCCACGACCCGGTCGAGGCGCTCGCCGTCGGCGACCGGATCGCCGTCCTGCACCAGGGGCGCCTGGTGCAGGTCGACACGCCCCGTGTCCTCTACGAACGCCCCGCGAACGTGTTCGTCGCGACCTTCGTCGCGTCCCAGCCCCTCGGGCTCGTGACCGGGCGGCTGGTCCGGTCGGGCGGGCTCGCCGGCGTCCGGCTGGGGGAGCGCATCGTGCCGTTCTGGGCCGCGCTCCCGCCCGAGCTCGAGGGCTACCAGGACCGCGACGTCGCCCTCGCGTGGCGTCCCGAGGACGTCGAGGACGCCGTGGGGGTCGACGACCCCAATGTCGCCCGGATCCGCGGCGTCGTCGTCGCCACCGAGTTCACCGGCCCGTGGGTGCTCGCCGTGCTCGACATCGACGCTCCGCCCGCGGCCGGTGCGGGCATCGAGGCGTGGATCCCGGTGAGCGACCGGGCGCGTCTCGTCGCCCGGCTCCCGCGCGATCATCCGGTGCAGGTGGGTACGTCGCTCATGCTGGCCGTGGACGCCGCGCGGGCGCACGTCTTCGACCCGGTCACCGGTGTCGCTCTCGGGCACCCCGCCGACCTCGAGCGACTCCCGTCGGCGACGTGGGCGACCCCCGCGAACGCTGAGGATGATCAGCGTGGGGGCGGGGGCAGGTGAGCCAGCATCGCGTCGGCGTCCGCGTCCGTGAGGGGGAACCCCGGGAACTGGATGAGGGAGGCCATGGGGTTGCCCAGCACGGAGTCGCGGCCCACCGGGTCGCTCAGGAGGTCGCCCATGCGTCCCCGGACGCCGCCGCGCTCCTGGAGCAGGCGCTGCACGGCGGGACCTGCGACCGGGTGCGCGAGCCACTCGCGCAGCGAGGACCAGACGGACAGTGGGGATTCGAAGGCCTGTCCCGGGACGTCGGCGACGGCGTGGAGCCGCAGGTCGCGTGAGGACGAGCCGACCGCGATGTCCACCGTCCCGCCGGTGAAGATCCAGCCGGCCTCGGGGTGCACGTGCTCCAGATCGCGGCGGAGGATCTCCACGGTCACGCGCTGCGAGGCGCCTGCCAGCAGCCGGACCTTGCGGAAGCCGCGCAGCTCCCGGGGCGGAACTTGCAGCGCTCCCGTCCGGTCGCCGACGTAGACCTGCACGACCTCCGCTCCGTCCCGGCCGCCGGCGTTCGTGAGCGTGAGCGTGACGGTGAGGGCGACGGGATCCTCGACCGGGTGCACGGAGACGTCGAGGTCGCTGTACTCGAAGGTGGTGTACGAGAGGCCGTGCCCGAAGGGGTAGTCGACCTCGAGTCCGCGTGCGTCGTACCAGCGGTAGCCGACGTGGATTCCCTCGCTGTACCGGACGTGCCCGTGCTCACCCGGGAAGTCGAGGTAGGACGGGGTGTCCTCGAGCCGGACGGGCACGGTCTCGGCGAGCTTGCCCGACGGGTTGACGGTGCCGAGGAGCACGTCCGCCACGCTCTCGCCGTGGGCCTGCCCGGTGAGCCAGAACTCGGCCACTGCACCGGCCGCGCCCCGCCACCCCCTGGTGGTGACCGACGATCCGTTGCACAGGGCGACGACGACCCGTGGGTTGACCGCGCCCACGGCACGCAGCAGCGCGACCTGGTTCGCGGGGAGGTCGATCGTGGAGCGGTCGTGGCCCTCGGCCTCCGCGGAGGGCGGGAGCCCCAGGAAGAGCAGGACGAGGCCGACGTCCGCGGCGACCGTGAGGGCCTCGGTCGTCAGGGCTTCGTCGTCGCCGTCGTCGTCGGC
>Ga0157369_10009204_pt1 | contig 11301 bp, 13 predicted proteins | sample C25metaG_FD_113461 | JGI IMG/M metagenome (GOLD analysis project Ga0157369, IMG submission 113461) | Corn rhizosphere microbial communities from Kellogg Biological Station, Michigan, USA - C2-5 metaG | ecosystem: Host-associated > Plants > Roots > Rhizosphere > Soil | place: USA: Michigan... | reverse complement strand
GAAAGCGAAACGACTTTGCAACGGTGTCTGACACCAGGGCACGTCCGGGCCGGACGACGGCAGGCGTCGCAAACCGCGTGATCCGCACGTTTCCCCCCGCATGGTGTCCGACACCGGGAGCTGTCCGCCCGGGCGAGGGCCCGCCGCGCGGACGAGGCCGCTCACGAGCGGTGCCCCGCCTGCTCGACCGCGGCTCGGAGCGCGTGCGCCGCCCGGGCGCGGTGCGAATGGCGGGCCTTCCAGCCGTCGCCGAGCTCCGCCACGGTGCGCTCCTCCCCGTCCGGGACGAACACCGGGTCGTAGCCGAACCCCTCGCTGCCGCGCGCCTCGAGCGCGATCCGTCCCTCGAGCGTCCCCGAGCCGCGCAGCTCCTCCCCGTCCGGCGCGAGCGCCACGAGCTCCGAGACGTAGCGCGCGCGACGGTCCTCGCGGCCCTCGAGCTCTCCGAGCAGCTTCGCGACCGCGGGCGCGCCCTCGGGCGCGTATCGCGCCGAGTGCAGCCCCGGGCGGCCGCCGAGCGCGGCCACCTCGAGGCCGGAGTCCTCGCCGACCGTCCAGCCCGCAGCACGGGCCCGTCCGAATTCCGCCTTGAGACGCGCGTTCGCGTAATACGTGTCGCCCGACTCCTGCGGATAGTCGTCCGCGTCGAGAATCTCGAACGACCAGCCGGGCATGAGCGCCTCGAGCTCGCGCGCCTTGTGCGGGTTGCGCGAGCAGAGCGTCGCGCGCATCTACTCGGTCCACCGCACCCCGAGGACACCGTCGATCTCGCCGACGTCGGCGACGATCGACGGAGCATCGATCCCGCGCAGCTCGATGTCGGCGGCGATCGAGCGCCGGTCGCCGTCCTGCTCGATCTCGAGCGCGATGACGCGGCCGCCGCGCCGCTCGATCGCCTCGAGCACCGCGCCCGGGCTCCCTCCGGCGGGAATCTCGACGAGTAGGCGGTCGACCTCGGGGCGGATGCGGCGCACCATCCGGTACGCGAAGATCCGGAGCGGACCGAGCGTCAGGAGCGCGAGACCGGTCGTGATGAGCGCGGCGCTGTAGTAGCCGGCTCCGGACGCCATCCCGATCGCCGCGACGAGCCAGAGCGTCGCCGCGGTCGTGAGACCGCGGACCGAGAGGCCCTGGCGGATGATCGCGCCCGCCCCGAGGAAGCCGATCCCGCTGACGATCTGCGCCGCGATGCGCGTCGGGTCGGCGCGGACGACTGCACCGCCGTGCACGAGGAACTCGCGGAAGCCGTATGCCGAGACGATCGTGAACAGGGCCGAGCCCACGCAGACGACGAGATGCGTCCGCAGGCCGGCCTGACGCTCACGCAGCTCGCGCTCCAGCCCGATCGCGCCGCCGAGCGCTCCGGCCACCGAGAGCCGGAGCAGCACGTGCGGCCAGGTCAGGGTCGGAATCGCGGCGAGCTCAAGGAAGTGCAACCGACACCGCCTGCACCTGCGCCTCGCCGATCTCCGCGATGCCCCGTTCGGCGAGCGCGAGCAGGTCGTCGAGCGTTGCGCGCGTGAAGGGATCCTTCTCGGCGGTCGCCTGCACCTCGATCAAGCGTCCGTCTCCGGTCATCACCACGTTCATGTCGGTGTCGGCGTTCGAGTCCTCCGAGTAGTCGAGGTCGAGGAGAGGAACGCCCTCCACGACGCCGACCGAGACCGCGGCCACCGAGTCGAGGAACGCCCGGGAGAGCCCGAAACGGTCGAGGGCGCGCTGTGCAGCGACGTACGCGCCGCAGATCGCGGCGCAGCGCGTGCCACCGTCCGCCTGCAGCACGTCGCAGTCGAGCCACAGCGTGCGCTCGCCGAGCGCGCCGAAGTCGACGACCGCGCGCACCGCACGCCCGATCAGCCGCTGGATCTCGATCGTGCGTCCCTGCTGCTTTCCACGAGCGGCTTCGCGCTCGACGCGGTCACCCGTCGACGCCGGCAGAAGCGAGTACTCCGCCGTCATCCATCCGCGCCCCTTGTTGCGGAGCCACCGTGGTACCTCCTCCTGCACCATTGCCGTGCAGAGCACCTTCGTCTTGCCCTGCGTGATCAGCGCGGAGCCGTGCGGGTTCTCGAGATAGTCCGGCTCGATCGTGAGCTGTCGCAGGTCGTCGGGCTTCCGCCCGTCGCTGCGGCTCACGCCGCCGCTCCGAGTTGCGCGAGCGTGACGTGCTCGACCTCGCCGACGGGCAGTTGCAGGAAGCGCCGCCCCATCTCGCGGAACGCGGACGGGTCGCCTGTCGTGAGGAAGCGGTACGCGCCTTCGCGCTCCGCGTCGTTCGCGATGCCCTTGCGCGTGAGCGTCTCTTCGGTCTCGCGCGCCGTTTCCTCGGCCGAGAAGACGAGCGTCACGTCACGCCCGAGCACCCGCTGCAGGATCGGGCGAATCAGCGGGTAGTGCGTGCATCCGAGGATCACGGTGTCGACCCCCGCCTCCTTGAGCGGGGCCACGTATTCGCGCACGGCCGCCTCGGTCGCCTCGCCGTAGGGGTCGTCGCCCTCGATCAGCGGCACGAGCCGCGGGCACGCGACCGCATGGAACGCCACCCCGCGATCGAGCGCGTGCACGAGCTCCGCATACCGGCCCGAGTCGACCGTCCCCTCCGTCGCGAGCAGGCCGACGCGGCGGTTGCGGGTCGCGAGCACCGCAGCGTGCGCCTCCGGGGAGATGACCCCGATCACCGGCACGGCGAGCTCCTCCTGCAGCTGCGGCAGAGCGGCCGACGTCGCCGTGTTGCACGCGACGACGATCAGCTTCACGTCCTGCGCCTCGAGAAACGAGCCGATCTCGCGCGCGAAGGAGCGCACCTCGTCGAGGGGTCGCGGCCCGTACGGCAGCCGCGCGTGATCGCCGAGATAGACGAAATCCTCGTTCGGCAGCGTGACCAGGCACTCGTGCAGGACGGTCAGGCCGCCGACGCCGGAGTCGAACACCCCGATCGGCCGCGAATCCATGCGGCTGATACTAGTGACGCAACCGGCGACGTTCGCCGGGCCTGGCAACGTCGCGAGCAGGGATACGCTGTGCGCGTTCGTGATGCGCCGGGTCCTACTGCTCGCACTCGCACTCGGCGCTCTCGCGTCGCCGGCGAGCGCACCCGGCGCGGCGGCGCCGCAGGAGCTGACCATCACGGCCTCCGACGGCGCGAAGCTCGCCTGCACGCTGATCGAACCCCTGGGCGCTCCGCCGGCGGGCGGCTGGCCCGCGGTGATGCTGTTCCACGGCCTCGGAGGGACGCGACAGGACATGGTGCCGCTCGGCCTCCGCCTTGCGACGGCCTTCGCCTCGCTCATGTGCGACGCACGCGGCAACGGCCAGTCGGGAGGTCTCTTCGGGCTCGACGGGCCGCGTGACGTGCAGGACACGAAGGAGCTCTTCGCGTCGCTCGCGGCACGGCCGGAGATCTCCGACACGCAGATCGGCGCCGTCGGGATCTCGCTCGGCGGCGGGGCCGTGTGGAACGCGACGGTCGCCGGCGTGCCGTTCAAGGCGATCGTCCCGGTGATCACCTGGACGAACCTCGCAACGGCACTGGCGCCGCAGGGCCTCTCCAAGTCGGGCCTCGTCTCGCTGCTCGCCGCCGACGTCCCCGAGAGCCGCTGGGACCCCGAGCTCCTCGCCGCGAAGCCGTCGCTTCTCACGAGCACGAACATGGCGGCCGTGAACGCGCTCGCGGCCTCCCGCTCGCCGATCTCGCGCCTCGCGACGGTCAGGACGCCGACCCTGCTGATCCAGGGCCGCCGCGACTTCCTCTTCGACATCGACCAGGCGCTCGCGGCGTACAGGGTGTTGCAAGGCCCGAAGCGGCTCTACGTCGGCGACCTCGGCCACCCACCCGGCAGCTCACCCGCCTCCGCACCGGATGCGAACACGTACGCGGACGAGGCCTACAAGTGGTTCGACCACTATCTGAACGGCGCTTCCAACGGCATCGACAAGCGCGTCGTCGAGCTCGGCCACGATCCCTACGACGGGCAGACGACGACGTATCCGTCTCTGCCGCCGACGAAGACCGTCTCGGTGACTCTTCCCGGCACGACCACCATCAGCGGAGCGCTCGGGAAGGTCGTGCGAAGCGCTCGCATCACCGGCGGTCCAAACGAGACGTTCGGAGTCTCCACCGTCGTCGTGAAGTACTCGGGCGGGAAGAGCTGGGACCGGCTCGTCGCGGTGCTCGCGACGGGCAGGACAGCGATCACGGCCGGAGGCGTGAAGCTCGACACGGCACAGGGGAGGGTGACGATCAACCTGATGAATCAGGCCGTGCGTTTTGCGGCGGGCCAGAAGCTGACGCTGTATCTCAGCTCGACCTCGCTTGCCCAGAGCTCGGCCAACGCGCTCTATCTCGCGGCCGTGGCGCCCGAAGCGAAGATTACGATCGGCCGCGTGACCCTGACCGTGTCGAAGCTGAGGAAGGCGGTCTCGAGATGAGGCACGCGCTCGTCGCGCTTGCGGCGGTGGCGACGACACTCGCGCTTGCCGACGCGGCGTTCGCCGCGAACACCGGCTCGATCACCGTCTGGCACTCGCCGATGGTGCTCGCCGGGTCGCAGTCGACGACGTTTCACGTCACCGTGCCGCAGTCCACCGATCCGATCGCTGCGACCACCATCTACGTCCCACACGGCTACGGCGTGAACGTGAGCCGGCCGGCGGGCACGACGATCGGCACGGTCGCCGCGACGGCGTTCGCGCGCGACGACGGCCTGACGCTGCCGCTGAGCGGCGCGGTCGTCGCCGAGGATCCGGCGACCTACACGGCGTCCTCGGCGGTGTGCGCCGGCACCCCGACGAGCGAGGCGGTCTGGATCCTCAACCTGAGCGTCCTCGGCACCACACTCCCGGTCCCGCTCTACGTCAACCCGACCGCCGGTCCTGCGCGGGCGCTCGGCGACTACACGCTGAGCATCTGCCTCCCGCCGCCGGACGTCGCGGCAGGCACGCCGGGCCGCGCGTTCCATGGCGCGCAGCTCCTCGACGCACTCTTCACCGTCAACGGCGTCTTCACGACGCCGACCGCCGGCGGCTTGCTCGAGTGGGAGACGCTCTTCACCCCGTACAACCCCGGCCGGGGGACGCCGAACCCGGCCGGAGCCTTCGAGGCGCGCGCGTTCGTGCCGCTGCCGATCGTCGCCCACCTCGCGTCGACCTATTCGAAGAAGACGAGGACGTACACGCTGACGGGCCGCATGTCCGAAGGCGGCCTCCCCGTGGCGGGCCTGACGGTGGCGATCGCGCGAGGGCCCTCGGCGAAGACGTTGAAGAGAGCGGCCTCGGTCAAGACCGGAAGAAACGGCACGTTCAAGCTGGTCGGAAGGCTCAAGCCGCGGAAGACGACGTTCTTCCAGGCGAGTGCGTTCGCGCCCGAGGGCGACTACACGACACAGGGCTGCAAGACGCCCGCCGTCGCGTTCGCTCCCGCCGGCTGCGTGAAGGCGACGCTCTCGCCGTGGACTGCGACAAGCGCAACCGTCCGCGTCAAGTCGTAGCTGCACCGCCTTCGCGGGCGGGCCGCCCCCTGGCAGCCCGCCCGCGAGCGCAGGTCAGCGCTTGAAGAGCGACCTGCTGGCGATCCGGCTCAGCGCGCCCGACCTGTCGACCGCGCGCAGCGTGACGACGAGCCGCCCATGGCCGCGAAAACGAGCCGCGGGAACCCAGCTTCGCGAGAACGTCCCGCACGGCTGCGACAAGGTCACCGCGAAGCGTCTCCGAGCGGAGAGCGCCCGTGCCTTGTTGTCCCGTTCGATGACGCGGATGCGCCCGGTGTGGTCGTCGCAGACCCGGAACCGCGCATACACGCGGGCTCCGACACGCCGCAGAGACCGGAACGCGATGGACGGCGCCTTGTTGCCGGGGACCGTCGTCGTGGTGGTCACCGTGGTGGTCTGATCTGCCACGACATCGGTGGCGTTCGAGACCGCGGTCGTCGCGCCACTCGAGGTGTGAGCCGTGACGAGCGCGCGCAACCGCTTGCCGACGTCGGCCGAGCGGACGCCGTAGGTCGCGCCGGTCGCGCCGGAGATGTTCAGGCAGCCGTCGCCGTCGGCGTTGCAGCGCTGCCATTGCCGTGAGACCGACGTCGGCGCCGGCGTCCACGTGCCGTTGCCGACTCGCAGCTGCTCGCCGACGATCGCCGTGCCGGTGACGGTCGGCTTCACCGTGTTGGTGGGACCGTCCTTCGAGCCGACGACGGCCGTCGGATCCGACGACGCCGAGGCCTTGCCGTCCGCGTTCGTCGCGGTGACGACGACCCGAATGGTGTGCGAGACGTCGCCCGACGTCGGTGTGTAGGTCTTGTCGGTGGCGCCGCTGACGTCACCACAGCCGGTGCCGTCGCTTGCGCAGCGCTGCCACTGGTACGCGAACGAGGTCGGGCTGTTCGCCCAGGTGCCTGTCGTCGCGGTCAGCGTCGACCCCTCCTTGGCCACGCCGCCGATCGCAGGCGATGCCGTGTTCTGGGGCACGGCCGCCGATGCAACTGCGGCGAGAATGCCGGCGGCCGCGAGCACCGCGACGACCGCGGCGACGCTCCACCTCACCCTTCGCGTCGATTCTCCGAACATCTCGAGTCCCTCCCAGGGTCGGTTCAGGACCTCGGGCGTACCCGCGCCGCCAGAATTCATAGGAGGCCGAACCACCGATTTACGGAGTCCTTACGTCCGGGGCTCGGGGCCGCCCGGCCCTATGCTCGCGGCTTGACCCCGATCCGCATCGGCACGTGCTCCTGGGCCGACGAGGCCCTCTCGAAGCACTTCTACCCGCCGAAGCTCCCGGCGAAGGAGCGGCTCGCCTACTACGCCGAGCACTTCGACACGGTCGAGGTCGACTCGACGTTCTACCGTCTACCGGGCGAGTCGATGGTGCAGGGCTGGGCCGACCGCACGCCCGACGGCTTCACGATGCACGTCAAGGCGTTTGCGCTGATGACACGCCATCCGGTGAAGATCGAGGTGCTGCCAGAGGACCTCCGCGACGCGATGCCGGTCGACGAGCGAGGTCGTGTCGACCGCCCGCCACGCGAGCTGCGAGGCGAGGTCTTCCGGCGGTTTCTCGAGGCGCTCGAGCCGCTGCGGTCGACCGGCAAGCTCGGCGGCATCCTCTTTCAGATGCCGCCGTACGTCGTCTACAAGGAAGCGTCGCTCGAGTACCTGGAATGGGCGCACGAGCAGCTCGGGGGCGACGAGATGCTCGTCGAGTTCAGGCATCGCTCGTGGCTCGACGACGACAACCGCGCCGAGACGCTTTCCTTCCTCGAGGCGATCGGGGCGTCGTATGTCACGGTCGACGCACCGAAGTCCGACACGGCGAAGAACCTCGTGCCGACTGTGCCCGCCGTGACGTCGGCGACGTCGTACGTCCGCTTCCACGGCCGGAACCTCGGCACGTGGAACAAGCGGGGGGGCTCGGCCGCCGAGCGCTTCGACTACCTCTACTCCGACGACGAGCTCGGCGAGCTCGTCCCGATGCTGCAGGAGCTCGCCGGCCGCTCCGAGCAGGCGTTCGCGTTCTTCAACAACAACTCGAGCTCGCCGGATCCCGAGAACCCGCTCGGCCGGATCTCACAGGCGGCCGCGAACGCGCGGCAGCTCCGCCGGCTGCTGGATGTGAACCGGATCCCCGCCACCGGCGGGTAAGCGTAGAGTTCGCACGTGCACGTTCTCTCCGTCGTCCACGGCGGCGATGCTCGGGCGGAGGTCTTCGCACCGGTCGTCGGCGACGCCGGGCATGCACTCGACGAATGGAGCTTCGCGTGGGGCACGCCGCCTCCGCGTCCCCTCGACTCCTACGACGCGCTGCTCGTGTTCGGCGGCGCGATGCACGCCGATCAGGACGCGCACCACCCGTGGCTGCACGAGGAGTCGATGTGGCTCCAGGGGGTGCTGCACCGCCGCCGACCGGTGCTCGGCGTGTGCCTCGGCGCGCAGCTGCTCGCGCGTGCGACGGGCGCGTGGGTCGGCCGGCTGCCCGACGGGCCCGAGATCGGCTGGCACGAGGTCGAGCTGACCGAGGCCGGCGCAGCCGACCCGGTCCTCCGAGTCCTCCCAGAGCGGTTCGATGCGCTGCAGTGGCATCACTACACCTACGGCCTCCCGGCGGGCGCGGTCGAGCTCGCGCGCAGCCGGGCGTGCACGCAGGCGTTCCGGCTCGGCGACGCGTGCTGGGGCGTGCAATTCCATCCCGAGGTCGCGGAAGCGCAGCTCGCAGGCTGGATCGCCGACCCGGACGACCCGCCGCCGGACAGCGACCGGCTGCTCGCCGAGACGCGCGAGCAGATCGGCCGCTGGAACGAGCTCGGAAGAGCGCTCTGCGCGGCCTTCCTCGACACCGCCGAACGCCTGCTCGCGGCTCAGGCGAGCGGGTGCGTGACGCCGAACCGCTTGCAGAGCCCGGGGACGCTCTCCGGGTCCATGTCGACGCCGTAGCGCGCGCAGGCGTCTGCGAAGCGGACGAGGTCGGGCTCGCCGGTCGCGTAGACCTCGGCGAGCTCGCGGAAGAAGTCCTCGAAGCCGGCGGGCGAGATGATCTCGACGATCTCGCAGGGCTCGTCGCCGGCGTTCCAGAACGTGTGCCACTGGTCGCGTGGCTTGAACACCCACGTTCCGGGGCCGGCCGTCACGACCTCGTCGCCGAGCAGCGCACCGAGTGTCCCCTCGAGCACGTACGAGTACTCGTCCTCGCGCGAATGCCGGTGAAGCGGCGCAGCGAGAGCGCGCGGCGCGAGCGGGTGGTGGACGACCGAGAAGCGGCCACCGGCCTCCGCGCCCGCGATCTTCCACACGATGCCGAGCCCACCGAGCTCGACCTTGTCGCTTCCGCCCGCCGGGATCGTGACTCTGCCGGTTTGAACCGCCACGTGCTCCTCCTTATTCGATAAACAGTCCTGTTTACTGTAATCTGGAAGCTATACCGCTGCCGGAGCGGTGTCAACGCGCGCGAGACCCATGACGAGGAGATACGAGCTCAAGCAGCGAGCCGCAAGCCTGGCGCAGACGCGTCAGCGGATCGTGGACGCGACCGTCGCGCTCCACGGCTCGGTCGGGCCCGCGAGGACGACCATCAGCGCGATCGCGGAGCTCGCCGGCGTGCAACGCCTCACGGTGTACCGCCACTTCCCGGACGAGCTGGCGCTTTTTCAGGCGTGCTCCGGGCACTGGGCGACCCTGCACCCGGCTCCCGATCCGGCTAGGTGGGCGGAGGTCGCGGACCCGGCGGAACGGCTCGGTGTCGCCCTACGGGAGCTCTACGCCCATCACAGGGCGACCGAGCAGATGACGTTCAACGTGAGGCGAGACCTGCCGGAGCTGCCGGCCATCCAGGAGATCGCCGCGAGCCGTGCGCCCTACTGGGAGACCGTCCTCGCCGTGCTCGACCGCGGCTGGAAGACCCGGGGACGCAGGCGGGCGCTCGTCCGCGCCTGCATCGGGCACGCCGTCGAGTTCGAGACGTGGCGCTCACTCGCGCGTGGCCAGGGCCTCGGCGACGAGGCGGCCGCCGACGTGATGGTCGACCTCGCGCTCGCCGTCGCGACGTAGCGCCTCGTCAGCGCTCGATCGGGAGCTCGGGGTACCGGCTCCATTCGTGCCACGAGCCTGCGTAGTTTCGCGCGTCGTAGCCGGCGCTTCGCAGCGCGAGCGTGGCGAGCGCGGATCGCGAGCCGGAGTGGCAGTACGCGACGACCTCGGCTCCCTCCGGCGCTCCGACGAGCGCGCGGACCTGCTCCGGCGGCAGCGGGCGGCCGGGACCCTCGAAGAGCTCGCCCACCTCGACGCGCCTCGCACCGGGAATGTGGCCCTGCCGCGGATCGCAGCGGCTGCCGTTCCGGCCGGTGTACTCCTCGTCACGGCGGACGTCGAGAATCGTGAGCGCCGGGTCGTCGAGGCGCGCCGCGAGCTCCTGCCGCGTCGGGAACGCGCGTGGCGCAGGCTCGAACGACGACTCGCGTACGGGCTCGAGCTCCACCGTCCCGTCGGCGAGCTCGCCCTCCCAGGCTGCGATTCCGCCGAGCAGGATCGTCACGCGCCGGTGACCGGCGAGCTCGGCCATCTGCGCGGCCGGCATCGCCCCCACGCCGTCGCCGCGGTCGACGAGCACGAGTCGCTCGGCACCGGTGAGGCCATGCCGGCGCAGGCGGAGCGCGACCTCCTTCGCGAGGTCGGCGACGGCGGTGTCGTCGGCGCCGGGCGGGGGCGAGCCGAGCACGAGCGGACGCGAGCCGGGAATGTGGCCGCGCGCGTGCGCGTTCGGGCCGCGCACGTCGCCCACCACGAGGTCAGGGTCGCCGAGGTGAGCGGCCAGCCAGGCCGCGTCGACGACGCGTGGAAGGTCGGGACTTGCTGACCCCGGCATCGGGCGCAACCTATAGCGCCGCGACGAGCGCCGCTTCCGCTGCGACCGCGGGCCTCGCGACCAGTCTCTCCACCCATGCCGCGAGCGCCGGGTACGGCTCGAGCGGGACGCCGAGCATGTCCCGAGCGCGGAGCACCCACGGGACGTACGCGATGTCCGCGAGGCCGTACTCGTTGCCGCCGAGCCACGGCAGCCCCCCGAGCGACGCGGCGAGCCGCTCGAGCTGCTCCTCGAACACCGCCCCCGCGCCCTCGTCGCCGCGGCGCAACGCGTAGTACGGCTTCGTGAAGTCGTCGTGCCGGAAGATCCAGAGCCGCGCCAGGGCGCGGTCGGCAGGATCGACGGCGAGAAGCGCAGGCTCGGGATAGCGCTCCTCGAGGTACTCCATGATGACGGCCGACTCCGGGAGGAGCCAGGCCTCGTCCTCGACGACCGGCACCCGTCCCGTGCTGTTCTTCTCGTAGATCCACGCCGGACGGTTCGTGAGGTCGACCTCGACCGTCTCGTACTCGACGTTCTTCTCCGCGAGGACGATGCGCACGCGTGCGCAGTAGGGGCAGCGGGCCGCGTCGTAGAGCGTGAGCATCAGCCCTCCCATCCGTGCGTCGCCTCGGCCACACCCATGACGGCGGCGATCTGCGCGAGCAGCTCGAGCGCCGGTGGCAGGTCGGCGGGCAGAGCCGCTGTGCGTGCGACCTCGCGCACGCGCGCGGGATCCGCGCCGGTGAGGCGCGACACGACGGTCGGGTTCGCGCCGAGCGCGACGACGTCACCCGGCGGCAGCGGGCCCGCGTACTCCGGGAGCGACGCGTACTCGTCGACCGCTCCGCCCCGGTCGTAGAGCGTGTAGCGCACCACCGCCCCATCTTCGACGCCGATCGCGAGGACGACGCCGCCGATCGCGTAGGAGAGCTCCTTGGCGAGGCGCTGCAGCACCTTCGGGTCGCGGTCGCCGAG
>Ga0157369_10009202_pt1 | contig 11302 bp, 7 predicted proteins | sample C25metaG_FD_113461 | JGI IMG/M metagenome (GOLD analysis project Ga0157369, IMG submission 113461) | Corn rhizosphere microbial communities from Kellogg Biological Station, Michigan, USA - C2-5 metaG | ecosystem: Host-associated > Plants > Roots > Rhizosphere > Soil | place: USA: Michigan... | reverse complement strand
GAACATCAAAACCATCGCGATCACGCTTCGTGAGTCGAAAAGCGCATCACATAACGGCTGGTCGGCGTGTCTGTTTGACGGCAAGGAATTCCTGCTCAGCCGGCATTATGAGATCACTCATATCGTGGATCGGGTGGGCGCGGGCGATTCCTTCGCGGGAGGATTGATCTACGGGTTGAATGCTCTCGCCTCAAAACAGGAGGCGCTTGAGTTCGCGACCGCCGCGTCATGCCTGAAGCATTCGCTTCCCGGGGATTTCAATCGCTTTACAGTGGATGAGGTGAAGAATCTGCTGAAGGGAGACGGGTCGGGCAGAGTACAGAGATGATGCCGGTCGTGAACTGACAATCGTTTGCTGCCGAGGAGGACGCGCGGTGAGCATTACCTATAGCGACCTTGCTGAATTCGGCCTGCCACTGGTGACCCCGGAGAATCCCGATTTCGCCCGGCTGGCGGATGAGGTTCGAAACCAGCTGTCGTCGCCGATGCAGCAGTTCATGGAAGGCGATGGAAACGCCATCGCGGTGCTCGTGAACCAGAGCGGGAAAACGGTGCTTTCCCTGGCGGTGGTTTTCAGGTTTGAGGATGCGGAGGGGCATCGTTCGACGAACCACTTTTCGGGCCCATTCCCCGGCGGAGGCCTTCACGACGTTTTGACCGGGGCCGCTCCCGTGAGCCCGCGCACTTCCGGCCACATCTTTCCCGGCTCGAGGCGGCTGATTACGACGCAGGGCGTCCGCGGTGATAACACCGACGTGATTCCACCAGACGCAAACGACCCGCGGCGCGGCATGGTCGGATCGTTCGGGTGGGTCGGTGGTCGCTGGCGCGCCGCCGAACCGGTATCAGGTGATCTGCTGCTGGATTTTGCCATTTTCGAAGATGGGCTGTGCGTCGGGCCGGACCAGTATGGCGGCTTCGATGCGTTGATGGCGGAAGTCTCTGAGCGCCGCCGCATCGCGACGGAAATTCTGGAGGCGCTGCAAAAAGGCGCATCGCGCGGCGACATTTTCGAGATCGTTCGGCCGCTGGCGAAGGTCCCACCTCCTCCGCCGCCTCCCGCCCGGACCGGGCCGCAGGCGCACCCGCCGCACCCGCACGCACAACATCAATTCGCACAGGCAGTGATTCACCAGCTCATCCAACTGGACGATCACGCGCTCCGGAGCGTATTCGAGAACGCCGCGCGTCCCCTCGCAATTCAGCTTCGCCGGCCATAGTGCGGCGTTGTTTATGATTAGAACGATGGTGCGGACAACGCTCTCGATCGGCGCTCTCATTTTCGCCGGAATTCTTGCCGGCTGCGGTACCAGCAGTCCGTGGCCGAACGGCAGCAAGTACACGACGCAAACGGGCGTTGCGGTATCGGGATATCCTGGCGGCCAGCCCAAAGATCCGGGCTCTCCGGCGCTCGCCAGCTCCACTGAAGTCGAGAACTCACACGAGGGGCCGAAGGTGCCGCAACCTGTTCCGACAACGGGTCCGCGAAGCCAGCCCTCGAGGTCGTCCGAAGGTCCGAGTCTGACCAGGCCGCAGTAGATCGTTGCGAACAACCTTTCGCCCGCACGCGCGCGAGTGCACGGTGCTGCGCGCGTTCGCGTGCAAATGTTCGGTTCCCGTAGACTGGTAATTTTATGGCATGTGAAGAGGTTGTCGAGGCGCAGGGTCACCTGATCGACTCGCACGTAATGGAGCAGATCTTCGATAAGGTCGTTGAATCGAACGGCCGGTTCGAAGTCGAGCAGTTTCGCATCGGCCGTACCAACAGCGACGCTTCCTATCTGCGGCTGCGGATCGAAACGCCGGATCGCAAAGATATGGAGCATCTGCTGGCGCAGTTGCTCGTACTGGGCTGCTCGCCGGCCGACACCGGGGACGCTGTTCTGCGTCCGGTAGAGCGCGATCGCTGCGCTCCGGAGGATTTTTACTCCACCAGCAATCACCACACGTTTGTCCGGATCGGCGGCGAGTGGGTGGAAGTGCGGAATCAACGGATGGACGCCATGATCGTCGTGAAGGATCGCGACGCGGAGTGCCGCAGACTGCGCGATCTGAAAAAGGGTGACATGGTGGTTTGCGGGATGCGCGGCATTCGCGTGGCGCCCGAATCGAAAGAGCGCGATCGTCTGTCGTTCGCGTTCATGTCGAACGAGATCTCATCCGAACGTCAGGTGGAGACGGCCGTGCGGCAAACGGCGGCGCTGGCGCGTCAGGCGAGAGAGCAGGGGAAGTCGATTGTAGCGGTGGCGGGCCCGGTGGTGGTTCACACCGGCGGCAACCAGGGCCTCGCGCGGCTCATACACACCGGATGGATCGATGCGGTGCTGAGCGGCAACGCGCTTGGCGTGCACGATGTCGAAGCGGCGCTGTTTGGGACCTCGCTTGGAGTCCGCACCGAAGATGGCCGCCAGGCGGAGCACGGGCATCGCAATCACATGCGCGCCATCAATGCCATCTATCATGCAGGCGGCATTCGGGGTGCGGTGGAAAGCGGAAAGCTGACCCGCGGCGTGATGTACGAATGCGTGAAGCATAACGTGCCTTTCGTGCTTGCCGGGAGTCTGCGGGACGATGGACCCCTGCCCGAAACCATCACGGATATGAACGAGGCTCAGGATGCTTACGCCGCGCTGCTGAAACCCGCCGGTTTGGTGATGTGTCTCGGATCGATGCTGCATTCGATTGCGACGGGAAACATGCTGCCGAGCTGGGTCAAAATCGTCTGCGTGGATATCAATCCCGCGGTGGCGACGAAGGTCAGCGATCGCGGTACAGGCCAGGCGGTTGGCGTCGTTACAGACGTGGGTTTGTTTCTGGATCTGCTGTCAAAAGAACTGGCGGGGGAGCGAGCCGACGCCGCGGATAGCGGACGCGCGGAGGCGACGTCAGCGCACCGTTGAAAATGAAACGTCAATACACCGACGAGCACGCCGCGGCCGGAATCAACACGAAGTTGCCGGAGATTGAGACCTGGCCCAATCAGTTTTCCGGTTATCAGATCGAGATTTCCGTCCCGGAGTTTACTTCCGTCTGTCCGAAAACCGGTCTTCCGGACTTCGGCACGATCACCATTCATTACGTTCCGGACAAGCTCTGCCTGGAGCTGAAGTCGCTGAAGATGTACACGCTGGCGTATCGCGATCTGGGAATTTTTCAGGAAAACGTGGTGAATTGCTTCCTGCGGGATATCGTCCAGGCTTGCGATCCGATCGAACTCACGATTACTGGCGAATTCGCGCCACGCGGCGGCCTGGGATCGACGATGCAGGCATCGTATACGAAAACCGCTTCGAAGCGAGGGAAGCGCGGGCGTGGGTACTGACGCTGAGCGGACCAGCAGCGACGCTGACCGCATCGAAGAACTTCGATTGATCGTTGAGGGCGTGAAGGAGCGTGTGCGGGCGCGTTATGCGCGTCCTGACGACACGGCATCTCCCAATGTGCGATCTCCGGGCGTGCCAGTCCCGCCGGCCGACCTCATGCCGATTGTCCACGCCCGCGATGCCGCCCAGGCAAAGATAGCGGCCATCGGGAGCGTCAATCCGCGGGGCGGCGGAATTGCGAACCGCGCGATCCAGGCAATGAAGAAAGCCGCGGCGCGCTCGCTCCGTTGGTTCGTCCGCGAGCAGGTTGTCTTTAATCGTGAAATCGTGGCCGCGGTGGAGGGGATTCTCGAAGCCTTGAACGAGCACAACCGCGCTCTGGCCGACGTTGCATCACTCTCTGACCTTCGGTCGCATTGGATCGAATGGCGTGCGGCATGGGAGCAGAAGCTTACGGCGAATGAAATTCAACTACTTCGAAGCGTCGCGGATTTGCAGGGCTCGTTTCAGCATCGCGTGAGCCAGATGGAAGCCGGTTTTCGCGACACCCTCAAGCTGCAGCATTCGGATTACCTCGCTGCGCTCGAGCGGACCGGTGTCGATATCCAGAAGCGGCTCTGGGCGGACATGGACAAGATCCGCTGGCAACACGAACGGACCATCCATACGGAACTGCGTCTGATCCGGCAGCGGGCTCGTACCGCGGTGGATACACCCTCGGCGCGTCCGGAGCCGGCGCCTGCTCCCAGGGCTGACTCGGGCGCGATGGACTACGCGCGCTTCGCGGAGCGTTTTCGCGGTTCCGGGGACGAGATCAGAAAAGCGCAGGAATTCTACCGGCCGTGGTTTGACGGCCGCGAAAATGTTCTCGATATTGGATGCGGCCGCGGCGAATTCCTGGAGTTGATGCGCCAAATGAGCGTTGCCGCCAGGGGCATCGACCTGAGCGCCGAATCGGTTGCGGAGTGCCGCGCCAAAGGCTTTGATGCCGAATCCGCCGATTTGTTCGAATTTCTAAACAATGCCGCGGAGGGCGAATTCGACGGCATTTTTTGTTCGCAGGTGGTGGAGCATCTGGACCCGCTCCGCCTGCCGGACATGATCTCGCTTTGCGCGCAAAAACTGACGCGCGGCGGCGTGATCGCGATTGAAACCCCGAACCCGGACTGTCTGGCCATTTTCGCCACGTTCTTCTATCTGGACCCGACGCACACGCGGCCCGTGCCCTCCGCGCTGCTCGATTTCTGTCTGACGGAAGCGGGCTTCGGCGAAATCGAGATACACCCGCGTTCACCGGCGGCGGAGATCTTTCCGGAGCTCCTTGAACTTCCTGAGGCGGTTCGAACCCGCTTTTTCGGCGGCCTCGATTATGCGATTATCGGCCGCAAGTTGTAGAATCGAATGAGGGCGCGACCGCGCTCAGCTCTCTTCGCCTGAACAGCCGCGCTAGAATGGCGATTGGCCTTCCCTGCTGGGAGGTCGTCTAACGGTAAGACTGCAGACTCTGGATCTGCGTATCGGGGTTCGAATCCCTGCCTCCCAGCCAAACCACGTGTCGAACTGAAACCGACCGGGCTTATACTGATCGGGTCCGAGCCTGATGAGTCCCGCATTGGTCCAGCGAATTCGTGCGAGCAATCTTGGAACGTTTGCCCGCGTCCTTCCTCGTGCCGATCGCGCGCTTGCCACTGGCTGGTGGATCCTGCTGATCCTTCGCGGGTTGCTTCCGGCCGTGCTGGCGGTCGCAATGGGCGTGCTGGTTGGAGCCGTGAATCGCCGCGTCCCACTTACCAGCGCACTTGCAATCTTCGGCGTCGCGTTCGTACTTGCGCAGGTGCTGCCTCCGCTTCACAAAGCCGTCGGCGCGAATCTGGGCAGCCGCACCGCCGCATGGCTTTACGACCAGCTCACCGGCGCCTGTGTAAAACCGCCGGGGATCGCGCATCTGGAAAACACACGCCTCACGACGGACCTGACCGTAGCGCGCGATTTCGATCTCGGCATAACGGGCCCACCGATGTCGATCTCGATGGACTTCATCGCCAGCGGCCTTATCGAGATGGTTGGCGGAATCGCTTCGGCCATCGTGCTGGCAGGCTATCGCTGGTGGGCGGCCGTCCTGCTCGTTATCGCCTGGAGCGCAACGCACTGGCTGCTTCGGGAAAGCGCCATCTGGCGCGAGCGCAATACCGATGAGGTCCGCCAGGCGCAGCGCCATGCGGATTATGCATACAAGCTCGCCGTAGAGCCTCCGGCCGCGAAAGAGCTTCGGCTCTTCGGCCTTTCGGACTGGGTTGTTGAAAGATTTCGCGCGCGCCGCCGCCAGCTTTTCGAGCTGCGATGGGAAGCCACGCGTCTGCGCGAGCGGTCGCTCATCTGGAGCATCCTGCTCGTAGTTGCCGCGAACGTGCTGGTGTTCTGGGCGATGGCGGCGGATGCCCTGGCCGGCCGCCTTCCACTTGCTCAACTCGTCACTTTCGCGAGCGCCGCGATCGGCGCCAGCATGATTGGGTTCGGCGGTTTATCCTGGGCGCTCGACGGCACGGCCGCGCCCATCCGCGCCGTCCTGAGCCTTGAAGGCGAAATGCGAAAGGAAGGCGTTCTTGCTGAAGGGCGCAATCCCGCCAAAGGAATGCCCGCCCGCGAGATCCGTTTCCGCAACGTTACCTTTGCGTATCCGCACTCGGGCGCGGAGGTGCTGCGCAATTTCGACCTGACGATTCCGGCTGGCTCGTCGCTCGCGATCGTGGGCCAGAATGGCGCGGGAAAAACCACCATCGCCAAGCTGCTCTGCCGTCTTTATGATCCGCAGGAGGGCGCAATCGAGTTGGATGGCGTCGACTTGCGAACGCTTGAAATCGACGACTGGCGCAGCCGGATTACCGCCGTGTTTCAGGATTTCATTCGCTTCGAGCTGCCTTTGCGCGATAACGTGGCTCCACGCGGCGCTCCGGATCACACCATTCGCCAGGCGCTGGAGCAGGCCGGGGCTGCGAACCTGGCCGGTCTCGATACAATTCTGGCTCGCGGTTATCCCGATGGAACGGATCTTTCTGGCGGCCAATGGCAACGCGTTGCCCTTGCCCGCGCGCTGTGCGCCGTGAAACTCGGAGCCGGTTTGGTATTGCTCGACGAGCCGACGGCGCAACTCGACGTCCGCGGCGAAGCGGAAATTTTCAGCCGCATTCTCACCGCCACGCGCAACGTCACGACGATCCTGATCTCGCATCGTTTCTCCACCGTTCGGCAGGCCGATCGCATCTGTGTCCTCGAACACGGTCGCGTGGTCGAACTGGGCGCGCACGATGAACTCATGGCCGCCGGTGGCCGTTACAAAACCATGTTCGAATTGCAGGCCTCGCGATTCGAAGAAAGCGATGAAGGAGTTGCGCTTGAGCAACTCGATTAACAATGCGTTGCGCTTGAGCAACTCGATTAAGAATGCGTTGCGCTTGAGCAACTCGATCAGCGCATGAAGTCGCGAGCCACAAAAGACACGATCGATCCGATGCCCGCCGCCCTTCCCGCGATGTGGCGGGCTCTGATGCGCGCTCGTGAGGCCGAGCCGCGGCTGCTTGCCGTATCCTTCTTACTCGCATTGCTGGCGGCCATCCCGGATGCGCTCCTTGCGCTCTGGCTCAGCCTGCTGGCCGATGGTCTGCTGAAGGCGAGGCGGACGCAGGTCATCGCCGCAGCCATTGGTCTTGGCTTGTCGGCGGCGGCGACCTGGTTTCTACGCGTCATCAGCGATCGCACTTCGCGCCGCTTCCGCGAGCGGATCACCATCACGCTCGAAGCCCATGTGGCGAAGCTTCAAGCCACTGTGGCCGGCATCGAACACCATGAGCGCCAGGTATATCTGGACCGGCTCGCCATGCTTCGCAACCAGGTGTTCGTGCTCGATCACATGTACTGGTCGTTGTTCACGACCTGCGGCTGGATCCTGCGTCTGATTGTCACTCTATGGTTGCTGGTCTCCGTTCATCCCGCGCTCGCCCTGCTTGCCCTGTTTGCCTTGCCCACGGTCTTTACCTCCACATGGCGGCCGGAGGTGGAACGCAAAGCCGATGAGCGCGGCGCGTGGGCGAACCGTCTCGCGCGCCATCTGTTTGATGTTGCGACCACCGCGCCCCCTGGAAAAGAAGTGCGCGTCACCCGGATCGGCGCATCCCTCGTCGAGCAGCGCCGTTCCGCATGGGAGTGCTGGTATGGTCCCGTCGCCGCTGCGCGCCGCGCCAGCGCGGGATGGCAGGCTTTGAGCTGGACCGTCTTCGGATGCGCATACGTCGGCGCTATCGTGTTCGTCGCTTCTTATCTGAAGGCCTCGCCGGGCTCCGTCTTGCTGGTTCTCGCGGCGGGCGCCCGGCTTTCGGCATACATCGGCGCTACCGTGGGCGAAATCGGATTTCTCCGCGGCTTCTGGCTCGATGGATCGCGCCGCCTCGCCTGGCTCGAAGACTATGCGGAATCCATGCGACAGGGCGCGGATCTCCCGGCTCCGGAAGCAATCCGCAAAGGCATCGACTTCGAGCACGTTTCGTTCGCCTATCCGGGAACCGACCGGCTGGTTCTCGAAGATGTCAACCTGCATCTCGAGCCCGGCTCCGTGGTGGCCATCGTCGGCGAGAACGGGGCGGGGAAGACGACGCTCGTGAAACTGCTGTGCCGCATGTATCAGCCCTCCCGCGGCCGCATCCTCATCGATGGCGTGGAACTCTCTCGCATTGCGCCGGACACGTGGCGTTCACGCCTCGCGGGATCGTTTCAGGATTTCTTTCGCTTCGAATTCAAAGCTCTCAATACTGTCGGCGTGGGCGATCTGCCCCGCTCCGAGGAAGTGCTCGCCGTCGAATCGGCGGTTCGTGAAGCCGGAGCCGATGATGTTATCGGGCGTTTGGGCCACGGTCTCGAAACTCAACTCGGACCAACCTGGCCCGACGGCGTCGATATCAGCTTCGGTCAATGGCAAAAGCTCGCTCTCGCCCGCGGCTTCATGCGGTCGCGACCTCTGGTGCTGATCCTCGATGAACCCACCGCCGCTCTCGATGCTGAAACCGAGCATTCGCTGTTCGAACGTTTTGCGGCCGCGGCGCGCCAGCGAACCGACGACGGCCGCGTCACCATCCTTGTCTCTCATCGGTTCAGCACCGTCCGCATGGCCGATTTCATCATCGTGCTGGATGGCGCTCGCGTCGTCGAATCGGGCTCGCACGAAGAACTCATTGCGAAAGCAGGACCGTATTCCGAACTTTACGGCATTCAGGCCGCGGCCTATCGATGAGTTCTTCAGGCGTAGCAGCGGATCTCAAACACGTGCGCCTGCTCGATTCCGTTCGTCGCTGAAATCGCGATGCGAAGGGATTTCGTCTCAGCCGGCTCGAGGCGCACCCGATTCACACGCTGGTGGTTATTCGTCACGGTCGCGAGAACGCGTTCCCCCGCCATGACGTGGTAATCGCGAACCGTCTCCGGCTGCGGTGCGCGCACGATGTTCACATTCGCCGAATCCTGCGCCGTGAGCATCAGCTCCCGCTTGAATCCCGTATCGAACGTGATCTGCACTTCGCGAATGCGCTGCGGCTGGTCCCATTCGAGTTCAATCCACGCCGGCAGCGCCGCCGCCCAGTGATGGTATTCCACCGGGTCGCCTTCTTTGTCCGGAATATCGCGGACCAGGCCGTCGGTTACCAGTGCCGCTTTCGTCGGCGCGATTTCGCCGGAAGCCGTAATCCGCGCGGATTTCGCCAGGTCCAGCGGATCGTGTCCCCGCACGCCCCTGATCGTCTGGTCGTCCCGGATCAGCGCCTGCTGCAGCCGTGTCCTATGCTTCGGCTCCTTCGTCAGTTGCCGCGGCGTAACTCCCATTTCCACGCAATGCGCGGCGGCTGTACCCACCGCCTGCCCGATCACGGAACACGTCGCCATCACGCGCGCCGAAGTAAACGCTACGTGCGTCGCGCTCAGGTTTCGCCCCGCCATAAACAGGTTGCTCACGTTCCGCGAATACATGGAACGCAGCGGAATGTTATAAACCTCAGGAATCCGGATCGCGACGTTCGGTTTCAACTCCGGACGATCGAAACCTGCCGGCGGATGATCGTCGAGCGGCCAGCCGCCGATAGCCACGGCGTCTTCGAAATTGCCGTTCATCAAGTCATGCTGGGTCAGGATGTGGTCGCCCAGCAAACGCCGGCTCCCGCGCTTGCCGGGCATCATGCCGATCCATTCCATTGCCCAGTTGGAAACGCCGCCGAATTCCCCGCTGTTCTTTATGTAGTCCCAGACGCCGAGCACGATCGAAAGCAGTTCGAAGCGAATGCGCTCGTTATCCGCAATCGTATTCAGGTCGCCGCCCCACTCGATCCACCAGTAACCGTATTCCCACGAATCGATCTCCCGGTGCCGCAACTGCTCTTTCGTCACCTTCCGCGCCCACGCCGGAGCCTTGAACGGCATCGGCCGGTGATAAAGCCGCGACGTGAAAAGAATGCTCGAGCCGAGCGTATCGGCGTCGGCCTTTTCGGGAGCAAGCGGCTCGTTGAACTCGGAGCGCGCTTCGCGGCCCACCCGGTAATCGGCGCCGGCTTCAATGCCCAGCCGGCTGTCGCCCGTACAGTCGCAGAAGTATTTCGCTTGAATGCGGTAAAGGTGCTCGCTCTTGTCGCAGCGCGCCATCACGCGCTCAATTCGATCGCCCTTCATCTCGGCCGAATAAACGGCCGTTTCCAGAAGCAGCGTGATGTTCGGCTCGCTGACGACCTTATCGTAAAGCAGCACATCCCACATCTCGAATGAGCGTTGCGGATTGTTGACAGCATCATCCAGGCGGAATTCTTCGATCAGCCCGCTGTCGCGCCAGCCCGGCCGGCTTTTGTGGCTGTTCGCGCCCACAACGTGCATCTTCACTTCGCTCGAGGAATTGCCGCCAAGCCGCGAACGGTCCTGAACCAGTACCACCCGGGCGCCATGCCGCGCCGCCGCAACCGCCGCGCACACGCCGGCCAAACCGCCGCCGGCCACAAGCACGTCGCATTCCAGATCAACCAGACGCATGTGCGGCTCAGGCGAGGCCAGCCGCGCTTCCGAGTGCGGCGCGATTGTCTCGAACCGGCCGGGCTCGTGCAAACCAGACGCCGGCGTTTGCGCCTGCGCCCCCTTGCCCGCGAAAACGTAGAGCGAGTACCCGCCCGCCACCGAACTCAGCAGATCGCGCCGTCTCATGTGCTTTTCCGTCACCGCCTATTAGATCACACAGTCATGCGCTCTGAAATTTCAGACTTTACATTCGATACCAAATGTGGCACGCTACTCGAAAGGCCCAGGGACGTATCTCGTTTGCTCAGTGAGGGAACTCCGGTGAGAAGCACATTCGCGTTGCTCTTTGCGTTTTTCTGCCTCCTTTGTTCAGCACGCGCCCAGCAGGGGCGAGGAACCATCTTCGGTACTGTGACGGATTCGAGCGGCGCTGCCGTGAACGGCGCCAAAGTCTCGATCCTGAACCCGGACACCAATACCACTGTCAACACCGAAACCAATGGCGAAGGCTATTACACCTCGCCGCCATTGATCGTCGGCAACTACGAAGTGGATGTGGAGCAGCCGGGTTTCAAGAAAGAGATTCGGCGCGGAATCGTTCTTCAGGTCGATCAGCACGCGCAAATCAATGTGCAACTGCAGATCGGCGCGGTGGGAGAGTCGGTTCAGGTCACGGCTGAGGCGCCGCTGGTAAACACGGAAAATGCCTCCGTCGGCCAGGTCATCGAGAACAAAAGCATTTCTCAATTGCCGCTGAACGGTCGCAACGCCTTCGCGCTGGTCGCGCTTTCGCCCGATGTCCATTCGAATGCGGGACCTGTGCAGAGCGGCTTCGCCGATCGCGGTACGAGTCTCGCGGACTGGAGCATCAACGGTGGCCCCAACGCGGCGAACAATCTCCTCGTCGACGGTATGGTGGCGCAGAACAGCTATTATCCGGACCT
>Ga0157369_10009201_pt1 | contig 11302 bp, 14 predicted proteins | sample C25metaG_FD_113461 | JGI IMG/M metagenome (GOLD analysis project Ga0157369, IMG submission 113461) | Corn rhizosphere microbial communities from Kellogg Biological Station, Michigan, USA - C2-5 metaG | ecosystem: Host-associated > Plants > Roots > Rhizosphere > Soil | place: USA: Michigan... | reverse complement strand
GACGGCGGCGAGCAGGCCTCTTCCTTGCCCCGCGGCGACTGCCTCTACGGGCCCCTGCCGGCGCAGCTGGCGGACTCCACGTCGTTCGCGTGCCGGTTGCAGCAGGTGCTGGCGGTCCGCAAGGAGTGCGGCATCGCCACCGGGACTCAATTGGACGTCGCCGACACCACCGAGCCAGGACTGCTCGCGATGGTGCACGAGCTGGACGGTGGGCGGCTGCAGGCCACTCTCCTCAACTTCTCGTCTCGGCCTGTCGCTGCCGACGTCTCCTCGCGGTTCCTGCCATCCGGAGCCGTGCTCCACGACGTGGTCAGGGACAGCGTCGTCGCGCGCGTCGACCCGGCGCACTCGTTCCGCATCGCGATGCCCGCTTATCAGGGCCGGTGCGTCCTGCTCGATACGTAGCGGCCGATGCACGGGCAGATGCCGGAACAGCGGTCGAGGGACCACAGGCCTCTCCAGCCAGCGATCCCTCAACCACTCAGTGAGGCACAAGCCTCGTCGGTCGCCCCCGAGCTTCGACCCCTCGGCGCCGGCCCGTCCGAACGACCCGTCGGAGTGATCGAACGGTCGGGGGCTCTGCCACCCCAGATGTACCCGGCAAGCCGACCGCCATGCGTCCCTCCCGACGTCTGGCATGCGACGGGCACGCCCAGCGCTTCCCTCGACAAGATGCGGTCCCTCGCCGCTCCTGGAGGCCGTCCTGACGTTCCTGCCACAGCGGCCTCGCCTCCCCTGCCTCGCGCCTCGTCTCCGACGACCGGATCCGGCACCCTGAGAGACGCGCGACAGCCCAAGGAGGCTGCCCACCTCCAGGGAGAGGCCCATGGTGATGCGCACAGCGAGCGATCACGACACGCGAGAGGCCCTGCGGGTCCTGGAAGCCATCCAGGCTCTGCAGCGATGGCTCCTCGAGCAGCCGATGGGGGCCGACGGGCCCTATCTCAGCGCCACCAGCCTCGTACTCGTCCAGGGAGAAGACGTCGTGGCCAGTGTCGCCCTACCCGCGAACGCCCCCTGGACCGCGACGTGAAGGCACCCCTTCGGTCGGATCACGGACCTGGTGGGTGTTCTCAGGTTGCGGCACACCTGGTAGGAGGATCTGTCGAGGAGGGAGCAGCCATGCGCGGTTCGACCTGTCCTTGGCCGCTGTCGCGACGGGGTAACGAGTGGCATCCGGTCCGCACGCTGCAGGACTTGCCGACGGCATGGGGGCACAAGGCCACGGACGTCGCCGTCCGCGGCTTCCAACAGGCCCTGCATGCCGACATCCCGTCGGTGACGGTGAACGACATCGACGGGCCGGTCACCTGGCGAGCGCTCGTCAGCGGAATGCTCCGGCTGACGGATTCTCGCCGAACCGGGGCCGAACCTCGGCACGTCGCGGCGACGACGAGCGGCAAACGCCCGTAAAGAAGATCTGCGCCGCATCAGATGAGGGTGACGAAACGATCGTGAGGGTTGGAGGCACGGGTGGAACAGCCGGAGTCGTGGACAGAAGATCTGGGGAACGATTTCCTCTCCGGAGAGGGCCTGCGAGGGGTGCAGGCGCGGCCACACGAGCACGCAGGCGCGGAGAGCGCGTCGATGAGCGTGCGGGAGTTCGAATACCGGGGGCGCCAAGCCAGGATCGAGACCACATACCGGATCACGATCGATGGGGAACCGCTGCGGGGACACGTCGAGGTGCTCCCCGACGGGGCCGTTCACTACCACCCCTTCCCGCAATACGCGCCCAGGTCGGCCGTCGACGTGGTGAAGGCCGTCATTGACACCGTGTGGGACAAGCCAGCCGTGCCCGACGAACTCGGGGACGCAAGCGACCCGTCCATGCACGGGAGCCGCCACGAGCATGGCGGGCAGCCATGACCGCCGTCCGGGCCAATGTCCTGGCCGATGCGCATGCGGCGGCGCGGTACCTAGACGCCGCGGTGGGCATGAGCACGACCCTGACCCGCGTGACCACCCGCTCCGCCGGCCAGGTCGTGGCTCAAGTGATACCAGGGTTCCGGCTGAGGGGCCTCGACCAGCAACTCTCCGTATGGGATCTCTTCGTGCTCTGGCACTGGACATCGATGCAGCTGGCCACCACGCCCCCGGCTCCGATGCGCAACCTGGCGCACGGCGGACCGGTGTTCCTGCCCTGGCACCGGATGTTCCTTCTGAGACTTGAGGAGCAACTCCAGCGCCGCAGCGGCGACGCGGACGCCGGGCTGCCCTACTGGGACTGGACCACAGCCGGCGGCGACCTGCCGCCGGCTGACCAGCTCACCACCCCCCTATGGACCGACAGCCTGCTGGGAACCCTGAGAGGCACCGTCACGACCGGCCCCCTCGCGAATCACAGGATCAGGATCGAGGAACGCGACGACGGATTGTGGTCCGTGCCGCCGCGACCCATCCAGCGTGCCGCCGCAGTTCAGATTGGCTCGCTTCCTCGGTCGCAGGAGGTCAGGGCCGGACTCGACCAACCCGACTACGACAACACCCCGTGGGACAGCACGGTGCTCGCACATCGGAACCTGGTGGAGGGCTGGATCAACGGACCCCAGATGCACAACCGGGTCCACGTCTGGGTCGGCGGCGACATGCTGCCAGGTACCTCGCCCAACGACCCCGTCTTCTTCCTCAACCACTGCAACGTCGACCGTATCTGGGAATCGTGGATGACCAAACACGGCCGCACCTATGAGCCGGTCGGCAGCGAACCCGACGCACCGCAAGGACACCGACTGGACGACGGCATGATCGCATTACTGGGACAACCACTCACGCCGCGCCAAGTCCTCGACCCCAGTGACTGGTACAGCTACGACGCCCTACCTTGATTCGTACCCTTTGGCCCGAGCCGCTCGTGCCATGACGGCGAACGTTCACCAGCAGGCGATGTGCGGCAAAGGACGCCGCACGGACGACGGCCGTGCCTATAAACCGAAAAGGAGGAGGCCACCGAGGGCGTACACATGCGCCGCTCGTTCACGATGTAACGGTCGGGTTCGACCGACGTTCTTGACACGCGACCCCGGCGCCGGTGCCAGGTGGTGGAACGCATGCTCCCCGGTCAAGCGCTCCTTTCGGCGCATCGCTCGAGGTAGCCGTCCTGCTCTGACCGATCCAACCTCGATCGCATCAGGCGTGCTTGGGCGAAGATCGGGCCGGCCGAGGGGGAGTTCGCGGTTAGGAGGGCTCGGATCGCCTCGAGGGAGGGCTGCGGGCCGCCCGACCCGACCGGACCGCTGTGATAGCCGTTGTCGAGGGTCATGGATCTGCCCCAAGCGGTGAGCTGTTCGATGGTGCCGCTGGTGGCGCTGTCGGTGAGGGTGGCGAACCAGTCGGCTCGGCCGTAGGTGACGTCGCCGCCGAGGAGGACGAGGTCGACCCAGGAGGGGTGGGCTTGGCACACGTTCTCGTAGGGGTCGTCGTGGTGAGCGGCTCGGCGCCGGGTCTCGATGTGATGGCGGCGTGCTCGGACTACGACTGGTTGGCGCAGCGTTACGACATGTATGACGGATTTGACGACCGAGCAGACCGAGTACCTGGTGTCGCAGCGGTTGGGGCGACTTGCTACTGCCGGTGCTGACCACAAGCCGCACGTGGTGCCGACGTCCTTTCGATACAACCCGGACCTGCGCACTATCGATGTCGGTGGACATCGCATGGCGGACACAAAGAAGTATCGAGACGTGCAATCCAACGGATGGGCCGCCATCGTCATCGACGACATGTTATCGATCGATCCTTGGAGGCCGCGGATGCTGGAGATCCGCGGTCGCGCCGACGCCATTCCGAGCGGCGGCGAACAGCTGGGGCCGGGCTTCGGCGGGGCTTTCATCCGCATCCAGCTCGACAAGATCAACAGTTTCGGACTCTCGTAACACCGGCTTCAGTGCGTGCCTGCCGCCCCGGCTGCTGATGGCGGGATAGGAGCCGCGGGAGCGTCGGGCCGCCGGTCTGACACACGGCCCCACGAGTCCCGCACCCCGTCCGCGCATGAGTGCGGGAGCCTCCAGCCGAGGCGACGAGAGTAGTCACCCAGATCGCGCCCACCGCCGGCACGGGCGGGAACCGCGAGGATCCGTGGGACTGGTGGGGCACGCGCTACAACGTGCTGGGGTCGTCCGGCACGTCGACGGCGAGCCCTCGGAGCACCGCCAACGGCACGAGCTGCAGGACCGCTTCATGGGTGGACGCCAGAACGACCGGCGCCGCTACGCCGTCGTTGTAGGCACGAGCCCAGTTCCCTGCCGTGACGCACCAGCGGTCACCGGGGACCAACCCGGGGAAGCGGTACTCCGGGCGGGGAGTGGTCAAGTCGTTGCCGATGCTGCGCTGGTGGTCGAGGAACTCCGCGGTGAGCACCGCACAGATGGTGTGACTACCCAGGTCTTGCGGGCCGGTCCGGCAGGAGCCATCGCGAAAGAAACCGGTGATCGGGTCGATGCCGCACGGCTGCAGATCGGCACCGAGCACGTTGCGCTCTGCCACGGCCCCATCATGCGCCGCCGACCCCTGTTCCGCATGGGCCCTGCCTGGTGCTGCCGGGCGAGACGCGCATGGAGATCTTACGCCGCATCGCGGTACGTCTGGCTGGTCAGGCTTCGCCAACCGGGTTGGACACGCGCGTCACCACGACGCCATCGCGCGCAGCACCGGCACCGGCGTTGTCGAGGCCGGGAGGCTTCACGCGTCCACGTGGACGATGAGAGCATTCAGGCCAGAACGCTCTCCACACCTTGTTCGGGACGAAGAGGCCGTGGGTTCGAATCCCGCCGCCCCGACCCGCGAAGCCGCAGCTCAGGGCCGTTTCTCCTGGTAGGGGGACCGGCCCTGACGGCTTCCGGACAGGCAGGCCACCCCCGCCAACTGCTGCCGTGGGCCCCGGACGGGGGGCGGGATCAGGAGGGCGCGCTACTTGGACACACCCGCCGGGAGGTTGATCGTGGCGGCGAGGATGACCCCCCCGAACAGATAAGACATCGGGGACTCAGAACACGCGGCTCTGCGAGATCGAGACGGCGAGCACCAGCACGGTGGCGACGACGGCGGCGATCTGGGCGACGCGCGCGGTTCGGGAGACGTCGCCGCGCTCGGCGGTGACGGCGAGTGCCCCGCCCGCGAGCACCGGCGTCACGCCGGACCAGAACACGACGAGGGAGAGCACGGCGAGGATGGCGAGGATCAGGGCCGTGCGGTCCGCACCCCGGGTCCTGGGCAGCACCACGGCGTAGATGATCGCGGCGACGACCAGGCATCCGACGGCGGTGACGATGGCCGGACCGAGACCGCCGTTGTCACCCGGCTGGAGGTCGTAGTTGCCGAGGAAGATGATGATGCCGGCGAGGACGAGGCTGACGATCGCGTAGATCGTGACGAGCCGTCGTGGTGGGGCAACGCGCTCTGTCGTGGCCGTCATCATTGCTCCTGTTCCGCGGTAGCGGCGGCGGTCGGGGGTCCGGACGCCGGACAGGCTACGGGCGCCGGCCGGTCGACGTCGTCGGGCCGTTCGGGTGGTGCTCGGGCCAGTCCTCTCGGCGAGAGGGCCTCGCTGACCGTCGTCCTCAGGCCCAGTAGCCCCCGCCGGTCTCGCAGCCGAACGTCATCCAGCTCTCGGCCCAGAAATCGGCCTCCGCCGCGTCGCCCGCCTCCATGTACCCGCGATACGCCTGGTGGCACTCAGCGCTCATCGCCACCGCCGGACCCGTTGGCCTGGTCGCCGTCGCCTGCCAGGCCGCGGCCAGCAGCAGGAACATGATCATGACCAGTATCGCCACGCGGGGCGGGATCGCCCTCGTCGCCGGCACCTTCATGGCAGGCCTCCTCGCTCCGGCGCTGGGCGCCGGGTCCGTGATCTCGATCGGTCCGGAACCAGAGCAGGCGGTGGGCGCGCAGATACATCCCCGTGACACGGACGTGGCCCCTGTTGCTCGCGTGGCCCCGGCGTCGAGCGGTTGTTCCGGCCCGCCTACCCCAGGGGCACCGGCTCCGCGGCGGGTGTCACGACGTCGGCCTGCTCGGCCGAGGGCACCGCCTGGCGCCGGCGAGGCCGTAGCTGCACCAGGGCGGCCGACGACAGGACGACGAGCGCACCGGCGAGCTGGACGGGCGTGAGGAACTCGTCGAGCGTCAGTGCTGCCAGCCCGGTGGTGACGACGGGTTCGAACATCGACATGATCGCGGCGGCCGAGGGGCCGGTCCTTCGCAGGCCGGCGAAGAAGGCGAGCATCGCGAGGACGGTCGAGACGACGGTGATGCAGCCGATCCAGAGCCACCCGTCAGGGCCGAAGCCGAGATCGATCACCCCGCTCATCACGGCGCGCGCGCCGAGTGTCAGCGACGCGCCCGTCATGACCAGGGCCGCCAGCACCACCGGGGGCACGCGGTCGACCACGGTGTCCGCGACGAGGATGTACCCGGTGTAGGTGACGGCAGAGCCGAACGCCAGCGCCACACCGAGGAGATCGAAGCTCATCCCGCCCGCGCCCAGGAGCACGAGCAGCGTGCCGCAGGACGCCAGGACCAGGGCCACGACCCGGCCAGGCGTGAGGCGGTCGCGCCCGACCAGGGCCGCCCCGACGGTGACGAGCAGGGGATAGGTGTAGAGGACGAGGACCACGAGCGACGCGTCGATCCGCTCGAGGGCCCCGAAGTAGAGGACCGCCTGCGTGGCGAACCCGACCGCTCCGAGGCCGAGGCCAGTGACCACCAGTGGGCCCGGGATCCCGAGTGGACCCCGTGGCGGCCTGTGACCCGCGGGCGCCGCTCGCAGGCCGGGCCGCAGCACCAGCAGCCCTGCCAGCAGTACGGCGGCCAGCGTGAAGCGGAGCAGGAGCAGAGCGGACGGCGTGACGCCGGCGGAGTAGGCGAGCTTCCCGAAGATCGCCATTGCGCCGAAGCACGCTGCGGAGAAGAGACACAGGACGGGACCCACTGCCAAAGCCTCGCGGGTTCGCTCGCATCACGTCCAGCGATGATTCCTGGACTCAACTGATTAGTGTTTGTGCATGGTCTCATTGGATCTTCGGCGGCTCCGGCTCCTACGGGAGCTGGAGGAGCGCGGGACGCTGTGGGCGGTCGCTACTGCCCTCGGCTACAGCCCGTCCGCCGTCTCCCAGCAGCTCACCGTCCTCGAGAAGGAGGTCGGCGTCCCGCTGCTCGAGAAGGCCGGCCGCGGTGTGAAGCTGACCGACGCCGGGCGCCTCCTGGCGCACCACGCGGCCGTCCTGCTGGCGGCGGCCGATGCGGCCCGCGCGGACCTGGCGTCCTTGACCGGTGAGGTCCGCGGCACCGTCCGCGCCGGCGGCCTGCAGTCGGCGACCCGCCGCGTCCTCATCCCTGCCCTGAGCCGGACTCTCGCGGACAATCCCCAGGTACGGGTGGAGATCTTCGAGCTCGAGCTCGAGCAGGCCCTCCCGGAGCTGCGGCTGGGGACGCTCGACGTCGTCATCAGCGACGAGTACGACGGGCATCCGAGGCCCCGTCCCGCCGGCCTCCGCTTCGATGTGCTGCTCGAGGAGCCGCTGAAACTGGCGCTGCCCGTAGCCCACCCCTGCGCTGCGCACGGCGGACCGGTGTCGATCGCTGAACTCCGCGACGCCGTCTGGGCCGGCTCCGAGACCACCACCGGCCACCACGCCCTTGTCCTCAGTACGTGCCGGTCCCTCGGCGGATACGAGCCTGACGTGCGGCACCACTCCAACGACGCGGACGTCCAGCTCGAACTCGTGCGGACCGCCGGAGCCGTCGCCCTGATGCCCGCGCTGACGCTTCCCGCCGGCGATCCGGCCCTGGCCGTCCGCGACGTCGCCGAGACTCTCATCAGTCGCCGCCTCGTGGTCATCACCCGCGACAGTCCCACCGCTCCCGCGCTCGACACCTTCCTGTCGGCCGTTCGGGATCAGGCACGGCGGCTCGACGACGAGCGGGAAGCATCCGGCGGGTAGGTACCGATCAGGAATCGAGAAGCGGGCCGTTCCGCCCCCGGCCTAGCCTTCACGTATCGAGGCCGACACGGCCGAACCGGACAGCATCAGGAAGGACGACGGACAATGCCCACCAAGAACGCCACGAGTGAGACCGACGGCTTCACCGCGCAGGAACGTGCCGCGATGAAGCAGCGCGCCGCAGAGCTGCGCGCCGAGGGTAAGAAGGGTGCGAAGCAGGCCGACGGTCTCGAGCAGGTGCTGGAGAGCATCGCCTCGATGGAGCGCGGCGACCGCGCGATCGCCGAGCGGGTGCACGCGACGGTGACCGCGACCGCCCCGGACCTGATGCCGAAGACCTGGTACGGCATGCCGGCGTATGCGAACGCCGACGGCAAGGTCGTCCTGTTCTTCCAGAACTCCGGCAAGTTCAACTACCGCTACTGCACGCTCGGTTTCCAGGACACCGCCAACCTTGACGACGGCGACATCTGGCCCACCTCGTACGCCCTCATGAACTGGAGCCCGGCGGTGGAGGCGAAGGTCGTCGAGCTCGTGAAGGCCGCCATCTCCTGACTCGAAGGGGTCCGCCGTCTCCGGAATCACGGTGAGACGAGCTGAGGGTCCCGGAGATCGAAGAACTCCGGCTCCCCGGCGCTCAGCTTGTTCATCTCGTCCATGGTCGCCTTCAACTCGGCGGGTATCTCCTTGCGTTCACCCTCCCGTGCCTCGGCTTCCGAGGTGAAGTACATGACCATGGTGTAGGCCCCGCCGTCGTGCTCGATCGACATACTGCCCAGCACATCCGGACGGAACGCCGCCCACCTGTCGGAGTCCTGCGCCATGAGTTCCCGCGCTCGGTCCGGATCAGTGCTGCGCCCCTGCATCACCTGGACGAACCCGGCCCGGTCCGGATCACCTTGCAGATCGACGCTGACGTCGTTGCTCTCGAGGAACGTGGGCTCGCCGTCGAACAGTCGGACCGTCTCGGTCCACCACCGGTCCTGCTCGGGCCGGTCGCTGTTCCGGCGAGCCGCCTCCTCCGATTCGAATCGGGCCAGCGCGATCGCCCGGCCGTCGTCCGTGACGCCCGTGGTCGACCCCAGCCAGCCGATCGCACCCGGCGCCAGATCCTGCATCCACCGATCCACAGCGGCACGCAGGCCGGCGGGGTCCGCCGTCCTGCCCTTGATGACCTGGACGAACATGACGGACCCTCCTGTAGACGTCGTCTACCCCAGGAACTTCGTGCGATCCGGACGCTACGACTGCCCGATACAGCGGGCAAGAGGCACGTCCGCCGCCGTCAGGACCGTGGCGGGACGACAGCAGTGCGCAGCTCGTGACTGCCGTCCGCCAGCGGCGCCTCGTAGTAGAGGCGGTAGCCGCCGTCGTCCAACGGGACGACGTCGAGGTAGCGGACGTCGGCCACCGGGGCGTCGCCCTGCGCTGCGAGGAGCTCGGCGCCCCGCGACGGCACGGCCAGTCCGGTCCGCTCGGAGAAGTTCTCCTCCGCGGTGGCACGCCCGTCGTACGCGGCGCGGCCGTCCGGAAGAACCGCCGTGACGCGGGCCCCTCGCGCGTCCCAGAAGCCCGGGCGGCCGCTGAGTGCGAGCCCCCGCCAGGACCAGCTCAGCCCGTCCGAGCTGATCGCGAACCGGGTGTGCATCCGGTCCTCCGCGCCCGGCACGTCCAGCGGATGGCAGCAGATCCATGCCTGCCAGCCGTCCGCCGTCGGCCGGATGACCGGGTCCTTGACCCCGAGGTGCTCGTCGCCGGGGAAGACGGTGTGCGCCTCCGCGTCCCCGAGTGCGGCCGGCTCGGCAGCATCGAGGGCGTCGATCCGCCAGTGCTTCGTGCCCGGCGTGGCGCAGGAGACGTACAGCCGCCACCCGCCGTCCGGCAGCCGCACGAGCGCCGGGCGCTCCAGCGACTCCGCGCCGAAACGGTCCTGCGACAGCGTCGCCACGGTCGACAGTTGCTCCCCGTCGGGGCTGGTCGCGACGACGACGGACCCGCCACGAGTCGCCGGCGTCCGCACCCGGTAGGCGATCACCCAGCCATCGGCGCCGTCCGGCAGGGCACTCGGCGCGCCGACCCAGTTGCCGGGCCCGCGGCCGGGGGCCGGGACCACGACCACCTCCTCGCCGGGTGGGGGCAGTGGCAGCGAAGGCACCGCTGGATCGTATCGGCGACACGACGCGGACCGGGCATACGGCGCGGACCCACGTAAGATCGGCCGGTGAGTACGGCGCCTGCCCAGAGCGTGCGTGTGCCCACGGCACGGCACGTCTGCGGGCGCGGCGCGCCGAGGTGGGACGTGCTCACCGGCCTCACCGTGGCCGTCGTCGTCACCGGATTGGCCGTGCGGCTCGCCGCGGCGCTGGCGTACCGCGGTGTGATCTACCCGGACGAGACGTACCAGATGACCGAGCCGGCGCATCACCTCGTCTTCGGCTACGGCATCACAGCCTGGGAGTTCCGGATGGGAACCCGCTCGTGGCTCGGGCCCGGGCTGTTGCTGCCGCCGACCCTGCTCTGGCGCTGGCTCGGGCTGGACGGCGTCGATGGGCCGGGCCTCGTGCGGGCGTGGGTGGCCCTGGGGACCGGGCTGGGGATCGCTGCTGCCGCCCTGCTGGCCCGTCGCCTCGCCGGCGCCGGCGCGGGTCTGCTCGCCGCCGTACTCGTGGCGTTCTCACCCCTGGGCGCGGTCTTCGAGGTCCACCCGTTCGCGGACACCGTCGCCGCACCCCTGGTCGTCACGGCCGTCGCCCTGCTCACCGTCCGGCGACGGACGTCGATGGCGGCCGCCGTCGCCGGCGTCCTGCTCGTGGCCGCCCTGGTGCTGCGTCCCCAGCTTCTGCCGGTTCTGCTCGCCGTGGGCCTCGCGACCGTCCTGGGAGCCGGCTGGGCGCGAGCGCGACCGCTGGCCTTCGGGGTCGCCGGAGGTCTCCTCGCCGGCGCCGTGCTCGACGTCCTCACCTGGGGCGTGCCCTTCGCGCCGCTGTGGCGGTCGTTCGCGTTCAACGTCGTGGACAACGGCGCGAGCCGCTACGGACAGTCGGCCTGGTCGACGTACCTGACGTCGATCCTGCGAGTCGACGGGCCCGTGCTCGCGCTCGTCCTGACGGCCGGCTTGCTGCTCGCGTGCCGCCGTCCGCGGGGGACGGAGCAGGGCCGCGACCCGGTCGTCCCGGCCGTGCTCGTCGCCGGCCTCGGGGCCTTCCTCGTCGTGCTGTCCGCGATCGGCCACAAGGAGTTGCGCTTCCTGGTGCCGGCGCTGCCGCTGGCCGGGGCGCTGGCCGCGGTCGGCCTCGGTCGGTGGCTGCCGGTGGGGCTGCGCGTACTGGCGCGTCGACGAGCTGCGCTCGCTCCGCGCCCCG
>Ga0157369_10009197_pt1 | contig 11306 bp, 4 predicted proteins | sample C25metaG_FD_113461 | JGI IMG/M metagenome (GOLD analysis project Ga0157369, IMG submission 113461) | Corn rhizosphere microbial communities from Kellogg Biological Station, Michigan, USA - C2-5 metaG | ecosystem: Host-associated > Plants > Roots > Rhizosphere > Soil | place: USA: Michigan... | reverse complement strand
ATCTGCGACTTTCCTCCACCCGCAGCGCCGCCTTTCATGCCAAACACCGGCCCCAGTGACGGCTCGCGCGACGTGATGATCGTCCGGCGGCCAATGCGCTCCAACCCTTGCGTGAGCCCAATGGAAGTCACGGTCTTGCCTTCACCGGACGCCGTGGGCGTGGTGGCCGTAACCAGGATCAGCTTGCCCCGGCGCGGAAACGCCGGATCAGAAAGGATATCCAGCTTCAGCTTGGCGCCGTGGCGTCCAATGGGTTCAAAATAGTCTTCCGGCAGGTTCAGCTTGTCAGCAATGTTTTGAATTGGCAGCATGGTTTGAATCGATATGGTTTGAATCGAAAAAAGATTGGCTCATAAGCAAACAGGCGAGTGTAAAACTCCGCCACCAAAGAGGCAAGTGGTAAAGGAGGGGCCGGGACAACAGCGGTTTTCGCGTGGCGCTTTGCTCAGGCGGCGCTGGTTCGGCTTCGCGTTGGCTGGCGAAAATGATACCCTATCTTAAGTCCCATCCCTGTGCGCCCGTAGCTCAGCTGGATAGAGCGGTTGCCTCCGAAGCAACAGGCCGGGAGTTCGAATCTCTCCGGGCGCACCATCAAATCAATCATTCTCCGCGTTAAAGTTTAGTTACTCTTCTGTTACTGTGCCGCAAAATGTGCCCTAATGCTCTTACTGCACTCTCGCGTCACTACTCACTACATTCAACCCCTGCCTGATGAGTTCCAGGTCAGGATGCTGATAATGCATTGCAATCCGGGGATCGGAATGCCCCATGACCCTCATAACTGCCGCGAGGTTCCCCGTCTTCTGCAAGACGCGGGTTCCGAAATCATGCCGGGCAGAATAGAGCACGAGATTCTTCGGAAGGCCCGCTGCTTTCCGCGCCGCTCGAAATTGCTTGTCTGGTGTAGTGAGGTGCCCTGCTGCGGACTTCGCTCGAAATACCCATCCCTCGCGCCGCTCACCGCAGCGGATCATGAGCCTTCATTCCCCGGTGCTTTCGACAATCTTTGATGCCTCTCATTAGTCGTTCCAGAACCTCTTCGGCAGCACTGCCTATAAAACATTGGTTTTAAACAATCGAGCGAGTATATTTCCTGTGTTTCAAAATCACATGATTTTTGAACGTTCCTTTTCAACTTCGGTTTTCAAGTGAAATATTCAACGTGCTCTGGAGTATATGTTCATGGGAACTGAACCAAGTCGAGAGGAATTGTCAACTATGCCGCCGACGATCAACCATTCCCATTCCAGTAGCGAATTACCCGATTGACTTTCGCCTCCGCACATTCTAGATTTCTCTCTCCCTTACAAATAACTTTCACTGGCTTACTAAAAGAGCAGCCACAGGAGCAACGAAGTGCACATGGGAAGAGTTCTGTCGTATGTCCTGGCTATAACCCTTGTCTCATCTGCCGGTCTACTTGCGCAATCTGGATTGCCCCAAGACAAATATGTTCCTGGACAAGTGCTGGTAAAGTTTCACCCAAACGCGAGCCGGACTTCGATTGGCGCCGCGCACATCGCTGTTGCTGCAGATGTCCTGCACGCCTTTACCGGCGTCGAAGGCTTGCAGCTTGTGCGTATTCCCGCCTCGATGAAGCTAGGGGATGCGATCGCGAGTTATCGTGCGAACCCGGATGTGGAGTATGCCGAGCCTGACTACATCGTCCATTCTTTCCAGACTCCTAATGATCCCTTGTTTCCGACGATGTGGTCATTGATTAACACGGGACAAGCTGGAGGTACTCCGGGCGCCGATATTAAGGCGACACAGGCCTGGAACATTACTACGGGGAGCCCCAATGTAGTAATCGCCGTCATCGATACCGGAGTCGATTACAATCATCCCGATTTAGCGGCCAACATTTTCACCGGACCTATATGCCCCGGGGGTGTTGTCTGCCATGGTATCAACCTGGTCCCAAACATTTTTCATGATTCGAATGATCCATTTGATGACAGTGGCCATGGCACTCATGTCTCCGGCACCATAGGCGCTGCCGGCAACAATGCTATTGGTGTAAGCGGCATCAACTGGAACGTTACCATTCTGCCTTGCAAGTTTCTGGGATCTACTGGTGCGGGCTCTGTCTCCGATGCGATCAAGTGTCTGGACTTTATTAAGAGTCTCAAGGACACGCAAGGTCTCAACATCGTGGCCACGAACAATAGCTGGGGCGGCACGGACTTCTCCCAGGCACTGCAGGATGCTATCGATCGCCAGAGGCAAAGCGGCATTCTTTTCATCGCCGCTGCTGGGAATGATTTCGCAGACAACGACGTTCGTCCTTTTTATCCTGCTGGCTATCCGCTTCCCAACGTTATCTCGGTTGCCGCGACTGACCGCAATGATCATCGCGCATTGTTTTCAAACATAGGCCGGCATACCGTGCATATCGGCGCTCCCGGGCAGGACATCCTCAGTACGCTTCCCGGAGCAGCGTATGGCCTGGAAAGCGGCACTTCCATGGCCACGCCGCACGTTGCCGGCGTCGCCGCACTACTCGCTGCCCAAGACCCCACGCGCGACTGGCGTGCCATCAAGAATCTTCTCCTCGCGGGCGGCGACCTCGATCCCGATCTCGCTAAGACCGTCTCCGGACGCAGGCTCAACGCTTTTGCATCGCTAACCTGCCTGAATTCCGTGGTGAGCGGCCGTCTTCTTCCGGCCACAGACCTGGTTTCTGGTTCGGTCGGTGTGCCATTGACGCTCTCTGTATTGAATATTAACTGCGCGCAGCCGAATGGCCCCGTGCAGGCAACAGTTTCGCCGGGCGGCCAGACGATCCAGCTTTCTGACGGTGGCGTGGGCCCGGATCTTTCGGCATCCGACGGGATTTACACCGGCTCTTTTACTCCGGAAGCGACTGGTGTTTATACGCTCACTTTCAGTACCGGCGGCACGGTCACCGCACAGGTGCTTAACAATTACCAGTCCGGCAACACAATCTTTAACTATCGCACGATCACTGGGACAAACCTCAATCTTGCTGACGATGGTGTGGCGCAAATCGCAGCTCCGTTCCCGATCCTCTTTGGCGACGGCAGCTTTAACCAGCTATGGATCAGCGCCAACGGAACCATCAGTTTCACCGGCGCGGTCTCGACGTATCTCCATATGCCGCTACCCACCGGCGCTCCTTTCCATTCCTTTACTCCGCTGGTCATTGCCAACACCCTGGTAGCGCCATTTTGGGATGACCTGGTTCCAGAACCAGGAACAGCACAGAACGTCTTTTGGGACGTAACGGGAACAGCTCCGAATCGTGAACTGATAGTAGAGTGGCGCGATATCCGTACCTTCGATTGCTTCACCGAGCCGGATACTGTGAAGTTCCAGGCGGTCTTTTTTGAGAACTCCAGCGACATCTTGTTCAACTACGCCGACACTGCTTTTGGCGGCAGCTGCGTCAAGCACGATCACGGAAGTCTGGCGACTGAAGGTGTGCAGATTGATGAAAAAACCGCCAATATGTGGGGCTTTGACGGACAGGATGTCACTGACGGTATGGCGATCATCTGGAAGACCTCCACGGTCTTACCGCCTGCTCCGCCGGTCCCGGTAGTTACCTCGATTTCGCCGACTACGGTGCATACGTATGATCCCACGTTTGTTCTGACAGTGAATGGATCGAATTTCGTTCCCGAATCTCGTGTCACCTTTTTTGGAACGGGAAGACCCACTACTTTTATCAGCAGCACGCAGTTGATCGCACAGATCCCGGCAACCGATCTGGATCCATTCCTCTTTCTTCCTTTTGTCGGGCCTGGACCTGTTGATGTCTTTGTTGTCACCCATACTCTGGGCGGCACGGTTCAAAGTAATACCGCAATCCTGACGGTTGCGGGAGCGAACCCTACCATAAATACGCTTTCTCCCGCGAGCGTGCCAGCCGGCAGCTTTGGCTTAATCCTGACCGTCACCGGGACAAATTTCATACCGTTTTCGACGGTCAACTGGAACGGCCAGCCGCTGATCAGCGTCGCTTTCAGCAAAACCGAAGTCCAGGCTTTTATCACGGGTGACCTACTACTTACCCCGGGTACAGCGACCGTTACGGTGACGGACCCGAATGGGGGCACTTCTGCTCCACTGCCGTTCACGATCACAGCCGGTGGCCCGGCGCCTCCAGTCGCCGCTTCATTGAGCTACCGCGTACAGCAGACACTCACGTCCCGTTCTATTTCCACTGCAAAGCAGGACCTGCGCGCAAAGAAGTTCCTTGGTTGGAACTATGCTCGCAAGCAGGGTCTCGAATACATGCAGCAGTTCATCCGCCCGTATGGGGGGCTGTTTACTGCTTCTGCGCAGGAACCGGTTTCGTCGCAGGGTTTGTCCGCGTTTGCCTTGGCGACAATTCCTGCGCTTCCCGGGCTGGATCTTCCGGTGCCTACTCCGGCGGGTTTTCTGCCGACTGGCGTTGCTATTGGAGATTTCAACCATGACGGTCATCTTGACTGGGTGGTGAGCAACGGCGGAAGCAATGATCTGTGGTTCTATCCTGGCAACGGCGATGGCACAGCACAATTGCCGCGCATCATTCCGCTCAATGGAACCACCCCGATTGCCATCGCGGCAGTCGATTTGCGCGGGATTGGCATTCTGGATCTTGTGCTGGCCGAGCCGGACAGCCTCAGCGTTGGAGTGCTTCTTGGGAACGGTGACGGCACATTTGCTCCGGAACAACTTTATTTCGCTCCCGGCCCACCTCTCTGCATTACCGTTGCCGACTTCAATCGCGACGGCCACCCTGACGTGGTTATTGGGATGACTGGAGATAATCCAATCGGCGCGGTCGCTTTTTTTGGCGGTGACGGCACTGGAAAGCTCTTGCCTCCGGTAACCACCCCTCTTGACCGCGAAGTTTCTCCCGCAACCTTTGTTCTCGCTATTACCAGCGGAGACCTCAATAACGATGGCGTTCCGGATCTCCTCGTGACCGATCTGAACGATCAGGAAACAGGAACATTTGTATACCTGGGCCAGGGCGACGGCACATTTAAAAAGAGCCAAAATCTCGGTGGAATCCTCAACGCTGCAATCGGGGATCTCAACGGCGATGGTTGCCCGGACGTCGTCACTATCGATACCTTTGGCTTGGCGGTGGTTGATCTTGGCCACTGCGATGGCACCTTTTCTCTTCTAGAGCCATTGGGATTCTTCGGCGAAGGCGAGACTGGAATCTCTATCGCCCTAGCTGATGTGAACGGTGACGGCAAACTTGATCTGATTACCTCCGGTGTCACTATCGTCCGCGGAGCCCTTTTAGGGCAGGACTCGGGAAGCCTGGTGAGCGTTGCCTTCGGCGATGGCGCCGGCGCTTTTGAGACAGCTCGAGTTTATCGTGCACAAAGCGGCATGTTCGGGCTGGCTGTCGCAGACCTTAATGGCGATCTCCATCCCGATATTGTTGTGGCCAGTCAGGACACCGATTCCACTCTTGTCCTGATGAATGACGGCACAGGACGCTTTGGCGGCCCGCAAGGACGCTACATTGGCTGGAGTCAGAAGGGATCATCTTCCACTAACACCCTGCAAGGCCCCGCTAATGCTCCAGTTTTCATGGTGGCCGCCGATCTGGACGGCGATGGAAAAAAGGATCTGCTCTCAATGGATTTCGGCCGCGGCTTTGCCCTACCCTGGAACCTGGTGATCAGCCTGAATGACGGTGCGGGAAACTTTTTGCCAGATACCAAGATTCCCGTGCTCGATAGCAGGTTTGACTTCTTCGGCAATCTGGTTTTGGGCGACTTCCGCCGTACAGGTCGTCAGGATATCGTGTTCACGCCCAATCACCTCTCGGTCAGTTTTACCGGCAGCTTTTTCGTCTTCCTGCCCAACCTAGGCGCAGGGAATTTTGGCACACCAGTGGTGACGAACATCTCTGGCCTTCCCGGAACAATCGCCAGCGGCGATTTCAACGGTGACGGTAAACTCGACTTCGTTATGGCCGGTGGCAGCCCCGGTCAGATCGTGACTTTCCTCGGCAATGGAAATGGGACCTTCACGCCGGCTCCGGCCCAGCAGTTCATCACGAGTCCACCCCAAAGACTGTTCGTCGGCGACTTCAACGGTGATGGCAAGCTCGACGTGATTGTTCCGAGTGCCGGACAGCTCGTCGAATTTCTGGGCAATGGTGATGGCACATTCGCTCCGCCGAAAACGGTGATCTCCGGCATCCAGAGCTTCTCTGATCCTGCAGTGCTGTTTGAAGCCGTTGATCTGAACCACGATGGAAAGATGGACCTGATTCAGCGGAACGGGATTCTTGACGGCCCCGTTCCAGTCTTCAATACCTACCTGGCACAGGCGGATGGAAGTTTCGTTTTGCAGAATTCCTACTCTCCCTATGCCGGCCAGCCGTTTACAAGTGGCCTTGCAGCCCCGGGCCTTGTGAGTTTCGTTGGCGACTTCAACGGCGACGGTGTATCGGACATCGCTGCTTTCCAGGAGCAGTCCGGGTCTCCGGTGCAGTTCTATGTTCAATTCCTCCTGGGCAACGGTGATGGAACCTTTACACCAAGCTTTGAAAAATTCCGGCTCGGGGTCGGGAGCTCTGCTTTACCCAGCTTCGTGGTGGACATAAACGGCGACGGGAAATCGGACTTCGTGGAGCTTGATGGATTTACCTCGGGTTTCAACATCATTCATTCAGTGCCGGGAAAATCTTTGGCATTGCAATATCTTTTCCTGCCAGTAATCGGTCCAAAGGGCGTAGCGCGCGTCAGTCTTTCACTCCCTGCAGCTCAGGATACTGTGTTGCAGCTCTCCACGAGCGACCCGGGAATCACAGTGCCTGCTTCGGTAACGGTGCCTGCCGGGGCTCTCAGCGCCGATCTCAACTTCAGCGTCAGCCCGGCCTTTGATGCCAGCCGCACCTTCACGATTACGGCCACAGATGGCGTTCAATCCGCGACCGCACTGGGATCTGTTGCCGTCCCCGGCGGAGCGATCGGGCTGATCATGGATGTAGGGACGCCACCGCTGGTGGCCGTGCTTCCGGGACAATCCATTAGTGGTTTGAGCTTTACTGCTGCTTCGCGCGGCGGCTATCAGACAAGCGTCAATGTTGGTTGTACCGGATTACCGGCCGGTTTTGCCTGTCGCTTTGGAACGACCGCTGTGGACGTGGCTCCGGGCGCGACCAACGGGACTAACCTGATCATCGATGTCGGTGGCGCTGTAGCCATTGGAGATTACACGGTGAACGTTGTAGCCGGGGATATTGCCATCACGCAGACATTCCCGATCCTTGTGCATGTGGGAGATTTTGCTCTCAATGTGCTTACTACAGGTGGACCGGCACGGCCTACCGGGCAACAGTTCTTCCGGGTAGAGGTGACATCCATCAATCACGGCGGCGGTTCTGTGCAGTTCTCGTGTGCCGGATTGCCGACAGGCGCGGGCTGCGATCTCGCGCCGAACATAGCCGGCAACACCGCGGAAAACTTTTCTGTTAACACGAATAATCTTCCCATTGGCGATTATCCATTTACGGTGCTTGGAACTGTCGGCTCGGTCGCACATATAGCCAATGCCACGTTACACGTGGGCGATTTCGGCACGGCCACCATTAGTCCTGCGAGCGCGACGCTGGGTGTGGGGCAATCCGCGACCTTCAATCTAACCGTTAGTTCCGTGAATGGCTTTAACGACACTGTGAACCTGGCGTGCTCGACTTCCGTCAACGGCCACGCTACAAGTGGAGTGGGCTGCAGTTTCTCACCCTCGCCCACCACCTTCGACGCTTCAGGCAGACTGACCGCGCAGATGACCGTCACTATCAGCGCCGTGCCGCGGTCGAACAAGGTATTGGCACAGACCGGATCCAGCACGCGATGGAAATGGCCTCTTGCAACCCTCGTACTCGCTGCAGTGGTGCTGATGACCGTTCCAAAGCGGCGCAGGAGAGGGGTTGCGCTGTGCGGAGTTTGCCTGTTCACCGTCGTCAGCATCGTGGCTTGTGGAGGTGGGGGCGGCAATGGTGGAAGCGGTGGGGGGACAACACCGACGCCAACCCCGACGCCATCGCCCACGCCATCGTCGGCCGTGGTGAAGATTGATGTGCTCGGGGCGTCAACGGTGCAAACTGGCCAAACCCCAAAGACATTGGCGAGCGTCAATGTTACCGTGCAATAGAGCAGGCCGCAGGGCTGCTCCCGACGTGATAGTTACGCGTACGGAGTGGCCCGTCAGAAGTAAGCGTGCATTAGGTATCGGCACCAAAGCGCGCACTGGAATGCCATTAAGCAGGACTGTGGCCTGAGAGTGAATGGAATTGTCGAGGCTAAAAACATCTATGATGATGGTACGGTCATCCAGCGGCAGGCCCAGCACGTCTACGAGTTGCAGCTTCACAGTTGTTGTCATAACTTTTCCTATATTCCAGCGAGCGCATGGCTAACTGATTTGAGCGCTTGCGCCGCAATGGCGAACGTTGGATTGGCGGCTAGTGCCCCTGGAATCACAGCTCCATCCACCACATATAGGCCCTTAAGGACTGCTTTGCTCGCAGCCGGCTGAGTAGGATCGAATACTTCGCCAAACTGATTCACAACGCCTTCTTCATGAGTAGCGCCAATGGGACAGCCGCCAAGCGGGTGGGTAATGACCAGTTTTTTCTTGCCAAGGATGCCTTGCCAGCCAGGCAAAGCAATGTACTTTCCGCCCATGGCAGACGAGAACTCGCGCAGCAGGGTTTCAATGTCTTTCCAGAGCGCCTGCTGCGCAATGGGCTGCTCCCATCCCACATCAACTTGGTCGCCATCGACCCCTGAGAGCGTGATCTTGCCAGTAGCATCATCCTGGCTCATCACGTTAAAGAAGAACGAATCGACCATCATTTCTGCTTCAGTCTGGAAGGCTTTAGGATCCGCCGTATGCGGGATTTCTACCAGTCGGTCAAATGGATTTGCTTCAAATATGCCTTGCATTAGTTGGAAGAAATTCGGACTGGCGCCGGACTTATCCAATATTTCAAGCCCCTTTGAAACGAATTCAGCAAACATTGACGGGATGGCGCAATCCTCAATCTTAATGAACCGTCCATTAAAGTTCATGGTCACATGCGAAAGGTTAATGGGCCCCCTCGTGCTGTAAACCGGCAGCACGGTGTTGTCAGCATTTCTGGTTCTATAGGCAAATGCGCCAAAATCTCCATTGCTGGAAAACTTGGTTCCCAGCGTGTCGCTGACTGCGAGATGATTGTCCCGCTTTGAACGGAGCAGTATCTCGGTTGAGCCAAGCACGCCTCCAGCCAGGAAAACCATCGGAGCGAATTCACTTTTGTGTTCTCCGTCGCCGCTGAAATGATCTTCATAACGAACTTCATAGCCCTGTGGGCTCTGTCCTATGAATATCACTTTCGATTTTGGCAACAACGTCACGCCGGGTTTTTGCAGGACCTTTTTGAAAAGTATCTTGTTGAGGGTATGACGCGCTTGCGGCAGGCAGCCAAGCATGCAGCGCCCTTGCCGGTCGCAGTGGGTGTGTGCCGGAAGAGAATCGCTGTCCTTCCCGCGATGAGCGTCATATTCCACAACGGCCAGTTCCAAGGGTGCCCAGTCCATGGGAACGCCAAGTTTCTGTGATACCTGCCGGGCCGCAGCACGCAAGACTCGGGCCCGGTCGAGCAAGATATACGAGGCATCTGTATCTTTCATAGTCACCGGATCAACGCCCAGCTTGGCATAGTCGGCGGCGCTCATATCTTTGTCTAGCGGGATTTTGGTAACGATGTAGTTCAGCCACCCGCGATTCCCAGAGGCGTGGTTTCCCGGTGGCCCTTCCATCCACTGTCTAGCGGCAGTAAACTCGGCATCGCCTAGGCTCAATCCTATACGCTGCAAAGCCTCATCTTTGGGACGGATTGTTACATTGGAGTAAATGAGCGATCCTCCACCAACGCCATTCGCGGTGAGCAAGTCAGCCTGGTTGAACATGGAGTATTGGTAAAGGCCATCTCCTTCGAATTGGGTGCGGAGAGCGGCAAAAAAATCCTGCATACCCTTGCGATGATCTGGACGCGGCCAATACTGCACTGGCATCTTATTAGCAGCGGCCCACTTGCCGAATGGGTCACCAGTAAGAGGAAGTGGATATGAGGAGCGCCAGAACGTGCCCCGCTCCAGGATTAGGACCTTCTTGCCTTGCGCAGCCAGTTGCACAGCGGCGATGGTGCCCCCAAACCCTGTCCCAATAACGATTGCATCAAATGGCATGGCTCTGCCTCCCTCAGCCGGTCAGGCCCACGAATGCCAGGCATAGGGTTAGTAAACGGCGAGAGATTGTCGACCGTCTGGTTGTGCCCTACCTAGTGAAGTTGGTTTTTTTACCAACACTATAGGAGTGCGAATTCGGATTAAGTCGTTTCAATTTTCAGAAAATTAAGATAGTTCTTATGAGCAGTGGATTCTGCCTCGGAAAGAAAACGGGTACCCGCTAATGCCTTGCAAGATGCATCAAGTTCGAATCTGGCACCCGGCATCCAGCCCCTTAAGCGCCAATCCTCTGGCAACCGACGTAAACTCGTTTCCCGCTCGAATACGCTCTGCGCCAAAACGTGTTTCAAAGATCCTCCTGACGGCGGGAACAAACGATGAGCCTCCCGTAAGAAAGACCATATCTATGTCTTTGGGTTTCAGCGCCGACGAATTGAGAAGAGAATCCACACAGCCTGAAATCAACTCAAGCTCTTCTGAAATCCACTTTTCAAACGAATCACGCTTCACGGTTGCGTCAAGGTCAATGAATCCGTCTGAAAAGCGAAATGTGGACACCTCATTCGCCGATAAATCAGACTTGGTCTTTTGCACAGAGCGGTGTAACTGGTATCCAAGATCTTCTCTTATCAGGTGCATTAAGGCGGCAATCTTTTCCGGTTCAAGCGCCTGCGCATGCGTGCTTTTCAGCATGTCCATTACGTCCTTGGTCCTGAGCAGCGACAAATGATGCCAGCGCTCCAGCTTGGCATACACCCAGCCCGGAACAGGCAAAATCTTGTGCATGGACCGTATGCTGCTTCCGGCGCCAAGAGCGGGCGAAACCAGATGTTTAATGATCTTTGCGTCAAAGGCATCGCCTGCCAGACCCAGACCTGCATTGCCCAGCAGGTCCGCAGGGCTTCTGCCTCTTTTGCGAATCGAAGGGCCAACGCGGACCAGAGAAAAATCGCTTGTGCCACCACCGAAGTCGCCGATCAGAATAAGCTCGTCATGGTGGAGCGTGGATTCATAATAGTGAGCAGCGGCAACCGGCTCCAGTTCAAACGTTACTGATTCGTATCCGGCGAGCTGAAAAGCCGACTT
>Ga0157369_10009194_pt1 | contig 11307 bp, 2 predicted proteins | sample C25metaG_FD_113461 | JGI IMG/M metagenome (GOLD analysis project Ga0157369, IMG submission 113461) | Corn rhizosphere microbial communities from Kellogg Biological Station, Michigan, USA - C2-5 metaG | ecosystem: Host-associated > Plants > Roots > Rhizosphere > Soil | place: USA: Michigan... | reverse complement strand
TCGTTCTTGTTGATACGACCGGGTCTCCAGGTCACGCCGCCGATCAGCAAGGACTCCACGCATGAATGCCGCAGACGCACAGAAACTAGCCCGCCGCTTTATCGAATTGCCCCAGGACAAACGCCGTTTGTTCCTCGTCGGCATGGCCCGCGAAGGCATCGATTTTGCGCAGCTGCCCATGACCGCCTGCGACGGCATCGCCGAGCGTGACGGCCTTTCTTACGCGCAGCAGCGCATGTGGTTTCTCTGGCAGCTGGAGCCGACCAGCGCAGCCTACAACCTGCCGATGGCTGTGCGTCTGGAGGGCGATCTAAACGTCGAGGCGCTGGAACAGGCCTTCAGCCGTCTGGCTGCGCGCCACGAATGTTTACGCACCACCTTCGGCCAGGACGGCGAGCGTGCCTTCCAGCGCGTGGCCGAGCCTCAACCTCTGAAACTACCCCTGACTGACCTGAGCGAGTTGCCCGAAGCCCAGCGCTGGCCGCAGGCGCAGCAGCACATGATGGCCGAAGCGACCCAGGCCTTCGATCTGCAGAACGGCCCGCTGCTGAGTCTGCGTCTGTTGCGTCTGGCCGCCCGGGAACACGTGCTGCTGCTGACCTTGCATCACATCATCGCCGACGGCTGGTCGATGAACATTCTGATCGACGAATTCATGCGCACTTACGACGCGTTAGTGGCCGGGCGTGAACCGACCCTGGCGCCCTTGACCGTGCATGACCGCGACTACGCGCTGTGGCAGCGCAGTTGGCTGGAGGCCGGCGAGCGCGAGCGGCAACTGGACTACTGGCGCACGCAACTGGGCGACGAGCATCCCGTGCTGGAATTGCCCACCGATCGCGCTTATCCGGCGCAAGCCAGCCATCAGGGCGCACGCCTGGAAACGGTGATCGACGCTGCCTTGCGCGAAGAGCTGAAAAACCTTGCCCAGCGCCAGGGCGTTACCTTGTTCGTGGTGCTGTTGGCGGCGTTCAAGACCCTGTTGCATCGCTACAGCGGTCAGACCGATATTCGTGTCGGCGGTCTGATCGCAAACCGCACCCGCAGTGAAACCGAAGGGCTGATCGGTTTCTTCGTCAACACCCAGATTCTGCGCAGCGCGGTTACTGCACAAACGCCATTCGCCGAGCTGCTGCAGAACCTGCGCCAGGCTGCACTCGGCGCCCAGGCCCATCAGGATCTGCCCTTTGACGCCCTGATCGAAGCCCTGCAACCGGCGCGCAGCCAGGGCCACAATCCGCTGTTCCAAGTGATGTTCAACCACCAGCCGCTGGTCACCGATCTGCACCAGGCGCAACTCGCTTCGGGCTTGCGCGTGGGCTATCTGAGCGAGGAACAACTGGCCGGCAGTGCTCGGCAACACGCGGCCACCAGCGATCTGATGCTCGACACCCGCGAGGAGGGCGAGCAACTGTTTGCTGCCTTCACTTACGCCACGGATATTTTTGATGCCTCAACCATTGCCGCGCTGGCCGGGCATTGGCGCAACATTCTCCAGTCGGTGTGCCGTGATCCGCAGCAGTTGATCGGCGAAGTGGCGATGCTCGCCGAAGACGAACGCCAAGGGTTGATCCAGGCCACCGCGCCAGCGCCTCGCTTTATCAGCGTGCAAAGCCTGTTCGAAGCGCAAGTCGCGCGCGCTGCGCAAGCCCCGGCGGTGTTGTTGGCCACAGCGCCTGCGCCGACATTCAGCTACGAGGAGCTCAACAGCCGCAGCAATCGCTTGGCCCATCAGTTGCGCGCACAGGGTGTCGGCCCGGATGTATTGGTCGGCGTCGCGCTGGGACGTTCCCTGGAACTGGCGGTGGTGCTGTTGGCCGTGCTCAAGGCCGGTGGTGCTTATGTGCCGCTGGATCCGCAGACCCCGGCCGAACGCTTGCGCCATGTGCTCGCTGACAGTGGTTTGAAACTGTTGCTCAGTGATCAGCAAAGCCTCGCCAGCCTGCCGCCGCTCGACGGCATCGAGTGCCTGTGTCTGGAGCAATTGCCCGCCAGCGAGCAGAGCGACAACCCGTCGATCACGGTCGAAGCCGACAACCTCGCTTACGTGATCTACACCTCGGGTTCCACCGGGCGGCCGAAAGGCGTGGCGGTCAGTCATGGCGCGCTGAGCGAGTTCATCGCCCGCGCCATCGACTACAGCGATCTGCGCGAAGGCGACCGGGTTCTGCAATTCGCCACCAGCAGCTTCGACGGTTTCGTCGAGCAGTTCTTCCCGCCGCTGTGCCATGGCGCCAGCGTGATCATGCGCGACGCGCCGTTGTGGGACAGCGCGACACTGCATCAGGTCATCATCGATCAGGGCATCACCCTGGCCGACCTGCCGGCGGCGTACTGGTATTGGCTGGTGCAGGAATACGCGGCGAAACCGCCGGCCAGTTTCGGCGCGCTGCGGCAGATTCACGTCGGCGGCGAAGCCATGGCCGTGGACGGCTTGCGCTTGTGGCAGCAGGCCGGGCTCGGCCATGTGCGCCTGCTCAATACCTACGGCCCGACCGAGGCCACGGTGGTCTCGACGATTCATGACTGCACCGGGCTGACCGCGCAGGACGTGTCGTGGCGCGGCATGCCGATCGGCAAGGGCCTGACGGCACGGCGTCTGTACGTGCTCGACGATGATCTGAACCTGCTGCCGCAAGGTGCGGTGGGCGAGTTGTACATCGGTGGGCCGGGGCTGGCGCGCGGTTATCAGCGCCAGCCGAGCCTCAGCGCCGAGCGGTTCATTGCCGACCCGTGCGCCGACGGCCAGCGCCTTTACCGCACCGGCGACCGTGCGCGACTGCGCAGCGATGGCGCGCTGGAGTACGTCGGCCGGGTCGATCATCAAGTGAAAATTCGCGGCTTCCGTATTGAACTGTGCGAGATCGAATCGCGCCTGCAGCTATGTCCGGGCGTTCGCGAAGCGGTGGTGCTGGCGGTGCCGTTCGCCGGCGGTGCGCAACTGGTCGCCTACGTGGTGACGGAGCCTGCGGTGCTTGCCAGCGCGGCGACGCAAACGGCGTTCCGTCAGCAGACCCGCGCTGCGCTGCAAGCCAGCCTGCCGGATTACATGGTGCCGGGGCATCTGCTGTTGCTGGCGAACCTGCCGCTGACACCGAGTGGCAAGCTCGACCGCAAGGCCTTGCCGACACCGGATCCGGCGCAGTTGCAGGGCGATTACCGCGCCCCGCAATCGCCGGCCGAACAGTGTCTGGCACAGGTCTGGGCCGAGTTGCTGCACGTGCCGCGTGTGGGCCTGGACGATCACTTTTTTGAACTGGGCGGCCACTCGTTGCTGGCCGCGCAGGTGATTGCGCGGGTCAAGGAGCAGATGGGGGTGGTGCTGCCGCTGCGCAGCCTGTTCGAAAAACCGCTGCTGGCGGATCTCGCCGAAGTGCTCGGGCAACTGGCCGAGGCGAGCGGCGACGACGACTGGTCCGACCTGGATCAGTTCATGAATGCTTTGCAAGGAGAAGAAGTATGAGCGGCGCGATGGCGGAACGTATTGCAAAAAGGTTCGTCGGCTTGTCGCTGGAACAGCGTCGTCTGTTTCTCGCCAAATTGCGCGAGGAGGGCAAGGATTTCAGCCTGTTGCCGCTGCCGGTCAGCCGCCACGACTGCGCGCAGATTCCCCTTTCATTCGCCCAGCAGCGCCTGCTGTTTCTCTGGCAACTGGAACCGCAAAGCGCCGCGTACAACATGGCCGCTGGCTTGCGTCTGAAAGGCCGGCTGGATGAGTCGGCCCTGAGCCGCTCGTTCGATCATCTGCTGGCGCGCCATGAAGTATTGCGCACGGTGTTTCACACCGACGGCGATCAAGCGCATCAGCTGATTCTCGAGCAACAAAGTATTGCGCTGGAACGCTTCGATCTGACCGGCACCGCCGCGCAAGAGCGCGAAGAACTGCTCGCGCAACACGTACAAGACGTCACCGCGCAACCGTTTGATCTGCGCCACGGCCCGTTATTGCGCGCCAGCCTGTTTGCTTTGGCCGACGATGAGTTCGTGCTGGTGGTGAGCATGCACCACATCGTCTCCGATGGCTGGTCGATGGACGTCATGGTCAAGGAATTCGTGCAGTGCTATCAGGCTTTCAGCCTGCAGCGCGAACCGCAATTGCCGGCGCTGCCGTTGCAGTACGCCGACTATGCGATCTGGCAGCGGCGCTGGCTGGAGGCCGGGGAGGGCGAGCGCCAGCTCGACTACTGGCGTCAGCAACTGGGCGACGAGCATCCGCTGCTGGAAGTGGCGCCGGACTTTGCCCGACCAATGAGCCAGAGCTTCGCCGGGCAGACCCTGAGCTTCGATTTCGGCACCGGCCTGTCACAACAGCTCAATGCCTTTGCCCGCAGCCAGGGCATCAGCCTGTTCATGCTGGTGCTGGCCGGGTTCTCGCTGTTCCTTTCGCGTCTGGCCGGCGAGCGCGACATTCGTGTCGGCGTGCCGAATGCCAACCGTGGCCGTGCCGAAGTCGAAGGGCTGATCGGTTTCTTCGTCAACACCCAAGTGCTGCGTTGCCAGGTCGATGAGCGCGGCAGTTTCGCCGATTTGCTCGCGCAGGTGCGTGAAGCGGCATTCGGCGCACAAGCACATCAGGAATTGCCGTTCGAGCAACTGGTCGACGAATTGGTCGCCGAACGCACCCTGGGCCACAACCCGTTGTTCCAGGCCAAGTTCAACCAGAACGTCGGCATGCAGAAACAGCGCTCGATGGCTTTGCCCGGCCTGACCGTCAGCGAATACACGCTGGCCAAGGACGGCACGCATTTCGATCTGGCGCTGGATATCACCGACGACGGCGCGCTGATCCATGGCCAGATGACCTACGCCAGCGATCTCTATCGGGCGGAAACGGTCGCCGGTTTTGTACCGATGTTGCTGGATCTGTTTACACAGTTGCTCAACTCGCCGCAGGCGCCACTGCACACGGTTGCCACACCACGGCCCGCTGCGCTTTCAATTCAACACGAACCGGCATTGACGGTGTTGCAGCACTGGGCGCGTGAAGTGGCGCGGCAGCCGCAGGCGCTGGCCGCTGGTGATCTCAAGCAAACGGTGACTTTCCAGGCGCTGGATGAACAAGCCAATCGTCTCGCCCATTATTTGCGTGCGCAGGGCGTCAATGTCGGCGATCCGGTGGCGGTGCTGCTCGAGCGCTCGCTGGACTGGCTGACTTGCCTGCTGGCGATTCTCAAGGCTGGCGCGGTGTACATGCCGCTCGACGTCAAGGCGCCAAGCGCGCGCCTGAAGCAGATGCTCGGCGCTGCGCAGGCCCGTGCGCTGATCGGTGCTGAAGACGATGCACGGCTCAGCGAATTGGCGGGTGAGGGCTGTCAGGGTCTGACGTTCACACCGGGGCAATGGCAGTCGCTGCCGGTGTCAGCGCCTGAGCTGACGCTGTATGCGCAGTCGCCGGCCTACGTGATTCACACCTCCGGTTCCACCGGGCAGCCCAAGGGTGTATTGGTCAGCCACGGCGCGCTGGGCAGTTATGTGCGCGGCGTCCTCGAGCGTCTGGCGCCGGCGCCCGAGGCGAGCATGGCGCTGGTCTCGACCATCGCCGCCGACCTGGGCTTCACCGTGCTGTTCGGTGCGTTGTGCTCGGGTCGACTGCTGCATGTGCTGCCGGAAGAACTCGGTTTCGACCCGGACCGCTTTGCCGAATACATGGCCCGCCATCGCGTGGGCGTGCTGAAAATCGTTCCTGGGCATCTCGCCGCGTTGTTGCAGGCGGCCAAGCCTGCCGACGTGTTGCCGGAACACGCACTGATCGTCGGCGGCGAAGCCTGTTCGCCAGCGCTGGTCGAGCGTGTGCAGCAACTGAAACCGGGCTGCCGCCTGATCAACCACTACGGGCCGAGCGAAACCACCGTGGGCGTGCTGACCCATGAGGTTGAAGCACTTGCTGCGCAATCGCGCAGCGTTCCGGTCGGCACGGCGTTGGCCGGTGCGCATGTCTATGTGCTCGACGATGTGCTCAACCCGGTGGCCGATCAGGTTGCCGGTGAGCTGTACATCGGCGGCGACAGCGTTGCCCTCGGCTACCTGAATCAGCCGGCGCTGACCGCCGAACGCTTCCTGCCCGACCCGTTCGGCGCAGCGGGCGCGCGGGTCTACCGCAGCGGCGACCGGGTCCGGCGCAATCGCGAGCAGGCGCTGGAATTCATCGGTCGTGCCGACGATCAGGTCAAAGTGCGCGGCTACCGTGTGGAGCCTGCGGAAGTTGCGCGGGTGTTGCTCAGCCTTGATGGCGTCAGCGAAGCCGCCGTGCTCGCGCTGCCACTGGATGACGATCCGGCGCGCCTGCAACTGCTGGCGTGGTGCGTGCCGGCAGTGGGCGCGAAGGAGCAGGCGCAGGATCTGCGCGAGCAATTGCAGGCGCGGCTGCCGGATTACATGGTGCCGGCGCAGTTAGTGTTGCTGGAAAAGCTACCGTTGACCGCCAACGGCAAGCTCGACAAGCGTGCGTTGCCAGTGCCCGGGGTGGTCAGCCAGCAGTTCGTCGCGCCGATCGGTGAGATCGAGGAAAAACTGGCCGCGATCTGGGCCGAGGTGCTCAAGCTCGAAAGGGTCGGCAGCAGCGATAACTTCTTTGAACTGGGCGGCGACTCGATTCTCAGTTTGCAGATCATCGCCCGCGCCAAGCGCCAGGGGATCAAGCTGAGCCCCAAGCAGTTGTTCGAAAAACAGACCATAGGCCAACTGGCTGCTGTGGCCAAACTGTTCGAAGCCAAACCGGCTGCCATCGCGGCACCAGTGGCACGCGGGCCGTTGCCGTTGCTGCCAATCCAGGTGCGTTTCTTCGACACGCCGATTGCCCAGCGCCAGCACTGGAATCAGTCAGTGATGCTGCAACCGACCCTGGCGCTGGACGCCGCGCATCTGCGTACGGCGCTGGCAGCGTTGGTGGAACAGCACGAGGCCTTGGCCCTGAGCTTCGTGCAGTCGGGCGATAGCTGGCAGGCGTTGCCGCAGACTCAGCGCGATGCCGAACTGCTCTGGGTACGCGAGCTGGACAGCCTCGACGCTTTGCCGGCACAGGCCGACGCGGCGCAGCGCAGCCTGGACCTGCAACGCGGGCATTTGCTGCGTGCGGTGCTGGTCACTCTGCCGAATGCCGAGCAGCGCTTGTTGCTGGTGATTCATCATCTGGTGGTCGACGGCGTGTCGTGGCGCATTCTGCTCGAAGACTTGCAGCTGGCTTACCTGGCATTGGCGGCAGGGACGGCGCCGGTGTTGCCAGGCCAGAGCAGTTTGCTGCACGACTGGGCCGGGCAATTGCACCGTTATGCTCAGAGTGAAACGTTGGCGACCGAAAGCGCTTACTGGCAGCAGACTCTTGCGGCGGATGACGCGGCACTGCCACGGGACTTCGCCGTGGACAGCCAGACCCGCGCCCAGGCCGCCCGCGCCAGTACGCGCTTGAGCCCGGCACTGACCGACAAGCTGCTGAAAGTCCCCCCGGCGGCTTACCGCACGCAAATCAACGACCTGTTGCTGACGGCTTTGGCGCGGGTGCTGTGTGACTGGAGCGAGCAGCCGTCGGTGTTGATCCAGCTCGAAGGTCACGGTCGTGAAGACCTGTTCGACGACGTCGACCTGAGCCGCACGGTCGGCTGGTTCAGCAGCCTGTTCCCGGTGCGCCTGACCCCGCAGACGAGACCCGCTGCATCGCTTTGTGCGATCAAGGAGCAACTGCGTGCCGTACCGGGCAAAGGCATCGGTTACGGCGTGCTGCGTTACCTCACGCGCTCTGCCGAGTTGCAGACGCTGGCGCAACCACGGGTGACCTTCAACTACCTCGGCCAGTTCGACGGCGCGTTCGGCGCCGAGCAGGGCGCGTTGTTCCTGCCGAGCGCCGACAGCACCGGCGCCAATCAGGATGGACAGGCGCCGCTGGGCAATTGGCTGAGTGTTGACGGTCAGGTGCTCGGCGGTGAGCTGGAGCTGACCTGGACCTTCGGCAGCGGCGTGTACCGCGCCGAGACCATCGAGGCGTTGGCCGAGGCGTATCGCCGCGAACTGCAACGCCTGATCGAGCATTGCTGCGAGAGCGGCCACGGTGGCGTGACACCGTCGGATTTCAACCTCGCCCATCTCACGCAAGCGCAGTTGTCGGCGCTGCCGATGGCGCCGCGTGACATCGTCGATCTGTACCCGCTGTCGCCGATGCAGCAAGGCATTCTGTTCCACAGTCGTAACGAGCCGGACAGCCCGGCGTACACCAATCAGATGCGCGTCGATGTCGAGCAGCTCGACGCCGAGCGCTTCCGCCAGGCCTGGCAGCAGACTGTTGATGCTCACGACATTTTGCGTACCGCGTTCGTCTGGCCGCAGGATGCCGCCGCGCCGGTGCAAGTGGTGCGCAGCCGTGTGCAGATGCCTTGGCAAGTGCAGGACTGGCGCGGGCGCGATGATCTTGATTGCGCGCTTGATCATCTCGCCGCTGAAGATTTGCAACGTGGCTTCGATCTGCTCGACGCGCCGCTGTTGCGCGTGACGCTGGTGCGCAGCGCGGAACACACCCATCACCTGATCTACACCTGCCATCACATCCTGATGGACGGCTGGAGTACTTCGCAGTTGTTCGGCGAAGTGCTGCAGCGTTACGCCGGCAGCACACCGAGCGCAGGGCAGGGGCGTTATCGCGATTACATCGAATGGCTCGGGGGACGTGATCAACAGGCCAGTCGACAGTTCTGGAGCGCGGCGCTGGCGGACCTTGAACAGCCGACGCGACTGGCCAGCGCCATACCGGTCAGGCACGCGGCCAGCGGCTCTGCCAATCACGAGCATGTGTTCAGCGAACAGCTGACCGCCGAACTGAACCGCTTCGCCCGCGAGCAGAAAGTCACCCTCAATACACTGGTGCAAGCGGCGTGGCTGCTGCTGTTGCAGCGCTACACCGGCCAGGACCACGTGGCGTTCGGCGCGACGGTCGCCGGACGGCCAACCGATTTGCCGGGCGTCGAGCAGCAGATCGGCCTGTTCATCAACACGTTGCCAGTGGTGGCAGCACCGTCGGCCGAGATCGCTGTGAGTCAATGGCTGCAACAGGTGCAGGCTCTCAACCTGGCCTTGCGCGAGCACGAACACACGCCGCTGTATGACATTCAGCGCTGGGCCGGTACGGGCGCCGGAGCGTTGTTCGACAGCATTCTGGTGTTCGAAAACTACCCGATGGCGGAGGCCTTGGCGCAGGGCCCGCAAACGGGTCTGAAGTTCTCGGCAATCCGCCGTCAGGAGCAGACCAACTATCCGCTGACGTTGGTGGCGATCACCGGCCGCGAGCTGAGTCTGGGCGTAAGTTACGATCAGGCCAGTTTCGACGCTCAAGCGATCAGTGCATTGAGTGGGCAGTTGCAAGGCCTGCTCGAGCAATTCGTCGCCGACGCCACGCAGCCGCTGGGTGCGCTGCAACTGCTCGCCGAGCCACAACGACAACAAGTGATCGAGTGGGGCAAGGCGCCGGTTGCCACGCCGGATCAACGCACGGTGCTGGCGCACATCGCCGCGCAAGTGCAACGTCAGCCGCAGGCGAACGCGGTGCTGTTCGCTGAGCAATCCATCGATTACCAAGGCCTCGATACCCGGGCCAATCGTCTGGCGCACAAGCTGCAAGGCATGGGCGTCGGGCCGGAAGTGCGCGTCGGCGTGTGCATGCGCCGCACACCGCAGATGCTGGTCGGCTTGCTGGCGATCCTCAAGGCCGGTGGCGCTTATGTGCCACTGGACCCGGATTACCCGCAGGAACGCTTGCTGCACATGCTCGACGACAGCCGCGCGGCGGTGCTGCTCACTGAGCCAGCGGCGTTGGCGATGCTGCCCGAAACCTTGAGTGCGCAGGTGCTGTTGGTGGACGAGAACGTCGCCAGCGAATACCCGGCCACTGCGCCACTGGTTAATCTCGCGGCTGAAAATCTGGCGTACGTGATCTACACCTCCGGCTCAACCGGCAAACCGAAAGGCGCAGCGATCAGCCACGGCAATCTGTCGGCGCTGATTCAATGGTCGGCGGCGGTCTATCGCGAAGAACAATTGCGCGGTGTGCTCGCTTCGACGTCGATCTGCTTCGACCTGTCGGTGTGGGAAATCTTCGTCACGCTGGCCTGCGGTGGCTGTCTGGTATTGGCGGACAACGCTCTGGCGCTGGCCGATTTGCCGGCGCGCGATCAGGTTACGCTGATCAATACCGTGCCGTCGGCGATTGCCGCGTTGCAACGGGCCGGGCAGATTCCATCGTCGGTCGGTACCATCAATCTGGCCGGCGAACCGCTCAAGCAGAGTCTGGTCGACAGCCTCTACGCCAGCACTCAGGTGCGGCAGGTCTACGACCTCTACGGGCCGTCGGAGGACACCACTTATTCGACCTTCACCCTGCGCACGCCAAAGGGCCGGGCGAACATTGGCCGGCCGCTGGATAACACCGTGGCCTACCTGCTCGACAGTCAGTTGCAGGCGCTGCCCGAGGGCGTGGCGGCCGAGCTGTACCTCGCTGGCGCCGGGGTGACGCGCGGCTATCTGCGCCGCGCCGCGCTGACCGCCGAACGCTTTGTGCCGAATCCTTACGCGAGCAACGGCGAGCGCCTGTACCGCACCGGCGATCTGGTGCGCCAGGGCGACGATGGCAACATCGAGTACATCGGTCGCGCCGACCATCAGGTGAAGATTCGCGGTTTCCGCATCGAGCTCAGCGAGATCGAAGCGCGCCTGCTGCAGCTCGACGATATTCGCGAGGCGGTGGTACTGGCGCAGGACGGCGCCGCAGGCAAACACCTGCATGCCTACCTCGTCGCTGCGCCTGACAGCGAGGGGTCGACGCTGACCGAGCGGGTGCGCAGTGCGTTGGCCATTCGCTTGCCGGCGCACATGCTGCCGGGGCATCTGCACGTGATCGATGCGATCCCGCTGACGCCCAACGGCAAGCTTGATCGCAAGGCGCTGATGGCGTTGGGCGAGGGCCCGACGCAGGAGCAATACAAGGCGCCGCAAAGCGATCTGCAATGGGAGGTCGCGACGATCTGGCAGCAAGTGCTGGAAGTCGAGCGGGTAGGGCTGGCGGACAACTTCTTCCAGCTCGGCGGCCATTCGTTACTGGCGACGCTGGTGGTGACTCGGGTGCAGGAGCGCCTCGGCGACAAGGTGCCGCTCAAGGCGTTGTTCGAAACCGACACCCTCAAGGATTTCTGCGCGCGGATCGAAGCCCTGCGCGTCGAAATGTCGCCCGTTCAGGATGAATTGGCTAAATCACTGGAGGCCCTCAAACGTCTATCCCTCGATGATCTGGAAAAACTGATTTCTTGAGAGGGAAAAACGCGTGCAAGAGTT
>Ga0157369_10009193_pt1 | contig 11308 bp, 17 predicted proteins | sample C25metaG_FD_113461 | JGI IMG/M metagenome (GOLD analysis project Ga0157369, IMG submission 113461) | Corn rhizosphere microbial communities from Kellogg Biological Station, Michigan, USA - C2-5 metaG | ecosystem: Host-associated > Plants > Roots > Rhizosphere > Soil | place: USA: Michigan... | reverse complement strand
TGCGACAACATAATCACCAGGGCCCGGGTTCAGCTCCGGGTCGACGATAATTACATCACCTTCGATGAAGTCTGGCTCCATAGATTTTCCTTTGACCTTAAGAGCGAAGGTTGAATACGAATAGAATTCAGAGGTCAAAATATAATCTACTGTTCCTTCTAGATTTCTTGCGTCACATTCCGGCGACCATGCTCCGGCCTGAACATAGCTAATAATTGGGATTTGTTGCGCAGTCGGCGGTGCAATGCCTACATTTGACTCATCCTCCTGACCATACAAAAGGAAGCCTTCGCTAACACCGAGATACTTCGCTAGTTTAGTCAGCGATTTACCACCCGGCACGTTAAGATCTCTTTCCCAATAACCCACTGTCACATCAGAGACACCCAGGGCCTTTCCAAGCTGACCCTGGGTTAGCTTTCTCTGCTTCCTTAACGTCCTTAAGCGCGTTCCTAATGTTCCCACATTTCAAACCTTCATCAATCAAACCTAAGTAATCTTAGTTTTTATTGATCTAAAAAAGATTAGGTAATAATATCTAAATATTCTTAGGAGGATGTTATGACTACGACTGATCTGGAACAGTACTTTGGCTCTCCAAATAAGGCTGCCGAGTTCTTCGGGGTCTCACCCGAAGCTTTTTATCAATGGCGTACTCGCCCTGGGAAACTCATCCCGAAAGGGCGAGCGGCTGAAGCAGCTGCTCGTACTAACGGGAAGCTCAAATTCAATGCCTCGCTATATCAAAAGACTAGCGGAACTCCCGTTTTGACTGAACCACAGCAGCAGGGGGCGAACCGTGGGTAATGAACATTGGAAAGTAGAAAAGCAGCCGGCATGGCTTGTGGCCGCCGTTCGCAAAACTATCGCTGCGCTACCTGGTGGGTATAGCGAGGCTGCCGAAATCATCGATGTCACTGAGGACGCTCTGTTTAATCGCCTGCGCGCTGGTGGTGATCAGATCTTCCCGATGGGCTGGGCTATGACTCTGCAAAAAGCGGCTGGTGTCAGCTATGTGGCTGATGCGTTTTCTCGTGAAACAGATAATGGAACCCATCTTCCCGGCACTGCTTACGAAGATGAGAACGAAGAAATTGGCCTGAAGCTGGCCGAACTAGTCGGGCAGTTAGGCAGCCTGGTAAGTGCTTACCGTGAATATATCGATGATGGAGTGGTTACACGCGGCGAGTGGCAAAGCCTGAATGAAATCGCCTATCAGTTCCGCGTCACGCTGATGACGTTCCTGAATCTTATTTCGCGCGTCTACTGCCTGCCAGAAAAAGATGACGCCAGCGGGTTGCAGCCCCTGGCGTCGCGGCGTGTCGATCGTAGTGGAGATACCAACGCATGAACAGTTTAACGGCTAAAAGCCGCTTACCGCAACTCCGGATGAAGCCCGTTCCGGGTACTCCGTTGTTTCGGTATGAGCGCAGAGTACTAAATCGCTGGGTGTCCTGTAACCACAGTCGCGCCATTCGAATCGTGGGTGTTTTTAACCGGAAGGCGAAAAAATTATGCGGGATGTCGACAGGTGGTTTCGTGACAGAAGAGGCATCCCCGTCCGTGTCATACGGTGGGAGCCAGAATCGCGCCGCGTTATCTATCTGCGGAGTGACTACCCTCACGAATGCTTCAAACCACTCCAAATCTTCAAGCGCGATTTCAGAGAAATAAAGGACGACCATGAGCACTAAATTACAAGGCTATGTCTGGGACGTTTGTGCCGCCGCTGGCATGAAGCTGACCAGCGTTGCCATCATGGCGCGCCTGGCCGACTACAGCAACGACGACGGCGTGTGCTGGCCTTCTATCGAGACCATCGCCCGCCAGCTTGGTGCGGGTGAAAGCACCGTGCGTACGGCGATCGGCAAGCTTGAGCAGGATGGCTGGCTTTCCCGTCAGCAGCGCCGCAAAGGAAACCGTAACGCGTCGAACGTCTACCAGCTCAACGTGCAAAAACTTCAGGCCGCTGCCTTTTCTCACCTGTCAGAATCTGACACCTCAAAATCTGACGGGTCAAATTCTGACGCCTCAAAATCTGACGCGTCGAAATCTGGCAAAACCGGCGGTTTTCACCCGTCAGAATCTGGGGGGGATCCGTCAGTAAATTCAAAACAAGATCCATCAGATAAAAATCAAAACCCTTTCTGTCCGGTTGCTGCGCAACCCGACGGTGCAGTGATGGTTACTGACCAGGCTAAACAGGTTCTGACTTACCTGAACCAGCAAACCGGATCCCGGTACCAGGTGTCGAAATCGTCGATGGAACACATCCGGGCTCGCCTGGGGGAAGGGTTCAGCGCTGAAGAGCTGAAGCTTGTCGTGGATTACACCAACGAGAAGTGGAGTGCCGATTTGCAGATGGCGACATACCTGCGCCCAACCACGCTTTTCCTTCCGAGCAAATTCCCTGGCTACCTGCAGGCCGCGAAGAAGTGGAACGAAGCAGGGCGCCCGGCGCGCCGCAACGGTGAGTGGGTCAGCAGCACCGCTTCACGCGCGACATTCCAGAACGTCGATTACTCGCTGCCGCAAAACTCGGGGTTCCGCTCATGAGATACGGATCTGTATGCAGTGGCATCGAAGCCGCAACAGTGGCATGGGCACCGCTTGGCTGGAAAGCTGCGTGGTTCGCCGAGATTGAAAAATTCCCTTCAGCCGTGCTGGCCGCCCGCTGGCCTGAAGTTTCCAACCTTGGCGATATGACCAAAATCGCCGCCGCAGTGCGCGCTGGTGAAGTAGAAGCGCCGGATGTTCTGGTTGGCGGTACGCCGTGCCAGGCGTTCAGCATTGCTGGTTTACGTAACGGCCTCGCCGACGCGCGCGGGCAATTAACCTTTTCCTATGTGGAGCTGGCAGATGCCATCGATGACAAGCGCGGCGAAGCCGGTGAAGAAGAAGCCATTATCGTCTGGGAAAACGTCCCCGGCGTGCTCAGCAGCAAAGACAACGCCTTCGGCTACTTCCTTGCCGGTCTGGCTGGAGAAGATGAAGCAATCGAACCTGGTGACCGACCTGCAGCAGGAAAAAGTAACCAGTTCTGGAGCTGGAGCAAAAAAGCCGGTCATCACATTGCAGCATGGCCGCAGCGTGGTTGTGTTTATGGACCACAGCGCGCGCTGGCCTGGGTTGTCAGAGATGCCCAATACTTCGGAGTGGCCCAACGACGCAAGCGTGTGTTCGTTGTCGCAAGTGCTCGAACAGGGTTCGATCCCGCAGAAGTACTTTTTGAGTTCGACAGCGTGCGCCGGGATACTCCGCCGAGCCGAAGCGCGGGGAAGGCAGTTGCCGCCCTTACTGCGCGAGGCGTTGGAACGTGTGGCGCAGACGACAACCAGGCTCAAGCCGGTCATTTGCAACCAGTAGTCGGTGCTATTTCAGCTAACTCTTTCACTGGCGGTGCCGGTGGTAGGCCTGAAGGTGCCGCCGCAGGTCATTTCATCCCTTATGTACAGGGTTGTAATGGAGAAGTCAGCCATACCTTAAAAGGTGAAGGCTTTGATGGTAGCGAAGATGGTACCGGGCGAGGTGTGCCGGTGGTCGCGTTCGGAGGGGGCAACACCAGCGGCAGTATTGAGGTCGCAGCTTGTTTGACAGCAAAAGGGCAACGCATCGATTTTGATGTGGAAACCTTTGCTGTACATGGCACTCAGGACCCTGACGTCAACACGGAGTTCGCTCATACAATCGGGCGGAACAATGGCGCCGAGAATGTTGTGTTGGGCAAAATGCAGGTGCGTCGTCTTACGCCAATGGAATGCGAGCGCCTTCAGGGTTTTCCAGACGATCACGCATCTATAGCCTGGCGTGGTAGAGAGGCAGCTGAATGCCCGGATGGCCCGCGCTATAAAGCGATCGGCAACTCTATGGCTGTACCGGTAATGCGCTGGATTGGTGAACGTATAGCGTCTGCTCTGCCAGTTGAGAAAGCCGCGCCGCGCGCATGGCAAAGACCATTCCTCAAATGGGCTGGTGGAAAATATTCCCTGCTGCCTGAACTGGATCTCCTTATCCCGGTGGGCGCCCGGCTGATTGAGCCGTTTGTCGGGGGCGGGTCGGTTTTCCTCAACTCCGATAAGCATGAAAGCTTCCTGCTGGCTGATGCCAATCCGGATCTGATTAATCTCTATCAGATGCTTGCTGTATTGCCAGAGCAGGTAACGCTGCTGGCGCGCCAGCTGTTCATCGAAATGAGCAACGAGCCGAGTTACTTCTCCGTTCGCCAGGCCTTCAACGCGCAACAGATGACTGGACCTGAGCGCGCCGCCGCATTCCTCTACCTGAACCGCCATTGCTTCAACGGCCTGATCCGCTATAACCGCGCCGGAGAATTCAATGTCGGCTGGGGTAAAAAAACTGGTCCGTATTTCCCGGATAAAGAGCTGATGGCTTTTGCTGCTGTGGCGCCAAACTGCGTTTTCATGAATGCCGGTTACCTCCGCACACTGTCGCTGGCGGGGGAGGGCGATGTCGTTTATTGCGATCCGCCATATGAACCGTTGCCGGGCACGGCGGGTTTCACGAACTACGCCGCCGGTGGCTTCGCATGGGCAGATCAGGTGGCGCTGGTGGAATGCTGTGTTGCAGCGCATCAGCGCGGCGCGCGGGTGGTGATCAGCAACTCGACGGCGCCACGGATTATCGAGCTTTACGAGCAGCACGGCTTCACGCTGCATCACGTCAGCGCCCGCCGCTCCATTTCTAGCAAAGCCAGCACGCGGGAGAACGCTGCTGACATCGTGGCCATTCTTTGAGGAGGCAGCGTGAAAAAGAACCTGTTAACCGCCCGACAGCAGCAAATACTGAGCCTGATCGTGGCTTTCTATAAAGAGCATGGGATCCCGCCGACGCAAAAGGAAGTGGCTGATCTGATGGGCGCAGCATCGCCGAACGCGGCAACTGAAGTGCTGCGCGCGCTTCAGCATAAAGGCGCTATCACCCTTTTACCGGGCGTGTGCCGCGGCATTTCCATTAACAGCCAGGGCGCGGAAGATGAAGCGATTTCCTTGCCGCGCTCGCTGGTAGCCGGTGAAGAACATGCCAGAGACCAGGCGATCACCTTTCTGAAAATGCGCGGGGTTGCGGTATGAAACTCACGCTGCCATTCCCTCCGAGCGTAAACCGCTACTGGCGTGCTCCGAATAAGGGGCCGCTAAAAGGGCGACATCTCATCAGCGCCGACGGCCGCAAATACCAGACCGCAGCATGTGCGGCAATCCTCGATCAGCTGCGCCGCCTGCCGAAGCCGTCGACCGAGCCCGCAGCGGTAGAAATACTGCTTTTTCCGCCTGACGCGCGCCGCCGTGACATCGACAACTACAACAAGGCGCTTTTCGATGCGCTGACACATGCCGGCGTATGGGAGGACGACAGCCAGGTGAAAAAGATGCTGGTGGAGTGGGGGCCGATAGTGAAGGGAGGCAGCGTCGAGATCACGATCAGCTTGTTCCAACCGACAACACTGGGAACTGTTAAATGAGGGCGCTGCTTAATCCGATCATCGTAGCAGAACTGGGCGTCGTCATGTTCAGGCCGGGCGCCAGCCTACTGTCACCCTTGAAACAGAGATGGTACCCGGCGAACGCCTCGGGCGCGAGATAGTGGAGGAGGTGGCAAAGCAGGTGCTGGCGCTGAATGTCGATCCGGAAACGCCGGAATCCTTCATGCTGCGCCCGAAGCGACGCCGCTGGGAGAATGAGAAGTACACCCGCTGGGTTAAAACGCAGCAGTGCATGTGCTGTGCCAACCCGGCAGATGACCCCCATCACCTGATAGGCCACGGGCAGGGTGGAATGGGGACGAAGGCGCACGACCTGTTTGTGATCCCGCTTTGCAGAGCGCATCACGACGCGTTGCACGCTGACACCGTGGCATTTGAAGAAAAACACGGCAGCCAGCTGGAGCTGCTTTTTCGGTTTATTGATCGCGCACTGGCTATCGGCGCGCTGGCGTAAAAGTGGAGATATCTAATGCGTGATATTCAGAAGGTGCTGGAGTTGTGGGGAGGATGGGCAGCTAACTATAATTTAGGTGTTGACTATTCTCCCATTGCTGCTGGATTCAAAGGGTTGATTCCGCACCCAGTCAAATCTCGTTTTTCATGCACAGATGATGATGCATTGGTTATTGAGGGGTGTCTTGCACGGTTGAAGCAGAGAAGACCATATGAGCATTCATTAATTGTTGCCCATTATCTTTACGGTGTTTCTAAACGAAGCATTGCAAGGTCACGAAAAAAAGATGAGAAAATTATCAGGACTGAATTGCGAATGGCCGAGGAATTTATAAATGGTTGCCTGGCTATGTTACAAACAAAATTGGATATGGATGTATAAGAATAATAATGCCGCCGTCTGGCGGCAATTTCATTTCTGTAGTTTGGCAAAAGTGTCAACTATGATGGAGTTCAGATACCTCCAACCAAGTAAAGCTAGGGTAACTTTAGTTGTAAATTCAAACATCAAACTACTTCGCTTATTTGTCGTAAGTTTATGGATGTCATGATACTTTTCTAAAATCATTTTTTCTAAGTCATGTCCGTTTCTTCCTTCTGTTGGAATGAAATAGATAGTGTCACCATATACTACTTGCCCATTCATATACACTATTTTAACCTTTCTATCATTTTCCTTACCCAGAATATCGTACATTACTTTATCGACAATTGATTGCATATTATGTTGGTTGTTTAGATGATCACTCCAGAATTCATTTGGATCGCAATCAAAAAAATAATTCGCTGACTTATAACAATTAGAAGTCAGGTATGCATAAATACTAATTGGATCATAAACTACATTCTCTATGGAATATGCGTATTCTTTGGCGAATACAATTGTCTCAGGACCGTGATTCCTATTTTTTTTATCCCAATCGATCAGTCCGCGAATTGTATTGTTTCCTCTTTCGGTAAGGTATTTAACCATCCCGATTACTTGATGGCAATTCGCTTCCCCATTAATTTTATTGATTAATAAAGTTATCTTTTCATCCTCGCCATATACACTTCTTATATGTTTTTCTAACTCACTGTCAGCAATTTTTGGCCCCGCACTTAAAAATGATAAGCTTATGTTTGGATCTATTTTTTCGCTATTGTTTTTAATGGCAGTATACCATTTTTCATATATATGATAATCGTTGGAGTTTTCAACATATACTTGACGTGAGTTATCTGGGTTGATGGATATTTGAGTGACGCCCTCTAATAACTGAGATACTGCACCGTCTTTACTGATTTTTTGTGCTTGGTATACATTATCTTCTAAGGAATATGTTAGGTTGAAAATGTATTCAGTTGGAGATAATGCGACGGTGGTGGGAGAATGTGTAGTGAAAATAAAAATGATATTTAATTCTTTATGAAGAATGTTTAAAGATTCATAGAAATCAACTATCATTTGAGGGTGCAAATGAGTATCAGGCTCATCAATCAATATGATTTTTTTCCTTCCGAAAATTTGCTCGGGATTGGAAAAAACAATGTCAAAGGTTTTGGCTGCCATCCAGAATGCAATTTTCTCTCCTGAAGACAGGTCTTCTATTTTTATTACTTCATTAGAGCTATTTAAAATAAGTTGAGGTTCATATTTATAATGTGCAATTTCAGAGATAGGAGGGGATATGCGAAATTTACCCCTGAAAACCTTGCTGATTACTTCATTGAAAACAACAGAAGGATCATCTTTTCCTATAATGTCTATTAACTTTTCATAAGTTATCCAGCTTGGCTCATTGTTTTCATTTTTTAGAAAAGAAAGATAGCGGTTGGCTTTAATAATATAGTAGTAATTTTTTGTGAGTTCACTTAGGTTGCATGATTGTGAAAAAAAAGAAGTCCTACCATTGAATAATTCTCGATTAATACATAATGCAAGCTCAAGCTCCTCATAAATGATATCTTCAGCTTTTTTTTGGAGTAGTTTTTCGGTCCTTTTTATTATGTTGTTGACATTGTAATTTATAGCTCCTCCCATGCTGTCACCAGCATTGAGGCGAATTGGTATGCTCTCTGGGATGCTAGTAAATACATTGCGTTGTTTTATTATTTCGAAAAGAGAGCGCGCTAAACTCTGCACTTGTGAATTATCACTGTAATTGTCTAATACATTATTGTGCGCACTTCTTAATGATAGCGTTTCTATTTCACTTGCGGATACTTTAACTTCATTGAAGTAAGTATTGGAATAACTTGATTGAATGCTTTCTAAAAGACGGGTTTTACCTGCGCCATTTTTACCTGTTAATATGCATAAGTGACCATTAAAAATAATTTCACCTCTTAGGAAAAAACCTTTAAGAGGCGTGTTACCGATTATCCTAAATGACATGTCAGATCCTTATTTGAATTTTAGATAATAGTTTATCAAAAAAAAATTTGTGCGGTCCGCAAATTTTGTAATATCGTGATAAAAGTTGTCATTTCGACGATTGACTTTACCAGTTTTTAACTGCGCTTTGACGAAGTTTCATTTAAGGCTGCCGCTTGGCAGCCTTTTTTATTCCCCTCAACTCTGAGAGGACTCACAGCATAAGAGGGGGGGCTAAATGTCCGAACCTGTATCCGGTTCCGCTGCGGCGGCCAGCGCATTAACCGGTGCCAGTCTTTATGGGCTTCTGACTGGTACTGATTACGGTGTGGTTTTTGGCGCTTTCGCCGGCGCGGTGTTTTATGTGGCAACTGCCGCCGATCTGACTTTGCCGCGGCGAACGGCATACTTCGTCGTCTCGTACTTTGCAGGTGTGTACGGATCCGGGCTGGTGGGCTCGATGCTCGCCAGCATTACCCATTACAGCGACAAGCCTCTGGATGCTCTCGGCGCGGTTCTGCTTTCTGCGCTGGCCATTAAGACGCTGACCTTTTTCAGTGAGCAGGATCCTCTGTCACTGCTGCAAAGGTGGCGGGGAGGAAACAATGGTAACGACTGACCCACTGGTGCTGACGAACGTCGCCGCCTGCACGATGATCGTGATCCGCCTGATGATGTTCCGTAAGCCGGGAGGGAAGCACAACGTATGGGCCTCCTGGCTGGCTTACGTGATCATCCTCGCTTATGCCAGCGTCCCTTTCCGTTTCATGTTCGATTTCTATTTCCACGTCCACTGGGCGACCGTCATGTTGAATCTCATCATCTGCGCTGCAGTCTTCAAAGCGCGGGGCAACGTGGCGCGCCTGTTTAACGTACTGAGGCCAGAATAATGCGGATCAGCGATAAAGGCATCTCTCTCATCAAGCAGTTTGAAGGCCTGCGGCTCACTGCGTATCAGGACAGTGTGGGCGTCTGGACAATTGGTTATGGCTGGACACATCCTGTGGACGGCAAGCCGATCCGCGCCGGAATGATCATCAAAGAAGAAACCGCCGAGCGCCTGCTGCGCACCGGGCTGGTGGGTTACGAAAGTGACGTTTCAAAGCTGGTGAAGGTGAAGCTGACGCAGGACCAGTTTGATGCACTGGTATCGTTCGCCTACAACCTCGGCGCCCGCGCGCTGTCGACTTCCACGCTACTGCAAAAGCTTAACGCTGGTGATTACGCCGGTGCTGCTGATGAGTTCCCGCGCTGGAATAAGGCTGGTGGCAAAATACTGCCGGGCCTGACGCGGCGTCGTGAGGCAGAGCGCGCGCTGTTCCTCTCGGACAGCAAAACATGATTTCCAGCTGGAAAGCCGCTGCGGCTTTGCTTTTACTCGTCGGCGTTCTGTCCATCGCCTGGACGATTAACCATTACCGCAATAATGCTATCACCTTCAAAGACCAGCGTGATAAGGCGACGGTCAGGGCCAATTCATCTGAGGCGATCACCAACAACGTGATCACCGCGATGAACCTCATTCATGACATCTCACAGGCTACGCAGAATGCTAAGAACGAACTGGCTGAAAAAGGCGAAACTCGCATTGTCTACATCAGGCAGGCACTTGAAGGCGACTCATGCGCGAAGCGGCCTGTTCCTTCTGCCGCTGCTGACAGCTTGCGGGAGTACGCAAACAGTTTACGCTCCCGCTCCAGTGGCACCGATTAGCGCTGACCTGACTGCAGACACGCCGATCCCCGGAATGGCACTTCCGTTCACGTGGCAGGCAAGTCTGGAGTTAAACGCTCAGCTCTATACGGCGTTGGGGCAGTGCAACCTGGATAAGGCGGGGATTAGAGATATTGAAGAACGTCGAAATGCTTTGCAATCAGTAAGCAAATCAAATAAATAATCCAGTTTAATGAAGATGCGAAAGGTTGTAATGCGTTTAAGTAGTGAATCATCTGTATCTCCTTAGTAGTAGTTAGTGTTGGTTGTATCTATTGTGTAACTTTAATGATCAGCATTTGATTGCTTCTGTAGTGGTCTTTAATTACATGAGAGAGACTCGTCTAACAGTGTTAGACTGCGGGGGTCTCCTTTAGTGATAATTTAATGCCCGCACGAAGCGGATGACTGACCAGATATGCCCCTGAACAGAAAGAAGGGCTATTGATGTCCGACATCTACGAAATTACCATTACCCATTAGGATGTCGAAGAGTGCGGCCTGACGCAGATTGCTAAGGCATTACAGCAGTGCCTTAAATAGAACAACGCATTATAATGCGCTATTGGTGTGAATTTTCAGGGACGAATGGGTAATGCTTGGCTACTTTCGTACGTTAAGAGATGCTTTCAACTGGCAGATAAAACTAGGCCTAAAGCAGCTGATGCTCTTTGCTCTTCATAACGTCCTCGCATACATATTTCTGGTTGGCTTGTATCTCGTTGGATTCAGTCTCGCTGCCGCCTTATATACGCCCTTGATGGACTCTCTAACGGCTGACTCAATAGGCGAAATTACGGCTAGCGTGCTTCTGGCATTAAAGATTATTTTATCGATTCCAGTAATCCTGCATGTTATCAAAAGCATAGTCAGAGGCATTACAGCAGGCATTCACTGAGTGCCTGTGATAATGCTTCCTTAGGATAATACTTAGGGGTAATCTGATATCTCCGATTATGAAAGGGAGATTGTGATGTTAGAAAACTATTTTGGGAGTGTTTCTGCTGAAGACAGCACCAAAGAAAGGCGTAGACGTGTGATGGCTGTAAATGCAGCGCTCGAGATTATCAAAGCAGCGGTTTCTGCCAGCCCCAACTCCAAAAATACCGATTTTGAGCTGGAACAGGCCGCAAAACATTTAGGCCCCTTGGCTGATGCAATTCAGTCTGCGGTTGAGAAAGATTAGCGGGATTTGAGCTGTTATGTTACATCAATAAGCCACCGGCATTTGCTAGTGGCTTTTGAATTGCCTCCATACTCGATAGACCACCTCCACCAGATACTTT
>Ga0157369_10009187_pt1 | contig 11311 bp, 9 predicted proteins | sample C25metaG_FD_113461 | JGI IMG/M metagenome (GOLD analysis project Ga0157369, IMG submission 113461) | Corn rhizosphere microbial communities from Kellogg Biological Station, Michigan, USA - C2-5 metaG | ecosystem: Host-associated > Plants > Roots > Rhizosphere > Soil | place: USA: Michigan... | reverse complement strand
GAAGCGCAGGCCGATCGAGTAGACCGTCTTCGTGTTCGGCGTCGCCGCGCCGATCGGCGAAACGACCTTGACACCGTGCGGCACGTCGGCGCCGGCGTAGAGCTGGACGATGATCGCCGAGCTCTGCTGGGTGTCGAACGCGCGATACGGCCGGTATTCGACGATCGGCAGGTCGTAGAACGTCGACTTGAAGTCGACCAGCGTCGGCGGTGCACCGGCGGCCGTGCTCGGCGCGAGGAGGCTGTCGCGCGCGAGCAGGCCGTAGAAGGTGACGCCGAGCTCGCGGCCGAGGACGAACTGGAAGCGCCCGATCGGCGTCGCGATTCCTGACTGCCATGGGATCAGGCCGCCGTTGCTCGCGGTGACCGCCATGTTGGTGTACGTCGTCGGCGAAGCGAGATAGAGCGGCGACAGGAACAGCAGGTCGCCGGGAATCACGTAGAACGGCATTCGCAGCCGCGTCGAAAGGCCCATCCGGTTCGGGATCGCGGCGCCGAGGCCGCCGGCCTGCTGCACGAGATCGCCGCTCGAGAGCTTGTTGGTCGAGGGCGAATCGCCGCGAACGCCGAGCGAAACGAAGACGAGACCATCGCCGGCGTCGCCGAGCACGCCGTCGAGGCCGAGCCCGACGCGCACCGAGAGGTCGACGTCGCCGATGAAGCCGCGCTTGGTTTGCGAATCGATGAAGCCGCCGTCGATGTAGCGGCCGCTCATCGAGCCTGCGAAGCCGAGGAACGGGCCGACCTCCGAGCGGAATCGCGGCATCGCGCCGAGCCCCGGCGAGAGGCTCGGGATCGGCGTCTGCCGAAGCACTTCGGCGAACAGCGGAACCTCTTCGGCCGTGAGGCGCTGTCCGTCCGGCCGCGCGACGATGGAGTTGTTCTTGCAGACGTTGAAGTCGTCGGCGAACGACGGCGCCTTCGGCGTGTACGGGAACGGACGTCCCTGCGCGCCCGTCGCGACGTCGACGACCTGCGCGAGGCTCGTGCGGATCGCGCTCGCGGCACGCTCGGCGTCCTGCGGCCGCATGTGCGCGTCGCCCATGAGCACCACCGATGACGAGCTGCCGCCCCACAGGAACGCTTCGAGCCCGGCGGCGTTGTAGTAATCGTGGGTGCCCTTGCGCTGCGACGCGTCGCCCCATGCTCCTGCGACGTGGCCGGCGGCGAAGGTGTCCTCGAGGAAGTGGAGCGCGAATGCCTCGTCGGTGAGCATCGAGCGCGCGAGCGACTGCCGCTCGGCCGGCGCGAGCTGCTCGCGCGCGAGCCGGCTCGCCTTCTGCAGCGCGCTCAGGTGGTACCAGACGTAGACGCCGACGGCGCTGATGTCGCTCCCGTTGCTGAGCGTCAGCTGGGCGTACTCCTGCGGCGTGACGTCGGTGCGCGGCCGGGGCAGCAGGAAGTGGGCGCCGTTCGAGCCGGCGCGCGTCGCGTACTCCGGGTCGGCGCGTTGCAGCCGCGTGTCGGCGGTGCGCAGCGCGTTGACGAGCTGCGCGCGAACCGCCTCGCTCTGCACGTAGCGTTGTAGGTCCGGGATGATTCGCGAGCCCTGCGCGGCCGACGACGGCGGCGCTGCGCGCTCGATCTGCGCGAGGTCGACCTTGAGCTGCGCGGCGACGTCGGCGACGCCGAGGATCCAGCCCGAGCCGAGGACGATGTCGAGCATGTCCTTGCTCGAACACGAGTGGTCGCCGGCGATGGCGCTGAGCCCTGCCCAGTCGATGCACGGCGGCGCGACGCCCTGCTCGACGTCGGCGCCGGCGGCGCAAAGCTGCTTGTCCTGGCCGCTGCGCGCCTCGGCCCAGAGGCCGTCGAATTTCGCCTTGCGCTCGGCGTCGAGCGTTCGCACTGCCTCGAGCGCGATGTCGCGGTGCTCGGGGTAGATCCACGCGAACGCCGGCTCGACGGTCAGGAGCGGCAGGGCGGCGAGCGCGATCGCGAGACGCCAGCGCGTGCGCTGGCTCGAAAGTCCGGTTCGGCCCAAGAGCTGTCCTGTGTTGTTCGCGCGGCCGGCGCGGACGAGGCCGCTTCGCACGACCACCCGCGTGCAAGGCGAGCATCGGGCCCGGAAAAGCGCGGCGAAATTGGACCTTGGCCCTATCCTTGTGATTTCGGGGAGAGTGGGCGGCGTACCATCGGAGGCCCGATCGCGCCGTCACCCGCAAGGCCGAGCACGCCCGAGAAGGATTCCATGCAGCGTTCTTTCGATCGCGGGGCGGTGCCCCGCGGCAAGCGCGCCTCTGCGTTCTCGCGGGCGGCGGCCACGGCGGTGCTTGCCGCCGTTCTCGGTAGCGTGGCCAGCTTGGCAATCGCCGCGCCCGGCTTGAAGCCCGACCGCTTTCGCGTCTCGTACCAACCGCCCGAGGACCCCGCGTACACGGCGATGTACGAGGAGCTGCAGGCGTCGCAGGTGCTCGAATCGCTGCGCAGCGTGCTGAGCTTCGTCCGCCTGCCGCGGACGGTGCGGCTCGTTCTCGTCGACTGCGACGGCGACGCCAACGCGTACTACGACCCCGACGAGCTCACCGTCAGCGTCTGCTACGAGTACGTCCAGGAGCTGCGCAAGCTCGCCGAGAATCCCGGCCGGCCTGCCGGCGTCACCGCCGAAAGCGCGGTGCGCAGCAAGCTGCTCGAGATCTTCCTCCACGAGTCGGCGCACGCGCTGTTCGACCAGCTCCGCATTCCGATCATCGGCAGGCAGGAGGAAGCCGCCGATGTCCTCGCCGGCGTCGTCATCCTGCACATGCGCAGCCGCAGCGCTCGCGAGACGGTGCAGGGCATCACCTGGATGTACGCGCAGGAAGCGAAGGAGGAGCGCGTCGGCCGCAAGAAGCTCGCCGACGTCCACCTGCTCGCCGAGCAGCGCTACTACAACTGGATGTGCCTCGCCTACGGCGCGCGGCCCGCGCTCTTCGCCGACCTCGTGCGCGACAACGTGCTGACCGCCGAGCGCGCGGAGACCTGCCAGGACGAATATCGGCGCGCCGCCTACGCCGTCACCAAGCTGATGGGGCCGTACCTCGACATCGGCCTGCGCGACAAGGTGCTCGCGCACCACTTCGTCCCCGGCAGCGACGTGACCGCGGTCGCCGCGCGACGCGACAACGACGCGGTGCGACCTGCGTCCCCGGCGGGGGGACGCGGCGCGGCGGCGAGAAACCGCTAGGCGCGACGACGCTCGCTGAGAGCCCGAGGCGGTCGTCCGCCGCCAGCGCGCCTGCGATTGGAGTTGGACTTTGGTCCAACGTTGTCGTCGCGTCGTGGGACCTAAGATCGCCGACGATGGACAACCGCGCACGGTGCTAGCGGCGCATCGATCGAGGAGGCGACGATCGCGACCCCGCCGTCAGAGCCCCCGGAGCTGCCCGCCGCCGACTCGGTCGATTCGCTCGGGCTGACCCGCCGCGACCGCCTGCTCGGCGCGGCGATGATGCTCGTCGTCGCCGCCGTCGTCGTGGCACTGATCGCGTTGTTCTGGCGTCCGGCGCCGCCCGACAAGGTCGTCATGAGCACGGGCGCCGCCGGCGGTGCGTACGAGGCGTTCGCCAGACGCTACCGCGACATCCTGGCGCGCTCGGGCGTCGAGCTGGTGCTGCGACCTTCGGCGGGCGCGGCAGAGAACCTCGATCGCCTGCGCGACCCCGGCAGCAACGTCGACGTCGCGCTCGTGCAAGGCGGCCTCGCGCGCCCTGGCGACGAAACGCGCCTCGTCACGCTGGGCGCCGTCGGCTACGAGGCAATCTGGTTCTTCCACCGGACGTCGATTCCGCTCGAGCGTCTCGACGCTTTGCGCGGGCGAAGGATCGCCGCCGGCCAGCCCGGAAGCGGGACCCGCAAGACGATGGACGTGCTGCTCGAGCACCTCGGCATGCCCGAGGTCGCGGCGCAGTTCGTGCCGCTCGGCGGCCTCGAAGCGGCCGAGGCGCTCGAGCGCGGCGATGTCGACATTGCGATGCTCGTGTCGGCCGCCGACGCGCCGGCGGTACAGCGCCTGTTGCGCGCCGATGGCGTCGCCCTGATGAGCTTCGCCCGGCCGGATGCCTACGTCCGCCAGATCCCGGTGCTGACGCGGCTCGAGCTGCCCGAGGGCGCGGTCGATCTCAGGCGAAATCTTCCCGGCCAGTCGGTGACGTTGCTCGCGCTGAAGGCGAACCTCGTCGCCAGGAAAGACATCCACCCGGTGCTGGTCGATCTGCTGCTCGATGCGGCGCGCGAGGTGCACGGCAGCGGCGGCCTGCTTCATCGACCCGGCGAATTTCCCGCGGCCGAGTCCGACGAGTACCCGATCGCCGCCGACGCCGAGCGCTTCTACAAGACCGGGCCGTCGAGCCTGCGCAGCTATCTGCCGTACTGGGCGGTCGCGTGGATCCAGCGCCTCGTCTTCTTCGGGCTGCCGGTGCTGCTCGTCGGCATCCCGCTGTTGCGCACGCTTCCCAATCTCTACAGCTGGATCGTGCGGCGGCGGATCTACCGCTGGTACGGCGAGCTCGCGTTCATCGAACGCGCCGCCGCCGACCGACGCGGCAGCCGCGATGCGCAGATGCGACGGCTCGACGAGATCGAAGCGCGCATCAACGGGCTTCGCGTCCCGGCGTCGTTCGCCGGAGAAGCCTACACGCTTCGCCTGCACATGCGGATGGTGCGCGAGCGCCTGGCCGCGCTGTAGCGCGCCGACGCGGCGCGCTCAGGGGACCTTCTTCCAGTCGCTCGGGTCGAAGAGATTCATCTTCGCGGCGGTCGCCGCCGACGTGGGTCCGAGGTCCTTCTCGTAGACGATGCCGTCGTGGTTGACGAGGAACGACTTGACGCCCGAGTTGCCGTACGACGCCGGCCAGGCGACGACTGCGAAGCCGCCGAACAGCCTGCCGTTGACGACGTAGTTGAACGCACCGCCGGGCGCCGCCTTGCCCTGCGCCGTCAGCAACCGGTAGTAGTAGCCGTGGTACGCGGCGGGCCCGGACTTGGCGGCGCCGGCATAACCTTCCTTCACGGCCTGCGCGACGAGCGGCCCGAGCGGGCTCTGCGGCTCGCCTGGCTTGGTCGGCCAATAGAGGCCGTCCTTCTTTCCCGGTGAGGAGCGGAACTTGGTCGCGTAGTCATTGATGCCGTTGCGGTCGGGGTCGCTGGCGGCGTACTCGCGCTGCGCGTCGACGATCGCGAGCAGCGTCTGCACCGTGTCGAGCTCGTTGCGACCGACGCGGCGATTGAGGACCTCCTCGCGGCCGGCTTCGGCGTCGAACACCCAGCGGTCGCCGCGCTTGACGAGCGGCGCCGGGAACGACCAGTCGCCATCGCCTGCTTCGATGACCGCCTTCGAGTCGCCCTCCATGCGGATCGAGTTCTTGCGGTCGTACGCGTCGAGGAAGCGCTGCCGCTCCGCTGCGTCGGCGACCTTGTCGCCGCTCGAGAGCCAGCCCGGGTGCTTGCCCATCAGCTTGGCGATGTTCGCGGAGTTGCCGGTGCGCGCGGCATCGACGAGCGCCTTGGCGCCCTCCTGCGGCGTCGCGAACGCCGGTTGTGCTGCTGCATTCTCGGCGGTCGTCGGCGCCGCAGCGTGCGTGACGGGCGCGACCAGTGCGACGGTCGCACCAGCGATCACCGCAACCATCCATGTCGTCGTCTTCATGCGTGCTCTTGCTGAGGTTGCCGTTGCCTAGCGACGACCGCCGCCGCCACGGCCGCCACCGCCGCCGCGACCACCGCCACCGCCGCCGCCGAACGAGCCGCCGCTGCGGCCGCTGCTGCTCATCGAGCTGCGACTCGCCGCGCCCTGCGTGCTCGCCGCGCGCGTCGATGCGCCGCCGTTGGCGCCCGAGAAGCCGCCGCCGCTGCCGCGGTCCGTGGTGCCAGCGCTGGCACCGGCGCGATTGCCGCCGCCGACGTCGCGTCCGCCGGCGCCCGCCGAGCCCCGGTCGCCGCCGCCGACGCCGCTGCGATCGCCGCCAGCACCCGCGCTGCGGTCGCCGCCGATGCCGCCGCCGGTGCGATCGGCCTGCGAGACCCGGTTGTTCAGGTCGCCGCGATCCATGCTGCCGAGCTCGTTGCGTCCCTGCTCGGCGCGGCCGCGGAACTGGTCGCGCGACTGCGCCGCCTGCCGGTCACCGCCGCGGTTGTACTTCTGCGCGACACCTTGGTCCTTGTACGCGACGCCCTTGCGGTGCTCGGCCTTGTGGTTGAAGTTGCCGTTGTTGATGTTCTGGCGATTGAAGTTGTTGTACTTGTTGACGTTGATGTTGACGTTGTTGCCGCCCCAGTTGCAGTTGCCCCAGATCGCGGCGCCGACGAACACGCCGGTCGCGAAGGCGAGCCCGGGCGCATAGGCGTAGCCCGGCGGGTACATGTAGTAGGGCGGATAGCTCGGATACGGCCACGGGCCGTAGATCGTGCTCGGGTTGTACGTCGGCACGTACACCGTCTCGGGCTTGGCCGACTCGATGACGTAGACGGTCTTGTTCTCGACCGTCTCGGTCTTCACGGTCTGCTCTGGCGTCGACTTCAGGTTGCCCGCCTGGCTCGCCTTCGCACGCAGCGACTGCACCGTCGCGAGCACGGTCGCCTGGTCGGCGAGGAACGCGTCGCCGAGCTTTTGCGTCCACGACAGGTTCTCGTTCATCTGCTTGAGGACCTGCGGCACCGTGGTGAGCGCCTTGACGCTCTCGTCCCACGTCTGCTTCTGCATCTCGTCCTCGAGCGCCTTCTCCTTGACGTTCGGGTGCTCCTTGGTCCAGCGCGCCGCCTCGACGACCTCGAGCGGATACGTGCTCGCCATCAGGATCTGGGCGACCAGCGCATCGGGGTACAGCGCGATCGGCGCGAGCAGCTGATCGAGCTCCTGCTGCTTGTCTGCCGGTGCACCTTGCGCTGCCGCCGCCGGCGGAGCCGGCGCGGGCTGCTGTGCGACCGCCGGATTCGGTGAAACAACCGTCGCCGCCACGAGCAGCGACGCGGCCAGCGCTCCTTGAAGTTTCTCGATCGCGCCCATGCAACCCTTCGCCAGTGCCGCGGCAGCGGCCGAGCCCGCGCCGCTCGGAAATGTCCGAATCACTCTACTGCGCGTGCAGCGGCGCTCGCCATGGGACCTTGGTCCCTGTCGCCGCGGCCGGTGAGGGGTTCTAATTCGCGGCGGGCGCCGCAACGAGGAGCACGAACATGGCACACGATCGAATCCGCGACGCGCTGCACGCGATGGCCTGCGCGGCGCTCGTCGTTGGATGCATCCCCGCGGAGGCGACCGGCTGGGTCAAGCTGCTCGCTCGCACCGCTGCGGAGCAGTTCCAGGAAGACGATCTGCGGATGTTCCTCGAGGCCGGACGTGACGCGCTCAACGCCGAGGGGCCGCCGAAGACCGTCGAATGGTCGAACCCGAAGAACCAGACGGGGGGCAGCTTCCTCGTCGTCGGAGAGACGACGCGCTCCGGCCTGCCGTGTCGGCGGATCAAGTTCGCAACCTATGCGCCGGGCTTTGCGAATCCGCCCAAGTCGTGGACCACCTGGACGTTGTGCAAGGTCGACGATCGCTGGAAGGTCGCCGACACCAAGTGAGTGGCGCCGCGCGGCGCGCGCCGACCGCCGCGGTCAGTTGACGGTGTAGCCGCGCCCGCCCATGCACGCACCGTACGCCTTGTAATACGCGCCGAGGTCCTGTTGCTGTTGCGCCGCCGCTTGCTGCTGCGCACCGCGTCGCTGGTTGCGCTTCGCGACACCGCCGACAACGGCGCCCTTCGCGGCAGCTTCGCCGACATCGTTGTCGCCGATCGCGCCGACCGCGGCACCGACCGCGGCGCCCTTGACGCGTTGGCCGCTCTTTTGCGGCGCCGCTGCCGGAGGCGGCGCTGCCGGATCGATTCCGGTGTTCGTCTTCGCCCAGGCAAGGCATTCGCCCTCGTCCTTCGTCTGCTGGCTCGGGGCCTGGCCCTTGGCGGGATAGGCGGCCGGCTTTTGCGCCGGCGCGGCGAATGCGATCGTCAGCAGCGCTGCGCCGACGACGAGTGGAAGTTTGCGATGCATGGCTGAGGTCCTCGGCGAAGCCCAGGAGCAGCTTAGGCGCGTACGGCTCGCGCGCCATTGGACCTAGGGGCAACCCGGGGCCGATTGCGCGACATCCGGGTGCGACGCGCGCCCCGGTGATCGGACCTAGGTCCAATTGGCGCACGCCGCCGCGCCGGCGAGCATCGCGAATCGAGGCGACCGGCGATGGACGACCCACGACACCGATCCGGCCGCCGCGTCGGCATCGACGCGTGGGCGGCCTGCGGAGCTGCGATGCATCCAGCGGAGGTCGAGTGATGAAGGCGATCCATGCGACTGCGGTCGCGGCCCTGGCCACAGCGGCCGCGCTCGCTCCTGCGGCCGTGGCGGCGCAAGCGGCGGACGCGTGGCAGTTCGACGCCGCGCTCTACCTCTACCTTCCGTCGGTCGACGGCACGACACGCTTCGGCAACGGCGGCGGCAGCGATGCGACCGTCGACGTCGCCAAGCTCCTCGAGAGCCTGAACGCGACGTTCCAGGCGTCGTTCGAAGCACGCCGCGGCCAGTGGGGTGGCTACACCGACTTCGTCTACGTTAACTTCAGCCATGCGAATTCGTCGACGCGCGAGTTCAGCATCGGCGGCATCCCGCTTCCCGCCGACGTCAGCGCGGCGACCGACTTGGGTCTGAAGGGCTCCGCATGGACGCTCGCAGGGCTCTATCGCGCGGTCCCCGACCCGGTGTCGCCGCTCGACGTCATCGCGGGCGCGCGGCTGCTCGACATCAAGCAGACCCTCGCGTGGCAGCTGAGCGGCAACATCGGCCAGTTTCCGGTGCAGGGGCAGGCGCGCACGCAGGAGGCGAGCGTCCACAGCCTCGACGCGATCGTCGGCGTCAAGGGTCGCGTCGCGCTCGGCGGCAGCAAGTGGTACGTGCCGTACTACCTCGACGTCGGCACCGGCGACGCCGACCTCACCTGGCAGGCGATGGCCGGCATCGGTTATTCGTTCGGAGCCCTGTCCGTCGTCGGCAGCTGGCGCTACCTCGATTACCGGTTCAAGTCTGGCAAGCCCTTCGAGACGCTCAGCTTCAGCGGCCCCGTCTTCGCCGCGGTGTACCGCTGGTGAGGCACCCGGCCATGCGACGCATCCTCTTTCGCACCTGCGCCGCGTTCGCGGCGGCCCTGCCGCTCGCCGCGCGCGCGTCGTTCCTGCCACCCGAGATGGTCGACAGCGCCGCGACGTACCTGGCGTGGTTCATCATCTTCGTCATGCCGATCGCAGCGATCGTGCTGTTCTGGCTCGTCCACATCCTGCCCGAGAAGGTCGCCGAGAAGCGCCACCATCCGCAGAAGGACGCGATCAACATCCTCTGCCTGCTGTCGCTGCTGTTCGGCGGGCTGCTGTGGCCGCTCGCCTGGCTGTGGGCGTACACCAAGCCGATCGGCTACCGCGCCGCGTACGGCACCGACAAGCACGACGAGTTCTTCGTGACGATGGGTGAGCGCGCACGCGCCGGCGAGCTCACCGCGGAAGAGCTCGCGCACTTGCGCGAGGAGCTCGACGGGATCGAGGCGCAGCGCCCGCTCGGGCCCGACCTGCGCACCGCCCGCGACAAGGTCGACGCCGCACTCGCGCACATCGGCGCCGCGTCGCCGACCACCGCCGAAGCCGCTGCCGGAGCCGAGTGATGGAAGCGCTGCTGCTCGGGATCTACTCGTTTTTCGTCTGGCTGATCTTCATCAAGTTCAAGTGGCTGCCGTGGACAACGCCATGGAAGGTCACCGTGGTCATCATCCCGATCGTCGCGTTGAGCGCGATGATCCTCGCGCTCAACGTCGTCGCACCGTCTTCGGGGGATGTGCGCGTCTTCAAGTACGTCGTCCAGGTCATCCCGCAGGTCAGGGGCCGCGTCCTCGAGGTCCCGGTCGAGCCGAACCGGCTGGTCAAGAAGGGCGAGCTGCTGTTTCGCATCGATCCGACGCAATACCAGAACGAGCTCAACGTCGCCAAGGCCAAGCTCGCCGCCGACGAGGCCAAGCTCAACCAGGCGAGCGCGAACGTCGTTGACGTCTCGGCAGGTGCGCGGCAACTTCAGGAGCAGCTCAAGTCGGCAAGCGCGCAGGTGCGTTCGCTGCAGCCGCGGCTCGACCTCGCGAGGCTGCGGGTTCGGCAGTACCGCGAACTGGTCGCGACCGGCGCGGGCGACCGCTTTTCGCTCGAACAGGCCGAGTCCAACGTGCTCGACCTGCAGAACCAGCTCGCGACGGCGACCGCGAACGAGGCGCAGGTCTCGCAGAAGCTGTCGGGCCAGGTCAACGGCGAGCAGGCGACGGTCGCGGGCGCGAGGGCGCAGTTCGCGACCGCGAAGGCGCAGGTCGACTCGAGCCGTGCCGACGTCGCCAACGCGCAGTGGAACCTCGACCAGACCACGATGTACGCACCGACCTCGGGCTACGCGATCAACGTCCAGTTGCGCCCGGGCTCGTACGTCGTCGCGGCGCCGTTCGCGCCGGCGATGTCGTTCGTCGAGGAGGAGTACCAGGTCATCGCGCTCTACCAGCAGAACGAGCTGGTGTACGTGAAGCCCGGCGACGAGGCCGAGTTCGCGCTCAACACCATCCCCGGCCGCATCATCAAGGCCAAGGTCGACTCGATCGTCTGGGCGCAGGGCCAGGGCCAGGTGCAGGGCCAGGTGCTGCAGGGCAACGCGCTGCCGCAGACCGGCGTGTACCCGCAAGCGCCCGGCCGCTATCCGGTCAAGCTCACGGTCGAGGACAAGGACAAGGACGTGTTCCTCGCCGGCGGCGCGACCGGCCACGGCGCGATCTACACCGAGCACGGCGAAGTGATCCACCTCGTCCGCAAGGTGATCGTGCGCATCGGCGCAATCACCGACTACCTCGTGCTGAAGCTGCACTGATGCGCGCCGGCCGTTCCAGCCGAGGGCTCGCCGGCGTGGCGCTCGCGCTGGCTGCGGCGGGCTGCGCGCTCCAGCGGCCGCCCGACGCCGCGGATCTGCAGAGGGACGCGCTGCAGAACGTCGCGCTGCCGGCGGCGTGGCAGAGCCAGGGCGGCACGCCGCAACTCGTCGTCGACGGCTGGCTCGCCTCGTTCGACGATCCGCAGCTGTCCGAGCTCGTCGCCGAGGCGCTCGTCTACAACGCCGACCTGCGCGCCGCCGCCGCCGTCGTCGAGCAGGCGAACGGCTATCTGAAGGTTGCGAGCGCGCCGCTGTTGCCGTCGGTCGGCGTGCGCGGCCTCTGGAGCGGCGCGTCGAGCAGCGACGCCAGCGGCATCAACGGCATCTTCCTGCACGCATCGCTCGAGCTCGACATCTGGGGG
>Ga0157369_10009183_pt1 | contig 11313 bp, 6 predicted proteins | sample C25metaG_FD_113461 | JGI IMG/M metagenome (GOLD analysis project Ga0157369, IMG submission 113461) | Corn rhizosphere microbial communities from Kellogg Biological Station, Michigan, USA - C2-5 metaG | ecosystem: Host-associated > Plants > Roots > Rhizosphere > Soil | place: USA: Michigan... | reverse complement strand
CAGGCCGCGGAACCGACTGCTCCCTCACTGGTACAGATTCTTCCCGCAGCTACGCCACCTGTCGAGCCCAAGGCGGCATCAGAACCAACAGTTGGCCGCGAAGATTTGCCCTGATTCTGTCCGGCCCACAGGGTCCCGATTCCGGTTGGCATCACGATTTGACCTTTCCAGTGAAATGGCACTACTGTTGGCTCAGTGCCAAGTGCATCCATGGGAGGACGCCCATGATCGCGCATTCGATAACATCCGCAGATTCTTCGCTTGTTGCACGATTGTTTTCAGCTACTTGTACAGGTGCGTGCGTAATCGCTTTTTGCGCCGTCGCGGTTCCCGCAGGGGGGCAGGCGATCACCATCGACACGCGTACCGGAAACGTTACGTCGGCGAATGGAACAGTAGATCGGCGTTACGCCCAGATCACGCCGACAGACATTCAACTTCCGAAGACTGGTTTGGACGCAAAGACGCGTCTGGAGTTGATCCGCATCCTGCAGTCCGAGCAGGGATTCGCGATGCGGCCGTTTCCGCGCGGGCACAAAGGGCTGACGCTCGAGGCGAACGGGAAGCTGAATCCGGCTGGCGAAGCGTATCTCAATATGGTTACCCAGTTCGGGTTGTGCGCGAAACCGGGTGATGCGGTGGTACTGACAGATATCAAGTTCGACCACAACAAGATCGAGTTCATGATCAACGGCGGCCCGGACCTGAAACATCGATTCCTTCGTCACATTCAACTTGGCACAGGGACGCAGATGACGCCAATGGTGCAAGGCGGTGATGACGGAGAACCGACGGGGGCACGCGTCACTCTGGAATTCAAGGGAGGTGTTCCTTCCCTGACGGCTTCGCAGGTGAAGGCGCTGCTGAGCCCGTTGATCTCGTTCGATGTCAAGACACCGATCCAGGCGTTTACAGACACACTTCCGCCCAAATTGAAGGAAGCCATCCTGAACCATAACGTGTGGGTGGGGATGAGCACGGATATGGTGCTGTTCGCCAAGGGGCAGCCACAACGCAAGGTGCGCGAAGTGGATGGGCAGATGCCGTTTGAGGAGTGGATTTACGGACAGCCTCCACAGCCGGTGGAGTTTGTACGCATCAACGGCAACCGGGTTATTCGCGTGGAAGTTGCCAAGGTTGGCGAGACGCCGCAGATTTTTGAGAAAGACGAAGTTGACAGCCTGATGCGCACGGACGGCACACCCGTCATTACAGCAGAACAGCAGAAGACGCGAACCGTTCAGATGGGCGATGTGCAGCGTGATCCTGACCGGCAGGCTCCGGCTCCGCCTCCAACGTTGACCGCTCCGGGAGAGAAAGTACCTGACAGGGCCGGCAATCCAGCAGGACAGATGAAGCCCGTGCAGTTTCCGAAGCAGAAGCCAGATGATTATCCAGATGTAGCGGCGGCGCGGCGGGCCGATGAGGCCAAGACTTCTGAGGCGGCGGATAAAGACAAGGGGGCCGCGGCAGATCCGGCCAAGGATGGGAGCAAGGTGACTGCAGCGCCTACACCGGCACCGGCCACGGGTACTCCGCCGGCTTCGGATCAGCAGCCTAAATGAAGGGTCCCGAGGAGCCGCTGATGTAAACTGAAGACAGCGAGTCTGGCTGCCTTCCGCCAAAATCTTGAGCAGAGGTGAATGACCGCGTCGTTGAAGCCGCGCGTGAAATGCTGCGCGTGAGTGCAGAGACAATTTTCAAAGGAGACACACCCGAATCATGGCCAAGATTGCCAAAACTGGTGACCGCAAGAAAGCAATGGACACGACGAAGTCCACCGACTGCCCGAAGTGCAGCAAACCGACGCGCATCGTCAAGCGTGTAAAAGACCGCGAGCGCGGCGTCCCTGGAGGTATATATATCTCCTGCTCAGCGTGTGACTTCTACGAAAAACTCTAAGTTCTGATGTAAGTCCCAGCTCGTGAGAAAGCCCGGCAACATCGCCGGGCTTTTCGCATTAGTGTGGTTGAGCGACGCTACAGTGCTTCCGTCATTTCTTCGAGGATGGCGGAGGCTGCTTCGGCAGGATTGGGTGCCTGGGTGATAGGTCGGCCGACGACCAGAAAACTGGCCCCGAGACGGAGGGCTTCCGCCGGTCCTGCGATACGCTTCTGGTCACCTATCGCGGCGCCAGCCGGGCGGATTCCGGGGATGACCAGCACGCCTTGCGGTCCAGTGAGTTTGCGCAACGCTGCGACTTCATGAGGGGAGCAAACAAAGCCGCGGATCCCCGCCTCCATCCCCATTTTGGCAAGTAGTTCCGCCTGAGAAGAGGGCAAGCGACCAACTCCGGTGGCGTGTAATTGCCCTGCATCCATACTCGTGAGCACCGTGACGGCGAGCAATTCCGGGGGATTCGTCAGGCCGACCAGCGCATCCTTTGCTGCGGACAGCATTGCTGGGCCTCCGCCGGCGTGCAGCGTGAGCATTCGCGCTCCGAGGGCTGCAGCGGAACGAACCGCTCCGGCCACAGTATTGGGGATGTCGTGCAGCTTCAAATCAAGGAAGACGTTGTAACCGCGCGTGATGAGCGGTTCCAGCACAGACGGACCGGCTGCAACGAACAGTTCGAGGCCAACCTTAAACCATGAGCAGGTGCCCTCAAGCTGGTCCAAGAGGCGCGCTGCTGAGGTAGCGTCTGGCACGTCGAGAGCGACGATGAGCCGCTCTCGCGCTCTTAAGGCCGGATCACTGACGGTCGGAGAAACTGGAGTGTCGATCGGGGCAGATTGATGGCCAGTCATACCTTCATCGTAACGCGGTTTCAGCGTAAGACGTTTTGGCAGTTAATGAAAGTCGTGCGAGCGGAGGTCGGCTGTTGTTATGTCGATGGGCCGGATGCAGTGTGCTTTTATGTGGACTACGCCGCTCTGGATCTGGAGCAGGCCTTCGATGTCGAGGAATCGAGTGCGGGTTATGAGGACGCGCTCGCGCTCAAACAAGTCCGGAGTAATGATGACATTAGCGATGCCGGTTTCGTCTTCCAGAGACAAGAAGACAAACCCCTTGGCCGTGCCTGGACGCTGACGCGCAATTACGGAGCCCGCTATTCGCACAAAACTGTTGGTACTGGATCGCTGAAGTTCATTGGCGGATACGTATCCTTTGCGTCTGAGGGAATCGCGGTGATATTTCATAGGATGAGGTCCGCAGGTGAGGCCGGTGCCAGAATAGTCGGCGGCAAGGCGCTCATCGATCGTCATTTTTCTCAAGGGCATGTTGTTGCTTACGGATGGATTGCTTGTCCTATTTCGAAGCAATGGACCGACGGGTCTGCCAGCCTGTTGAATTTGCCATAGGGCATCGCGCCGGTGTGCCACTTCATTGATGGAATTCAGCGCTCCGATTTGGGCCAGTAATGACAGGTCTTTCCGGTTCAGTTCTGGAACACGCGAGGCGAGATCATCGACAGACCGGAAATTGCCTTGGGAGATACGCGAAGCAATCAAGGCTTCCGCGGTAGACTGCCGCAGGCCTTTGGCGTAATTCAGTCCGATTCGAAGGGATTGAGTGTTGTCCATCTCATGTTCGATGGTGCATGGCCAATCGGAGCGCTGTATACAGATGGTGCGAACTCGCAGGCCGTGCCGTTGCGCGTCTTTGATGAGGACTGCGGGCGAATAGAATCCCATGGGCTGGTTGTTCAAAAGACCACATACGAAAGCAGCAAGATAGTGGACCTTCAAGTAGGCAGAGGCGTATGCAATGAGGGCGAAACTGGCGGCGTGCGATTCAGGAAAGCCGTACATCGCGAATGACGAAATTGCCTGGACGATGTTGTCCTGTTCGGCTTCGTTTATGCCGTTTCGCGTCATGCCTTCTCGCAAGCGGCCTTCAAGATTGCGCATTCGTTGCATGGAGCGGCGCATGCCTACGGCCCTACGCAGTTCTTCGGCTTCGGATCCTGAGAAGCTGGCAACGACCATTGCCATACGCAGAAGCTGTTCTTGAAAGAGGGGCACGCCTAGAGTTCTTTTCAGCACTGATTCAAGCAGGGGATGAGGATAGGAGATCTCTTCCTTGCCTTGTCTGCGGCGCATATATGGATGCATCATTTTTCCGACGATGGGTCCAGGACGGATAATCGCTACCTGTACCACAACATCATAAAAGCACCCCGGCGCATTATGGGGAAGCGAAGCCATTTGAGCACGGCTTTCGACTTGAAACATTCCAACTGTATCTGCTTTACATAGCGTCTGGTAAACAAGAGGGTCTTCAGGTAACGATGCAAGATCGACTTGCTCTCCGTAATGCCTGGGAATTAGTTCGAGAGAGTCTTTGAGAACTGCCATCATGCCCAGGCCCAAAAGATCTACCTTGATGAGGCCGAGATCGGCGCAATCTTCCTTGTCCCATTGCACAACGGTACGACCAGGCATGGATGCGCGCTCAATGGGGACGATGCGATTCAGCATTCCTGCGCAAATGACCATTCCGCCGGAGTGCTGGCCTAGATGGCGAGGAAGGTCATACATACGCGTACAAAGCTCAAGGTATTTACCGATCAACGGGTGCCGTATATCCAAGCCTGAGTGACCAAAGTGGTTTTCCATTGTGTCGTTGGCACCCCTCCACTCCCAGTGGCCAACCAAGACGGAGAGTTTGGAAAGCTGCTGTTCGTCAAACCCGAGGGCTTTTCCGACTTCACGGGCAGAGGATCGGCCACGATAGGTGATGACGTTTGCGGTCATTGCGGCGCCGAGTGCGCCATATTTTTCGTAGATGTGTTGAATAACTTTTTCGCGATGATCACCGGAGGGGAGATCGAGATCGATGTCGGGCCACTCCCCACGGCTCTCGCTGAGAAAACGTTCGAATAGTAGCTCCATTCCTATGGGGTCAACAGCGGTTATTTCAAGAGCGAAACAGACGACAGAGTTTGCTGCTGAGCCGCGTCCCTGCACCAGAAAACCGTTACGCTGGCAATGACAGATGATGTCCCAAACGATTAGGAAATAGCCTGCGAAACCAAGTTTTGCGATCAGTTCAAGTTCATGCTGCGCCTGTTTGCGAGCCCTTTCCAGTAGAGGCTTTTTCAATGAAGACGCATAGCGTTTGCGAATTCCTTCTTCAACACGTTTGGCGAGAAAGCTGTCCATCGATTCATCGTTCGGAACGGGGTAGCGAGGAAATTCATAGCCAAGATTATTCAAAGTGAATTCAAGCCGCTCGCTAATAATGCGGGTATTCGCTATTGCTTCAGGTACGTCTCGAAACATCTCAACCATTTCGGGCGATGAGCGCAGATAGCGCAGGGAATTTCTACTAAGCAGCCTGCCGGCCTGGTGAACAGTGGTGTGATTGCGGATCGCGGTAAAAACATCGAGGAGTTCACGATCTGCATTCGAAGCGCATCGTACTCCGTTGCTAGCGACTATCGGCAAGGACATGCGCGAGGCGATGCTCAGGAAGCAGGCGTTGCGAAATTCCTCTTCGCGTTCCTGATGGCGTTGCAGTTCAACATATATATTGTTGCGGCCATAGATTGAAGTTAAGCGATCGAGATGCTTTGTGGCTGCGGCTTCACCATCATGGTCGAGAGCTGATGCGAGAGGACCTTCTTCGCCGCCTGTGAGGCAGATGAGCCCCTCTGAGAATTCTTCGAGATCGTCGAATGTTGCCGCACCTTCTGTTTTTGTTGTCTCACGCATTTTGAATCGCGTGATGAGCTGACAAAGGTTCTGATAACCAGTCTGGGATTTGCATAGCAGAACGATGCGAGGCGGCTCATCTTGATGAAGATTAGGAAGCCATGATGGTGGAACACTGTGTTTGCCGAAAGATGATACTGCGATCTCCGCGCCTATGTGAGCTTTTACTCCGTTTTGGGTCGCTGAGGCGTGGAAGCGCGCTGCGCCATACAGGCCGTTTCTGTCGGTCAGGGCCATGGCGGGCATGCCGATTTCAATAGCGCGTTCGATATAGGAATCGGGGCCGGACGAACTGGCAAGAAAGCTGAAGGCGCTCGCGATGTGAAGTTCTATGTAATCTTCACGGGTGTTCTTTATGCAGAGAGCCGGTTTGGATTCCTGGTCAGTCATAAAAAGCATCCAGCAGCCACTTGCCATTCAAATGATCGTGAACAACGAGACAAGCGATGGATTCGCCGGAGTCATTTGTAGCCATCACATCCCACTCTTCCAGATCCCAACGGTCGACTGCCCACCAGCATCCACTTGATTGCCAGGGACCATAGGCAACGGACACACAAAAAGGAGCTGATCCATCACGAAATGCCGCGGGTTTTCCGGTATTGAGTTGCATACGCAAAGTGTGAGGCGGCCGTACACGCCTTAGACATGTGCGATTGAGAGTTTTAGCGTCTGTAAAAAGTTGATCGTTGATTGAAAACTCCCCTATCTGAAAATTGCCTGGACGGTGCGAATCCAGCAGAACAGGGGAGCCGACACGGTCTGCGCCGGCGATAGCTTTAAGTCTCGCAAGAGTTACATCGAGGCGGGAGGGCTCAGGCATGGGCAGAGCAAACAGATCGAGTTGAACTTTGCAGTGCTGGCCAGCTTCAGCCGTCAAGGTAAGGCTATCGACAGCTGCCTGGGGAGGATGCGCTGCTATCTCAAGTTGCATAAGCTTAAGCAGGAATTTGCGATCATTCGACGGAATTGCCGGATGGATCACCTGCTTGTATTGTGCTGAGCCCTCGAGTGACATGTCGATCCGAATGGATGCCAGTGAAAGTGCGCGGCTCGAAGCTCTTGCCACAAGATTGTTGATCATGTTTGAGCATACAAAGAGAAGGGAATCCAATTGTTCGATATGTGTTTCGAATTCGATGTGCTCCTTTAGCTCAAATCGTGCTTCCATCGGCTGGAACGTGTGCTCGGCATATCCGCGAGAGAGCGCCAGCCATGCTCGCGACGGCTGGCCAAACCTCGGGATTAATTCTTCTTCGGGCAAAGCCGCGAGCTCGCCGAGTGTGCCAATTCCCCAGAGCGCGAATGTCTCGTAGTGTTCGAGTTCTAGATGCAAGGCACTGATGGGGACAGGAGCGAGTGCTTCGGATTCCTTTTCGTATGGAATGACAGAGATTCCACTTGAGAATTCGGCCTTGATGCGAGCCGTATCGTAATTGGTGCAGATACAGATGGACGCACGAAAACCTACGGTCGAGAGCGCGCTTCGTATACGAAGAGCGATTTCGTGAGGTGGACCAAACAGGCGCTCAGTACCGGTGATATCCAGTACGAATGCAGATGCGTTGGTTGCGAACGTCTCTTCTATGCGAGGTGAGAACTGTAGCAGGGTTTCTAAAAAGACGTTTCTGGCGGTGGCTTCAGTTTCTGCGAAGCAGGTAAGTATATGTATATTGCCAAGCTCATCAACCTCAAGGCGAGTCATCCCGTGTACAACACCGCGTTTTCTTGCGTGAAGATTAAGTGCGCAGACGCGTTCTTCAGGCGGAGAGCCTGCGAGGACAACACATGGATGAGAACGAAGATCAGGTCGTAAACGCAGGATCGCCTGGGCAGGGAATTCTGCTGCATGCACTGCAGCATAGAGACAATCGGGTTGACCTCTGGACTTCATGCGCGTTTCTCGGTATTCCACATAGCGTGCGCTGACCATATGGAAGCAGGAGGCTTGCGATCAATCGAAGTGATGGAGGTGAAGCGTTCCCGGTGACGATGGACTTTGTAGATGAATCTACGGATCACGTTGTGGTTCGCGGAATCGAGGGCAGCTTGCTCACACTCAAGAACGACAGCTGCGCTTGACTGGGCGTACGGCGCTTTGCCAAGCACGATCAGGCTGCATCGTGTGCGATCAGCAGCCTGCCTATACCGGAACCAGGTCGCGAGCGGAATACGTCGTCCATGCTCGATGGATTCATCAGCAAGGTCGAGCACGACAGATGCGAACCCACCTGACTGGAGTATCAGGTCCGTCGCGCGAAGGGCTTGATCGAGACGTGGCCAGGGTTGTGTTTGCCTGAAATTGCTGGTTCGAAATTTGTCGGGTTGGTTGGCGGTTTGTGTGCCGGAGCACCTCACCCAGAGAAGTTGATTGAGCGAGATGCCGTTGGCCGCAGCGGATTCGGGATCGAATGCATCGTTGGCGTCTACCCATGCGCACACACCGCCTTCCTGTATGCGACGGGAAAGCGCAGCGATGGCGATGCTGGTTTTCCCGGAGGAAGCAGGCCCTGTTAGCTCAGTGATTGCTCCTACCGGTAGGCCGCCGTTAAGGAGGTCATCGATCTGGGAGATTCCGGTGGAGGCTACTTCGCGAACTGCTTTTGCGGAGGGCGTGAGAACGGAGGGGTATCGGTGCTCAAAGGCACTCTCGATCTGCTTGCGAAGTGAGGCTGAGGAAGGCATGGGGTAGAATCATTCGCCTTTTATTCGCCTTTAGATTCGTATAGAGAATGCAAGGTTGTCAATCCGGAGGCTGTGGGAAACGGCCTGTGGGAGGTGATGTTAGGAATGGGTTGAGATTGGCACAACATGAATTAATTCTAAGAGTTACCGGATGAACCCCAATTCGGCTAAACGGGTTCTAGATGAGCGGTAAAGTGGCGGAGGAAAGGGGCCTCGTAGGTCAATCGCATGCCTTTGATCTGCGCACGCTTTGCGTAGACCTCAAGAATTACTTCAACTAAGTAATCTATATGGCTCTGGGTGTAAACGCGTCTTGGAATTGCCAGTCTGACGAGATCCATCTGGGCGGCAGCGGCGAACATCAGCGTGCCGATTTCGACGGAGCGGATTCCGCCTTCGAGGTAGAGTTCCGTGGCGAGGGCTACGCCGGGGAACTGATCGGATGCGATGTGAGGGAGGAAGGCTCGTGCATCGATATAGATGGCGTGGCCGCCGGGAGGCTGGACAATTGGGACTCCGCCGGCGGAGATGTGGTTGCCCAGGTAGGCGGTGGAGGCGATGCGATATCGGAGGTAGTCTTCCTGGAGAGCTTCCTGGATTCCGACGGCGATAGCTTCGAGATCGCGGCCGGCGAGACCTCCGTAGGTTGGATAGCCTTCGGTGAGGATGAGGAGATCTTTCTCCTGCTGGGCGAGGATGTCGTTGTTGGTGCAGAGGAATCCACCGATGTTGGCCATTCCGTCTTTCTTGGCGGACATGGTGCAGCCATCGCCGTAGCGGAACATTTCCTGAGCGATTTGCTTCGGTGTTTTGTCTGCGTAGGCGGGCTCGCGGAGCTTGATGAACCAGGCGTTCTCGGCGAAGCGGCAGGCGTCGAAGTAGAGCGGGATTTTGTGCCGTTTGCAGAGGGCGCTTACTGCGCGGACGTTTTCCATGGAGACGGGCTGGCCGCCGCCGGAGTTGTTGGTGACGGTGAGCATGACGAGCGGAACATGCTCTCGTCCTACTCGTGCGATGAGGGCTTCGAGCGCGGCAACATCCATGTTTCCTTTGAACGGGTAGTTCAGGGCTGGCTGGCGTCCTTCAGGGATGAGGAGGTCGACGGCCTGAGCGCCGAGGAACTCGACGTTAGCGCGCGTGGTGTCGAAGTGGGTGTTGTTGGGGACAACGTCGCCTTTTTTGCAAGTGACCCCGAAGAGGATGCGTTCGGCGGCACGGCCCTGGTGGGTGGGGATGACGTGGGTGTATCCGACGATGTCGTGCACGGACGCACGGAAGCGATCGAAGCTGCGACTTCCTGCGTAGCTCTCGTCGCCTTCCATTACGGCCGCCCATTGATGGGTGGACATGGCGCCGGTGCCGGAGTCCGTCAGCAGGTCAATGAGGACGTCGTCGGCGGGGAGGAGGAAAAGGTTGTAATGGGCGGCTTTGAGAAGCTGTTCGCGCTGGGAGCGGGTTGTCCAGCGGATCGGTTCGACGCTCTTGATGCGGAACGGTTCGATGATTGTTTTAACGGGCATGGCGCTTTCCTGAACTGTCCAGCGTACATGGTTTGCCCGGTGCCTTGCCTTATGCCCGACCGGTACCCCCTCCCCCCGGGGGGCCTCTATTGTTTTCAATGGTTTACGGACGGAGATGGCTGTAAGCTGCTGATATTACGGCAGATAGAGCCCAAATGGTGACTTATAAAGGAGTTACAGGTGAAAGCTGCCTTTTCGTCCCATTTCATGAGACAGAAGACGTTGGAACAGACCGGATTGCCAAGTTCCGAAGGCAGGAAAGCCTTGCTGAATGAATCGTCGCCGACTGCGCGATGTAGGTGTGACGAATGGAGCTATATGTTCAGTGTGCACCAGAATGGGGTTTTAGGATGCAAAACGGAGCGGGGAAATTGGGAAGTGGAATGAGGGGATTAGAAGTGAGGATCGGGGGAACGGGTTGACGTGCGATGGAACACATTGTCGAGGAACGGTTCTGCATTCCAGACACGATCGCTAGTGGGTCTCGGCGAGTTTTTGAAGCCGGTCGCGGACGTTCCATAAGGCGCGGCTGTCGTGATAAGCGGCTTTCCAGATTGAGCCTTTATCTTCGGTCACGGGTGTGCCATCCGCGGTGGTGACGTTGAAGTCGCCGTGGTATTTCGCGTCGAAGGTGTGATTGCGGATGAAGTTCCATTGTTCCGTGAAGCGCTGGAAATATCGGGGATCGTGGGCACCGTAGCGCTCGTGCATCATGAGAAGAGCGTTCAGGCCTTCCATCTCGATCCACCACTCTTTCATGGTGTCTTCAGCCTTGCCGAAGGTGGTGCCTTCCCGGAAGAATCCGCCATTTTTGGTGTCCCAACCGTAGGCGAGTGCGTGATCGATAAGCATGCGCGCCATGCGTTCTGTTTGCTCGGACGCTTTGTGATGGAGGAGTTCATCGGTCTCAAGCATGAGGTAGGCGGTTTCGACATCGTGGCCATAGGAGTCGTGGTCGGGAAAGGGCTGCCATGCGTTCGTGAAGTAGAGGTTCATGACGCCCGGCTCGACGCAGATCTTGTCGCGAACGATGGAGAGCAACTCCTCGAGCCGTGATCGCAAGGTGGGATCGGGCCATACCCGGTAGAGCTCCGTAAAAGCTTCAAGCAGATGGATGTGGGTGTTCATCGACTTGTAGTTGATGGGGCCGATGGAGTTGGTGAGGACGGTGCCGTTGGGAGCGTTGGGAATGACGGGCGTGCCATCGCGCTCAAGCCACTCGTAGTAGCCGCCGTGGTCTTTGTCATGGGCGTGCTCGTCTATCCAGAGGAAACCTCTTTTGGCGAAGTCGAGAGCTTTGGGATCGGCGGTGGCTTGCCAGGCTGCGGCGAGTCCATAGATACAGAAGCCGATTCCGTAGAGGTGCTTGTTTTCGCCGAAGTCGGGAGTGATGTTGCCGCTTTCATTGAGGCCCCAATAAAAGCCGCCGTGCTGGTTGTCCCACATGACGT
>Ga0157369_10009179_pt1 | contig 11314 bp, 4 predicted proteins | sample C25metaG_FD_113461 | JGI IMG/M metagenome (GOLD analysis project Ga0157369, IMG submission 113461) | Corn rhizosphere microbial communities from Kellogg Biological Station, Michigan, USA - C2-5 metaG | ecosystem: Host-associated > Plants > Roots > Rhizosphere > Soil | place: USA: Michigan... | reverse complement strand
GCATGCGACAGGACGGCCTCACACTCGACCAGCACCTGACGCTCGACGGTGTTGTTAAAGCGCCGCACCAGCTCGTTAGTCTGCTCAATCATGGGCAGCTGGTCGCCACCCACGGGCACGTGCGTGGCCCTGAATGCGGTGATATCCGCCGCCTGACTGACGGGATACGTCAGGAAGCCCGCGGGAATGTCGCGCTCGAAGCCGCGCAGGACGATTTCTGACTTGATGGTGGGGTTGCGCTCGAGACGAGCGACGCTGACCAGGTTAAGGAGGTACTGCGACAACTCGGCGAGCTCGGGCACCTGTGACTGGATGAGGATGGTCGACTTCGCCGGGTCGATGCCCACGGCAAGATAGTCGAGCGCCACCGCAAGCACGTTTTCGGTGACGCGCTGGTGCCGGCCGACGTTGTCGGTCATGGCCTGCGAATCTGCCAGCAGAAGATATTGCGTCGCTTCGTCCTGCAGGTGCACCCGCGCGCGCAGCGAGCCGATGTAGTGGCCGAGGTGGAGCGGGCCGGTTGTGCGGTCGCCCGTGAGGACAATGGGTTTGCGTGTGTTTGTCATGGTCTGGTTTTCCGGGTGTTGAGGACACCACCAGCCCACTGGACGCTGAAACAAAAATGCCGCCTAGTCAGACTGGCGGCATCACATTCTGGATGTGCGTGGAGATACGGGCCGCCTGGGTCAGGCGTGCCACCAACGGAGCAGATTCAGCGAGGTCGTTTTCGTATCCATGGGTTGAGTATAGCGCAGCGTCGGGATATTGCGGCAATGACACGCAGCAAGCACGAAAATCGTCAGCCTTTCGGTCATTGCGCGCCAGGTGACCTTAGCTCCACCCGTTGTCGTGCTCGAATCGCGGCGCGTGATAGCGGTCGACGACCTCGCCGTGTGCCGCGCATTCGCGCATCGTCTCGCGCAGCGCCTTGACGCTACCGGCCGCACCCTTGATATCCGCTTTCCAGTTGCTGATGCCGCGGTCATACCATGCCGTCAGCTCGAGCGGCGCGTTAGCCGTCGCCGGCGCAATCGTCGCACGCGCGACGGCCTTGTCGTCGTAGGCAATCAGGCATCCCTGCCGGTTGTCAGTCATGGCGAACAGCTTGATGGCCGTCGCTGCTCGCGGCAACTCGGTGTAAGCCGCTGCAGTGACGTCGTCGCGCGAGAAGACGGCGGTCGCGGCTGGCGCCGACGCGCCGCCTTCGGACGAAGTGCAGGCCCACAGGCCTAGCGTAAGGAACGAGACCGCAGCAACACGCAGATAAGAGGAGAACTGGTTCACGGAACTGCACCGGTAATTGAGAGACGGGCATGTCTAGCGCTTCTCTTTTAGGCAGCGGCTGCCGTCGCGCCTAAAGCGCTCGCGAGCCACCCCGCCCCTGCCACCTAAATCGCACGGGCACCGCCTTGTTGCTTCCCGCCTTTCGAAAGCCTAAATGGGTCGCTACACGCAGGACATGCTCTTCGTTGACGCGGTCCGCATGCAACCTTGGCGCAGCCAGCCCACTGTCGTTATGTCGTAACACTAAATAAACAATCCTGCAGGAGCGGAGGGTCCAATGCAATTTTTCAGGCGCGATAAAAACCGAAAAGCGCTGAGCTTTCTTACGGCTGCTTTCATGCTGGCCTCAACCATGTTCACACCGCTGGTTGAAGCCTCGCAGTTTTACCGGATTCCATTGCATTCGAACGGTGTCACACCGGGCACAGGCACCCTTGTGGTAAGCCCCAGTGCCATTTCGTTCGCGGACCAATACATCAATACCCAGTCCGCGACGCAGACGGTGACGCTCTCCAACACCGGGGCAACCGATGTCGGCCTCTCCGCACCCGCGGTGTCCGGGCCCTTCGCAGTATCGACCACCTGCCCGGATACGCTTGGCGCGTCGGCCACCTGCACGTATCAGGTGAGCTTCACGCCGACCCAGATGGGGTCGGCGGCGGGCGCGCTGGTCATTCCGACGACAGCAGGGAGCCAGAGCGTCAACCTTTCCGGGCTGGGCCTCCAGACGTCGGATGCGGCCTCCATTGACTCGCTGACCTTCCAGCAGCCGGTCAACACGACGTCCGCCCCCAAGACAGTCACCCTGACCAATACGGGCAACACCCCGCTCAAGGTCACAGGAGTCGCAGTGTCAGGCGCGACGTTCGTTGTCACGCACAACTGCCCGGCCACCCTGGACGTGGGGGCTTCCTGCTCAGCAAACGTCACTTTCTCGCCAACCACGATGGGCGGGGCGAGCGGCTCGCTTGCATTCAATACGGCCGCCGGCCAGCAGCTTGTCGTGCTCGCGGGCACCGGACTGCTCGCCGTTCCCCAGCTGTCGCCGCAGACGATTGACTTTGGCGACCAGGCCGTGAATAGCGTGTCGCCGGTGAAGGTGGTGACGCTCTCCAATGAGGGCAACACGGCGCTGGGCATTTCGCCGCTGTCGACACAGGCCCCATTCGCACTGCAGTCAACCACCTGCACGACTTCACTGGGAGCTGGTCAGTCCTGCCAGGCATCTATTACGTTTGCGCCGACCGCCATGGGTGGCGCCGGCGATGTGCTGCATGTACCGCTGAGCACGGGCGCCATGACCGTCACACTGACGGGCAATGGCCTGCTGACGGCAGGCGCGGTCAACAACACGGCCCTTGACTTCGGCGATGTGAAGGTCGGCACCACCTCGGTCACCCAGGGCGTGACGCTCGAGAACACCGGCAACACGCCGCTGCAGGTCACGGGTGTCATGGGCACTGGCCCCTTCTCCGTCGCGCACAACTGCCCGGCAGCGGTCAGTTCGGGCGGAAGCTGCCAGGTCAACGTCAGCTTCAATCCCACCGCGATGGGTCCAGCCACCGGTGCTGTAAGGCTCGCAACCAACGGCGGCACGTACACCATTAACCTGGCAGGCAATGGCCTGCTGGCAAAACCGCAGTTGAGCCCTGCTTCGTTCACCTTCCCGACCCAGGTGGTCGGCACGACCTCGGCTACACAGGTCGCGACACTGACCAACGTCGGCAATACACCGATGGCGCTTAGCACGGCCCAGATGACGGGACCGTTCTCGCAAACCACGACCTGCGGCCAATCGCTCGCAGCGGGCGCGAGCTGCGCTTACTCTGTTGCCTTCACGCCGGTCGCGATGAACGCGGCCTCCGGCACCCTTGTCATTCCCACGGATGCCGGCACCCAGACGGTCAATCTCTCCGGGTACGGCCAGCAGACCTCCGGTGCGCTCAGCAAAAACGCGTTTTCTTTCGGCAACCAGCCTGTTGGCACGACATCGGTCGCCCAGACGGCGCAACTGACCAACACGGGCAACACGCCCCTGAGCGTGAAGAGCCTCGCGGCTACCGGTCAGTTCGCGGCCAGCAGCGATTGCGCGGCCACGGTTGCCCCGGGAGCCGGCTGTACCGTATCCGTCGTGTTTTCGCCCTCGACCATCGGCTCGCAAACCGGCACGCTCACCGTGACCACGGATGGCGGCACCTACACCGCCGACCTCACAGGGACCGGCCTGCTCGCCATCACCGGTGTGAACCCGACCTCGCTGTCGTTTGGTAACCAGACGGTCGGGACCACGTCGGCCGCCCAGTCCGTCACGCTCTCCAACACGGGCAACACGTCGACGAGCGTCGCTGCCGCAACCGCAACCGGTCCGTTCGCCGTAACGACGAATTGCGCTGCGACGCTCGCCGCCGGCGCAAGCTGCTCGTATAACGTCACGTTCACCCCGGGCGCCATGAACGCGGCGACGGGGACGCTGACCGTCCCCACGGGAGTCGGCAACCAGACGGTTGGCCTGTCCGGTTTCGGCCAGCAGACGACGGGCGCCCTCGACAAGAACAGCGTCGCGTTCGGTAACCAGGCCGTCAATACGACGTCGGTCACCCAGTCGGTGACGCTTACCAACACGGGCAACCTGCCGCTGGGTGTCAGCGGCGTGAGCACCACGGGCCAGTTCCAGACCTCGCATAACTGCCCGGCGTCCCTCGCCGTGAGCAGCAGCTGCACGGTGAACGTCCAGTTCTCGCCGACGACCATCGGCGTGCAAAGCGGTGTGCTTTCGGTCGCAACGGCAGGCGGTACGTACACCGCCACGCTAGGCGGTATGGGGCTGCTCGCCATCACCGGTGTGAACCCGACATCGCTCTCCTTCGGCAACCAGGCCGTCAACACGACGTCTGCCGCGCAAACTGTGACGCTGTCGAACACGGGTAACACGCCCTCGGCGCTGTCGGCGGCAACGCTGACCGGCCCGTTTGCAATGACGACCACCTGCGGCGCGACGCTTGCCGCCGGCGCAAACTGCAGCTACAGCGTAACGTTCACGCCGCCCGCCATGAATGCGGCGAGCGGCACGCTGTCGATTCCGACGGACGTGGGCACGAAAGCGGTCGCACTGACCGGCTATGGCCAGCAGACCTCGGGCAGCCTGAGCACGAACACGCTCGCGTTTGGCAGCCAGGCCGTCAGCACGACGTCGTCTGCGCAGTCCGTCACCCTCAACAACACAGGCAACCTTGCGCTGGGCGTGACAAGCGTCGCAGTCACGGGTCCGTACGCAGTGTCGAACACCTGCGGCTCAAGCGTTGCAGTCGGGACGAGCTGCTCGATTTCCGTGACCTTCACACCGACAGCCATGGGCGCCCAGAGCGGCACCCTGTCGGCCGTCACGGCGAGCGGCACCTACACGGCGGCACTTTCCGGCACAGGTCTGCTCGCAGTCGTTGCTGCCAATCCCGGTTCACTGTCGTTTGGCAATGTCGTGGTGAACACCACTTCGGGCGCGCAGAGCGTCAGCCTCACCAATACGGGTAACACGGTATCGACCGTCTCTGCCGCAAGCATCACCGGGCCGTTCGCCTTCACCACGACCTGCGGCGCATCGCTCGCCGCGAGCACCTCGTGTGCCTACAGCGTGACGTTCACGCCCACGACCATGAATGGTGCATCCGGTACGCTCACGATTCCGACCGCAACGGGAACGAAGACGGTCACGCTGTCGGGCAATGGGCAGCAAACCTCCGGCAGCCTGAATCTCGGCACGCTCGCGTTCGGCAACCTGCCAGTCGGCGCCACATCGGCCGCGCAGTCGGTCATCCTCAACAACACGGGTAACACGCCGCTCACCGTGTCGAGCGTCGCCACGAGCGGGCAGTTCAACGCCTCGCACAACTGCCCGGCCTCGCTCGCAGCGGGCAACTCGTGCACGGTCAACACTACTTTTACGCCGACCTCCATCGGTGCACAGGCGGGCACGCTTAGCGTCGTGACGGGCGGCGGCACGTACACCGTGAACCTCTCGGGAACTGGTCTTCTGGCAGTTGCCACGGTCAGCCCGACAAGCCTTGCTTTCAGCAACCAGACCGTCAACACGACGTCCGCTGCGCAGACCGTATCCCTGTCGAACACGGGGAACACGCCTTCCGCGTTGTCGGCCGCAACCGTGACCGGTCCGTTTGCATTCACGACGACCTGCGGTGCAACGCTGGCCGCCAGCGCGAGCTGCAGCTATAGCGTGACGTTCACGCCGACGGCCATGAACGCTGCGTCGGGTACGCTCAGCATTCCGACCGACGTCGGGACGAAAACTGTTTCCCTGAGCGGCACGGGCCTGCAGACCTCGGGGACGCTGACCCCTGCCTCGGTTGCCTTCGGCAGCCTGGCGGTTGGCGCGACGTCGTCCACGCAGTCCGTCACGCTGACCAACACGGGGAATACCGCACTGGGCGTGACGAGCGTGTCCGTATCCGGCCAGTACGCGCAGACGAACACCTGCGGCAGCAGCATTGCGGCAGGGACGAACTGCGTGGTGAGCGTGAGCTTCAAGCCCACGACCATGGGCGCCCAGGCGGGCACCCTGACGGTAGTGACTGCAGCCGGTACGTACACCTCGACACTGTCCGGTACAGGCCTGCTAGCCGTCGTCGGCGCGTCGCCTGCGTCAGTCGCCTTCGGCAACCAGACGCTCAACATCACGTCCGCGGCGCAAACCATCACGTTGTCCAACACGGGCAACACCGCGACGAGCGTATCGACCGCGACCCTCACGGGACCGTTCGCTTTCACGACCACGTGCGGCACGTCCATCGGCGCCAGCGCATCCTGCACCTACAGCGTCACGTTCACGCCGACGGCAATGAATGGTGCGTCCGGCACGCTGTCGATTCCGACGGGCACGGGCACACAGACCGTTTCCCTGTCGGGTACGGGGCTGCAGACCTCAGGCTCGGTGGACAAGGACAGTCTCGCGTTCGGCAATCAGGCGGTGAGCACAACCTCGGCCGCCCAGGTCGTCACGCTGACTAACACCGGCAACACAGCGCTTGGCGTGTCGGGTGTGTCGGCGAGCGCCCAGTACACCCAGTCGAACAACTGCGGCAGCAGTGTCGCATCTGGCTCGAGCTGCACCATCAACGTCTCGTTTGCACCGACGGCCATGGGGTCGCAGCCTGGCACCCTCACGGTCACGACGGGCGCCGGCACGTACACGACCACGCTCTCCGGGACTGGTCTGCTGGCCGTCGTCGGCGCCAACCCGTCGACGCTCGCGTTCGGCAATCAGACGGTCAGCACCACGTCCGCGGCGCAGAACGTCACGCTGTCCAATACCGGCAACACGGCTGCGACCGTGTCGGCTGCGACAGCGACTGGTCCGTTTGCGGTCACCACAACCTGCGGCACGTCGCTCGCAGCATCGGCCTCGTGCACCTACAGCGTCACGTTCACGCCGACCGCGATGAACGGCGCGTCGGGCACCCTGAGCATGCCCACCAGCGCCGGAACCAAAACCGTGACGTTGACGGGTACGGGCCAACAGACCTCGGGCAGCCTCACCCCGGCCTCGCTCGCGTTCGGCAACGTCGCGGTCTCCTCGACGTCGAGCGCGCAATCCATCACGGTGTCCAACACGGGCAACACGGCACTGAACATCACGGGTGTCGCCGCCAGCGGCCAGTTCAGCGCAACGCATAATTGCCCGGCATCCCTCGCAGCGGGCGCCACCTGCACAGCCAACGTGACGTTTGCGCCGACCAGCATGGGTGCGCAAAGCGGCAATCTGACGGTGACCACGAACGGCGGCACCTATGCGTCCAGCCTCTCCGGTACGGGACTGCTCGCAGTGGTGGGCACGAGCCCGGCATCGCTGACCTTCACGGCACAAACGGTCGGTACGACCTCGGCCGCACAGGTTGTGACCCTCTCGAACACCGGTAACACGTCGACCAGCGTCTCTGCCGCGTCGATTACCGGACCGTTCGCGGTCACGACGACATGCAGCACGACCATTGCCGCAAGCGCGAGTTGCACGTACAGCGTGACCTTCACCCCGACGGCGATGAACGGGGCATCGGGCACCCTGTCGATTCCCACGGGCACCGGCACAAAAACCGTTTCTCTGACGGGCACGGGTCAGCAGGTCGTGCTGTCCTCGACGCCGTCGTCCCTGGCCTTCGGAAATGTGCAGGCCGGCCAGAGCGCAGCGACCGCCTTCACACTGAAGAACGCCGGCAACATCGCGGCGGCCAGCGTGACGGTCACGCCCCCGGCGGGTTACTCACAGTCGAACAACTGCGGCACCAGTCTCGCGGCGGGCGCGTCCTGCACGGTGACGGTCACCTTTGCGCCTGGCGCGGTGCAGGCCTACAACGGCACAATTGCTGTGTCCGCGGGCGGTCAGAACGCGAATGTGAGTGTCACCGGTACGGGCACTGCGCAGTCGCTCTCGAACCTGACGGGTTCGAACATCAACATGGGTTCGAACCTGCCTGCTGACGCGAGTTCTGCGTGGACGTTCACGTTCAAGAACACCGGTTACGGTCCGGTCACCATCGCTGACCACGGGATGTCCTCGGGCAACCTGGGCTTCTATGTCGGCGGCACAATTGGTGATGGCACCTGCAACAGCGGCACGGTGCTGCAGGCGGGCCAGTCGTGTGTGGTGCAGCTCTACATGAGCGGTGCGGGAAGCTACACCGGCACGGGCTACCTGAACAGCTCCGCGGGTCAGCTGACCTTCTCGGCATACGGCACGGCAGTCGCGCCGTACTTCTCGGATGCGAACCTCGGCTCCATCCGGGCCAATACGTCGAATGCCAAGTGGGTGTCGCTCACGAACCCTGCTGTGGACACGTTCCGCAATGTCACGCTGAATGTGGGCTGGCCGTATTCGATTTCGCAGAGCAATTGCGGCTCCGCGCTCGGGCCTGGCGCATCGTGCAGCTTCGTGCTCACGTTCAACCCGGGTGGCAACGTGGGCACCTGGAATGGCGCCTACCTCAACGCGGTCGGCTTCCATTACCAGATGACCAACGGGGTCGAGCAGACCGGCTGGCAGCCAGCCAATGCGACGTACAACGCCTCCGTGTATGGCACGGGCACACCGTTCTGCACGCCGGGCGCCGCGGCATGGGGTGGCAACGCCACGTTCTACCCGGGCTCCAGCGCGCCGAACTGCAACACGTTCCTGGTGCTTGTGGTCGGCGGCGGCGGTGCCGGCGCGCTGTCGGGTCAGCGAATCGCGTATGGCCCGTATTCTGGGGGCGGCGGTTCGGGCTATGTCAACGTGCAGTGGGCAAACGGCATCTCCGGAGCCATCGCCATCACGGTAGGCGCAGGCGCTTACGCGGCCTCCACGTATGACACTCAGGGTGGCACCTCCTGCTTCGGGGGCATCTGCGCAGCTGGGGGTCATTCCGGTAGCCAGAATGGACCGGGCGGCGCCGGAGGCTCAGGTGGCGGTTACGGTTCACCGAACATCGCAGGATGGGGTGGCAACTGGGGCGGTAACAGCTCGGATGGGTATGGCCCAGGGCAAGGCAACTACGCCGGTGCACTGGCTAACTTCCACCTGAACTCGCTAACGGGCGGTGGTGGTGGCCAGCCTATGTCGAACAACACCACGACGTGGGGCGGTGGCGGAGGTGGCGGCATTCTGCTCAACGGCGGCGGTCCCAGTGGCGGAGCGGGCGCGTACAGCATGAGCTTCACCCCGATGGGACAAGGTGGCGTCGGATACGGTGCCGGTGGTGGCGGCGGTCAGTTCATGTGTACGAGCCAGTGCTGGGGTGGTGCGGGCCAAGGCGCGGGTGGCCTCGTATATGTGGAGTGGAGCCAGTAAGAGCCCTGCCTGAGTAGCAAGAAGGCCGCTGATATCAGCGGCCTTCTCCTTTGGGCAGCGGCACCGGGTTCGCGGTGCGCCCGCCCACGCATGTCAGATGCTGCAAACACCTGAAACTCTCATCTGGCGACGGGCGAAATGTATCGGGCACAGCTATACGCAGGCAGGTGCAGGGTGGATGCCCTCCTGACCTTCCCGTGAGCAACATGGATAACACACCAACGACCCGTGAATACCCCGGCACCTTCCGGGAAGCCCTTGTTGAGGGCGCCCGTCGAGGCTTCATGAACTACGTGCCAGCCGCCCTCCTCGTCAAGCTCATCCGTCGAATCATTCGGCGCCGGCGTACCTGAGGGTTATCCGCACATGAAAACTATTCCAATCCAGGTCTCGAAACCGGAAGCCCCTCGGTTGCTTCGCGCAAAACTCCAACGCTATGCCCATGCCGCTGCGGCCATTATCGCTGGCGGTATCCTGCCGATACTCGCGACGTACGGCTTTCTCAGGTGGTACAGCGTCAACCATGCGATTCCCGGCTCGTGGTGGCTCACCGGCCTCACTCTTTTAACTCTCGTGGTACTGATGGCGCATAGCGTTGCGAAATGTTCAGTGGGGTACCCGCTTCTTGGCATTATCGGCATCGGCCTCGCAGCATTTATGCCGAAGGGGCTTGGGTACGCCGTGTTCTTTGTCGGACTGTCCTTGATGATAGGATTGGCGATTGCCCACGCGGCATATAGGGCGCTTCGTTCGCGAGTGAGCGAACCGGAGGCCTGCAAAACATCCGAGTCACCGAACCCCCGATGCGGCACCTGCCACGCGCGCAGTTTCTGTCCGTACCAGCCCGGCGGCTTTGCGGACCGCTACACCTTCAAGAAGTGACCGGGTGACCAGAATGGTGAGACCAGTTCGGCAGCATGGCGCGCCGAACCGGTCTTCCTCGGCTGGCGGCATATCCGACAGGACAACCGGCTTCGAAAGCTTGCGAAATGAGCGGGTGACCTGGCCTGCGTTAGTGCATCCAGTGCACACGCTTTGGCGCCGGTCACTTTAGGTCAGCAATACCTAAAACTACCAGGCGGCCTTGCCCATGCTGAACCGCACTTCCGGCCACGCGGACAGTCCCGCATACGCCGTGGAGTCAAGCCCCTCAGGGCTGTTCTCATGTCGGAAAAGCTGTATTTCGAGCCACGGCCAGTCCAGGGTCTTCACTGCGGCAATGACCGCGTCCAGACCTTGCGCCAAGGCCGGCGCAATCTCGCGCTCGAGATACCGGAGGCGTTTCTTATAGACAAAGCCCGCCTGGTCGACAAGCGCGTCACCCAGGTTTTCCAGCGGCAGGGAGTAGACGAAGCCGTTGGGCATGGTGAGGAGCAGTTCCTCCTCGAGGAGACTACCCCACACCCGCTCGCGCCAGGCCACGCGTTCATCATTGGCAAGGCGCCGCTTGCGGTCGGCCAGAATCTGCTTGCGCACTGACAGCGTCGGCGCGCGCCGCCTTGGCATGTCAACATCATCGTCGGAGAGGTCAAGCGTCACCGGCGCGCCGGCGCGCTTCGCAATCGCCTCCAGCTCGCATGTCGCCGTTTCGAGTGCCGCCTCGTACTGCGCCCGTGCGAATCGCCACTCCAGTTGCCCGCCGCCTTCTGTCAGGTCGGCACGCAACGCGGTGCGAAAAGGGTCTTCCGGCAACACCCAGACCATTTCGGCGCCGCGCACCTCGAGAACTGCTTCCCGGTGGAAGCCCGCGCAGCCCGGTACGCCGCAGCTGCAGGTGAACGGGTACACCGCAGGCGCTGGCCGCGCGCCGTAGGCAAGCACGACGCCCAGGTCGAAGTATCCACCGGGGGCCTTCATCGCCGGGGCGCCGTCTATGAGCAGTGTCGCAGCGACCGGAACGCGGCCCCTGCTGTCCCGTCCTTGAGGTTCGAGAACGATTCCGATTGTGTGCAGCACGTGGTGGTCCCTACCGGAGGTGTTGAGCGCAGCGCTTTAACGCCGAATGTCGCCCGTGACCGTGGTCACGTTCCCGTGGACGCTGCCGCACTTGACGTCGCCCGTGGTCGTGGTCACGTTTCCTGCGACATCGCCACACGAAACGTCGCCCGACGTGCTCGTGAGTGAGCCCACGTCGCCGTGCACGACCACGTCGCCCGAAGCGACCTGCAATTCCTCCACGCCACCGTTGATGCAAACTTC
>Ga0157369_10009178_pt1 | contig 11314 bp, 10 predicted proteins | sample C25metaG_FD_113461 | JGI IMG/M metagenome (GOLD analysis project Ga0157369, IMG submission 113461) | Corn rhizosphere microbial communities from Kellogg Biological Station, Michigan, USA - C2-5 metaG | ecosystem: Host-associated > Plants > Roots > Rhizosphere > Soil | place: USA: Michigan... | reverse complement strand
GTGCTCGAGCCGCTGACCGCAGTGCCGGTCGAGCGCGAATTGCCGCTCGGCACGCGCCTGTGGCAACAGGGCTGGCTGCGCAAAAGCCTGATCCTGATCGTGCTGGCGATTATCTGGGAAGTGATCGCGCGGATTCAGAACAACGACCTGATGCTGCCGAGTTTTCTGCAAACCGCGCAGGCACTGTTCGACGGTCTGCTCAGTGGCGAGTTGCTGGTCAAGGTGTGGATATCTTTGGTGGTGCTGATCAAGGGTTACCTGATCGGCATCGTCCTCGCCTTTGCCCTGACGACATTGGCGGTATCGACCCAGTTGGGACGTGATCTGCTCAGTACGATGACTTCCATGTTCAACCCGTTGCCGGCGATTGCCCTGCTGCCGTTGGCGCTGCTCTGGTTCGGATTGGGCCAGAACAGCCTGATTTTCGTGCTGGTGCATTCGGTCTTGTGGGCGCTGGCGCTGAACACCTATGCCGGATTTCTCGGCGTCTCCGAGACGCTGCGCATGGCCGGGCGCAACTATGGCCTCAAGGGATTGCGCCTGGTCTTGTTCATCCTGATCCCGGCCGCGCTGCCGTCGATTCTCGCGGGTTTGAAGATTGGCTGGGCATTTGCCTGGCGCACCTTGATCGCCGCCGAACTGGTGTTTGGCGCGACCAGTGGCAAGGGCGGGCTGGGCTGGTACATCTTTCAGAATCGCAATGAGCTGTACACCGACAAGGTATTTGCCGGGTTGGCGGTGGTGATCCTGATTGGTTTGCTGGTGGAGAATCTGGTGTTTGCCACCCTCGAGCGGGTGACCGTCAAGCGCTGGGGTATGCAGCGCTGATTTCTTCGTTGGCTGGGCCGGCCTCTTCGCGAGCAGGCTCGCTCCCACATGAGTACGCATTCCAAGGTGGGAGCGAGCCTGCTCGCGAAGAGGCCAGCGCTGGCATCGTCCCTCTTGAGGGATGTTTGTTAGCATTGCGCATAGATCAATCCAGATCAGCCAAGAGTGCTCAGCATGCAACTCCCGGACATGAACCTTCTGGTCGCCCTCGATGCGTTGCTCGACGAGGGCAGTGTGGTCGGCGCGGCGCGGCGGATGAACCTCAGCCCGGCGGCCATGAGCCGCACGCTGACGCGGATCCGCGACGCCATCGGCGATCCGATTCTGGTGCGCGCCGGGCGTGGCCTGGTGCCGACCCCCAAAGCCCTCGAACTGCGCGAACAGGTGCGCGACGTGGTCGAGCAGGCGGCGCTGCTGTTTCGCTCCGCCGACAGCGTCGAGCTGGGCACCTTGCGCCGGCGCTTCAGCATCCGCGCCAATGATTTCTTCGTCGGCGTTTACGGCGGCAAGCTGTTCGACACCCTCGACCAACTCGCCCCGCATTGCGAATTGCGCTTTGTCCCGGAAGGCGATGGCGATGATGAGGCGCTGCGCGAAGGGCGCATCGATCTGAGCGTCAGCAACACCCGTCCGCTCACGCCGGAAGTGAAAGTGCAGAACCTGTTCTCCACGCATTTCGTCGGCCTGGTGCGCGAAAATCATCCGTTGCTCGATGGCGAAATCACGGCTGAGCGCTACGCCGGTTTTTCCCACATCAGCATGTCGCGCCGTGGCATCGCTCGCGGCCCGATCGACACAGCGTTGAATGCATTGGGGCTGGAGCGCCGGGTGGCGGTGATCGCGCCGAGTTTCCATGCAGCGATGTTTGCCCTGCCCGACTCCGACCTGATTTTGCCGGTGCCCAAAGAAGCACTGCTCAGCGTACGGCGGCTGGGCCTGAAACTGCGTTCATTCGACCTGCCGATTCCACTGCCCATGCTGATGCTGACCCAGGCCTGGCACCCGCGCTTCGACAAGGACCCGGCCCACCGCTGGCTGCGCGAAACCCTCAAGACCTGCTGCGATGAAACGTGGCTGGCGGCGCAGCCATAAATCATCAGACACCATCGAATCCCTGTGGGAGCGAGCCTGCTCGCGAAGGCGTCAGGTCAGTCACCTCAATGGCGACTGTTCCACCGCTTTCGCGAGCAGGCTCGCTCCCACACAGGCATTCACCGTTGTGTCTGATGCACTTATAACCTGCCAATAAGTCAATTTTCGTCAGCATCAAGCCCCACTAAAATGCTCCGGTATTTTCACCCCGGAGCTTTTCATTCATGACATCCCTGACGGTCTCGGCGCCTCTCGCCGCGGCCAGCCCGGCGACGGCGGTTGCGCCTCCGGTGTTCGGGGCGCGGATCATCATTGGTCTGGTCGGCGTGCTGTTGGCCGTGCTGGTCTCGGGCCTCAACGAGATGGTCACCAAAGTCGCACTGGCCGATATTCGCGGCGCGCTGCACATCGGCTACGACGAAGGCACCTGGCTGGTCGCCAGCTACACGGCGACGTCGGTTGCGGCCATGGCCTTTGCGCCGTGGTGCTCGGTGACCTTCTCGCTGCGCCGCTTCACGCTGTGCGCCATCGGTCTTTTTACCTTGCTCGGCGTGCTGTGCCCGTTCGCCCCGAATTACGCAAGTCTATTGTTGATGCGCATCCTTCAGGGCCTCGCCGGCGGCGCGCTGCCGCCGATGCTGATGACCGTCGCTCTGCGCTTTCTCCCGGCGAACATCAAGCTCTACGGGCTGGCCGGCTACGCGTTGACCGCGACGTTCGGCCCGGGGCTCGGCACGCCGCTGGCCGGTCTTTGGACCGAATACGTCGGCTGGCAATGGACCTTCTGGCAGATCATCGTGCCGTGTCTGATCGCCATGGTCGCCGTTGCCTACGGTTTGCCGCAGGATCCGCTGCGGCTGGAACGTCTCAGGACGTTCAACTGGAAAGGCCTGCTGCTTGGCTTTCCAGCGATCTGCATGCTGGTGATCGGTCTGTTGCATGGCAATCGGCTGGACTGGTTCGAGTCGAATCTGATCTGTGGATTGCTTGGTGCCGGTTCGCTGCTGCTGGTGGCGTTTCTGATCAATGAATGGTCGCAGCCGATTCCGTTTTTCAAGCTGCAGATGCTCGGCATCCGCAACCTGTTGTTTGCGTTGATCACCCTCGCCGGGGTGCTGATCGTGCTGCTGGCGGTGGTGCTGATTCCGTCGAGTTATCTGGCCCAGGTGCAGGGTTATCGTCCGGCGCAAACCGCGCCGATCATGCTCATTGCCGCGCTGCCGCAGTTGATCGCGCTGCCATTGGTGGCGGCGCTATGCAACTTGCGCTGGGTCGATTGCCGCTGGGTGCTCGGCATTGGTCTGAGCATGCTCGCGCTGTCCTGCCTCGGCGGTTCGCACCTGACTTCGGCGTGGATTCGCGACGATTTCTACGTACTGCAATGGCTGCAGATTTTCGGCCAGCCGATGGCGGTATTGCCGCTGTTGATGTTGTCGACCGGCAGTATCACGCCGATGGAAGGACCGTTCGCGTCGGCGTGGTTCAACACCGTCAAAGGCCTGGCCGCCGTGGTCGCCACCGGCGTCATCGAAGCGCTGACCACATCGCGCCTGCATTTCCATTCGACCATGTTGGTCGACAGCCTCGGCAATTCGCCGCTGGCCGATCACAGCGATCCGGGCCTCGCTCACCGCGTGCACGAGCAGGCGGTGGTGCTGACTTCGTCCGATTTGTACCTGTGCATGGCCGGCGTTGCCGTGGCGTTGATCCTGCTGATTTTCTGGCTGCCGACGCGGATTTATCCGCCGCGCGCGCCGACCTGATCGCTGTACTGAAACTGAAGGTTTTTTTATGACTCAATCCAAGCAAAAACTCGCGGTGGCCGTGGCTGCCGCGCTGGCGGTGGGCGTGCTGGTGTATCTGGCGATGCCCGGGTTGTTCGGCCAACGCACCGAGCAAACCACCAACGACGCCTTCGTCTCCGCCGACTACACGCTGGTGGTGCCGCGCGTGGCCGGGTTCATCAAGCAGGTGCTGGTCGAAGACAACCAGCAGGTCAGGGCCGGGCAGTTGCTGGCGCTGATCGATGACCGTGATTTGCGCGCAGCGGCGGAAGCGGCGGATGCGCAAACCCTGGTCGCGCGGGCACAGTTGCAGAACGCCAACGCGACTCTGGAGCGGCAGGCTTCGCTGATTGCTCAGGCGCAGGCCACCGTGGTCTCGGCCAAAGCGGAAATGGCCTTCGCACAACAGGAACTGAACCGCTACAACCATCTCGCCGGTGTTGGCGCCGGCACCGTGCAGAACACGCAGCAGGCACGCACACGCATCGATCAGGCCTCGGCACGCCTCGATACCGCGACGGCGAAACTGGCGGCCGAACGCAAGCAGGTCGAGATTCTCACCGCCCAGCGCAACGCCGCTGAAGGCAATCTGAAACACGCGCAGGCGGCGCTGGAAATCGCCAGTTTCAACTTGTCCTATACGCGTATCACCGCGCCGCAGGACGGCATGATCGGCGAGCGCGCGGTGCGTGTCGGGGCTTACGTCACGCCGGGCAGCAAGCTGTTGGCGGTGGTGCCGTTGCAACAGGCCTACGTGGTCGCCAACTTTCAGGAAACCCAGTTGACCGACGTGAAGCCCGGGCAGGATGTGCAAGTGCGGGTCGACAGCCTTGGCGGCGAAGCCCTGACCGGCCGCGTCGAGAGCATTGCGCCGGCAACGGGCGTGACCTTTGCGGCGGTGAAACCGGATAACGCGACGGGTAATTTCACCAAAGTGGTACAGCGGATTCCGGTGAAGATTGTGCTGGAACCGGGCCAGCCACTGGCCGAGCGCTTGCGGGTGGGGATGTCGGTCGAGGCGAGTATTGATACCGCCAGCTCGACGGCGTCCGGGCGCGAGGTGACGCAGCGATGATCGGTGTTGAATCGGCTGTCGCCTTCGCGAGCAGGCTCGCTCCCACATTTTTTAATGCGTTCCCCCTGTGGGAGCGAGCCTGCTCACGAAAAAGCCAGTGGCAGCAGCTAACCTTCAGTGCCTTGCTCACAATGAGTCTCACCGCCTGCACTGTCGGCCCAGACTTCCAGAAACCCGAAGTCCCTCAGCCTGCCGACTGGGCCAAACCCGCCCGGTCCGCCCCAAGCCAGGCCGTCAGCGAACCCCTGAACGAACGCTGGTGGGAAACCTTCCACGACCCGCAGCTTTCCGCGCTTACCCAGCGCGCGCTGAACAGCAACCTCGACCTGCAACTGGCCAGCAGCCGCCTGCAACAAAGCCGCGCCGCGCGTCAGGTGATCACCGCCGAGCGTTATCCGAACAGCACCGCCAGCGGCAGCTACGGGCGCAAACGCAACAGTGGCAAAGGCTTGAACGATCCATCGGGAAATAACGGCGACGAGGCTTTCAATCTGTGGGATGCCGGTTTCTCGGCGTCATGGGAGCTGGACTTCTGGGGCCGCGTGCGCCGTGAAACCGAAGCCGCTGATGCCAACCTCGAGGTGGCGTAAAACGATCGTCGCGGCGTGCTGCTGACGGTGCTTGCCGACACCGCGCAAAACTACATTCAGCTGCGCGGGGTGCAGAGCACCCGCGCCGTCACCGAGCAGAATCTCGATGTCGCCCGCCACAGCCTTAAACTCTCGCAGCTGCGGCTGGCCGATGGCGTGGCCACCGATCTGGATGTCGCCGAAGCCGCCGCGCAAGTCGCCGCCATCGAAGCACGGCTGCCGGCACTTGAGCAGCGTCAGGCGCAACTGATCAACGCAATCAGTCTGCTGATGGGCGAACCGCCGCAGGCCCTCGCTCAAGCGTTATCCACAGACGCGGCAGTGCCGCAGTCGCCACTGCAAGTCGCCATCGGCCTGCCGTCGCAATTGGCCGAACGTCGCCCCGATATCCGCCAGGCCGAAGCGCGTCTGCATGCCACCACCGCCAACATCGGCGTGGCCAAGGGCGATTTCTATCCGCGCATCACCCTGTCCGGCAACCTCGGTTCGCAAGCGATGCAACTCAGCGATTTCGGTTCATGGGGCTCGCGTGCCTTTGCCATCGGCCCGCAATTCAGCCTGCCGTTGTTCGACGGCGGTCGCCTGCGCGGCATGCTCCAACTGCGTGAAGCCCAACAGCAGGAAGCGGCCATCGCCTACCAGCAGACTGTGCTGCGCGCCTGGCATGAAATCGACGATCAACTCACCGCGTACAACGCCAGCCAGCGTCGTCGCGACAGCCTCGCCGAAGCCGTGCGCCAGAATCAGATCGCCCTGCGCACCGCGCAACAGCAATACGTCGAAGGCGTGGTCGATTTCGTCAACGTCCTCACCGTACAGAGCGCCTTGCTCGCCACGCAGGAACAATGGGTGGAAAGCTCGACCGGCGTGTCCCTGGCGATGGTCGGTTTATACAAAGCGTTGGGCGGCGGATGGCAATCGGTCTATCCGGCAGAGCAACTGGCCGCAGGCTCACCTGACGTCGCCAGACCCTGAACCCGCAGCGACAGCTATGATCAACTCCACTGCAGCAAACGGCGTAACGCCGGAACCGAATTGCAGAGGAGTTGCATCATGGAAAATCCGCAGCACAGCCTACCGGCCCTGTTCAAACAACTCGGCCTCGCCGACGACCCGACCGGCATCGACCAATTCATCGCCAGCCATTCCCCGCTCAAACCGGAATTGCATCTGGCCGACGCGTTTTTCTGGACGGAAAGTCAGGCGGAGTTTCTGCGCGAGGAGATTCTGGATGATGCGGATTGGGCGGAGGTGGTGGATCAGTTGAATGTGATGTTGCGGAAGGGGCGACTAGGGTGAACCTTTGCGACCTCTGTAACCACAGCAATTGATAAGCTTCGATATCGACCGAAATTTCGATCGCATTCGAGGTCTTTACCATGCAAAGCGTTCTGGCCGATATGGCCGTCAGTATTTCTCAATTGAAGAAAAATCCTGCTGCCGTGCTAAAAGACGCAAATGGGGGTGCTGTGGCAGTGCTCAATCATAACCGGGTCATGGGCTACATGGTGCCTGCTGATGTGTACGAAGCATTGGTCGAGCGGCTTGATGATCTTGAGCTTATGCAGATTGCGCGTTCCCGAGCTCACGAGACACCCATGCCCGTAGATCTGGATGACTTATAAGCTTGAGTTTCTGTTGTCTGGAAACAAGCTGCATCATTGGTTGCCGGGGCGATTCACGAAAGAAACGCAGCGTGTAAAAAAAATTGTAGGAAAAGGCTGAAATGTAAAAAAAACATGCCTACTGTAAAAAAAACTGCGCTTTAATCGTCGCAGTGGATTTTTTCTGTGGAATATGACGATGCAAGCTGTTGGATATGCCTACCTGCGTGACGCGCTGAAGCTCAAGGCATTTGCTCCCAAGCGCGTTGCGATGATCAAACCGGTCACCCGAGTTACCTTGATCGGTGATTGTCTTGCTGTTCCAGCCGCCGTCGCGCCTGCACAGGGATCAACGATCGAGCACATTCTGTTTGCGCTAAAACATGAAGGAATAAACCTGTGCATTCTTGCCCAGGCCTTGGAATCTGTTGAAGCGAGCGATCTGTTAAGTGAGCTTGGCAGATCCCCGAACGGGGTATACATCCGTAAAGCCTGTTTTCTATGGGAAAGCTTTACTGGCAAACAACTGGACTACTCAGTCCCGGTTCGAGGCAGTGTCGTCGCCTTGTTCGATCCCAAGCGCTACGTCACCGGGCCAGCGGTTCGGAATAGTCGCTGGCGAGTCGATTTCAATGGTTTGGGGTCATTGCATTACTGCGCCACCGTTGAGCGAACGGTGAAACTACAGGAGCTGATCGATCGGGACATCATTGGGCGAGCCCAGGTTTTCATGGCGACGTTGCCGCCGGAGATGATGGATCGGGCAATCAATTGGGCCTACCTGCATGAGACTCGTGATTCCTTCGCTATCGAAAAAGAAGAGCCCAGCGAAGAAAAGTCGCGGCGCTTTGTTCGGCTCTTACGTCAAGCTCACGAGCGCACAGAGCTCAGCGAGGACTATCTGGTCGAGTTGCAAAACAGCACGGTCTCGAATCCCTTCGATAAAGCAGTGCTCTTCCGTCATCAACAGAACCATTTACACAACGGCTTGAGAGGCGCCGCCGGAGTCAGTTATGTGCCGCCAGATCCGCAATTGTGTCGTGAGTTGATGGAGAATTTGATGGCGTTCGCCAATCACTCGGCGAAGCAGGTGGATCCGCTGATAGCAGCGGCGGTTGTGGCGTTTGGGTTTGTTTTTCTTCACCCGTTCATGGATGGCAACGGTCGGCTCTCACGATTTCTTATTCACCAGACGCTTTGCCATTCCGGTGCACTGCAAAACGGCTTGTTGCTGCCCGTTTCCGTGGCGATGAAGCATGAGGAATCCAGCTACTTGGAAGCGCTGAAAGAGTTTTCGAAACCAGCAAGAGAGTTCTGGAATGTCACTTGGCTGGATTTCGATGAGATGACGTTCGATTTCATCGGTCACGACGCTATCTACCGATTCTGGGATGCTACTCAATGCGCAGAATTTACTTTGCAGATGGCCATGCGGGCACTGGAAGTGGAGCTACGCGAGGAGACCGCGTTTCTTGAAAAATACGATTTCGTCATCAAAGCGGTGAATGACCGTTTCGATGTTCGGGGAAGCGATCTTTCGAAGTTGGTAATGATGTGCCTAGACAACGCTGACAAGGTTTCAAAGCATCGCCGCAAGCAATTTCAGTACAGCGTGCCGGAGGAGGTGTTCGAGTACATCGAGGAAATGTGTTTAGTACATGAAGGTAAGTAGCGATTAGATTTTTTGGAGGGCAAGCTTAATAATTGGCTTGCCCCCCCTAGAATTAGTTAAGGGTTATTTCGTCAGGGTCAGAAGGCTCTATAGATTCAGTGCTGACGGTAGACATGTAGGTTTTTTTGTTGTTGGTATTGTATGTCGATAAAAAACTTAGTTCGTCAGGATCTGAGGGTTCCGTGGTCGCCGTCGATAAAGTGCTTTCAGGAAAAATTTGATCTTCGTCAGTTGCTTCAAGCGTCTTGGTTATAATAGTTGAGCTGGCTCCAGCTAGATATCTAGCACTGAACTGGATGTCATCATTGTCATCGCTCTCTAATGTTCGCGTTTGGATCGTTGAGTCTGTCGGAAGGTAGCTTCGGCAAGTTACACTGGTTTGTGTTGACGTTATGTAAATATTTATACTAGGTTGGCGCGGTGTTGATTCACTATATTTGAGTATGTATGGCTTCATTTTGATATCTCCAGCTTTATTGTCATAGATTTTCTTATACTGCTGTTGCTTTGTAGGCTGATTTTCTTTATTTTTTCCGAGCTTAGAAAAAAATTAAGTATGTTAATTGTCTCCTCTCTTGCTGGAGATTTCTCAGTATAGTTGCTGATCGCGTAGAGGGTGAAGCCTCCATCGTTGCGGGCTTCTTTTATTAATGAAAGTAAAGCTGACAGGTTTTGTTTTTGAAGCTCACCCATTTCATTTATGATAATTAACTCATGGCTTTCGGATGGGGCAGTCTGATCGCTGGTTGACAGATAGCTGGTGCTAAGAAAGACAGAAAGCCAAAGACCTAGCCCAAGGAATACTGAGACTGCTAAGTTAGATTCAATATTTCTTATATAAGAAGCATGGACTGTGCTTTCTTTTTCTGATGAATACCAATTGGTATAGGCTAGTACTGCTTGATTTTGGGGTGAAGGGTCAAGCTTTAGGTCGGAAAATTTAGATCTTATCGTGTTCTTGAGCTTTAAAAAGCCCCAGATATATAAGCCCGAAGTTGCTGTAAATAAAGAACAGACTAGTAGGGCTGCGCAGGAGGCGTAGAAGGCATTTTTATTACCGAGCTTCCATATTTCATTAAATACATAAGCGTAAAACCCTAGCAGCACAACATATGTCGACGCATAAGCCGATGCTTTATTATCAAAAGAAGATTTGATGCTTGAGTTTTGGTTGAATCTCTCTTTTAGCGACTCATACTGTATTTGTGCCGCTTCTGTTGACGCTGAAGTGGCTGCTAAATGATTTCTATAAGAAATAGTTTTATAGTCAACGTCGTTTTGGACTGGCATCGGGCAAAGGGTGTCAAAATTGATGGTGTGAGCAAGCTTAAGTTGTTTGTTTAAAGTAATTAAATATACTTTCCATTTCCAAAATGAGATCGCGAGGAGAGATATTCTTTTGTTCGCTCCCGGATGGTACTGGCCGAATCGCTCATCGCACGAAACATGGAAAATCGGGGAATGGTTAAAAAGTATGCATAAGATAGCTTCAAATGCGCTCATGGAGCAGCTCCATAATTCCACGCGATATATCTAGACCAGTCTCAAACTCTAGCCATGCCCATTGACCATTTGCATTCATTTCTAAAAAATAAAAAACGTTATCCTTTACTATGAAATCAAAACAGCCAAAGCAAATGTCTAGTTTGCTCATGAATCTTATGCATTTTTCATATATGTCTGCTGGGAGTGCGTGTTTCTCGTAAGTTATTTTGTTGTCTTTTTTCCTCCAATCGACTTTGTTTTCAGAAATAATTTTTACGCTAAACACCTCTTTGCCAGTAAATGTAGCTCTTATTTCATAGTCTTTTTCTTGGTATTCTTGGAAGTATGCCGGTGTGTAACTTATAAGATCGTCGGTAATGCTTGGGTCGTAGATATTTGTTTGAATAATTTCTTTGCTTTCAGGATGTTCGATTGCTCCGCTGGCTAGTGGCTTTACTATAATAGATTTTGTTTTGGTTTTATGCCAAGTCGTTATGGCTTTGCTAATGTTAGATTTGGGTGTAAGAAATCCAATTTTAGCTGCTAGAGCAAGCTGTAGTATTTTATTGTTAGCTCTTCGCATTATGCTCGGGCGTGACAAACAAATCCCTTCAAAACTTTCTGCAATCCCTTCAACAAGCGAGTAGGACTCTTTGTGAGAAAAATTGTGATAGCACTCATTATACACGCCATCAAGATTTTCTAAGATTGGTTTTCTAAAATATATTGCATCGCAAGTTTTGGTAGTAATTATTCCAAAAGAATTCTCTATAGAAAATCCGTAATTGTCGATTTGGAATATATAATTGGAAAATTGGTCTAGGTTTAATCGATAAAAATCAGTATCGTAGTATTTGTTTATAAGGTAATCACAGGTTAGATCGTAAGTACTCGTGATCATTAGTATCATTGGTAAGGCAATCCTTGCGATGTGATGTTGCAGTAAATCATTACGCTATCGAAAAGCCATTACTGTGTCTACGAAATTGACAACGTCACCTGGATGATCCGATGCGTTAGCCGGGTGAATAGATTTGTTTCAAAACTTGACTGAAATTCCCCTCCAATGCGATATTGATAGTTAGCAAACTAACAGTGTCCGTTATCCCGTGTCCGATTCCCTCGACAGTCTCCAGATGAACATCAGCAGCGCCATGGTGGTGGCCGCTCGGCATTGGCGGAAG
>Ga0157369_10009177_pt1 | contig 11316 bp, 6 predicted proteins | sample C25metaG_FD_113461 | JGI IMG/M metagenome (GOLD analysis project Ga0157369, IMG submission 113461) | Corn rhizosphere microbial communities from Kellogg Biological Station, Michigan, USA - C2-5 metaG | ecosystem: Host-associated > Plants > Roots > Rhizosphere > Soil | place: USA: Michigan... | reverse complement strand
CATGGCCGCGTCGATGTCGGCGTCGGTCGGCTTGGGATTGTGCTTGAGCAGCGCGCAGGCCGCCATGAGTTGCGCGCTTTGACAATAGCCGCACTGCACCACGTCGAGATCGATCCACGCGGCTTTCAGCGCCTGTGCTTCGGGGCCCTGCAAGCCTTCAATGGTCGTAATCTTCTGCGTGTGGAGGCTCGACATGAGCGTCTGGCACGCGAAGCTTGCTTCGCCGTCCACATGGACCATGCACGCGCCGCAAATCCCCACGCCACAGCCGAACTTGGTGCCCGTCATGCCGAGTTCACAACGCAGCACCCACAGAAGCGGCATGTCGGGGTCGGCCTGCACCGCCACCGCCCGCCCGTTGATGTTCAACGATCCCATCGCCAGCCTCCGTGAGTTCCTGAGTTTTCGAATTCGCCGTGATTCACGCGAGCCTCAACGGCAGTGAGCGCAAGCGCTGGCCCGTCAATGCGAACACGGCATTCGCCACCGCCGGTGCGACCGGTGGCACACCCGGTTCACCCACGCCTTGCGGATGCATCTGACTCGGCATGATGTCCGTGTCGATTGCCGGGCAATCGTTGATTCGCACGACCGGGAAATCCCTGAAGTTCTTCTGCTGCACCTGACCGTTGATGAGCGTGATTTCATCCTGCAACGCGGTGGAGAGACCGAACACAATCGCGCTCTCCATCTGCTGACGAATCAGATTCGGATTCACCGGCATACCGCAATCGATTACGCAGACCACCCGATGCACGCGAATCCGCTTATCCGGCCCGATCGACACTTCCACGACCTGCGCGACCACACTGCCGAACGCCTCGTGCAACGCCACGCCGCGCGCGCGGCGCGCGCCGTCGGCGGCATGCGTCAACGGGTGTCCCCAGTCCGACAAAACCGCCGCACGCTTTAACACTGCCAGATGCCGCGGATGCTGCGCGAGCAGCGCCGCGCGAAACGCAATCGGGTCCTGGCCGGTGGCCGCGGCAAGTTCGTCGGTGAAGCCCTCGGTGAAGAACGCCTGATGTGAATGGCCCACCGAGCGCCAGAATCCGACTGGCACCGGCAGGTCGACAATCTTGTGCGCCACGCGCGCTGCGGGCCATTCGTAGGGTTGATCGAAGGCGCCTTCGCAGGTGGTCTTGTCGATCGGAATGCGCGGCACGCCGTAATAGCGTGCGAGGGACTCCGGCACGATCGCCTGACTTGCCGACGTGGCTTGCCACGCCAGCAGTTTGCCGTTGTTGTCGATACCGGCTTTGAGGCGCGACACGCATGCCGGACGATAGAAATCGTGAGTGAAGTCCTCCGCGCGCGACCAGAGGGTTTGCACCGGACGGCCGCCGCCTTGGCGCGCAATCGCCGCGGCCTGGGCGATGAAATCGAGTTCCAGACGCCGCCCGAATGCGCCGCCCAATAGAAGCATTTGCACGTCGACCTTGTCGGGATCGATGTCCAGCACTTTTGCCACGTGATGCCGGGCGAGCGTGGGCATTTGCGTGGACACCCAGACCGTGGCCGAGCCGTCGGTGACCTGCACGGTGCAGTTGGGCGGTTCGACCGCGCCGTGCGCCAGATACGGCGCGCGATACTCGGCGCTGATGGTGCGCGCCGCACGACTCAACGCGGCGTCCACGTCGCCCAGATGGTAGTAGGCGTGACCGTCGCCGTCGTCCAGTGCCTGTACGAGGCGACGGTCCACCTCCGCGTTCGACAGCTTTGCCGCCGGGCCGTCGTGCCAATCCACATGGATGGCGGTGACCGCGTTCATCGCCCGAAACGGGTTGTCCGCGATCACCGCGACGCCGCCGGTTCCTCCGTTGTAGGGCGCGACGGCAAACGCCTTGATGAAGCCCGGCATGCTGGCCGCCGGCGTTGCATCGAACTTCGCGACCGTACCGCCCAGCGTCGGGCACATGACGACACTCGCGTAGAGCAGGCCGTCGGGAAGCGCGTCGATACCGAAGCGCGCCGTGCCGTTGATCTTCGATGCCGCCTCGATGCGGCGTAACGGTTTGCCGATCAGTTTGAAGTCGGCGGGATCTTTGAGCGCCACGTGGCGCGGCAGCGGTTGCTGCGCCGCCGTCGACGACAATTCACCGAAGCTCGCCTTATGGCCCGACGGGTGCAGCACCTGACCGCCTTCGACGCGACATTCGCCGGCAGGCACTTTCCATTGCGCGGCCGCGGCGCCGATCAGCATGGCGCGGGCCGAGGCGCCGGCCTCGCGCATCGGCGTCCAAAGGTCGTTGATGCTGGACGAACCACCCGTCATCATCGTGCCGGCTTCGTGCACCACCTTGCGGGTCATCCAGACGATCGTGCGCTTAATGGCGCTGTCGTCGTCGGGGCGAAACGGCAGGTCGTCGATGATGTTCTGCACGCTGTTGTAGATCTTGTCGATAGGCGAGTTCTCGACCCGCACCTGCGACCAGTCGGCGTCCAGTTCTTCGGCGAGCAACATGGCGAGGCCAGTGTGAATACCCTGCCCCATTTCCGCCTTGCACATCATGATCGTCACGCTGTTGTCGGCGGCGATCTTGACCCAGCCGTTGAGCGCCACCTGCGTGCCTTGCGCCGGCAGCGGCATGGACGTGGTCAAACGCTGCCCCGGCGGCAGCACCGACCAGCCGACCAGCAGCGCGCCGACAGCGCCGGCGCCGCCGAGCAGGAAGGTTCTGCGCTTTAACATGGCATGGCTCGATCAGCTCGCACGATGGCTGGGAAGCTGTGAAGCGCGGGTCGGCGCCTGGCGTTGTGCCTCGGAATAGTAATAAGACGGAGGAGTGGATGTGGGACTTAAATGCGTGCATTTAAGTCAGGAGGGCTTGGGGCGGGGGATGGGGAGGATGGCGGTGTGGGGGAGAAGCCGTGGGGTGTTTCATTAAATGAGGCGGGAACGGCTTGGTGAGGGCGGCTCGTTGCGGGCAGAAGGCCGGCGCTCGTGCGAGCATGCCATCGTGGCTGTGCCTGCGAAAACGACTCGGCGGAGCAGAGGATTCAGAAAAAACGCGCGGGAGCTTCGGCGATTTCCCATGGTCCTTGATGCATCTAGCAATCGCCGCTGCGCCATTCCTGACGTCGAAGGGAAATCTCCTCTCACGCAATGCGGCGCTTTCCGCTGCCTCTCATTTTTTCAAACGATTACCCTCACGTGACAAATGAGTACAGGCTTTTGTGTTGTTTTCCGATCCGATAGACGAATTAGCTATCTTTGAAATGCCGAACGCCACCGCCCTCGATTCGGATGAAATCGACGTAGAGACCCTGATTGCTCGTGCAGACGCCGACTACTCCGCCTTCCGCATGAAAGACGCGGAAAGCGGATACCAACGGGCGTTGGCCTCGAACCCGTACAATGTCCATGCACTACACCGTATGGGGTTGGTGTGCGTGCACCTGGAAAAAATCCCAGAAGCAGACGCGTATCTGGAACGCGCTCTAAAGGCCGACCCAGCGCGTGCCGATCTGTGGGAACACGCCGGCCTGATCGCCGCGATGAAAGGCGACTACCCACGTTCGGAAGCGTTCTACCGTCATGCGATTGATCTCTCTGGAAGCACCGCAACCTTGCATCGCAATCTGGCGGATTGCCTGCGACTCAGCGGCCGCCTCGCCGAAGCGAAAGCGCAATACAAAGCGGCTCTTTCCATAGAGACGGACCTTCATCATGCGACGCGTGCCATCGCGCGCATAAGCGCCGAACTCGGGGAGGTTGATGATGCCGCCGACTATTGGCTAGCCGCATGGGCGCTCGACTCATCTTCCCTGCAAGACGGGTTCGATTTAATCGCAGCACTAGCCAAAGCCAAGCGTACGGCACAGGCAAGCCACGCGATCGCACAGATCAGAACACGGGAAGCGGACAATCCCGAAACATTGCAGGCGCTATGTCTCGCGTTATATAGAGCGGATCGTTTCGCCGATATGCTGAGTGTCGCCCGCCAGGGACTCGAGATCGATCCGCGACGCGTCACGCTGCACCACTACGCGGCACATGCGCTGAGCGTCCGCGGCAGAGTTGCGGAAGCGCTGGCCTACAGCAGGGAAGCGGTCCGACTCACACCTGATGATCCTGTCATGCAGTGCCAACTTGCATGCCTCGAACTGAGTCAGGGCGATTTTAAGAGCGGATGGGCGCGTCGCAATGCCGCTTACGCCATGCCCCTAACACGTGCCACTTTGGTCTTTCCAGATTTTCAGGTGTGGAATGGCGAACCAGTTTGCGGATGTCGTTTCCTACTCGTCGGCGAACAAGGACGGGGCGACGAAATCCAGTTCAGCCGGTTTGCCGAATGGCTACACCGGCAGGGTGCTATTGTCGATGTGCTGGTCAGCCAACCTGTCGCCAAGATCGCGGCAAGCATGAGGAGCGTACGGTCGGTTTTTACAACAACACCCGCCGGCCCTTACGACTATTGGAGCCATATGCTGAGAATGCCAGCGCATATGAACCTTGATCTCTCCATGTTGCCTATTGCCATGCCATACGTTTCGGCCGCGCCACGCCATATTGACCAATGGCGGCAAAAGCTCGATGTCATCTCACCATTAGCGGCGCATAAGAAACGCACGAGAATCGGTGTAGTGTGGGCGGGCGGTACGCACACCGCTCTAGATCGGTTCCGATCGATCGGTATCGAAACGCTGAAACCCCTGCTTTCCCATCCGGGAACGACCTGGTTTTCCGTACAGAAAGGGGAGCATGAATGCGACGGCGTACCGCTGGCAGACCAATTTGATTTACACACGCTCGGACCCATCATTGAAGACTTCACCGACACGCTCGCCATTCTTGAAACGCTTGACCTGCTCATTACCGTCGATACTGCCGCTGCACATCTCGCCGGTGCGGCAAACCTTCCAGTCTGGGTACTTTTGCCCGCGTACTCGGAGTTGCGCTGGCTAACCGACAGAACAGATAGCCCCTGGTACCCATCAATGCGGCTATTCCGCCAGCGCGAACTCGGAGATTGGAACCCCGTTGTCGAAGAAATACGGGAAGCTCTGACGGATTGGTGCAGCACCGGACCAAAGTAGCCGCCGCACCTCACCCGCCTTTCATCTCACCGCCTATTCGACCCCGACACCACATCGATCCAAACGGCCAGCACGAGAATGCTGCCCTTCACGATCATCTGCCAATACGCATCCACGTCCAGCATCGACATGCCGTTATCGAGGCTCGCCATGACGAGCGCGCCGATCAGCGCGCCATAGACCGTGCCGGACCCGCCGCGCATCGACGTTCCGCCGATAAAACACGCGGCAATCGCATCGAGTTCGCCCATCGATCCGGCCGAAGGCGACCCCGCTGCAAGCCGTGCCGTATTGACGATGCCGCCGAACGCGCACATCAGCCCCATCAGCGCGAAGATCGCCAGTTTCACGCGGTTGGTGTTGACGCCTGAGAGCCGGGTCGCTTCGAGGTTCGAACCGACCGCGTAGATGCGCCGCCCGAACACCGTCTGCGTGGCGATCCACGTAAAGATGCCCAGCAGCGCGAGCAGCAACAGCACCGGCACGGGAATGCCACCGTAACGGTCGAGCGTGGCGACGAAGCCGGCGAGAATCACACCCGCGCCGACCACCTTCACGACGTCCTGCCAGAACGGCACCACCCGCAGTTGATAGCGCTCGCGGTTGCGCCGCTGGCGTATCGTCAGAAACGCCAGCAACAGAAACAGCACCACCGCAAGCGTATCGCCCGCGAGCCTCGGCAGATAGCCTTGGCCGACGAACACGAAACCATCCGACACCGGTGCAATCGTCGACCCGCCTGTCACACCAAGCAGAATGCCGCGATAGGCAAGCATGCCGCCGAGCCCGACAATGAACGAAGGCACGCGCCGGTACGTCGACCACCATCCGTTGAACATGCCGATCAGTACGCCTAGCAGCATGACCACCGGCAACGTGACGCCGAGCGGCCAGTGTCGGTTGACGTCGAGTATGGCCGCCACGCCACCGAGCAAACCGAGCAGCGAGCCGACCGACAGATCGATCTCGCCGGCAATGATCACGAACACCATGCCGCACGCGAGCATCCCGGTAATCGACATCTGCCGCAGCAGGTTCGACAGATTGCGCGGCGTAACGAATGCGCCATGCGTGAGCACCGAAAAGAAAATCCAGATCGCGGCCACGGCGATCAGCAGCGCGAGAATCTTGTAGCGCGCGAACAGTTGCTGAAGGCGCTGCGGACCGCCGAATGCGCCTCGCGGCACGGCTTCATCGGCGCGGTGGGAAGTAACGTCGGGCGTCATGCGGCACTCGCTACGGTTGGGTTCGGGGATCGTGGCACGGGACGGATCGCAGCGCTGAGTATGTCCTCCTGAGTCAGGCCGTCATTGACGAAATCGCCGCGCAACTCGCCTTCGCCGATCACCAGCACGCGATCGCTGATGCCGAGCACTTCGGGCAATTCGGAGGACACCATCACGATCGACATGCCGCGCTGCGCCAGTTGAAAAATCAGTTTGTAGATTTCGTATTTCGCGCCGACATCCACGCCACGCGTGGGTTCGTCGAGAATCAGCACTTTCGGGTCGGTCAGCAGCATGCGTGTCAGCACGGCCTTCTGTTGATTGCCGCCCGACAGACTCGCAATCGATAACATGGGATGCGCGGCGCGCACCGAAAGCCGCTTCATCTCCGTGTGAATCGTATCGAGTTCGGCCGCGGAATCGATCCGGCCAGCCGAGGCAAAGCGCGCCAACACCGCGAGCGTGATGTTGTGGCCGACGCTCAGCCCAGGCACGATGCCGTGGCGTTTGCGATCTTCCGGCACCATGGCGATGCCCGCGCGAATCGCGTCAACGGGCGCGCGAATCCTGAGCGGCTTGCCGTCCATCACCACGGTCGCTTCGCTTACGCCGGGATACGCGCCGAAGATTGCCTGCATCAACTCTGTGCGGCCCGCGCCGACCAGGCCGGCCACGCCAAGAATCTCGCCACGCCGCAGCGCGAACGACACGTCGTTGACCCGCTTGCGACGCGAATTGGTCACGTCGAAACAGGTGACATGACGCGCTTCAAAGATCACCTCGCCGATCGGATGCGGCTCGCGCGGAAACAGGTTCTTGATCTCGCGGCCCACCATCAGCGAAATGATGCGGTCGGTCGTGAGCGCGCGCATCGGCTCCGTCGCGACGTGACGGCCGTCGCGAATCACGCTGATCGTGTCGCAAACGGCCGCCACTTCGTCGAGCTTGTGCGAAATGTACACACAGGCCACGCCGCGCCGCTTCAGATCGCGCACGATGTCGAGCAGAATACGGATCTCGGACGTGGTCAGCGAAGAAGACGGTTCATCGAGAATCAGCAGTTTGGCGCGCTTGTTTAGCGCCTTGGCAATCTCGATCAACTGCTGGTGCCCCCCGCCATAGTTCATCACCGGCTGTGCGGCATTGATTCCGCTGATACCGAGTTCGCGCAGCAGTTCGTCGGCGCGCTGGTACATCGCCGCGTAGTTCATGCGGCCACCGGGCAGCGTGATTTCATTGCCGAGGAAGATGTTCTCCGCCACCGACAATTCCGGCACCAGCATCAACTCCTGGTGAATGATGATGATGCCGGCGCGTTCGGTGTCACGCACGCTGGCGGCTTTCAACGGCTCGCCTTCCCAGATAATCTCGCCGTCCCACGTGCCCCACGGATGCACGCCGGAGAGCACTTTCATCAGCGTGGATTTGCCCGCGCCGTTCTCGCCACACAGACCCACGCACTCGCCCGGCGCGATCGTGAGGTCGATACCGTCGAGCGCCTTCACGCCGGAAAACGCCTTGACGATGCCGCGCATCGTCATGAGAGGTTGCGTCATTCGCTATGCCTCGCTGCAAGGCGCACGGCGGCGCCGATACGCACCACGCGCATCGCCGTCCGCCGCGCACGCGTTACGCTCATTGGCTCGCGAGCTGGGCCTGGCTATAGAAGCCGTCCTTGACGACTACGTCGACATTGCTCTTGGTGAGCAACGTGGGTTGCAGGAGCACCGTGTCGACTTTCTTCTTGCCGTTGTCGTATTGCGCGTTATAGGCGGGCTTCTGGCCCTTCGCAAGCGCCACCGAGAGCTTGGCGGCTTCGCCGGCAATCAGCTTCAGCGGCTTGTAGACGGTCATGGTTTGCGTGCCGGCAATCACACGCTTGACGGCCGCGAGGTCCGCGTCCTGCCCGGAGACCGGCACCTTGCCCGCCAGGTGCTGCGCGGCGAGCGCCTGAATCGCGCCGCCCGCGGTGCCGTCGTTCGATGCGACGATCGCATCGATCTTGTTGTTGTTGGCCGTCAGCGCATCTTCGACAATGCGCAGCGCCGTGGAAGCACTCCATTCCGGCACCCACTGCTGACCGACTACTTTAATGTCGCCCCGGTCCATGGCGGGCTTCAGGATTTTGAGCTGGCCTTCGCGCAGCATCTTCGCGTTGTTGTCGGTCGGCGCACCGCCGAGCAGGAAGTAGTTGCCCTTCGGCTGCGCGTTGTAGACGCCTTGCGCCTGCAATTCGCCGACTTTCTCGTTATCGAACGAGATATAGGCGTCCACATCGGCATCGAGAATCAGGCGGTCATACGAGACGACCTTGATGCCGGCTTTCCTTGCTTCCGCAACCACATTGCCGAGCGTCTTCGAATTGAACGGCACGATTACGATGACGTCGACGCCGCGCGAAATCAGGTTTTCGATCTGCGAGATCTGCCGCTCTTCGCTCGCATCGGCGGATTGCACCGACACTTTCGCACCGAGCTTTTCTGCCGCGGCAACGAAATAGTCGCGATCGCGCGACCAGCGCTCCACGCGCAGATCGTCGATACAGAAGCCGATTTCCGGATGATCCTTGCTTGCATGCGCGAGCGGCGCGACAAGCGACAGGCTGGCGAGCACCGCTCCACACACGAGCGAACTCAACACGGTACGACGCGTTGCGAATTTCATGTCTCTCTCCTTCTTCTGATAGCCGGAATACCGGATTGGACGGCCTGCGCTGCGAGCCGCAGGACCGGACAAGCGACAACCCAAAGCTTCCTGTTTCGCGCGGTCGACGTGGCCGCGCGATTTTTATGAGGTGCTACGACTTCTCAGCCACGTCTTCCTGCGATCCGGATCAGCGTCCGCTGTAAATAGCCTGATTCACGATGTTTTCCATCAGCTCCTGATGGCCGCTGGCATGCTGCGGATTCAGACCGCGCGCCAACGCATCCGTCGCCAGCGTGGAGAGCGAATAGTCGCCGGACAGGATCTTGCGGCCGAACTCCGCTTCCCAGCCCGCATAGCGTTGACGCTTGAATTGATCCAGGCGATCGTTTTCGATCAGCACCGCGGCGCGTTCGACAGCGAGCGCGAGGTTATCGATTGCCCCAATGTGGCCGTAGAACAGGTCTTCCGGATCGACACTTTGCCGCCGTACTTTCGAGTCGAAGTTCATGCCGCCCGTTGTGAAGCCGCCATGTTTGAGAATTTCGTAGAAGGCGAGCGTCAGCTCTTCCACACTATTTGGGAACTGGTCGGTATCCCAGCCGTTCTGCGGGTCGCCGCGATTCGCGTCGACGCTGCCGAAAATACCCAGCGCATAGGCCGTCGCGATCTCGTGATGAAACGAATGACCCGCGAGCGTCGCATGATTGGCCTCGATGTTTACCCGAATCTCTTTCTCGAGTCCGTGTTGCAGCAGGAAGCCGTGTACGGTCGCGACATCGTAATCATATTGATGCTTGGTCGGCTCCTGTGGCTTGGGTTCAATCAGCAGCGAGCCTTTGAAACCGATCTTGTGCGCATGATCGACGACCATATGCAGAAAACGGGCGAGCTGATCACGTTCGCGCACCAGGTCGGTATTGAGCAACGTATCGTAACCTTCGCGTCCACCCCACAAGACATAATTGTCGCCGCCGAGTCTTTGCGTCGCATCGAGAGCATGGCGCACCTGCGTCGCCGCAAATGCGAACACCTCTGGATCGGGATTGGTGGCCGCGCCCGCCGCGTAACGGGGATGCGAGAATAGATTGGCGGTGCCCCACAGCAACCTGATGCCGCTGTCCTCCTGCTTGCGCGCCAGATAGTCGGCAATATGCAGGAAGTTTTCGCTGTATTCCTTCAGGTTCGACCCTTCGGGTGCGACGTCGGTGTCGTGAAACGTGTAGTACGGCGTGCCGAGCTTCGAGAAGAACTCGAATGCGGAATCCGCCTTTTGCCGTGCCCGCTCCATGGCATCGCCGGTTTGCTGCCAAGGGCGTCGAAACGTTCCGTGCCCGAAAATATCCACGCCCGGCCAGACGAACGTATGCCAGTAGCACACGGCAATACGCAGATGTTCTTCGAGGGTTTTGCCGAGTACCTTTTTACTTTTATCGTAGTGGCGGTACGCAAGCGGATTATCCGATTGCGGGCCTTCGTAGCGGATCTCGGGAATGTGTTCGAAGTAAGACATCTGCGTCTCCAGTTATGTTGCACCGCAACCCGTGCGACGTCGTCGCGCCGGTCGACAAGGTGACGCCATGCTGCCGCTTGCAAGATGCATCGGCAATTGCGAAATTGCGCAGCGCGCTTGATGTTTCTTACCGCCCGCCAATTTGTTTCGCACCAGGCCGTGATTCGAGGCCTAGAATAACCAGACGCTTAAAACCGGTGCCGCGCTAAATGGGCACCCAACGCCGCTTACCGCCATGACCCGTCCGCAAACACCACAGACGACCCATCGGATCGCCCTGCTGTTCAACGCGAACAAGGTCTACGATCGCGAGATCATCACCGGCATTGGTAATTACCTGCTGTCCACGCGTGTGGCGTGGGACCTCTTTCTCGAAGAAGACTTTCGCTGCCGGCTAACGGGCATTGAACGCTTCGACGGCGACGGCATCATTGCGGATTTCGACGATCCCGCCGTGGGCGAAGCGTTGCGCGATTGTCCATTGCCCGTGGTTGCCGTGGGTTCGTCATTCGAAGATCCTGCGCACTACCCTCCGGATTTACCCTATATCGCCACCGACAACAGCAAGCTCATCTCGCTCGCCTATACGCATCTGATCGGCGCGGGTCTCCAGCACTTCGCGTTGTACAGCCTGCCGCAGGCACAGGAAAACCGCTGGGCGCAACAGCGCGAACTCGCGTTCGCCCATTTGCGCAGAGCGGATGGCCGCAGCGCCGCGCAGATCGACAGCGAGATGTATCGCGGCCTGTCGACCAGCGCGCCGTCATGGAATCAGGCGACCGAGCAGCTCACCGCATGGCTGCGGGATTTACCGAAGCCGGTCGGCATCATTGCCGTGACCGATGCGCGTGCCCGGCATCTGCTCCAGGCGTGTTTGATTGCCGGAATTCCCGT
>Ga0157369_10009175_pt1 | contig 11316 bp, 13 predicted proteins | sample C25metaG_FD_113461 | JGI IMG/M metagenome (GOLD analysis project Ga0157369, IMG submission 113461) | Corn rhizosphere microbial communities from Kellogg Biological Station, Michigan, USA - C2-5 metaG | ecosystem: Host-associated > Plants > Roots > Rhizosphere > Soil | place: USA: Michigan... | reverse complement strand
GCGTAGCGCGAAGAACGCCCGAAGGGCGGCCCCGAAGGGGCGAGCGAAGCGAGTCATCCAGTAACGACCACGCCTGATGGTCGCGTTGCGCGCAGCTTTGTCTCGCCGTAGGCGAGGGTTTCGAGCCGCTGCCGCGGCCCGAGTTACTTCTTCTTTGTTTGCCCAAAGTCAAGCCTATATAAACCTTCTTCGTGCGCGAAAAAAAGCGGCCGTCAGGCCGCTTTGTAGTGTCTCAGTTTATAGCGCTAGGCGGACCTGAGAACACACGAAGGTGTCCTTGTCCTATAAGGAAATTCTTGTAGCAGGCGAGCGTGACATTCCAGGCCTCTCGGGCAACGGCGGGGCCTCTTTCGATGACCTTTCCGGTCTCGTCGATGATAGCGAAGGTTGCTTTCTGTCCCTCCCGGGTTTCAGCAGAAAGGCCTTCGAAGCAGACCGCGGTAAGGACAGCCTGGGTCAGGCCGCCGGTTGAGGGAATGCCGATCATGCATGCTCCAGTATGGGGAGGGAGGGTACGAGCATTTCGGAGAGGGCACCTGCCAGGGGTGGTGACATTCACGAGCGCTCATGGGAACAACAAGCAGCATTACGCTCGTCTCAAGTTTGGGCAAGAAGAGGCTGTTCTGAACGAGGTCTCTCAGAACAACGTATGTGTTGTCTTGGGGGCGAATGAGGCAACTATCGTCGGCACGGCGAGCCAGCCCGGCAACCTTGCTTCCGTCAGACAAGTTCCGAAACGGTGGCTAAATGACGGCTGCCCGGCCCCCTTGCCAGCGCCTCGCGGATGATTATCTTTCTGCCCGCTGACCGCTACGGGGTCAGCGGACACCGCGCCCAGCGGCGCGGTAACAGTCCTCACTTCCATGTTGCTTCTAAGAGGATATGGCAATGCGCACTGTGCTTGATTTCTCCCCGCTTCATCGTTCCAGCATCGGCTTCGACCGGGTCTTCGACCTGCTCGAGACGGCCGTGCGTACCCCGCAGCCGGACAACTGGCCTCCCTTCGATTCCATCAAGATCGGTGAGGACCAGTACCGCGTCACGATGGCTCTCGCCGGCTTCTCGCGGGATGACCTACAGATCGAGGTGCAGAACAACCTGCTTACCGTGAGCGGCGAGCGGAAAACCGACCATGTCGGCGAAGTTCTGCACCGAGGTATCGCGAACCGCCCGTTCACCCGACGGTTCGAGCTTGCCGAACACATGCAGGTCACGCGTGCCGAGCTTCGTGATGGTCTCCTGACCATCGATTTCAAGCGTGAGCTTCCCGAAGCGCTGAAGCCGCGGACTATTCCTATCGGCGGCACCGAAAAAGCGGCTTCCGAGACGCGTCTGCTGCAGACCCACGCGGCTTAAGACCCTTTGTTTCTCAACTTCTTCCGCATGTAGTCTTTTTGCGGCGGCGAATTTTCGCCGCCGCTCTTTAAGGCTTCGCCAAGAGCGGTCACTTTTCCTGATCGGAAGCCCGGTGCTCAGGCCGTTCTCTACTCGGATTCACGACAGCGATTGCGAAGCGGGCATCACGGGCCGCCTGATGCGCTTACAACGAGCAGCTCCTTAGGAACTCATGTAGGCGCGCCGGACGCATTCGAAGTCCCGCTACCCGTGGCGCGCTATGCTCCACTTTCTAGGCCGGCCGTAAGCGCAGCCGGATATCATGCGGCGATGCCGCTTGCAGGCTAAGTCAGGGGTACCGGCAACACTCCGTGGGACAGGATGCCTTCAGGGCCGCCGATCCGACGTCATATCTTTGCTTCCCGCCTCATCCCGCTGCAGTTTTCTGCAGCCGCATCTTGAGCTTGATGATTTCGCGTCTGCGAATGTCCACGACCCAACGAGCGGTACTGTCATCCAATTGCTGCGCAAGGACTTCGCGAAAATGGCGCTTTTCCAGCAGCAACACGCGCTCATGGTGTTCAAGGCGCGCAAGGAGTTCATCTATCTGCATAGCGCCCTCCTATCACGGTCGACCATCAATAACTCTGGCCGATTTTCAATTAAGCAAGCGTTAGCAGGGCGGCCATAGCGCAGTAATTCGGCACAGGTTTGGCATGGGATATGCCGATAGAGGCGGCAGCTCTGTTTTTTTCCGCGCCTCATCTATAGCGGGCAGCGGGCGAGCATGATTCAGGCGTCTATTGCGCCTGAATCCGTCGTCGCTTCGGGTCTGCAATCGGCGCGGCCATGCAAGGCAATGTACTGTTCTGGAGACTAAGCGGCCACTTCCTCAGTGCAACGCGTGTTTAGGATCGATCGGTAAGCACGCGAAGGTCACAAGCAACTTGGTAAGCTGTTTCTATTTCCCGGCCATGCGCGGAAGATGGGGGCCAAACGGCCCTGAATGCTTCGCCCTGCGCCCTCTTTCCGAGGGCATGCCAGGTCCCACGCGCCACTCAGTCATCGGCGCGCATACTGCACCTCCCGCGGTCATCTAAGAGGTAAGAGGGGACTTTACCGAATGAAGCGATTTGACTGCCGGGCCTTGCGGGCCCTGGCCAACATGGCTGTCCGTCTGCAACCGAGGGCTAGAGTATTGAAATGAACCCACCCGCGCCGACGCAACCTAACGCTCAATCTACTCTAGCCCGGAGAACCTCATGAACGAAATGCCCCAGCGCACTACCGTCGGTATCCCCTGGTTTATCCGGGAAGACTACGACACATTTCGTTTGCTTGTTCCACACCGCGCTTGGCACACGACATTTGACCAGTGGCTAGCGGCTGCAACCCAAGTTCTGGATCAGCAGCAACGTGCCGGGGTCCTCGTGTTCAAGGTGGAAGTTCAGTCGGATGCCTTCGCCCTTTGGTGCCAGGACACTGTGCGCAGAACTGACCGTCAGGCGCTTTTGGATTATGCCAACATGTTTGCGCGCGGCTTGCTTGCGGCGAATGATGGTCACTGAAGACCTTGATGCGTCGCAGTTCGGCACGAAGACCTAAGCATTCTTCTGCGTTAGGGCACGTTCTTCTTCGCCCTGCATGCAAAGGCTGAGGTCGCGCACGAAGCCATGCGTAGAGGCTATGAATGGATAAGTCAGGCCGCTCAGCAACCGGCGAAACGTTGCTCGCCATCGATCCTCCGATCCTCATAAAGACACCGCGCAGGCCTTAACGGAATCAGTGGAGTACCCACTAGGGGAGAGGCTGAGCGCCAAGCGGAGGCGACTTAGTCGTCGCCCAATCAGGAGGCCATGAGGGACCGAAGGCAGGTTCGTTTGGCGACTCGCCAAGACGCAGTTAGGGCGCTTGCCTATTCGGCGCCTCGATCTGGGCAACCGTGAGTTAGAGATGCGAAAGGTCCCTTCATCCGCTGATTCGCCCCGAACGCTTGCTCCCGCGGTACGGTCTCGACCATCGGGCGAACGCCAGTCAACACGCTGAAACCGAGCGCCTTTTCGTTCCCGCAGGCCGCGCCGGTGATGGAACCCCACGATGCTGCGCTCGAGTCTTGAAGCCGCCTTGTAGCGGTAGCAGCAGCCCTGCCAGGGGATTCCCCGATGTAGGGGGAGGCGTGGACTCCTCGTCTCTTCCACGAACAGGTCTAACGGCACCTTGGCGCCACTAGAGGCCACATGTATAACCGCGCCAAGGGCCCACCTCTTCGATCACCGTGGGCCACGCGGGATTTTCGTCTTGAAGGGAGGCGGCTGCATGGCTGCATTGCTTGACGCAAAGGTACCGGTTCGCGCGAAGTTGTCTGCGCTCTGGGCTTCACTGATGTTTTGCTACATCTACGGCGACTATTTCGGGCTCTACGTGCCGGGCAAGCTCAGCGGCATGATCACCGGCGAAGGGCCCATCGGTCCCGTCAGTCAGGGCACGCTGGTCGCCACGGCCATCCTGCTCGCCATTCCGGGCCTCATGGTATTTTTGTCGCTAGTGTTGCCACCAGTCGTGTGTCGCTGGGTGAATATCGTCGCCGGCGCACTGTATATCGCGGTCATGGCGCTCACCATGCCGGGCGCGTGGAGTTTTTATCTCCTGCTGGGCGCCGTGGAAATCGTGATCGGCCTGCTCACTCTCTGGTACGCGTGGCGGTGGCCTCGCCAGGGTAGTTCAGCCGTCACCGGCGAGGCTCGATGATCCATGCCGGGCCGTCGCCGCTTCACTAGGGTATGCCTGATTGTTCTCGGTCAGTTCTCGTCGAAGCGGAAGCGTGCGCGCCTCGGAAGCGCGCACGAGTAGCCCTTAGGAGCTCAAGCTAATAGCCATTTAAACAGCCCGAAAAAGTGCTTCAGATCATCGGTATTAACCATGGTGCACCTCCCAAGTTGATCGAGCGCCTGCAGGCCATGTCGCGGTACAGACCTCAGGTCCGCGTTCGCATCGTCCTCTTGCTCCAGTAGCCGGACGAAAAGCGAGCGCAGCAGGAATCTAGCGCGGGCACGGTGCCGCCGATGCGACCGGAATCCCACAAATCACAGCGAGTAGCGCGTCCGCATAAAGAGGGGCAGTGGCGTGATCGCACCTTCTGTCAACGACGGCCGCCTGACGCGGTTTCTCGTCCATCCCCAGCATGTCCGCTTCCTGCTTGGGCGCTCAGGTCGCGGTGCGCGAACGCTCCATGGTCAGCACCATGCGGAATTCGGCTTCCCCACGCTTCATCCGCTGATACGCTTCGAACGCTTGCTCCAGCGGCATGGTCTCGGTCATTGGGCGAACGCCAGTCAATACGCTGAAATCGAGTGCCTTTTCATTCTCATAGGGCGTACCGGTGATGGATCCCGCGAGGCTGCGTTCGCCTGCGACGAGCTGGCCGGCTGCAATCAATAGCGGTTCCCTGGCGACGCCGAGCACGACCAGCCGACCTTGCGGCGCGAGGCCGGCCACGAGCGCGGATACGGTGGCGGCATCACCGATGGTGGAGATGATCGCCTGGGCGCCGCCCATGTCCCTGAGCTTGGTCGTGGCATCATCCTGGCGGGTGTCGACATAGACATGGGCCCCAAGCGTCCTGGCGGCCTCGGCGATGTCCTGGCCGCGACCGATCGCCACCACCTTGAAGCCCATGTTCCGGGCGTACTGCAGTGCCATATGGCCCAGGCCGCCGACGCCCAGGACTGCCACGAGGTCGCCGGCTTGCGCGCCACATGTCTTGAGCGCGTTGAAGGTAGCGATGCCGGCACAAAGGATGGGCGCGGCTTCTTCAGAGCTCAGCTCGTCGGGAATGGACACCAGGCCACTGCTGCGCGCCACCATCATCTCCGCGTAGCCACCGTCGCACGTCGCGCCGACCACCGGCTGATTGCGGCAGAGCTGGAACTCGCCTCGGCGGCATTCGGTACAGGCATGGCACGGACCGCCGAGTCGGCCGACGCCCACGCGCTGCCCTATCTCCCAGATGGCCGGCGTGCCCGCCCCGATGGCGGCGATGCGGCCGACCACCTCGTGGCCGGGCACCCGTGGCGGCTGATGAGCGGGATCGGCGCCCTCGATATCGGCGGCATCCGCGCCACAGATGCCGCAGGCTTCGACGTCGATCAGGACTTCACCCGGCCCCGGCGTGGGGACTTCTCGCTCGACCAGCTCAAGCATGCCTGGCGCCGTGATCTGCATCGCTCGATAGGTGTTCTTCATGTCTGTTCTCCGATGAGTGGGGGGCGGATCAGGGCGCGCCCGTGGCGGCGGTCGTCATGGATTGGACGCCAAGTCTGGCGGCCTCGATGGCACCGGCCAGGTAGCCGGGGAAGTGCGGGGACCATTCGCTGGCGATGCCTGTCAGCACGCCGCTCCAACCGCTCGCCTGAGCGCTGGCGGACGGTGCTCCTCCATGGCCGCCTATATCGTCCTGGTCGGCCGCCGTTGCGGTGAGCGGGTCCGCCGCCCAGTCCTTGATCATGTCCGCCAACGGATGGCCAGCCGCTGGGCCAAAGATCCGAGCAAGCTGCGCCCGGCAATGTACGCGGAGCTCTTCTTCGGTAAGGCGCCCACGCATGCGGGCTGGCATGCCAAGAAAACCGAACAAGGCGGCCTGTCCGCCGAGCATCGAGGCATCGTGGATTTCGGCGAGCGGGCCGGCGACGCTGCGAGCTTCGCCCGAGAGTCCCTGCTCACGCCAGAAGGGCGCATCGTAGATGGCGACATATTTCGCATGAGCCGCCATCCATGTGGAAGTGCTGTTCCATTCGCGATGCAGCGGCGCCGGCAAACTAGGCATGAAATCGATGCTCGTCGCGGCGAGGCGCGGAGGTATCGCGATCAATATGCGTTCGGCTTCGTAGGTGGCGGACTGTCCTTGCGAAGACCGTGCGTCCAGCTCGATGCGATCAGCGGAAAGGCGTAGGCGGTGCACCTGCCGATCGGTGACGATCCGTGCAGCCGGCAGCTTTTCGCGCAACGCATCCACCAAGGCGCCCATGCCGCCCACCAGACGCATCGATAGCGGCGACATCGCATATCCGGCCGTCCGCAGAGGTGGCTCGTGCGGCGATCGTTCCACCAGCATGTCACCCATCCCGTGCTGTTCGAATCGCTCCAGGCAGAGATCCGAGACGAGTCGATCCAGCTCGGGCTGGAAGGCCGGCCAGAACCAGGCAGGCCCAAGATCGAAGCGGTTTCTGCGCGCATCGAAAAACGCATTTTCGATGCCGGCGGAGGTGATGCGGCCGCCCACCATAGAGCGCGCCTCGAGCAAAACGTAGTCGCGCAAACCATGTTGTTCGAGAAGGTAGGCTGCATACAGGCCGCTCAAACCTCCGCCAACGATGGCGACGCGCGCCGATGACATGCTCATGTCTGCGCTGCCACGGCACTTGTATGGGTGGTCCTGAGGTAAACGGTCGTGCCTTCCATGCCGGCGGCGATGTGTTCGTATTCGCCCTCGGGGAGACGCATCCAGGTGCCGCAGTCGTGACTTTTGTCCCCGCGGATCACCTGCCCATGCAACACCAACACTTCCATGGTCTTCGCTGGGCCGGAGAAAAGCCGTTTGCCCGTCGGCAGGCGAAGCAGGCAAACGGTCTCGTCGTCGCTGCGGAACAGGGGGCAGATGTCTCGGCCTTCTTCGAGCCGCCAGGAACACCTGTCATGAGTATCGACGCGCACACGGCGGTTGTCGCCGGGTGCCATCTGCCGGAGCTTGACGAAAAGGGTGGCGCCCTCGCGGCTCGACGGCCGATGACTGGAGCCTGGCGGATTGCGCAGATACCAACCCGCCGGATAGTGCTCGTGCCCTTCGGAGAACGTGCCCGAAAGAACCAGTATCTCTTCACCGCCCGGATGCCCATGGTGCGGGAAATGCGACGTGGGCGCATAGCGCACGATACTCGTCGCACGCCCTTGTTCTCCGCCGAGGCGATCCAGCAGCATGCGGTCGACGCCCGGTTGGGGAGACGCTACCCATGCATAGTCGTGTGGCGACACGATCGCTGCGCGCGAGAAATCGGCATTGACGATCATGGCGTTTCTTCCGTTGCTTCTGCAGTCCAAGTCGTGCGACTTACCGGGGAAGCTGTGCGTGGGCTTCGAGCACCCGCGCCGAGTAGGTCAGGGCGGCGCCGGCGTTCAGTGCGATGGCGACGCCAAGAGCTTCGGAGATCTCCGCCAACGTGGCGCCGTTTTCGACGGCCTTCTTTGTATGTACGGAGATACAGCCATCGCAACGCGTGGTCACCGCGACGGCAAGCGCGATCAGCTCATGGATTTTCGGTTCCAGATGGCCCGTGGCTGCGGCGGCGTGGTCGATGGTGGTCAGCCCGCGTACGACGTCAGGGCTTTGCTTCGCATATTCGCCGACACGCTCCAAGAGGGCGGCACGGTAGGCATTCCAGTCGTTCATCATGACGTGTATCTCGAAAAGTAATGGGTGCAGGCTCATTGCGCCGAGTGTTGGGAATTCAGGCGACCTGATAGACGCGCACGTCAGGCGTGTCGTCCAGCAATGGCTTCAGGCCGCCGACGACGTCGGCTGTGAACAGCTCGCTCTGCAGGTAGGCGAGCGCGTGCTCTTTGCTGTCGAAGCCGTGTAGCATTTGCACGTCCTCGTCACGCACCAGCAGCTCTTTCGAAGTCGCGCCGGCAATGGTGTGAAGGAAGGGGGCTTTGTACTTCTGATAGATGCCGGCTGCAGCTGCTCGGTTGGCGACGGCAATCTTGAGGGTGATCTGCAGGTAGACCATGATGTGCCTCCAGGTTAAGAAGGGAAGGTCGCGAGGCTGCTCACGCCCAGAGGGTGTCAGTTGCGGCCGGCCATCACGCCGCCGTCCACGTCCCAGATCGCGCCCGTGACCCAGCTCGCCTTGTCCGACAGCAGGAAGACGATCGCTTCGGCGACATCCCGCGGCGTACCGACGCGGCCGATGGGGTGAAAGTTGTTGAATCCCTGCAAGGCGCTGTGCACTTCGGCCTTGGGAATGAAGCCTTCGTAGATCGGCGTCTGCACCACGGCTGGCGACACCGCATTAACGCGGATGTGCTTCGGCGCGAGCTCCATGGCCAGATGCTGCGTCAGCGCATGCAGGCCGGCCTTGGCCATCGAGTAGGCCGAGGACGGCGTGGCTGCGATGGCTTGCTTGGCCCACATCGAGCCGATATTGACGATGGCGCCCGGGCGATTCCCGGCGACCAGGTTGGCGGCGACCTTCTGCGTGATGAAGAAGAACGCCTTGTTGAGCTTCATGTACTGGTCGTAATCCGCTGCCTGGTGTTCCAGGAACGGTTTCGGAAAGAACACGCCCGCCGCGTTAACCAATAGGTCGATGTCCGGGTGCTTGGCATCGATCACCTGCAGCAGCGAGGCTACGCCCTCATCGCTGGACAGATCCGCGGTCAGTGCCTCGACCTGGCCCAGCGCGGACAGCTCCTTGCGTGCCTCTTCGGTCTTGTCGGCGCGATGGCCCACAATGACCGCGCTGCCACCTTCGGCCAGGACCATCCGGGCCGTCTCCAGGCCCATGCCACTGGTGCCGCCGACGACCAGCAGCTTCTTGCCTTGGAATGCATTGCTCATGGGGAAAACCTCTCTACCTGCCGTGGGCAGGGTTCTATGGATGAAGCATCGGAACAGGCCTTGGGCTGACGCTCTCTGGCGCGGTCGATGCGAGGGCCGCGACGGCCTTCCGGCAGCCCCGGGCGACCGGATGTGCGATGAAGAAAAACTACCCGTTCAGATAAACGCGCTGTGGTCGATTTGCGCCGCGACGGATCGCTGCGCGAAGTAGTAGGCTTGCATTCGATGGGCGAATTCTTCGCCGATGCCGCTCCGCTGGCAAACGAGATTTCCTGTCCACCATTGAAAGAAAATCTATCTCACCATGGCTTCGCCGATTCACCTGAACGCACTGCGCGCCTTCGAGGCCAGCGCCCGCCACGGGAGCTTTTCCGCCGCGGCCGCCGAATTGCACGTCACGCCGGCAGCGGTCGGCCAGCTGGTGCGCACGCTGGAGGACCGGCTGGGCACGCCACTGTTCCATCGCAGCGCGAGCGGAAAGGCGCGATTGATTCCCACCGAGGCGGCTGAGCGGGCCCTGCCCGACATCCGTGCCGGCTTCGACCGGCTCGTCGTAGGTATAGAACGACTCAAGGAAGGCTCAGCCAGTGGCGTGCTTACCGTGGCCGTCAGTCCGGCTTTCGCCGCCAAGTGGTTGCTGCCGCGCATCGAAAGCTTCCAGGCTGCGTGGCCGGATACCGATGTGCGTCTGGATACGAACCTCAAGCCGGTGGATTTCGTCGCGCAGCGGATCGATATCGGCGTGCGGTACGGCACGGGAAGCTGGCCCGGGCTGGTGGCGGACAAGCTGATGGACGAAGAGGTCTATCCGGTGTGTTCGCCGGCATGGCTGCGCAAGCATCCCCATTTGAAGAAACCCGGCGACCTGGCCGGCGAAACGCTCATCCACGATCTGTCGATGGACAGCCACACCGGTTTCCCGACCTGGGCGGATTGGTTGCAGAAAGCGGGCGCGCCGAAGGTTGCCGCCGCGCGCGGCATGAAGATCAACAACTCTGCAGCGGTGTTGCAGACGGCCATCGAAGGGCATGGCATCGCGCTGGCGCGCAGCGTCATGGCGCATGACGATCTGGTCGCCGGGCGGTTGGTGCGGTTGTTCCCCGACTCCGCGTTCGCGTCGCCGCTGGCCTATTACGTCATCTACCGCGCGGAGTGCTCCAGTTTGCCCCGGCTGACTGCGTTTCGCGATTGGCTCATGGATGAAGCCGCGCAGCAGCGGTGTTGATTGCGGGGCGTGACGGGTAGGGCGAACTGGATGATGGAACTCGCCCCAGCATCGTCAGCGGGCCGACTCGCCGTCTGTTCGAAAGCGTCGAGGCGCCTCGCTGGAAGGCGCCGCGCCAGCCCCTGGCATCATGGCCTCTCGCATCTCTATCCATTGCAACCGCGCCTGCGCCAGCGTCGCGCAGCGCAAGCTCCAGACAGGTTCCAGTGACGGTTCGAATATGTACGTCTGGAACGCTCGTCATCAGTTGGTGCAGATTCAACAGGACGCATCGGTTGTTGCCCAGTATGTATTGCGCGATACCGCGAGGGCGCAAGCCGCGTGCGGCCTTGCGTTTCGACAGATAGCTGCGGCAATCGCATCACATATCACGCCCGCTTGGTCCACCACGTTACCCTTACGTAACAACTACACGCGCATGCTGCCTCGGCGCTAAGAACGATAGCCTCCTCCTTGGCAGGCGCCTCAGTCACGCGGTCCTCTCCCTAACGCCATCTGAGTACTTCTCCGATTCTTATCGGAGTTGCGGCTTCGGCCGCTCAAGATCCATCCAGCGGATCACTACTCAAGGTAAAACGTATGTCCAACCATGACTCCAAAGCCGTTCATGTCTCTGGCAAGAATATCGTCGAGACGGCGGCCGCCAACGGCTCCTTTCATACTCTCGGTAAAGTTCTCGAGGCGGCCGAACTCACACAGACCCTGAAAGAATCCGGCCCCTACACCGTCTTTGCGCCCACGGACGCAGCGTTCGAAAAATTGCCCGAGGGCACACTAGAAAACTGGCTCAAGCCGGAGAACAAAGCGGAGTTGATCTCTGTGCTGAAGTATCACGTGATGCCAGGCCGAGCGTCGTTCGTCGAGGTCGAGAAACTGACTGAGCCGAAAATGATGCAAGGCCAAACGGCATCTATCACGAAGGATGGCGGCAAACTGCGCATCGGCGGCGCAGCCATCCAGGCGCGTGACATTACCTCAAGCAACGGCATCATCCATGCGATCGATGCGGTCAACGTGCCAACCAAGCAGTAACCATCAAGAGCTGGTGGTGGGGGATCCCCACCACCAGTTTCATACAGCCTCTCGACCCGTGAAGTGCCGATCGGCTAGAGCGGGCAATAAGTCCGCCTAGGATTCACTCAAG
>Ga0157369_10009174_pt1 | contig 11316 bp, 8 predicted proteins | sample C25metaG_FD_113461 | JGI IMG/M metagenome (GOLD analysis project Ga0157369, IMG submission 113461) | Corn rhizosphere microbial communities from Kellogg Biological Station, Michigan, USA - C2-5 metaG | ecosystem: Host-associated > Plants > Roots > Rhizosphere > Soil | place: USA: Michigan... | reverse complement strand
TAAGGGGAAATCGGGCACCAGGTTTCCGAGGATCGCGTATTCGATTAATGGCCAGTTCTGCCACGAGGGATCGTGAGGATGGCATCGGCGGATGCTTCCGCTCGGGCCGGTTTCAAGCGCGATAAGGACGGGCCCGCGCCAACCTTCGATCGCGCCTATACCCGGAACACCAGCGATGGCGTCCGGAACGGTGCTCCGGATATCGCCGCCGTGAAGGTCCGCGACCAACGCACGGCAAATCCGCAACGATTCAATCAGCTCGTCAAACCGGACTGCGACGCGGGCTGCGACATCCCCAGAGACTTGCGACGACACTTTGACCTTCAGCTTGTCGTATGGCGGCCATGGGCAGTCTGCGCGAAGATCATGCGGAATGCCGGAGGCGCGCGCCGCCAAGCCCGTGGCATCGAGACTCCATGCAAGCTCCTGGGTCAAGATTCCGGTCTCGCGGAAGCGTTCCTGGACACCCGCATGATTGTCGTAGATATTGCGCATGCTGACTACGTCGGTTTCGATTGTGTTGTAGCGGTCGAGGAGCAATCGTCGAGCATTGTCGGGCATATCGGATGCCGCACCACCTGGCACGACGAAATCCATCAGGTAGCGACCGCCGAAGGTCGCATGGTTAGTTCGCAACAGGTCTTCCTTCATGCGGGAGAACTGGGTTAGTCCAAAGGCAAAGCCCGCGTCGTTCCCAAGCGCTCCCAGATCTCCCAGGTGATTGGCCAAGCGTTCGTGCTCCAAAGCAAGGGCACGCAGCTGTAGGGCTCGCGGAGGACAGATCGCGCCAGTGATGGCTTCGAGAGCCGCGCAGTAGGCCCACGAGTAAGCGACCGCAGAGTCGCCGGAGATGCGCGCGGCGAGCTTGTGGCCTTCCTTCTGGGACATGGATTCGAATTGTTTCTCGATCCCTTTGTGCTTGTAACCGAGGCGCTGTTCGAGCCGCAGTACCTTTTCGCCGACTACGGAGAATCGAAAGTGACCCGGCTCGATGGTGCCGGCATGCACAGGCCCGACGGCAATCTCATGGACTCCGTCTCCTTCAACCTGGACAAACGGGTACGGTTCGGATACGACCGCAAATTGATCCTGGCGGTCAAAATCTCGCCGAAGAGGGAATGTATCTTCTGGCCATCCACCGTGCCGCAGCCATCCGCGATGGTCAGGTTCCATACTCTTGACGCCAAGCAAATCGAAGATGGCACGTTCCATTCGCACGGCACTTGGGAAGAACTCTCGTAGACTCGGATACGTCGACTTTGTTCCGCCCTCCATTTCGTGTTCAACGACTGCGACTCCACCGGCATAGAGGTAGGCGACATTAACTCGAAATCGGCTATCGCGATCACGATCGTCGGTTCCCCAGAGCGTCAACAAGCGTCCGCCGGCAGAACGCACCGATCTTGCAATCTCCCGCCACTCAACCGCGCCCACCCGTTTGTGGCGGCATGGAAGGTTCGACGGCAACGTCTTCGCTCCGATTTTGAACTCAGGAGTCATGCAATCATCACCCGATCAGCCGCGCGGCGGCGCGATACCAGTCCGCCAGCGCGGGTGGAATATAGAGACCCAATACCAGCACCATCGCCAAATGAACAAACACAGGAACTAAAGCTGGAGAGTGCGGCAACCTCGGTGCGTGGCTCTCTCCAAATGCCATTGGCTGCACCTTCATAAAGATTCCGGCAAATGCAACCCCAAGCGCAATCAGAAGAAATGGTGTTGTCCACGGGTGTTCGCGCATGGCTGTGGTGAGGATCAGGAATTCGCTCGCGAATACGCCGAATGGGGGCATGCCAAGGATTGCAAGCGACCCGAACATCAGGCCCCAACCGATCGTGGGGCTGATTCCAACGAGTCCACGAATCCCGTCCATCTGTTGAGTCCCCGCTGTTTGAGAAGCGTGTCCGGCGGTAAAGAAGATGGAGGACTTGGTGAGGGAGTGGACAGTCATGTGCAGTAGTGCGGCGAAATTGGCGATCGGCCCGCCAAGTCCGAAGGCAAATGTGATGATGCCCATGTGCTCAATCGATGAATAGCCGAAGAGACGTTTGATGTCGCGTTGCCTCCACAGGAAGAATGCTGCCAGAACCGCTGACAGCAGCCCAAACGCCATCAGCATGCGACCAGGCATCAAAGAACCGATGGAGCCGACGGCGAGCACTTTGCAGCGGATGACAGCGTAGAGGGCGACGTTCAGGAGCAGCCCGGAGAGCACCGCAGAAACGGGCGTTGGGCCCTCGGCGTGTGCATCGGGGAGCCAGTTGTGGAGCGGTGCCAGGCCAACCTTGGTTCCATATCCGACGAGCAGGAAAACGAATGCGAGACCCATGACGGTAGGTTCGAGATCGGCCTTGGCAGCGTTCAGGTGCGTCCAGAGCAGTGCGGTCATGCCCTGGCGGCCCAGCGTACGCTCCGCGGCAAAGTAGAGAAGAATGGTTCCAAACAATGCCTGGGCGATGCCCACACCGCAGAGAATAAAATATTTCCACGCAGCTTCGAGGCTCGCTTTGGTCCTGTACAGCGAGACCAGCAGCACTGTTGAAAGCGTGGCGGCTTCCATGGCAACCCAGATGATTCCCATGTTATTGGTGAGCAACGCCAGAAGCATGGCGAACATGAAGAGTTGATACATGCTGTGATAAAGGCGCAAGCGCCCGGCGTTGAGCCGGCCGTGGTGCTGCTCGATTCGCATGTAGGGTCGCGAGAAAATCGCAGTCGTGAGGCCGACGAAAGCGGTGAGCGCAACGAGAAATACGTTGAACGGGTCCACAAAAAACTGCTCATGCCCCACTAATAATGGACCATTGCGAATGATTCTTACGACGAGGAGGGATGCGGCGAGCAACGTGGCAAGGCTCACGCAGACGTTGACTTCAGGGGCATAGCGGCGCGCACCCAGTGCCGCGAGCACGAATGTTCCCGCGAGCGGCATTCCCAGGACCAGCCAGAGTTCCAAGTTACTCCTCCTTCAGAGATTCGAGGTGATGCAGGTCGAGACTGTCGAACTGTTCGCGGATCTGAAAGAAGAAGATTCCGAGGATGAAGACGGCCACGAGAAGATCGAGTGCAATGCCGAGTTCAATCACCATCGGCATACCGTAGGTGGCACTGGTTGCGGCAAAGAAGAGGCCATTTTCCATGGCAAGGAACCCAATCACCTGGGTGACCGCCTTGCGCCGTGTGATCATCATCAGGAACGAGAGCAGGATTACTGCGAGCGCTATGCCGATAGTGTGGCGGGTGATCGTTGTGGCCAACAGGCTGATTGGTTGTGCAAGGCCGAACGCAAAGATAACCAGCATCAGCCCTACCAGCATGGTGACCGGAATATTGACCAGCCGCTCATTATCCCATTGAGCCCCCAGGCGCTTGATCAAGATGTGAAGAATCAAGGGGAGAGTGATGACCTTCAGGATAAGTGTGAGTCCCGCAGAGAAATAAAGTTCGGTCAGCCCTGCTTCATGCGCCACGAGGGTCGTCGAGAGAAAGAGGATCGCACCCTGCCAGGCAAACAACGTAATCAATTGCTGCGTTCGCCGCGTGGACAGCATGGCAAACGATATCAGCAGCATGCCCGCTGCAAGCAGCTTCAGTAACTCGACATCGAGATGGGATCTAAGCACCGGTGTTGGCTCCCAGCAGAAGGTGGACTAGCAACCCGAGCACTGCGATCAGAAAGGCCATCGCCATGAATTCGGGAGCACGAAAGATTCGAAGTTTGGCGGAAACTGATTCAATCAGTGCGAGCGCTGCTCCGCAAGCCGCGAGCTTTACAAGCAGAGCAGAAAGCGCAAACAACACTGAGCCCACATGGGCTCCGTGAATGGCGATACCCCAGGGCAGAAAAAGTGCCAGGCCGATGCAGGCATAGTTGAAGATCTTGAGGCTCGATGCCCATTCGATCAGAGCAAGGTGCCGCGCGGAGTATTCGAGAACCATGGCCTCGTGGATCATGGTTAGTTCAAGGTGCGTGGCAGGATTGTCGATCGGGATCCGCGCATTCTCGGCGAGCAGAACCATGACAAACGCGATCGCCGCAAACATCACGCTAGGGTCGATTACCGATGGATGTGTGGCGTAGTTGTCAACCACGCTCGTGAGAGCAGTGCTGCCAAAGAGGAGAAAAGCGTTAAAAAACACCATGAGCATCGCGGGCTCGGCAAGGAAGCCGATCATCATTTCCCGGCGAGCTCCCAGCGTTCCAAACGCGGTGCCAATATCCATGGCCGCGAGAGCCTGAAAGACCCTAGCAGTGGCAAAGAGGCCGATCAGAGCAATCGAATCGGCAGCCCGCGCGAAGGGAAGGTCGGTAACGACCGAAGGAATAATCGCCGCGGCCAGCACCATGGTCCCGAATAGCACATAGGGCGCGGTGCGGAACAATCGAGACGCATTTTCGGCAAGAGCCGCGTCCTTATTGAACAACTTGCGCAACATGCGATACGGCTGGGTGAGAGGCGGAGCGGTCCGGTTCTGCATCCAGGCTCGGCACTGTGCGATCCACCCCGAAAAGAGCGGCGCCAGCGCGATGGCGAGAATCACTTCTCCAAATTGCCAGACAAATGCGATTCCTCTCATAGCACGAACACCAGTAGCCCGAGTAACGTCAGGAAACTAAAAAGCAGGTAGAACGCGAGCCGTCCACCTTGCAGAAAGCTAATGGCGTCTGCCAGTCGCTGGACCGCGGTGGCGATCGGTTGGTAGAGAGCGCGCCAGAAGCGGTCTTCAACATGGACTCGGTATCTGGGTGTCAGATCTGTTGGGGCTGGAAGTTCGCGTTCCATTCGGAAGAAGGCGCCGAACATGTGCCGAATGGGTTGGCCGAATCCTTCGGCTGTATCCTGCATGCGGGATGTTTGCCAGGGATACCCGCAATCCCATGGAACGGTTTTACGGATGCGCCCGTGGGCCAGCAGGCGCACCGCGAGGAATGTGATCGCGACTGTACAGAGGATGACGGCGAGAAAAATCCAACCGCTATAGGAAGCCTGCTCCGGTGCAATCGGTGCGATACGCCACACGGAGGGGTCCGGTGCGATGGTCTGTCCGACGAGCATTCCGGTGGACTTACCCACGGCGTGAAGCGCGAGTTGCGGCTGGACACCGATCGCGATACAACCCGCGGCGAGCCATGCGAGACCAATTCGTTCTAGCCAATTGGCATCATGCGCGTGCGCCAACGATGCCTCGCGTGGCTGCCCGAGGAAGATTACTCCGTAGAACTTCACCATCACATACGCAGCAAGAGCAACCGTCAGAGCCAGCGCCGCTGCTCCGAGAGGAATCAACATGTTGATGAACGCATGAGGCAACTGGGGTGTATAGAGAAACGACTGCAGAAGAAGCCACTCGGACACAAACCCGTTGAGCGGCGGCAAGCCGGCGATGGCCAGCGTGCCGACAAGCGCCAGCGCGGCAACCCAGGGCATGGAGCGGATGAGGCCGCCAAGTTTGCCGAGGCTTCGTTGGCGTGTTGCGTGCAGAACACTTCCGGTAGCCAGAAACAACATGCTCTTGAACAGCGAATGATTGAGCGCATGGATCAGAGCCGCTGCGAGGGCCAGAGCGGCGAACAGACGCAGATTGCTTGCTGCGAACAAAATGGACAGTCCAATACCGGTAAATATGAGTCCAACGTTTTCGATGGAGGAGTAAGCGAGCAGACGCTTCATATCGGTCTGGACACCGGCAAAGATGACCCCGAACAGAGCCGAGAAAAGCCCCAGCGCAAGCACCGCGACTCCCCATTGCCAGAACTGCACGTGGAGCAGATCAAACGTAACTCGCAGCAGCCCGTAGATTGCCGTCTTCAGCATGATCCCGCTCATCATGGCGGAGACCGGAGAAGGCGCCGCCGGATGGGCCTCCGGCAGCCAGACATGCATGGGCACCAATCCCGCCTTGGCACCGAAACCGAGAAGCGCGAGTGTGAATGCGACAGTAGCCCAGAAGGGCGTCAGGGAAGCGCTGCGCATCGCGTCGAACGTGAATTGCCAGCTTCCACCCTGCATGACTCCAAAGCTGAGCAGAATACATACTGCACCGATGTGCGCCATCAACAGATAGAGAAACCCGGCGCGCCGGATCTCTGGTATCCGATGCTGCGATGTGACGAGGAAGTACGAACTGAGAGCCATCGTTTCCCAAGCCACCATGAAGAGGTATGCGTCGTCCGCCAGCATCACCACAGCCATGCTGGCAAGAAACACGTGGTAGTGGAGACCAAGCAATCCAGGAGCGGTGCCTTCGCCGCTTCGGAAATACCCCGCAGCAAACGTGGATATCCCAGCCCCTGCGAAACCAAGAATCAGTAGGAAAAAGGCAGACAACGCATCGAGACGCACATGAAACGGAAGGTCAGGCAGCCCCAGTGGAAGAGTCATCGACTCGGGCGAGTGGCCGGAGATGAGGAATGCGCCCGCCAACAGGAACATCATCACGCAAAGCAGTGCGCCAAGCGGAAACAGAAAGCGTGCGACGTAGCGAACGCTGTGCGGGCGGAAAAGACAGGCGAGCGCAAGTACCGGCCAGCTAACAGTGATGACTAGCGTGGAACCGAGTGGGTGATTCAAAACGGAGTTGAGGGAATTGGCCCAGAGATGCGCGTTCAAGCGATATCTCCTCTGCGGATACGTACATCAAGTGGCGGAAATGCTGAAGGGACCTGAAGAAACCTCACTTGCTGTTCTCAGTCCGAGATTCGCCAAACTCTTCCAGGATGGCCAGCGCTTCGTTCAGGTGTTTTTGAAAATAGCTGCGCATCAGTGCGAGTACCTGGAGCAGGATCGGGTCGCGAACGGAATAGAAGACCTGGTTCCCGGCCTTCCGGTTCAGGACGAGTTGTCTCGATCGAAGAACCGCCAGATGTTGCGAAACATTGGCTTGCTCCATGCCGAGCTCCTCGATAAGGTCGCCTGCGGAAAGCTCTCGGTTCCCGAGCAGCTCGATGATTGCGATTCGAGTCGGGTGTGCCAGAGCTTGGAATATATCGGCTTTGAAACGGCGAAGAGAATCGGGCATAGTTGAATAACGATAATATCAGAATATTCGATTGTTCGCATTTAGATCACGGACAGACTCAGCACAATGGGACGTAAATCAGAGTCGAAGAACGAGCCTGGGAGGTGACGGCCCAAAGCGCGCGGCGATTGAATATGCTGTAATTCTAGGCCGCCGTTTGTGAACGAATCATCGTCAGCAGCATCTTGGATTTCACAATAGCTTTCAGAGCATGCGGATGATTTGCAGGCATCAGGAGCAGATGTCCAGCTTCGACAATTAACGGTTTCCCATCAATCGAGATCTCCATCTCGCCTTCCAGCATCTGGGCCAAGGCATCAAAGGGTGCGGTATGCTCGCTCAGTCCCTGTGCGCCTCTATGTTGACTCAGATTCATCGAGGCTCAGACTCAATTGAGCACTGCTCCCATCGACCGTCCACAGTCTGGATGGTCGTCTCTTTTCTCGCGGGGAATCCCTGGCGTCTCCTCGGCGGCGTACGCGGCAGACGTGCCGATGGATGGCACCGAGCCTAATTGGAACAGCATCTTTCCAGGGTCGAGATTCGTGGGGCGCAAAGAGCACTCTTCCGATGCGCCTCTTCAACTACACTTCGCCCGACTACTTCCATACGATGGGTTCCCGTGCAGAATCCATTGAGAGAAGCCGGCTCATCCCACCGTATGGGGTTGTGGAATGACAACGACTGTGGAGCTTCAGGACATTCTTCGAGCTGTAGATTGCCAGACACTCTTTGGCTTGAAAGAGACTGCTCGGTAAGCCGGGACGCGAATGTGTGGTCACCCTGCAGGTTTTGAAATCTCGGCATTTGTGCTCAAGGTCGAACTCATTGTTTTACGTTGGATGCTGGGGATGTAGGTTCCTCAATTCCGACGTAGCGATCTCCAGTTACATTATGTAACGTCTGCAGAATTCCGCTTGGCCAGCGGATCTCGACCGTTCGTGCGCTCGAGTCGCGGTTAAGGCCAAAGTGTGCCCGTACGTCTCCCGACGAGAGATAACTGGAGGCGGTGGTGACGGTGTACCACTGCGAGCCTGTCGACGTGTCGACGCGGATCTGCGCCCCGATGCCGTCACGATTGCTCTTGTGGCCGACGAGTTTGAAGCCGATCCAGTGGTTCGACGACCTGGTGCGATTCATCAGCACGTGGGCGGGGCCTCCGTTCTCGGTAACCACTGCGTCGAGCAGACCGTCGTTATCGATGTCCCCGACCGCCAGTCCTCGTCCGACCCACTGTTGCTTGAACACATTCCCGGATGCGGTTCCCACGTCAACGAATTCATTTCCACTTAAGTTCCGCAGCAGCATGATGGGCTCTCGGTAGCGCAACTGCGGGAATGTAGCTTGAATATTGTCGAAATCGTGCCCTTGGGCGATCAGCAGGTCCTTCCAGCCGTCGTTGTCGTAGTCGACGAAGCGAAGTCCCCATCCTGAATGCAGGAGCGAGATCCTTCCCAGGTCCGTGGAGAAGCTGTCGTACGTGAAGGTGCCGTCGCGGTTGTTGCGGTAATAGGCGTATTCCTGGTTGGCAAGGCTGTCGATGGCGATATCCGGGTATCCATCATTGTTATGGTCGCTCAGGTCCGCACCCATGCCGGCGTACGTGCGCCCGTTACCATCCACCGCAATTCCGGATTCAAGGCCCAATTCTTCGAATGTGCCGTCGCCCTTGTTGTGAAACAGATACTCCACCATTGAGTCGTTGGAGACCAGGAGATCTATATGGCCGTCGCGATCGTAGTCGCCGATCGCCAAGCCCAATGCCTTGGCAGGCTTGGCGAGCCCGACTTTGGACGCTTCTTCCTTGAATGCGCCATCGCCGTTGTTGTGATACACCAGCATGGAAATCGGCTGGAATACGTCGGGGTGACAGTACCCGCGATTCTCCTTCGAACCGCACCACAGATCATCCCAGTCCCACTGAATATAGCGAAGGACAACAAGGTCGAGATGCCCGTCGTTGTCGAGATCGACCCACGCCGCGGAGGTGGACCAGCCGCTACCACCTACCCCGGCATTCTCAGTAACGTCCGTGAATGTTCCGTCGCCGTTGTTGTGATAAAGCCTGTTGCCGCCGAAGGCTGTGACGTAGAGGTCGTCAAATCCGTCGTTGTCGTAGTCGCCAACGGCAACACCCATACCGTATAAATCACCTTTCAATCCCGCGCGCTCAGTTACATCTTCAAAGCTGCCATCTGCCTTCTGGTGATAGAGGCGATTCCAGAAGTCCGGTCCGGTTTTGTGAGGAATAGTTCCTTTGGGAACGAAGTCCCCATAAGGGGCGCCGTTCACGAGGAACAGGTCGAGGCGTCCATCGTTGTCATAGTCGAAGAGCGCCGCGCCTGACCCCATGGTCTCAAGGAGATACTTCCTGGGGCTGTGATGAGCCTGATGCTTAAATTCCACGCCGACTTGCGAAGCTACATCAACAAAATCCACGGGCGCCATCTCAGGACTGGACTGGCTCTTCCCCGCGGCCGCCGGTTGCGCCGCGAGTGAAATTGCGGCACACGTGAAGAGGAGGATGCTGCCAGCCAAGCGCAGGAACGCGGAGGATCGCGATTGCGCCAGTGCTCGGCGACTCAGGCGGCAGCCGACGATGGGAGGGATATTGTTCACGTTTGATCGGAACGGACTGGAGCCCTGGAACGAACGTTCAAACGTGCAACACGCATTCCTGATGAGGCTGGTCTGCCGAAAGTGTAGACGATTCGCCGCAGCAAATCGACTCGAGCGCGAGGGCGACGCTGGGCAGTCTGAAGATTGACACCGCAGAACGGCGCACGTAGAGTTGAAGATATTCTTGAAAGCTTTAATACTTAGCCTCACAATCGCGCTCGGAATCCGGGTCGGCGGTACGCGCACGTCATCCGCTCCTTAGGATTTAGCCGCGAGGCGAGCCAAAGGCGCTTCCAACATGAGATGGATTTCGGTATTCGTTGCGGCTGTCCTGGTTTCGATCTCGGGCCCGGTAAATATCGAGGCTCAGACACGACGCGATCAAGGCGCTTCCGAAATATCAAAGAGTGAGCCGCAACGCACTGCTCTGCCGGACAAGTCTCGCGCCGGTTTCCCTTCAGTCAATACAAGCTACGTGGATGAGAATGGTGTGGTGCACGTGACACGGGTGGTTCCTGTTCCGGAGACGGTTAGCCCCGAGGCACGGAGGCTGATCGGATCGCAGTTCTGGAACGATTCGAAAGAGGACGATCACGCCCAACGCAATTCTGCAGAGACGCAACTCAAGCAGCAGCGCGCACTCGCAGACTCTACCGAGGACAGGCTCGCAGGCGAAGCATTGGTGTTGTATCCGGTAGACGTGAAGCGGGACGTTATTGCGGGTGTCCCGGTTCGGGTTATTACACCCAAGAATGCGGGTGCGGAGAATGACGGGCGTGTACTGATAAACCTGCATGGCGGGGGCTTTGTGGCCGATTGGGGCTCGCTCACCGAGTCCATTCCTATTTCGAGCCTGACGCACACCAAAGTGATTTCTGTTCTTTATCGGCTCGCTCCGGAGCATCCATTTCCCGCGGCTGTGGATGATGCAACAGCGGTGTATCGGGAACTTCTCAAGGTCTATAAGCCAGGGAGCGTGGGGATATACGGAACTTCGGCGGGGGCAATTCTTACGCTTGAAACGGCGGCGAATCTACGCCGGCTGAGGGTTCCTCTGCCCGGCGCGCTGGGCGTGTTTTCCGGCACAGGCGATCTGACGCGGCGCGGAGACACGTTCTCGCTGTTCGGGCTGACTGGCCTTGCAGGACCGCTGGACGCAACCAGGGAACCCATATTGCCGGAGTACGTGGGCACGACCGATCGCCGCAACCCAGTGTTGTCGCCGCTGCTGGGCGATCTGAGCGGCTTTCCGCCGACTCTATTTGTCAGCAGCACGCGAGACATGCTTCTCAGCGATACCGCGCTCGCTCAGCGCGCGTTTCTGCGTGCCGGGGTCACCGCGCAGCTGATCGTGTTTGAGGCGCTGCAACATGGTTTTTGGAACGATCCCAAATTGCCTGAGTCACGGGAAGCGGATGGCGACATCGCGCGATTCTTCGATGCACATCTTGCCAGGTGAGGGACGGTAGAGCGTGAGCATGAGGTTCTCAGGGACAATGGGGAATTCCGGAGGGATGGATCAAGTCCCAATGACGCATGTGCGGAGAGCCGGGATAAAGCACCGTGCATGTTGCGCGTCGCCTTGGTTCATCGCATTCTGGCTCGTGACGATGGCGGCGGCAGCACAGGTGCGGAATCCTTCTCCCGATGCGGGAAAGTCCGAGTCCGCCAGGC
>Ga0157369_10009173_pt1 | contig 11317 bp, 5 predicted proteins | sample C25metaG_FD_113461 | JGI IMG/M metagenome (GOLD analysis project Ga0157369, IMG submission 113461) | Corn rhizosphere microbial communities from Kellogg Biological Station, Michigan, USA - C2-5 metaG | ecosystem: Host-associated > Plants > Roots > Rhizosphere > Soil | place: USA: Michigan... | reverse complement strand
TGCAACGCGACGAGGCCATCAGTGTACGACTCCCCGTCCCGGCCGTTGATGGAAACATGCCATGTTCTCGTGTTGTGAGCCGGATACATGACGTAGATGCGCACTTGCGCCATAGGCAACCTCAATTCCCGGTTGGCCGACTTCGTCGGCAGTGTCAGAAAAAAAGCCCCTGCTGATGGACAGGGGCCGGCGTGACGCAGTGGGGGTGGGAGGGACTGCGACACGGCCGCCGATGATGCGGCGTGGAAAGTCACCGTTCCGTGAGGACCGTTTCACCGTTGATAACGACAGAGGTTCAGGGCGACCGACCCCTTCGCCGCGAGAGCGCCCAATTCGCCGTCGTCGTCCGCATGACGGTGCGCACTTTTACTGGACGCGCGTATTGACTACCTACCGCCGCCATTCGTGAGATCGCATCGGCCTCCGCAAGGAGGCACCCCCCAATTGACCATGGACGGCCCTGGCCTGCGTTTCTTCCCGGGCGCAGGCCTTTTCATGGCCAGTTCCCTGGCGACCCTCACACCTTGCAAATCCCACTTCCCGGCCGGGGCCAGATCCTTCCTGCTTCCCCTGATACCGCGCTATGGACCGTCGGTCAGGTCCGGCCACGCTACAGCGGGCAATGACGCACGCCCGGACATCGCGATGCGATTTTTTGGCGTGACATTGCAAATGGTGAGTGGTTCGAACAGTTGGCTAGCCCTCTCCGCAATAGCCCGTCTTAGCAATGGGCTCAACCAACGTGCCTGCTGGAAAAGATCAATCGAAGAATTCTCGGCGAGATCGTAATTAAGCGCCGCGGCAACGTCCGCATATAGTTTTCTGTTACTACGTGAGTCGACAACATTCGCTCCACGCATCCGAGGCAGTAATGTGCTTATTCGGCAATGACGTTAGACGTAAACGACGTCGCGAACGGTGAATGCACGCAACACCGGTAGTGCTCACGCCGGACGGCAGTTAATTCCGCGTTGCGTTAGCACAACGAGTCGCGCAACATTGGCCCGAGGATGCTTCGCGCAACAGTCAAATAGAGAATTAAGGCATCGCGTCCGCATCTCTACGATAGAATTAGACGCAACGGAGATCCTAAAGTACCAAGAATGCGCATACATACGTACGCCTACGCGGGGCCTGGTCCACGCAGAAACTGGCTTCAGAAGGCTCTTCCCCATGGTTGTCGCTAGCTGACATGGTACCGGGCAACTGCGATTGGTCTTTAGGGTGTCTAGCGTCATCGCACCGACTTGACTTGAACAATCACACGGGTGGGTCCGTTCACCGTGTCGACCCACACGACTACCGTGGCGCGAGATCCGCCGATCGTGAGATTGAAGAATCGATCGGCGCCCGAATCCGTCAATGCCACGCAGCCACTGGGAAAGGAGATCTCACATACGGCGATCTGCACAAGATTGTCGAGCTCTGGGACATCCAGCCCCAGGAAAACCTCGGTCTCGCCGTCAACAGCAGCTTGAGTTGCGACACTTGCTCGCACGCTTATCGAGCGCCTCTCACAAGCAACCAGCGCCCAGCCAGACCAGCCCACAGCGGATACGTCGGACAACCGACCAGGGTGCCGATGGCAAGCAGGATATGTATGACCTGGTTGGCCTTGTCGGTTCCCGGCGGTGCGTGACCGTTATCGGAAATAGGGCCGTGCAGGATGGCCGTGTCCACAAACGCCGCATACCCGATCGGGAAAATACCGATCAGGATGAGCCCTGCCCCCGCCACGACACCCAGCCAACGGAGACCCGTCGGCAGCCCGGCGGCATTCCGTTGGCAGACGACGATGAGCCATACGCCGAGCGCTCCTTGGGGAATCATGTAGAGCACATCCGCTACGACGCTGGCCGCCCCCAGCACCATCAGCGCAACGACCAGGACGAGAAAGACAATGGCCGCAACCGCCCCGCCCCGTCCCGCACCGGGCGAGCGCTGGCGAGCGAGCGCCCCCAGTACGAGCACCAGGGGAATCAGGCAGAGAGACTGGACGATGACCCCGGCGTCATGGCTCCTGAGCAGGATGTGAGCGGTCTGCCGATCGGCGGGCCTCATCACGAGGAACACGATCAGGCATGCAAACGCCGCTAGGCCGATAGCGCCGCTGACGATCGCCAACCAGCCAGCACGGCGATTTCCCGGGCCGGGATCCTCGAAAACAGTCTGCGCGCTCATTCGAGTTCTCCATCGCAATGCTGCGAAAGCCGGTTCAAGCGTGCATTGACTACATCGGCGGCGCAAGCACCCCAGGCCCCCATTCCGCCGCCTTTCGGTGGCGCAGCTGCCTGTCGGTCAGCGAATGGACCTTGCCCGTCGCATCGTGAACCCGCGTGGCGCAAGCCTTGGGCTCAGTCGCCGCGGCTCGGTCGTAATCGCGCAGCATGGCTTCGCGAATCTCATGCGGTGTCGGGGTTCCCCGGTCGCTGGGCGGAAGGCTGGCCATCACGCCTCCGTTCCTTGCGCCAGGTAGACACACAACACCTGATGTTCGTGAGCATCATCGGCCAGAGCGATGCTATCGCCATCGACCGAAGCACCATCCAGGGTTAATAAGGCCGTTTCACCCGACCCAGCCCGGCGCAACTCGATCACATAGGTGGCTGCGCCGTGCCGGTAGGTAACGGTGTAGCCCGCCCACCTTGCCGGCACGCAAGGTGCGATGCGCAAGCGCCCCTCGACGAGCGTTACACCCAGGAGCGACTCGAGCAGCAAGCGGTACATCCAGCCCGCTGAGCCCGTGTACCACGTCCAGCCGCCGCGGCCGACATGCGGAGAAACCGCGTACACGTCGGCGGCGAGCACATAGGGTTCGACCTTATACGTGCTGATGGCGGCCGCATTCGCCGTATGGCCGGAAGGAAGGATCATCCGGGCCAGGTCCCACGCCTGTTCGGTCTGGCCCAGGCGGGCGAAGGCCATGGTCGCCCATACCGCGGCATGCGTGTATTGCCCACCATTCTCGCGGACACCGGGCAAGTAACCCTTGATGTAGCCCGGGTCCATCGACGTGCGATCGAAGGGCGGATCCAGCAGCTGGATCAGGCGCGCGTCCGGACGAACCAGGTGGGCACCGAGCGAACGCATCGCCCGGTGGGCGCGTTCGTCACCTGCCCCACCCGAAAGCACCGCCCAGCTTTGCGCCACCGCGTCGATGCGGCACTCGTCGTTGCTGGCGGACCCAAGCGGCGTGCCATCGTCAAACCACGCGCGCAGATACCACTCGCCATCCCAGGCATGCGCTTCGCTGTTCGCGGCAAGGCGGTTAGCCTCCTCCGTGCAGCGCGCGGCGAACGCCTCGTCACCATGTGCTGCTGCTACCGGGGCGAATTCCCGCAGCACATGGATGAGAAAGAACGCCAGCCAGACGCTTTCCCCCTTCCCGCCCTCGCCTACCCGGTTCATGCCATCGTTCCAGTCGCCACTGCCCATCAAGGGCAGCCCATGCGCCCCACGCGGCATCGAGTGCATTAAGGCCCTTACGCAATGCTCATAAAGCGTGCCCCGGGTACCGGAGAGGCGCGGCAGGTCGTAGAAGGACTCCTCGTCGGGCCTAAGGGCGCGCGCTTCGATGTACTCGACCGATTCGTCGAGCACCGCCGTGTCGCTGCTGGCCATGACGTACCGGCTCGTCGCCAGCGGCAACCACAGGAAATCATCCGAGCATGCGGTACGCACGCCCCTGCCGGATGGCGGGTGCCACCAATGCTGCACATCGCCCTCGATGAACTGGCGCGCGGCGCAAATCAGCAGCTGCGCCCTCGCGATCGCGGGCGCCGCATGCTGGGCCGCCATGGAATCCTGCAGCTGGTCGCGGAAGCCGATCGCACCGCCGGACTGGTAATACCCACTACGCGCCCATAACCGGCTCGCGATCGTCTGATAGAGCAGCCAGCCGTTCGCGAAGATATCGACGGTAGGCTCCGGGCTTTGCACCTGTACCGCGCCGAGCAGGTCACGCCATTGCGCGCGCACCTCGACGAGCTCACGCGCCGCGGCGCCATCCTGGCGATACCGCTGCACCAGTTCACGGGCCTCGTCCTCGCTCGCGCCCATGCCCAGGCGGAAGACCACATCACGCGACTCACCGGGCGCGAGGGGGATGCTCACGCGCAACGCGCCACACGGATCCAGCCCTGCCCCCACCCGGTTGCTCCAGCCCTGCCGGCGCAGGGCCAGTGGCGACGATGCACGGCCATTGCGCCCGAGGAAGTCGCCGCGATCGCCGCCCATCTCGCGGTCGGCGTCGCCCACGTCGAAGAAGGCGATGCGGCCGGGGAAATCGCCGTTATACGCGTTGCGCGCGAACAAGGCGCCCGTCATTGCATCGATATCGGTCACCACGTGCATGGCGTTTTTTTCGCGAACGTCTCCCAGCACCCACTCCACGTACGCTGTCGCGGTAAGCAGAATGGCGTCGGTACCGTGATTGGTGATAGTCAGCACCTGAAACCGGACAGGTGCGTCGCGCGCAACGAACACTTCCAGCCGCGTGGCTACGTTGCGCTCCGTGTGTTCGAACACCGTGTAACCGAACCCATGGCGCGTGGTGTATGAACCCTCCCCGCGCATGGGCAGTGCCGAGGGCGACCAGGCGTGGCCCGTCGTTTCATCGCGCAGGTAGAGGGCCTCGCCGCAGGCATCCTCCACCGGATCGTTCTGCCACGGCGTGAGCCTGCAGCCATGGGCGTTGGCGGCCCAGGTATACGCGCTACCGCTCTCCGAGATGATGCTTCCGAAACCCGCGTTTGCCAGGACGTTGCACCAGGGTGCAGGCGTCGCGGCACCCTGCTCCAGCGTGATCACGTATTCCGTGCCGTCAGCGGAGAACGCGCCGCTGGCTTGCGTGGAGGTCATTACGGGCTCAGGCACACTGGGTACCCAGCCCGCCGGAGCGGCGATAGCCGGCCGCGGCCCCATGCGATGGCGCTCCATCTGTTCCTGCAGTGAACCCAGCGTATCCACCACCACGATACGCGCACTCGCCTCCATCACCAGCCTGTCTTCGTACGACAAGGGTTGCGCGGCGCGGATGTATACGCCCCCCGGTCGATCCAGGAGGCTGGCCTCGGCACCTGAGGCGAGCAACCCAATCAATGCATCGTGCAAGGCCTGGCGATAGCCGGTGCTGTCTTCGTTCCAGATCACCAGGTCCACGGCCAGCCCGCGGAGCCGCCAATACGCAGTCGCGCGGATAAGGTCACGCGCGATATCAAGGCGGGCAATGTCGCCGATGCGGAGCAGCACGATCGGCAGGTCACCTGAGACCGCCTGCCCCCAAAGTCCGGACTGCCCGCGCGTGTTCGCCGCGATCAGGGATGGTGCCGCGCGCATGGCCGCATTCGCGTAGATGATGGACGTGGCCATATGCTCGAACAGCTGCGCATCGGCGAGCGTGGCATTGGCCTGGCGCAACGTCACCTGGCTATGCGTCCACGCAAGGTCGAACACGCGATCGCAGAGATGCCGATCCCGGTACTTCTCGATGAGCCGCATGCAGTGGCTGCGCTCGTCGCCGATGCCCGTCACGAAATCGAGGGTAGCCGTCTGTTCGGGTTCGAGCGTGATGCGTACACGAATGGCCACTACCGGGTCCAGGACGGGGCCTGCGGTGCCGGACAACTGACACATCCCTGCGGAAAGCGCGACCGGATCGGCCGTACTGCGGCCGCGGCCGATGAACTGGGCCCGGTCGGTTTCATAGGATATTTCATCGATATCCGCATCGTGGACGGCGACCAGGTGGCACATCCAGGGCGGCTTCTCTACTGAGGAACGGGCGCGGCGCGTGCATAGCAACGCCTGCACCGACGGCACGATCTCGGTGGTGACGAACAGCTTGCTGAAGGCGGGGTGTGCGGTGTCGCTTGCGGGATCGGCGAGCACCACCTCGGCGTAGCTGGTCAGCTCCACGGTGCGACGCGTCTTGTGGCGATTCGTGATGCGCGTACGCCGAAGCTCGATGTCGTCTTCAGGCGAGACAACAATCTCCGTGTGCGTTTCGAAGCCCCGTTGGCGTACCCGGAATTCGGCCCGCGACTCAGCGAAGATCGCTTCGAAGCGCTCGGTCTCGCGCATCACGGGCTGGTAGGCCGTGCTCCAGACCTCGTCATTGGAAGGGTCGCGCAGGTAGCAGAACATGCCGTGATGATCGCGCGTGATGTCCTCACGCCAGCGTGTCACGGCCATGGCGTCACGCCGGCTATAGCCGCCACCTGCGCTGCTCACCATGACGTGGTAGCGACCATTGGAGAGCAATTGGACGGCGGGCCGCGGACGATTCGGGTCAGTAAACAGGCGTAACCGGGTCTCGGGGGCCACCGCCTGCTGCACGCTATCGCCGATGCCCGTGTGTTTGAGGTATTCGCTGGACGAGAAAGGCACCCGTTCCTGCAGCAAGAGGCTCGTGGCCGTCACGTTCGGATCCGATTCGAACCGGCGTCGCATCGGTTGATCGAGCAAGGCATGCCCGATCGCCAATAGCGACATCCCCTGATGGTGTGACATGTACGATTGCACGATGGCTGCGTCCTGGCCGGGCCGCAGGCGCGATGGCGTGTAATCTACCGCTTCGTACAGGCCGTACCGGCCCGCCATGCCCGCATCACTCAGGCGCCAGAGATTCGTGGTGGCCGCCGCGGGCGACACCATCAGTGCGAGCACGGTGGCGTACGGTGCGACGACCAGGTCATCGCCCAGGCCGCGCTTCAAGCCGAGGCCGGGTACCCCGAAGGCGCGGTACTGATAAGTCATATTCGCATCGACGGCGTTGTACCCGGATTCCGAGACGCCCCATGGCACCCCGCGCTGCTTGCCGTACTCAATCTGTCGCGCAACAGCATTGCGCATGGTTTCGTCGAGCAGGCTCCCTTCGTAGGTCGGCATGACCAGCACGGGCATCAGGTACTCGAACATCGAGCCCGTCCACGAGAGCAGCACGGGCAAGCCCTCCGCCGTCGTCAGCAGGCGCCCGAGCGAGAACCAGCTGGCCTGCGGCACCTGCCCCTGCGCGATCGCCACGAAGGTGGTCAGGCGCGATTCGGAGGCAAGCAGGTCATAGAAGGACACATCGAGCGCATGCCGTTCGAGGTCGTAACCGATGGAGAACAGGCGTCGGTGCTCGTCGTACATGAACGCCTGGTCCATCACTGCGAAGTTCGCCGCGAGAGCCGCGGCGTCCTCCAGCATGCGGATCTGTGAACGTGCCCGTTCGCCGCGCACGCTGCCTGTTTCCATGGCCAGTTGCGTGAGCGAAGGAATCGACACCGTTCCCACGACATCGCCGTCCCACCAGGTGGCTTCAGCGACCAGATCGTCACACTGCGCGGTCAGTTGTTGCAGCCAGAAGGCAACGTCATCAGACGGCACGCTCAAAAGCGTGCCAGGCAGCGCTTCGGCCCGGGCCTGCTGATCCAGCGCGAACTCCCGCACTTCGCCCATCGAGGCCGGCGGTGCATCCAGGGCCGCGGCCAACACGCTGGACCAGGCGCGGAGTTCAGGGGGGCTCGCGAACGACAGTGCCGCATCGAGAACAGCCAGCGTATCGCGCAGCCCGTCTATGGATTCGCGGCGAAACACGGGTTGCTCGGCCAGGCCTAATAGCCCGCGCTGCAGGGTGATGAGGTGGCCGGCAAGGTTGCCGCTATCGACGCTGGAGACATAGCGAGGGTGCAGTGGCTGGAGCGTCTCGGTGTCGTACCAGTTGAGGAAATGGCCACGGTACCGCTCAAGTAAACCCAGGGTCGCCAACGTGGCAGCCGTGCGCTCGAGGACGCGGCCGGCGCCCAGGTAGCCGAAATCGTAGGCTGCTAGTCCCGCCAGTAAACCCAGGCCGATATTGGTTGGCGATGTGCGCCGTGCCACGTGTGGCTGCGGCACCATCTGCAGGTTGTCTGGCGGCAGCCCGTGGTCGTCGGGGCCACCATGCACCTCGAAGAACGCCCAGGTGCGGCGCGCGAGCTGGCGCAGGAACGCAAGGTCGTACGCGGTGGGTACGTAGCGCCGGCTCGTGGGCGACCGGCTAACCCACCACGCGATCACGGGCGAAAGGGCCCACAGCAGCAACCAGGGTAGCGCCAAGGCCATGGCCGACGGCCGCAGCGCGATAAGCGCTGTCGCCACGACGAGGGCAGCCGCAGGGCCCGCCCACAGGGCCGCCCATGGCACACCCCGATGGTTACGCCCCAGCTTTGCCACGACGCTCGATGAGCGCCATTCAAGCAAGTGCCGGCGACTGATAACGACACGCCATACCGACCGAAGCATCGCGTCCAGCCCCGCGTGCGCATCGTGCGGCAGGGAGGCGATCGCCAGTGCAAGGCGCGCCGCATGGTTGCCTAGCGCAGTGACCGCGACGTGCGCCTGTTGTCGCCAGCCGATATCGCGCGGCTTGCGAACCGCATCGATGGCGGCCTGCAACAGGATGGGCAGCAACGCCATGGAAAGCACCGCCAGCGTCCAGGTCACGACCGGCGCGATCGCGAGCCAGCCCGCGATCAACAGGAACACGGTTGCTGCAGGAACGACACTGCGGCGCAGGTTATCGAAGATCTTCCATCGGGAAAGACCGCTCAGGTCATTGCGCCGCCAGCCCACAGCGGCCGGAACCACGGGAAACAGCCAGGGCAGCAGTTGCCAGTCACCACGCATCCACCGGTGCCTGCGTTGGCTCTCATCGATATATCGATCAGGCATGGCTTCGAATACGAGCACATCACTGAGCAGTGCGGAGCGCGCGACGCAGCCTTCGATCAGATCATGGCTCAGTACGCGCTCGGGCCTGAAGCGCCCGGCCATCGCGTGTTCGAAGGCGTCGATATCGTAAATGCCCTTGCCAATGAAGGACCCCTCATGAAAGAGATCCTGGTACACATCGGAGGTGGCTCGGGTGTACGGGTCCACACCCGCGTCGGCACCATAAAGGCGCGCATGAAGCGAGCGCGCCTGGGCTGGCAATGCGATGCCGACACGCGGCTGCATGATGCCGTAGCCCGATGTGACGACGTGATCGGCGGCATCGAATACCGGCCTGTTCAAGGGATGATCCATCGCGCCGATCAGCAGATGCGCGGTATCGCGCGGCAGATGGGTATCGGTATCGAGCGTGATGACGTAACGGATGGGCGGCAGATCCTCGATGCGCCCCACGATGAGCTGGAAGCGTTCCCTGCCCTCCCCTCGCAGCAGGGCGTTCAATGCCGCCAGCTTGCCGCGCTTGCGATCGGCACCGATCCAGCGCTGTTCGGTCTCGCTCCACTCGCGCGGCCTGTGAAGAAGAAAAAACCTGTCCGTTCCACCGCTCGCATACGTCGTGTTCAGGCCGCTCACACGCTCCAGCGCGTGTTGGAGAATCGCCGCGTCACCCGGCAGTGTCGGCGACCCGGCATCCGTGAAATCGGTGAGCAACGTGAAGCTCAGCGCGTCGTCACGGTTCGCCAGGAATCTGATCTCCAGCGCATCTATCAACTCATCCACATCGCCCAGCTCACCCAGCAACGTCGGCACGACCACCATGGATCGGGCTTCAGCGGGGATCCCCTCGCTGTAATCCATGCGCGGAAGGCGGTCGGGGCGGGTCAGGAGGGATGTCGCCAGGTTCAGCAGCCCGAGCGCGAACTGGCTCGCCAGTATGGCGGCAGCCACCGCCAGTGCCACGAACAGGCCTGTCCCGAGGTTCGCGAGCATGCCTGCGCCCATGAGGGCGACCGTGAGAGCGAACGTAACCGTGACCAGCACCGCCATCGAGAGGCGGAACGGCGGCGTGGGCGCCCGGGGAGCACGGCCCTTTGAGCGGGCGGCAGCCATGCCAAGCTGCTGTTTCATCGCCGGCAACCCGTCGCCCTGAAGGTGATAGCCAACGTGACGGGAAAGGCCCTCCGTCGCCTGGCTTGCTTCGAGCACGGCGCGCGCGACATGCAGTTCGTCGAGCTTGCCCTTCCGCGCGAGCCGCTCGATCCGGTGGCGGTAATCGTCGCGGCTGGCGAAATCCATCCGTGCGTAAACGGCGGCGGGATCAGCGCGCAAGGTGGCCTCAACCAGGCTTGTGCGCTCAACCAGGGTCTTCCAGTCGATCATGGCGAGTATGCGCAGGCTGCCGATGCTGTTGCCTATCGATACCTGTTGCGCCGCTTGCTGCTGGGACTCGACCTGGACGAGATAGTCGATGCTCTGGCCGGATTCCGCGAGCCGCTGTTCCACCCAGCCCAACGGCATCGCAAGTGCCGGGCCCTGCCCTTGCAGGCGACGAACCAGCTCGGCAACAAACGGGGCGCTCATGACCGGCGACGAACGCGCCATATCTGCGACGACGAGTACGACATTCTTTGCGTCGTCCGCCGCCATCCGGGTCATGGCATTGGCCCAGCGCGTCGCCCTTCGGCGGCCCGCACGATCCAGGGTGACACGCACGGCAATGCGGCGCAGGTTCTCGATCAGGGCGATGCGCAGCATGATGGGCACAGCCCATAGCTCGCCGAGGTTCAGCGGGGCGACGGACTGATACGACGTGAGGAAACGGGTCAGGCCGGCCTCATCGATGCGGCCATCCCCGTGGGCGATGACCTCCAGTGCGATGTCATAGGCGCGCGGAAGGCCTTTCGATGCCCCATCGTCGAGCTGCACCAGCTCGCGACTGTAACCGTTCGGGAAATCCCGCTTTGCCGTCCGGATCTGCTCTTCGATGAGGTACAGGTTATCCAGCAGCCACTCACCAGCAGGGGTCGTCGCCTCGCCGCGCTCGCTCGCCGCCATGAGGCCGCGACAGGCCTCCAGGATCGTCAGTTCGTTATCGGCAAGGCGTGGCAACAACCACTCGGGTGCACGCACCCGCGCGATCCGGTGACGGCCAGCGAGTATGGGGCCATGCGCTTCCAGTTGATCCGCGTTGAACAGTTCCGCGCGTATCACGGGTTCACGCTCAATGCGCGCGGAAGTGCGCCGCCGGCGAGCGCCGAGCAGGATCAGGTCCCCGCCGAACGTGGTGCGAGGAGATCCATGGGTTTTGATCCTGCGAGGGGGTGGCGAACGCCCGGAAACGGCAGTCTCCCCCTCGTTGCGTTACGGTAGCGCGAGGGTCACGTCGCGGCGGGTAGCCGATGCGTTCGAGTCGCCTCGGGTGTTACTAACCGCCCGGGAACACCAAACTACGATCACCGTCACGCCCATGCCGCCATCATCGCCGAAGGATCAACCGCGATCCGGCGCAAGGGGCCCATATGACTGTCATCCTGTTCGAACTGGCGCCGCAGGATCGGATGTGTATCAACGTCGAGCTACGCTCCGATGTCCAGTACTGGACCAGAAAGCTCGCCGTATC
>Ga0157369_10009172_pt1 | contig 11318 bp, 11 predicted proteins | sample C25metaG_FD_113461 | JGI IMG/M metagenome (GOLD analysis project Ga0157369, IMG submission 113461) | Corn rhizosphere microbial communities from Kellogg Biological Station, Michigan, USA - C2-5 metaG | ecosystem: Host-associated > Plants > Roots > Rhizosphere > Soil | place: USA: Michigan... | reverse complement strand
GGGGCCGGCCCAGGCATATTGGGCCGATTGGCGGTAGCCGTTATTGCCGCGCCGCTCGTCCGCCTCGCGGTCGGCGGCTTCCTCGGCGGTGAGGCCCTGGAAGTAGTTCCAGTTGCGGTTGTACTCGGCGGCGTGGCTCTCGCAGAACATCCAGCGCTCGGGGCTGTTCGGCGCCTTGGGCGCGGGATGATTGCCGGGGTTGGTGCAGCCCTCGCGGTCGCACAGCCGCACCTTCGCCGCCTCGCGGGTGCTGCCATAGCCCCGCCAGCGCGGAAAGCCCCAGTCGTTGGAACGCGTCTGCTTCGCCATCGAGCGGCGACATAGGGGCAAAGCCCCCGCGCCGCCACCCGGAGCGGAGCGGGAAAATGCCAGAGGGTCTGTAAGCCGGGTTCTGTCCACCGCCTCGGCCGGGGCCTTGGCGGATGGGCGGCCATTCGTCTAGGAGGCGGATCGCTCCGCCCCTCAAGCAACCAACCCGGGCGACGAGCCGAAACAAGCCCCTGTGCCGCCCCTATTCGGTCTTGCTCCCGGTGGGGTTTACCGTGCCGGCGCCCGTTGCCGGAGCCGCGGTGGGCTCTTACCCCACCCTTTCACTGTCACGCATCCGAAGACTTGGCCCGAAGGCTGCGCGACCTGCTTTCTGTTGCACTGTCCCTGACCCCGGACCGGGTCCGGGGCCGCCGGGCGTTACCCGGCACCGTCGTTTCGTGGAGCCCGGACTTTCCTCGCCCCGCTTGCGCAGGCCGCGGCCGCCCGACCCTCTGGCGGCGCCTATGTAGCGGGTGCGCTGCGCGGGTCCAAGAGGAGACCGAGGAGGATGGCGCGGCACTCGCCGTCGATGATGCCGTCGAGCAGCTCCGGCCGGAAGCGGCGCTGGAAGGCGACCACCGCCGCCTTGCGGTCGCGCACGTCGTAGCCGTAGCGCTCGAGCGCGAGCAGGAAGCCGCCGTCGGTCCAGTGCGGATCCATCAGGTTCTTCGTCGGGCGGGGCATGGCGAGGCCGAGCCTGGCGAGCCGCGCCCACGGGAAGAGCTCGCCCGGATCCTGCTTGCGCACCGGCGCGATGTCGGAATGGCCGACGACATAGGGCGGCTTGATGCCGTGGCGCCGGACGATGTCGGCGACGAGCGGCAGCAGCGCGTCGATCTGCGACTCCGGGAAGGGGCGGTAGCCGAATTCGTGGCCGGGATTGACGATCTCGATGCCGACGCTTGCCGAATTGACGTCATCATGCCCGCGCCACCAGGACTTGCCGGCATGCCAGGCGCGCTTCTCCTCCGGGACGAGACGGAGCACCTGCCCGTCCTCCGCGACGACATAGTGGGACGAAACTCCGGAATCGGGCGCGCGCAGCCGCGCGATCGCGGAGGCGCCGTCCTGCATCCCCGTATAATGGAGGACGAGCATCGAGACGGGCAGCGACCGCTCATTGAAGTTCGGCGAGGGCGCGTCGATGATCTGGCTCATGGCGTGGCGCAAAGCGCGCCAAAAAGGCGCCTGCGTCAAGAGGCCGCGGCGCGGCGCATCGGTTCCGGCGAGCGGAGATAGAGGCCGCGGCAGTCCGGATCGGCGACGAAGGCCTCGGTCTGCCCGATCACCGTCTCGCCGGCGCCGAGCATCAGCACCGCGTCGGGCGCGGCCGCGCCGGCAAGGCGGGCGAAGACCGTCCGCCGGCGGTTCTCGCAGAAATAGAGGAGGACGTTGCGGCACAGCAGTATGTCGAAGCTCGCGGCAGGCGGCGGCGCGAGCTCGAGAAGGCTGCGCACCTCGAAGCGGACCATCCGCCGGATCTCCTCGGCGAGCTGCCAGCCCTCGCCCGGACGCTCCGCGAACCAGCGCATCATCTGCGTGACGGCGAGGCCGCGCTGCACCTCGAACTGGCTGTAGAGACCGCGGCGGGCGCGCTCGATCGCGGCGCGCGAGACGTCGGTGGCGACGATGTCGATCGACCAGCCCTTCCAGCGCAGCTTCTGCTCGGCGAAGCGCATGGCGATCGAATAGGCCTCCTGCCCCGTCGAGCAGCCGGCGCACCAGATACGAAGCCGCTTCGAGCCGCTGCGCGCGCGCTCCAGGCGGGTCAAGGCCGAGCCCAGCAGGAGATCGAAGGCGGGACGGTCGCGGTAGAAGAAGGTCTCGTTGTTGAGCAGGGCCTCGACCACCGAGTCCGCCAGCGGCGCTTCGCGGGCGAGGGCGGCGACCAGCTGGTCGAGCGTGCCGCCGCGCTCCCGGATCAGCGGCTGGAGCGCGCTCTCGATGCGCCAGCGGCGGCTGACGGCGAGCCGCTGGCCGGTCCGCGCCTCGAGCAGGGCGGCGAGTATCCGCGCGGAGGAATCGCTTACTTCCACGAGGAGCGCTCCACCCGTTCGGCGAGGAAGGCGGCGAGATCGGCCGGCGCGGCGACGCGCGAGGCGAGCCCCGCTTCGGCGAGGGCGCGCGGCATGCCCCAGACGGCGCTGCTCGCCCTGTCCTGCGCGAGGAGGAGCCCGCCGCGCGCGGCGAGGCTCCGCGCCCCGGCGAGGCCGTCGCGGCCCATACCGGTCAGCACCACGCCCGCGCCGCTGCGCCCGTAGACGTCCCCCACCGCCGCCAGCATCACGTCCACGGAGGGGAGGCAGCCGCTCGCCACCGCCCCCGTCTCGAGACGGACCCGGACACGGCTGCCCTGCTGCTCGAGCGCGAGGTGGGAGTCGCCGGGCGCGATCAGGATTTCGTCGGAGCGGAGCAGCGCCCCCTCCTCCGCCACCCGCGCCGGGCGCCCCGAGGCGGCGGCGACCTGGCAGGCGAAGAAGGGCATGAACAGGGCCGGCAGATGCTGGGTGACCAGGATGGGCGCGCCGATCCGCTTCGGCAACGCCCCGAGGAACGCGGCGATGGCGCGGAGCCCGCCGGTCGAGGCGCCGACGGCAAGGCAGCCGAGGCGGCACGGCGCGACCTCGCGAAGCGCCGGCGCGGGCTCGAACAGGGCCGGCGCGGTATCCCCGGCACCCTCGGCGCGGCCGATCCGGCGGAGGCGCTCGGCGAGCACCGATGCGAAGCGGCCGGCGAAATTCTCGGCGCCGGGCTTTGGCAGAGTGTCGGCGGCGCCCATGGCCAGCGCCCTTACCGCCGCCTCGGCCCCCGCCTCGCATTGCGACGAGACGACGAGCACCTTCGCGCCGCGTCCGAGCCGGAGGATTTCCGGCAGCGCCTCGAGCCCGCTCGTCCCGGGCATCTCGACGTCGAGCAGAACGATGTCGACGCGGACTCGGCGGAGGGCGTCGACCGCCTCCCCGGCATTCGCGGCGGTGGCGGCGATCTCGAAACCTTCCTGGCCGGCGACCATGCGCGACAGGACCGCGCGGGCGACGGCGCTGTCGTCGACGATGAGGAGTCGGATGGGCGGCGCGCCGGAGCGCGCGCGGGACGCCGGCGGCGGGGCCGCGGCGGCGAGGCGGCTCACGCCACCCCGACGATCTGGAGCTTGCTCTCGAGCGTGTCGCGGTCGAACGGCTTCATCACATATTCGTCGGCGCCCGCATCGATCGCCGCGCGGATGTGCGCCGTGTCGTTCTCGGTCGTGCAGAAGACGACCTTGGGCTGGCTCGGATAGGCGCGGGCGCGAAGGGTCCTCAGGAACTCCATCCCGCCCATCACCGGCATGTTCCAGTCGAGGAGGACGACGTCGGGCATGCGCGCCTCGCAGCGGGACAGCGCTTCGCGCCCGTCCTCCGCCTCGTCGACCGCGAATTGGAGCGTCTCGAGGATGTGGCGGGCGACCTTTCGGATCACCTTGGAATCATCGACGACGAGGCAGCTCTTCATGTCGGTCATCTCGGCTCTGCTGGCGAATGGCGGCACGCTAGCGCCAATTGGTAAGCACCGCCTTAAAGCGGCTCAGGCGGCCTCCGTCGCCGCGCCTGCGACGAGCGCGGCCACGTCGAGGAGCAGCATGAGCGCGCCCTCGGCTTCCACCGTGCCCCGGGCGGCCCGGCTCCAGCCAGGACCGGCAGAGGCGGCGAGCGGCCGGACATCGCCCGATTCGACCACGTCCTCGACCTTGTCGACGAGCAGCGCATAGGGATGTCCGTCGATCACCGCGACGACGGCGTCGCGCGGCTTCTCGGTCGCGCCGAAGCCGAGGGCGGCCCGGCAGTCGATCACGGTGACGACTCGGCTGCGCAGGGCGGCGAGGCCGGCGACATGCGGCGCGGTCCGCGGCACGGGCGTCACCGCCTCGATCTCGACGACCGATTCAACCTCCGCGGAAGGAAGGGCGACGCGCTGCCCTGCGAGCGTCACAACGAGGACGAGGCTCATGCCCGCTTCCTCCCTTCGGCTAGCGCGCGGAGCAGGGCGGCGCGGTCGTAGCGGTGGATGCTGTCGTCGCCCTCCCCTTCCGGCTCGGGCGCCGAACGCAGGCGCAGGACGCGGGCGGCGCCGGCAGGCGGCTCGCCGACGGAGCCGACGATCGCCAGGTCCGCCTCCTTGGCCTCGGAACGGACCTCATAGCCAGCCGATTCGATCAACGGCCGGAGGATCGTCTCCATGAACGGGTCTTCCGCCGGAAGGACGCAGACGGGGCGGCGGACCGCTTGCGCGGGCCCGGCGTGAAGCGCGAACAGCCAGTGGAGGTCGAGCAGCTCGACCTGTTCCGCCCCAACCAGGGCGACGCCGCGCACCTCGCCCGGCGCCGCCGCGGGCGTGACGGTGCCGCCGAAGGGCACGATGTCCACCACCTCCCGGAGCGCGCAGGCGATCTGCGTCGCGCCGTCGCTCAGGCGCAGGACACGGATCGCCGTCTCCGGACGCGCATCGCAGCCTTCGAGCGAAAGTATCGCCTCCCCGATGGTGACCCGCAGCCGCCCCGCCGACGTCGCGATCGCCTGCGGGGTTACTTCCTCGATGCGTTCGACCGCGCTCGCCTCGACCATGCGCAGAGCGCCGGATAGAGCCCGGAAGAGGAGGAACGGCGTCTCGGCCGCAGCCGGGCGGGGCGCCTGCACCTCCTCCGCCTCCTGCCGCTCGAGCGACAGGCCCGCGCGCGCGGCGATCCCGGGCGGGTCAAGGAGAAGGATCGGCCTGCCGTCGTCGCCGAGCGTGGTGCCGGCGAAGAGGCCGGTCGCCATCACCGCCGGCGCGGCGGGCTTCACCACCAGCTCCTCATGGTCCCGGACCGCATCGACGGCGAGCGCGTAGATGCCGCCGCCGGCCGGCTTCAGCACCACCAGCATGCCGTCCTCGCATCCCGAAGCGTCGGCGCCGATCGCGCCGGCAAGGCAGACGAGCGGCAGGCGGCGCTCGCGCACCGTCGCCATCGCTGCGCCGCCGAGCGCCTCGATTCGAACCGCGCCGCCCTCGACCCGAACGATCTCGTCGATCGCCGAGCGGGGGATGGCGAAGGTCTGGCCGCCGGCGCGGACGGTCAGCGCCGGGATGATGGTAAGGGTGAGCGGCACGCGCAGGGTGAAGCGCACCCCTGCCCCGGCCCGGCTGTCGACGTCGACGATGCCGCCGATCCGCTCGACGTTGGCGCGGACCACGTCCATGCCGACGCCGCGGCCGGAGAGGCTGGTGACCTCTGCCGCAGTCGAGAGCCCCGGCTCGAAGATGAGGGCGGTCTTGCGTGCCGCGGGAAGGCGGGCGGCGGCCTCGGCGGTGAGAAGGCCGCTCGCGAGCGCCTTTTCGACGAGCCGGTCGCCGTCGATGCCGCGTCCGTCGTCGGCGATCTCGATCATGATCTGGTTGCCGGCCTGGCGGGCGCAGACGTGGAGCCTTCCGGTCTCGGCCTTGCCGGCGGCGCGGCGCGCGTCGGGCGGCTCGATTCCGTGGTCGATCGCGTTGCGGACGATGTGGGTCAGCGGATCGCGGATCATCTCGATCATCTCGCGGTCGAGCTCGACGTCGCCGCCGTCCACTTCGAGCGCGACGTGCTTGCCCGTCTCGGCCGAGAGGTCGCGGACCAGCCGCGGCAGCGCCGAGAACAAATTGTCGATCCGCTGCATGCGGGTGCGGGTGATCGCTTCGCGCAGGTCGGCGATGCAGCCGGAGACGCGCTCGAAACAGGCGGCGGCCTCAGGCCCGCCGCCGCCGTCGCGAAGCCGCCGCGCCAGCTCGTTGCGGGCGAGGACGAGGTCCGAAACGCCGCTCATCATCCGGTCCAGGAGGTCCACGGGAAGGCGGATCGTTCGCGCGGTGGCCCGCGGCGACGCTGCGGCCGTCGATGCGACATCGGGCGCGGCCGGGGCGTCCCGCCTGGCCAGGGCCTCGATCAGCGGCTCGTCGTCGAGACTCGTCAGCGCCTCCCCCGTTCCGATCGCCTGGACGAGCTCGCCGATCCGGTCGATCGCCGCGAGCACGGCGCTGACGAGGGCGTGATCGGCCTGGCGCTCACCCGAGCGGACGGAGGCGAGCGCATCCTCCGCGGCGTGGCTGAGGGCGGTGATCCGCGGCAGGTCGAAGAAACCGCTGTTTCCCTTGACGGTGTGGACGAAGCGGAAAATCTCGTCGAGGCGGGCGCGATCGGCCGGCGCCGCCTCCCACGCGACGATCGCGCCGCCGAGCGCGTCCAGCATCTCCTGGGTCTCGGCGATGAATTCGGTGAGGAGATCGTCCATGGGCCCCGCGCGCTCTCTGCGCCAAGCTATGGCGGCGGCATGGTAAAGGGAGGCTTAAAGCGCGCGCTGCTCCGCCCCGCCGGTGTCCGACTCGACCGCGGCGCCGCGCCGGGTGTATGAAGCTCGCGCGCCGGCCCGATGCCGGCAGCGCGTGATCGCTTGCGTCGCGAGACGATCCTGCCCTCGCGGCGCCTGCTTTCACCTTTCGGGGGAGACAGGTCGATGCCCAACAAATCCTTTATCGTCGCCGCCGCGTCCGCCGCGGCCCTGCTGGGAGCGGCGCCGCCCGCCGCCAAGACGTCCGACGCCGCGATGATCCGCAGCGCAATGGCGGCCGCGCCGGCTACGGTCGCGAAGGACGCGACCATCGTCGCGATGGACGCCAACGGATCGATGCGGACGCTCCGCGCCGGTCACAACGGCTGGACCTGCATGCCGGACAGCCCGACGACGCCCGGGCCCGACGCCATGTGCATGGACGGCAATGCGATGAAATGGGCCGAGGCCTGGATGGGCCACAAGCCGCCGCCCGCCGACACGGTGGGGCTCATGTACATGCTCGCCGGCGGGACCGACGCCAGCAACACCGATCCCTATGCGACCAAGCCGACCGGCCGGGGCGACTGGATCCGCACCGGGCCGCACCTGATGGTGGTCGGCTCCGCCTCGCTCCTCGCCGGATATCCGGCGGGCCCGACGCCCGACACGAGCAAACCCTATGTCATGTGGGCCGGCACGCCCTACGCGCACCTGATGATCCCGGTTCGGTAGGGACTCGGGGTCAGGCGGGAAGGCTGGCGCCGATCAGGAGCACTCCGTCCTCCTGGTCGGCGACCTGGATCTCGCCGCGCGTCTCCTCGACGAGGCAGTGGGCGAGCCAGGCGGCGGCGGCGCGCGGGGCGAGGCCGTCCTCGCCGGTTTCGCCGACGAGGACCTTCTTGAGCTCCGGGTCGAGGACGATGCGCGGACCTTCGGCGCGGACGACGATGTCGAGGCCGGCGCCGTGCTTCTCGGCGCCGACGTCGAGGCGGCCGCCGCGGACCAGTGCGTCGCCGGCGATGAGGACGAGGTTGAGGAGCACCTTGAGCGCCGACTTGCCCATCATCGGCTCGTCGACCATCCAGCCCAGCTGGATTCGCCCGTCGCCCCCGAAAAGGCCCTCGATCGCGACCCGCGCCTCGCGCGTGTCGACCTCGTCGCCGAAGCCGCCGGCGGCGCCGAAGGCGAGACGGAAGAATTTCAGCTTGTTGGCCGAGGCGCGGGCGCTTTCGCCGAGCAGATCGAGGCAGCGCGCCCGCATCTCCGGATCGTGCTCGTCGGAAAGGAGCTCGATGCCGTTGTTGAGCGCGCCCACGGGGGACAGCAGATCGTGGCAGAGGCGCGAACACAGGAGGCTCGCAAATTCGTGGGATTTCATGGCGGAAAGACTGCCCCTGTTGCGGTCGCCCTCCCTAATGGCGGCATGGGAATCCGCTTGCAACCCGCAGAGGCTTGATATCCCCAACATCCTCTCCACATCGGCTGCGGAATGAACGGGGGACAGGGGATCATCACCGCGCGCATCGGCGCCGACGCGGCCGGCTGGCGGCTCGACCGCGCGCTGGCCGCAGCCGTGCCGACGCTGTCGCGCGAGCGGCTGAAGGCGCTGATCTCGAGCGGCCGGGTGACCGGCCCCGGGGGACTGGTCAGGGACCCGGCGGTGAAGGCGCTGTCCGGCGACTATGCCGTGGACGTGCCCGCGCCCGCGCCCGCCCACAACGAGGCGCAGGACATCGCGCTCGACATCGTCTTCGAGGACGAGCACCTTCTCGTCGTCGATAAGCCCGCCGGAATGGTCGTCCACCCGGCGGCGGGGAATTTCGACGGGACGCTCGTCAACGCCCTCCTCCACCATTGCGCCGGCCGGCTCAGCGGGATCGGCGGCGTGGCCCGGCCGGGCATCGTCCACCGGATCGACAAGGACACGTCGGGGCTGCTCGTCGTCGCCAAGACCGACCGGGCCCACGAAGGGCTGGCGGCGCAGTTCGCGAGGCACAGCATCGACCGGCGCTACCGCGCGATCGTGGCGGGGCGGCCGGTGCCGGCGGAGGGAGTGGTCGACGCCCCCCTCGCCCGCTCGTCGGCCAATCGCCAGAAGATGACGATCGTCGAGAGCGATCGCGGGAAGCGGGCGGTCACCCACTACCGGACGATTCGGCCGCTGCGCGACGCGGCGCTCGTCGAATGCCGGCTCGAGACGGGGCGTACCCACCAGGTCCGGGTGCACATGACGTCGCTCGGCCATCCCCTGCTCGGCGATCCGGTCTACGGGCGCATCCGGCAGGGCCTTCGGGACGTATTGAAAGAACTGGGTTTTCATCGCCAGGCTCTGCATGCCGCGGAGCTCGGCTTCGTCCACCCGGTGACAGGGGCGGCCTTGTCGTTCAAAAGCGACATCCCGTCCGATATGCAGGAACTGTTAAGCGCACTTGCGCTATAGACGGGAACGGACCGGCACGGATCGCAAAGATCACCGGCCACAGGGAGTGAAACGAGACGATGGCAAGCGGTAAGAGCGTGGCGACCATTCCCGCCATGGGCGGCGAGGCGGGCCTCAACCGCTATCTCGCCGAAATCAAGAAATTCCCGATCCTCGCCCCCGAGGAGGAATTCATGCTGGCCAAGCGCTGGACCGAGCATCAGGACACCGATGCGGCGGCGAAGCTGGTCAACTCGCACCTGCGCCTCGTCGCCAAGATCGCGATGGGATACCGGGGCTACGGTCTGCCGGTCTCGGAGCTGATCTCGGAAGGCAATATCGGCCTGATGCAGGGCGTGAAGAAGTTCGAGCCCGACCGGGGCTTCCGCCTCGCCACCTATGCGATGTGGTGGATCCGGGCCTCGATCCAGGAATTCATCCTGCGCTCGTGGAGCCTCGTGAAGATGGGCACCACGGCGGCGCAGAAGAAATTGTTTTTCAACCTCAGGCGGATGAAGAACCAGATCGAGGCGTTCGAGGACGGCGACCTGAAGCCCGAGGACGTCACCAAGATCGCCACCGATCTCGGCGTCTCCGAGGAGGACGTCGTCTCGATGAACCGCCGCATGGCGATGGGCGGCGACACGTCGCTCAACGTCCCGCTCCGCGAGGACGGCGAAGGCACGTGGCAGGACTGGCTGGTCGATTCGGAGCCGCTGCAGGACGAGCGCGTCGCCGAGGCGCAGGAGACGCGCGTTCGGCACGAGCTGCTCGTCGAGGCGATGCAGGCGCTCAACGAACGCGAGAAGCATATCCTGACCGAGCGGCGCCTGACCGACGAGCCGAAGACGCTCGAGGAGCTCAGCCAAGTCTACGACGTCAGCCGCGAGCGCATCCGGCAGATCGAGGTCCGCGCCTTCGAGAAGCTGCAGAAGGCGCTGATGAGCCTCGCCGGCGAGCGCCGCCTGCTGCCGGCGATGTGAGGGATCACGTCGAAGTGGCACTTCGACGTGGCGCTTCGGTGCGGCAGCCTTACTGAGTCCCCATGGCGAGGGTGAGAGCACGCAGGCGCGGCTGGTTGGGCCGGACGCTGATCTGGCTCGCGCGGATCGTCGTCGGCTTCGTTCTGCTGAGCCTGCTCTGGGTGCTGCTCTACAAGTGGGTGAACCCGCCCTACACCTTCACCATGCTCGGCGACCGGCTGCAGGGGCGCAACGTCACCCGCGACTGGATGCCGATCGGCGAGATCGACCGCGACATGGTGCGCGCCGTCGTCGCGGCCGAGGACAGCAAGTTCTGCTCCCACTGGGGGTTCGACCAGGACGCGATCGCGGCGGCGATGCGGCGCAACGCGCGCGGCGGCTCGGTCATCCGCGGCGGCTCGACGATCAGCCAGCAGACGGCGAAGAACGCCTTCCTGTGGCAGGGCGGCGGCTATGTCAGGAAAGGCCTGGAGGCCTGGTTCACTCTGCTCATCGAGAATATCTGGGGCAAGCGCCGGATCATGGAGGTCTACCTGAACCTCGCCGAGACCGGCCTCGGCACCTATGGCGCCAATGCGGCGTCGGAGCGCTATTTCGGCCACGACGCCTCGGAGATGAGCCGCATCGAGGCGGCGCGGATCGCCGCCGTCCTGCCCCTCCCCAAGAAGCGCGGCGCGGTGGCGCCGAAGGGCTTCACCCGCCGCTACGGCAACATGATCTCCGCCCGCATCGGCGCGGTCGCCGCCGACGGCCTCGATTCCTGCGTCTACAGGAACGGCGCGGCGCCCGCGGACCGGCCCGAGCCGGCCCGGCCCACGGTCCGCAAGGCGCCGCCCCCGCCGGCGCAGCCGGTTCCGGGCGAGGAGCTCGAGCAGCCGCAGGCGGCGGCGCCGCCGCCGGAGCAGGCGGCTCCAGAGCCGGCGCTCCCCGGCAACGGCGGCTGAGCTACCAGACGAACGGGATCAGGGCCCAGCGCCCCGCGCGGTAGCGGGTGAACGCCTCGCCGAAGCGGCGGGCGAGGCTCGCCTCCTCGACCCTGATGCGCACCGCGAAGCCGGCCATCGGCAGAAGCAGGAGGGCCGCCACGGACGCCCAATTGCCGATCGCGACGCCGATGCCGGTCAGGGTCAGGAGGGCGCCGGTGTAGGAGGGATTGGCGAGGCGCCGGTATGGGCCGGTGTCGATCAGCCGGTGATCGTCCTGCGTCGTCACCGTCACCCGGAAGAAACGGCCGAGCGTGCGCACCGCCCAGAGGCGAAAGGCGATCCCCGCCCAGGCGAGCGC
>Ga0157369_10009170_pt1 | contig 11320 bp, 9 predicted proteins | sample C25metaG_FD_113461 | JGI IMG/M metagenome (GOLD analysis project Ga0157369, IMG submission 113461) | Corn rhizosphere microbial communities from Kellogg Biological Station, Michigan, USA - C2-5 metaG | ecosystem: Host-associated > Plants > Roots > Rhizosphere > Soil | place: USA: Michigan... | reverse complement strand
TATTTCGGCAAGCAGGTCTTTCTGAACGCAAGCTACACGGCGGATGCGACCGGCAGTCCCAAAACCATCGACCTCGATAATCGCGGGAAGGCACGCCTCGGGATTTACGAAGTCGAGGAAGATACGCACCAGATCTGCTTCGGGCGTCCCGGCGGACCGCGGCCCGCCGATTTCGAAACGCGCCCCGGCGACGGCCGGACATCCGCCGTTTGGCGAAGGGTAAAAGGGCGAAGCGCGAAGGCGAGCTAGGCCCGGATCCTGGGCCGCAGGAGTTTCTCGGTCCAGGACGCGTGCTCCGGCGCGAACTGCTCCGCCGCCCCGCGCAGATACGGCCGGAACTCGCGCCGCCAGTATTCTCCGACGCCGTCCTTCTGCATCTCCTGCAGGGTCTCGACGTAGTGATCGAGGACCGCCGCGCCGAAGACTTTGCCGGTGCGCCGCGCCGCCGACCGGGCCGCCTTCGACAGCCACACCAGGTTCCCGGGCAGCCGTCCGACGGTGGACACCGCGACCATCGACGAGACGGCGAAGACCGACCGCCCCTGCTGCGCCGCCGATTCGCGCAACCGCGCCCACACGCCTTCGACCGCCGACAGGGCCGGCATGTTCTTCGGCGGAATCGCGGCGGCCTCCTGCTTCAGCCGCTCCCACTCGAGCCGCAGTTCGGGCACGTTGACGGGCGGCAGGTTGAACGCGTTCGCCAGATGTCCGCTGGTCCGCTCCAGTCCATCGAGCACCTGGTCGACGGTGTCGAAAGTCGAATCGGCCTCGAGGAGTCCCTCGTCCTTCAGCGCCGACGAAATCTCGCGAATCAGCGCGCGGCCGCCACCCGCGGTATCGGCAAGGGCCGCCAAGACCCACACCGGCGACGCGTGGAATGCCAGAATGCCGAGCAGCTCGACGCCGTGACTCGCTCCGCGCTGCAGCAGAAAATTCTCCGCCAGCTTACCTTCCGACGGATACACGCCTTCCACCTGCCCGATCTCTTCGATGAGGAATCGCAGCGCCACATCGACCATCGTGTGATACAGCGTGGTCCGGCGAAGCCTCGCCGGCAGCGCCACGTTGCCAATCTCGCGCAGTAACCCGCCGGAGACCGCCGCGGCCGAGCGGAGGGCGCGCTCCGGCAGCGAAAGCAGATAGGCGGCGTGAGGCTTCATGTCCGTAGTATAGAATCGCCCATCGGTCCACGGCGTGCGTGTGCCCCGGCGTGGCCACTCTATCCCAAGCAACGCCCGGAACCGACCTCGACGCTCAGTTCCAACGGCTCCTCGATTTCGAGCCGACGACCCTGCCGGTGATCAGCCTCTACCTGAATACGCAGCCCGACAGCCACGGCCGCGATCAGTTCGAAGCCTTCGTTCAGAGGCAATTCGCTTCGCGCGCCCGCACCTTCGCGGCCGGGTCGCCCGAGGCCGAGAGCTTCGCGCGGGACACGGCGCGCATCCAACAGTACGTGGAAAAGGAGCTGAAGCCTTCCGCCAACGGCCTCGCGATCTTCGCGTGTGCCGGCGCCAACGATTTCTTCGAGGCCGTGCAGCTCGCCGCGCCTGTGGACGAGCACCGCCTCTATGTATACAACCAGCCGCATCTCTACCATCTGGCGCGGCTCGACGACGAGTATCCGCGCTACGCCGCGTTGATTACAGACGCGAACTCCGCGCGGATTTTCGTGTTCGGCCTCGGCGAGAAGCTCGCGGACACCAAGGTCAAGGGCAAGAAGATGCAGCGCGTGAAGGTCGGCGGATGGTCGCAGGCGCGCTACCAGCGACGCGTTCAGAACGCGCACAAGGACCACGCCAAGGAAGCGATCGACGCGCTGGAGCGGATCGTCCGCGAGGAGCGCATCCACCACATCGTCCTCGGCTGCGACGCCGCGATGGTCCCGGTGATCGAGGAGCAGCTCTCGAAGCAGCTCGCGGAGAAGGTGGTGGATATTCTGCGTCTCGACACCAAAGCGCCGGAGCACGAACTCTTCGAGACCACGCTCGACGCGATCCGCGAGCAGGACGCCGCCACGGATGCCGAGAAGGTGCAGCGCCTGTTCGAGTATTTCCGCGCCGGCGGCCTCGCCATCACGGGACCGCAGGAGACGCTCGAAGCACTTGCCAACGGGCAGGTGGACGAACTGCTGATCTCCGCTTCGCTCGAGCGCACGCACGAGTCCGAGGAGCCGGTGGATGCCGTGCTCGCGCCCGAAATCCCCGACGCCGAAGGCAGCACCGCGACCGACGAACCGCGCCCCGTGCTGATGGCAGACCTGCTGGTCACGAAGGCCAAGCAGACTTCGGCGCGCGTGAGCTTCATCGAAGACGGCAACCTGCTGGCGAGCGTCGATGGCGTGGGCGCGTTCCTGCGCTGGGCTTAGCGTTTGCGCGGAGCGGGCGTGATCGCGTCCCACGAGGCGTCGCCGGTCCGCGTGTAGTCCTTCGGCAGCGACTTCCAGTCGGGCCGCGTGATGCCGTTGAGGTCGTAGACCACCTTGCCGTCGCGCAGGGTCAGCTCGCAGACCAGCCGCCGGCGCCCGTCCATGCGCGCGCCGTACATGTCAGTGAACCCGAATTTCCCGGTCTCGACGCGCAGCACCGCGACGTCCGCCGGCGACCCCACCGAGAGGTTGCCGAGCTCCTCGTGATGAATCTCCTTGGCGGGGTTCCAGGTGGAGCGCGCAATCACGTCGTCAAACGGCATCCCCATCGCGAGGAATTTGCCCATCAGGTTGAGCATATCTTTCATGCCCGAGTTCATGCTCCCGATGTGCAGGTCCGTCGAGATCGAATCCGGCCAGAAGCCCTGCTGCATGGCCGGGACCGCGACGCGCCAGGCGAAGCTCCCGCCGCCGTGTCCGACGTCGAAGATGACGCCGCGTTTGCGCCCCTCGATCATCCCGGGATTGAGCTGTCCGTTGTCGAGCAATTCATGCCGAAGGCCCGAGAAGCAGTGCGTGTAAATGTCGCCGGGCCGCAGTTTCTTCGTCAGCAGGTCAGCCAGCGGCCGCTCGGGATGATCGTTCCCGAAGTCGACCATCACCGGAATTCCCGCCGCCGTGCCGGCCTCCACCGCGTGCTCCACGGGCGTCCATTCGGGTCCCGTGTAATGCGCCGTCTTGATGCCGACGATCAGCCCCGGATGCTGCTTCGCCATCGCCGCCGCCGGCGCCGGCTCCATATCGGTGAGGTCGTTCTCGAACTTCGGGCCGCGCATCCCGTTCCCCACGATATTGAGGAACACCAGCACCCGCGTCTTCGAGCGATCGATGATCCGCTGCTTGAAGTCGTCGAAATTCCGATACCCCGCGCACCCCGCGTCCGCGACCGTGGTCACGCCCACGCGAAACGTAAACCCGTCCGGCGGCAAGCTGTTATCGCCCGCATAAGACGCCTTCTCGCCGGTCTCCGTGTACACGTGCGCGTGAATATCGACAAGCCCCGGCGTGACATACAGGCCCTGAGCGTCCACAGTCTTCGTCGCATCCTTAGGATCGAGCCGCGCCGCCACGGCCGCGATCTTCCCATCCTTGATACCGACGTCGCGAACCCCCGAAATGCGATTCCGGGCGTCAACGACGTGGCCGCCCTGTAAAAGCAGATCGTATTTCGTCTGTGCCAAAAGCAGGCTCCCGTAAAGGAGAGTGAGTGCAAGTTTCAAGAGAGGTCTCCGCATTTGGGCCACGAATAAACCGAATCAACACGAATAGACCCATTTTGATTTTTCTTCGTGTTCATTCGTGGCCCACGATTTTCATTTCGAAAGATCAACTACCGCATACGTCTTTAATTCAGCCAAAGTGAACTCGGTGCCGCCTCCCTGATTGACCCAATCCAGGGTTGGCATTTCAGGGATCACCACCGCCTTCTTGTACTCCCCCAGCACCCGCACTCGCAGGCCTTCGACCCGCCTCTGTGCAGCGTCGTAATTCAGCAGCTGCACGCGGAGCTTTCCTGGGGCGCCGGTCAAGCGCGCTACTACCACCGACGTTCCGTATACTCGCACTGACCTTCGATCGTCCGTCAGATTGGCCCGCGCCATTTGCGCGATCCTCGAAGGGTTTTTCGCGAACTCCAGCGGATACTCCTTCGTCCCGAGCTTCACGTTGATTTTCAACGACCGGTCCGGCGCGCGCACCGGGCGGAACAGGAGGTTCGATTTCACCATGAGGTTCATCACCTCGCCCGACGTGGCCGTCCCATCGTCGAGGTACCCGATGTCCGCCACCGGCGCGAGATCGTCCGCCGACACAGCGCGCAGGAGCTTCAACATGTCGCCGAGCGGACCGAGGCCCTCCGCGTCGGTCCGGATCAGCGCGTTGGCTCCGTAGGAGAACGCCTCTGCCGCCGCCAGCGCGGCTTGCGGGCCCTTCACGTCATAAAGGAAAAGGCCGTCGGGCTGTCGCAAAAAGCGCCAGCCGTTCGTGTTGATCCAGGGACTGCGGCTGGCCGTCGCCTGATTCGCCCGATAATTCACGGAGGGCGTGACCAGGCGGATGGCGCGCTGCGGATCGGCGGTTGCCGTCTCGATGCCCGCGACACCTTTCCACGCCGAAGCCTGGGCAGCCGGCACTGCGATCCGCTCGATCCCCGCCTTTCGCAATGCGGGCGCGGTCTCCGGCCCCGCGTCCCAGAACAGGCGCGGCAACACCGCAGCCACCAGGAGCAGCATCACAGCTCCACCACCCGCTGCTGGATGCGCGCCGCGTCATACACCCCGAGCCCCAGTTTGCCCGCGTGCTCCACGTGTCCGGGTTCGCGGATGAACGCGTTGAAATTCGGATCGTGATTGTCGCCCAGCGTGGACCGCGACCGCTCGAAGATCGTCACCGCGCCTTCCGCTTTGCGCTTCTCTTCGATGATGTCGATCAGCTTGCGGTCCATCGCCACCGGGTCCGTGCCGAACAGCAGCACCTTCGGGTAGAAGCGGAACTTCGCGTCATTGCTGAACGGCCCCTGGTGCCAGACGCCGCGCAGCCCGTCCATGATGATCAGGACCGTCCGCGACCGCACCGGCTCCGTCGCCGCCAGCACGCCGATAAACGTCTTCGTGTTCGTCACCTCGCGCTGATGCGACCGCGCCACGTTCGAGAAGCTCCCGTATGCGATGTTCTTGAGACACCCCGTGACGCCCGACGCCTGGTGCTCCTTCGTATTCGGCACGTTGATGATCTTCGTCAACCGGTCCGTGATCAGCTTGACCACGTTGGACCGCGTGTCGTCCTCGCCGAAGAAGCTGGTCTCCACGTAGACCTTCGGGTCGTAGCCGAGGATCGCGCCGCGCGTCGATTCGGCCGTCCAGATATGGGCGCCGGCCGGTAGGAACTCGGCGTACGGCACGGTTCGGACCTGGTTTTCGAAGCGCTCATAGACCCAGATGTTGGATGCCGGCACGCCGATCGCGACCAGGTTCTCCGCAATCCCGCCGACGACTTCCGGGGCCGAACAGATTTTCGGCGCGCCGGAGCAGTTCACCTTGATTCCGACCACGTCCTGGGGCGAGATGAACCGCCGCCACGCGTCGCGCTCGTCGGCATCGCCGGTGAGCGATTTCATGCCGGCTGCGAGCATTTGCTTAACGGCCGCGCGGTCCGCCCGGTCCGTCGAGGTGTCGAGCGATTTCTCCGAATGGACCCGCACCACCTGCCCGGGATAGGCTCCCGGCATGCCCGGACGCTCCGCCGCGCGATACGGCGTCACGACCTTATACACCGGCACATCCGCCGGCGCGCCGGCCAGCGGAGTCGCCGCCGCCAGTTGTAGAAACGATCGTCGATCCACGCGCCGAGTGTATATCCGCCGTTCCGCCAGCGTCAATCGTGGCGGCGCGCCGGTCTACTCATACGCCCCTTCGTGCGACTGCCGGTGCAAACGATAAGCCTGCGATGCCTGCTCCCGCGTGGCCTGCAACTCGCTCACAATCTTACAGAGCGCCTCGACCGACTGAGCGTCGCGCCGTAGGGTGGCGATTTGCAGCCGCCCCAATTGACGAATGTGCTCGTTCGTCGCGTCGGCGAGGGAATTGAACAGCGTTTTGCAATCGGGACAGTCCATCAGCAATCAGTGTTGGCTGTGTGGAAAACCGGGTTCTCACCACTGGGCGTCAACGCGGGGTGGGGGGTGTGTTCCCCGTTAGACAGTACTTCCATCATCGCGGCGGCGTCTGTAACCGACTGCACATCCGTCGCGTGGTAGCGGAGTTGCATATATTCGCCGCGACCGTGGAGGAGCGGTTGTGGCATGAAAAAAAACGAGGAAAACCTGCGGCCATTCCATCCCGATCAGACGGTCATCCTGGTAGCCGAAGACGATGTCCTGATCCAGAACGTCGTGCGCGTCACCCTCGAAGGCGACGGCTATTTCGTGCTGACCGCGCACGACGGCCAAGAGGCGCTCGAGATCTCGTCGCGGTACCTGGGGCACATCCACCTCCTGCTGACCGACTACTCGATGCCGCGCATGAATGGCCTCGAACTGTCGGATGAGATCCGCGTACGGCGTCCGGAGACAAAGATCCTCCTGATGTCGGGCTACGCTCCGCCTCGCGCGGCGGTCCCGCTGCTCCCAAAGCCGTTCAAGATGAAAGAGCTTCGGGAACTGCTTTCCAGTATGATTACGCAGCCCGTGCTCCTGCCTCCTACGATGACATGATGGACCCTCCGCGGAATCGGGGCATACTGGATATATGGGAGTCGCCACAACTCCGTGAAGCGTCTCTTCGTTTCCAGTGGAACCGTGGGCGACGTGCTGCTGACCGTGGCGCTCGTGGCGGTGGTGTCGCTCGCTCGAATCCTGCTCGCCCCGGTTCTGTATGATCGCTCCGCCTTCATGCTGTTTACGCTGGCCGTGCTCCTCAGCGCCTCGAAGGGCGGTTGGCGGATGGGCGTCCTGGCCACCGTGCTGGCCGGCACCGCGGGCGTCTGGCTGTTTGTCCGGCCATTTTACGAGGCCAGCGTCCACGACATTCAGGACGGCGTCCAGACCCTCCTGTTCGCCATGACGGGACTGGGCATCAGCTTTCTCGCCGAACAACTCCGCCGCGCCCGCCTCGACGCCGAACAGGAGTCCCACCGCCGTCAGTTGCTCATCACCGAACTCCGCGAGTCCATGGAGAACGTCCGTGCCCTCCACGGCCTGCTTCCCATCTGCGCTTCCTGCAAAAAGATCCGCGACGACCGGGGCTACTGGCAGCAGCTCGAAGTTTACATTCGGGACCATTCCGAGGCCGATTTCAGCCACGGTCTTTGCCCGGATTGCGCCAAGGCATATTGGAACTCCTAACCCTGCCCACAGGGCACCCCCACTAGGGTACTTACCCGTTTCAAAGGAAAACCCCTTTTAATCTGCTTTCAACTCCTTTATACTCTCCCCAATACAAACGTTTGCAGTGAAAGGGGTATTTGAAATGGGGAAGCTCTCGCTACTCGCAGCGCTTACGCTGCTTGGTAGTCTCTCGACTTACGGCCAGGAGGTTAGCGCCAGCATTACCGGCCGTGTCACCGATTCGTCCGGCGGCTCCATCGTCGGCGCCAAGGTAGTCGCCACAGATCTCGATCGCGGCACCGACTGGCCTACCACCACTCTCGAAGACGGCGTCTACGCCTTCCCGCGCATTCCCGTAGGCCGGTACAACCTGAAGGTTGAGGCCAAAGGCTTCAAAAGCAGCCAGATCTCCGAATTCACCCTCGAGGTCAACCAGCGCGCCCGCTTCGACGTGCGCATGGAGGTCGGTGGTCTCACCGAAACCGTGACCGTCGCGGCGGAAGCTGCTGCCTTGCAGACCGATACCACGCAGGTGGGATCCGTCATCAGCTCGCAAACCATCGTCAACACGCCGCTGATCAGCCGGAACCCGATCGCGCTGACCCTGCTCGCGGCCGGCGTCACCACCCCGAATCCCTCCGGCTTCAATAACGGACAACGCACCACGGGCGGCGGACGTCCTTACGTGAACGGCAATCGCGAGGAAGGCAATAACTTCCTGCTGGACGGCGTCGACAACAACCAGACCTCGGACAATCTCTCGTCTTACCAGCCGAATCTGGACGCCATCGCCGAGTTCAAGATGATCACCAACAATGCCTCCGCCGAGTTCGGCAACTTCCAGGGCGGCATCATCAACGTGATCCTCAAATCCGGCACCAACCAGTATCACGGCGATGTCTTCGAGTACTTCCGCAACGACAAGCTGAACGCCAATAACTGGGGCCGTAATTGGACGGTGGGCCAGAACTTCCGCTCGCCCATCCGCTGGAACCAGTTCGGCGCCACCTTCGGCGGGCCGATCAAGAAGGACAAGCTGTTCTTCTTCGTCGATTACCAGGGTATCCGCCGCGCCACTCCGCCGAGCGTTTCCGCGACTACCATCATGCCGCTCGCCTGGCGCAAAGGGGATTTCTCCAACCTGCTCGACCCCAGGTACTCCGGCGTCGCCGCAGGTATTCAGCTCTACAACCCCTACTCGGTGGACACCACCACGGGCGCCCGCGCTCCCTTCCCGAACAACCAGATCCCGACCAGTCTCTTCAGCCCGGTTATCACCAAACTGTTCGCGGACCAGAGCATCTACCCTGCGCCGTCGCTCGCCACCCAAAACGTGGTCACCGACTCCAATTACTTCTACTCGGCGTCGAGCTATCTCAAGTCGGACCAGGGCGATTTCAAACTGGATTACAAGCCGTCGGATAAGGACGACCTCAGCGCCCGCTACTCGAACGGCCGTCAGGACACCCCCGGCGTCAACAGCGCCCCGTTCCTGTACAACAGCTTCAACATCGCGCCGTTCCAGAACGGCGTCATCAACTGGACCCGCACGCTCACCCCTCGTGTGGTCAACGAAGCCCGCGTCGGCGTCAACAACATCATGTTGAACAACGGCGGCGAGGATAAAGGGCTGGGCGATATTGCAACCAAACTGGGCATCCAGAACGCCGGCTCCGGCCTGTTCTCCTTACAGGGCCTCGCCTACACGGCGTCGCTCGGGAATGCCAACATCGGCACCCAGCAGTTGTTCGCCACCACGACTTATCACTACGCCGACAACCTCACGTTGATCCGCGGCCGGCACATGATGAAGATGGGCGGCAACATCCTGCGCCAGCAGGTCAACGCCTTCTACTCCGGCAATAACGGGCGCAGCGGCTACATGAACTTCAGCGGACGCTTCACCGCCGCCAACGCCGTTAACCCCGCCGGCAAGCAGGTGGGTGAAGCCGATCTGCTGCTCGGCCTTCCTTCCGACCTCGGCCGCGGCCTCAGCTCCGGCAACACCTGGGGTCAGCGGAAGACCATCTACGGCTTCTACTTCCAGGACGACTGGCGCGCCACGGACCGCCTGACCCTCAACCTCGGACTGCGGTGGGAATACCATACGCCGCTCGTCGAGGTGAAGGATCGCCAGGCCAACTTCGGCCTGTTCAGCGGCGTTTTCGAACAAGCCGGCCAGAACGGGAACAGCCGCGCGCTCTACAACCCGTACAAGAAGGATTTTCAGCCGCGCCTCGGCTTCGCCTACACCCTGAACCGGAAGATGGTGCTGCGCGGCGCCTACACGATCTCCTCTTTCATGGAGGGCACGGGCACCAACCTGCGCCTGCCGATGAATCCGCCGTACAGCTCCGAGTTGACGGTCCTCTACAACACGCCGAGCTTCCTCATGCCGGGCACCACGCTGGCGGACGGCTTCCCGGTGAATACGGCCGACCCGTTCAAGAACGCCACGATTCGCCTCTGGGATCCCAACGTCCGGCCCGCCAATGTGCAGCAGTGGAACTTCACCATGGAGTTCCAACTGCCCGCCCAGAACCTGCTCAGCGTCGGCTACGTCGGCCAGCACGGCACCCACCTCGTGGTCGCGATGCCGTACCTGCAGAAGCAGCTCGTGAACGGCAGCATCCTGCCGTCTCCATACTTGGGCGGCAATCCGGACCTGGTCGCCAAGATCAGCCAGATCTCCGGCACTTGCGCCTGCGCCAACCAGAAGTACAACTCCTTGCAGGCGACCTTGCATAAGCGTTTCAGCGCCGGGATCGAGTACAACCTTGCCTATACCTGGCAGAAGGGCATGTCGGATTCGATCGGGTACTACGGCGAAGGCGGTCAGGCCGGCGGCCAGTCGGCCTACTGGCAGAACCTCTATAACCAGCGCTCCGAATGGGGCCCCACGTATTTCAACGTGAACCAGAACTTCGTCGGCTCCTTCGTCTATGAAACGCCGTTCGGCAAGGGCAAGAAGTTCGGCGCCAACTGGAACCCGGTCGTCAATGGTGTTCTCGGCGGCTGGCAGTTTGGCGGCATCTACACGGCCCACAGCGGGTTCCCGCTCACTATCAAGATGAGCGGCGATCCCTCCGGCACCGGCGCCCGCAGCTTCCGCGCCAACGTCATCGGGACGCCCAACGATCCGCACCAGATCGGCCCCGGCGTCCTGTTCCTCGATCCGTCCGCGTACGCCGCTCCGGCCGCCCGCACCTTCGGCAACGCCGGCGTCGGCATCGTCCCCGGACCGGGCATGAGCCGCCTGGACTTCTCGCTCAGCAAGCGCTTCATGATGAGCGAGCGCCGCTGGTTCGAGCTCCGCGCCGAGGCCTTCAACCTCACCAACTCGCCGATCTTCCTCAGCCCGGCGTCGCAGACCATCACCTCTTCGTTGTTCGGCCAGATCCGTAGCTCGCAGGGCGAGCGAAATATCGAGCTGGCGGCGAAGTTCTACTTCTAACTGACGATTTATGCGGGGCATGACCACAATGAGTCATGCCCCGTGGAAGCCCATCCCCAGAACTCCCCTCCTGGCGCCGCACTCTCCTTAGGACAAATCACCCCAACCACGGGTAGGGATGACCCGTTTTATACCGCCCCGGCAAAAAAGGGAGGGGCGGAACATCGCCCCGGCCGTGCTGGGTCGCCCGGCGTCTGAAAGCCCGCTCTTTTCTCATCAGCAACTTCGCGTTGCGCTCGTCCGTCTACCGATTTGTGAATGATTTTGGCCCTCCGACTGCTCCGGGTCCTCTTATGAGGCCCAACTGTCACATCTCGGAACGCGTGAAGGGTTGCTGCGATGTTTGCGGTAACTGGCCCAATCGTCTGCATATGCCGGAGGAGCTGCATGGCTGGTATTGCGCCACCTGCTGCCCGGCCTGTAAAGCGCAGCCCATCGCCCAAGCCCAGCCCGAAGCACAGCCCGACCCGGCTTCGCAGGCCGCCTAGCACGATCGCCGTGGCGAGTGCCGTAATATGGGCACTCGGCGCCGCGTAGCATCCGATTCGCCCTTTGCTCTCGTTATCTTCAACGTGGCAACTCCGGTGCAATATAAAATTCCAGCCATGTTGAAGAT
>Ga0157369_10009169_pt1 | contig 11320 bp, 10 predicted proteins | sample C25metaG_FD_113461 | JGI IMG/M metagenome (GOLD analysis project Ga0157369, IMG submission 113461) | Corn rhizosphere microbial communities from Kellogg Biological Station, Michigan, USA - C2-5 metaG | ecosystem: Host-associated > Plants > Roots > Rhizosphere > Soil | place: USA: Michigan... | reverse complement strand
GCCGAGCACCTCGGCCAACTCCGAGGAGACCATGACGATGGCCACGCCCTCCGCCGCGAGCAGGCCGATCAGCCGGTAGATCTCGAACTTGGCGCCGACGTCGACGCCGCGGGTGGGCTCGTCGAGGATCAGCACCTTGGGCCGCGCCAGCAGCATCTTGGCGAGCACCGCCTTCTGCTGGTTGCCGCCGGAGAGGCCGGTGATGGGCAGGAAGGGGCTGCTGGTCTTTAGCTGTAGCCGGGCGATCTCGGTGTCGATGCAGGACAGTTCCGCCTCGCTGTCGATGCGACTCAGGTGGGCGAATCTGTCCAGCACCGTGAGGGTGATGTTCGAGCCCACGCCCAGGTCGGGAATGATGCCCTGGCGCTTGCGATCCTCCGGTACCAAGCAGAGGCCGGCGCGGATGGATTTCAGCGGGGTGCGGGTATCGATGCGCTGGCCATTGAGCCAGACCTCGCCTTCGTAACGGCCGTCGTAGGCACCGAAGATGGCCGAGACCAGTTCGGTGCGCCCGGCGCCCACCAGCCCGGCGATGCCGAGGATCTCGCCGGCGCGCACGGCGAAGGAGACGTCGTCGACGCGCTTGCGCTGGGGATTGTCGACGTCCAGGCAGGTGAAGTGACGCGCCTCGAAGATCACCTCGCCGATCTGGTGGGGGATCTGTGGATAGAGGTTGGTCATGGCGCGGCCGACCATCTGGGTGATAATGCGGTCGATGTCCATCTCGGCCATGGGCGTGGTGGCGATGTGCTTGCCGTCGCGGATCACCGTGATGGTGTCGCAGATGGCCGCCACCTCGTCGAGCTTGTGCGAGATGTAGACGCAGGCCACGCCCTGGGCCTTGAGGTCGCGGATGATGTCCAGCAGCACGGCGATCTCGGAGGTGGTGAGCGCCGAGGTCGGCTCGTCGAGGATCAACAGCCGGGCGTTCTTGTTCAGCGCCTTGGCGATCTCCACCAGTTGCTGCAGACCGCCGCCGTACTGGGACACCGGCAGGGCCACGTTCATGTCCGGCACCTTGAGCCGGCGCATCAGCTCGGCCGAGCGCTGCAGCATGGTCGGGTAGTCCAGCCGCCCGCCGAAGCGACGCGGCTCGTGGCCCATGAAGATGTTCTCGGCCACGGACAGATCGGGTACCAGGGTCAGTTCCTGGTGGATGATGACGATGCCGGCCGCCTCGGATTCGGCGATGGACTGGGCTTCCAGCGGACGCCCGTCCCAGCGGATCTCGCCTTCCCAGGTGCCGTGGGGATAGACCGCCGACAGGACCTTCATCAGGGTGGACTTGCCGGCGCCGTTCTCGCCGCACAGCCCTACGCATTCGCCCGGACGCACCTTGAGATCGATGCCGTCCAGCGCCCGCACCCCGCCAAAGCTCTTGGCGATGCCGTGCATTTCCAGCAGATAGTCGGCCATGGCCGCTCCTTGCCCAGGGGCCGTCCGACGCCAGGCGTCAGACGGCCAGCCGGTGGCCAGTGGTTATTTGCCGTCGATCTGGGCCTGGGTGTAGAAGCCGTCCTTGACCAGCAGGTCGACGTTGGCCTTGGTCAGCTCGGTGGGGGTGAGCAGCAGGGTGTCGACCTTCTTGGTGCCGTTGTCGTAGCTGGAGTTGAAGGCCGGCTTCTCGTTGCGCACCAGTTGCACCGACAGCTTGGCCGCCTCGGAGGCGATCAGCTTGAGCGGCTTGTAGACGGTCATGGTCTGGGTCCCGGCGATCACCCGCTTGATGGCGGCGAGGTCGGCGTCCTGACCGGACACGGCGACCTTGCCGGCCAGCTTCTGCGCGGCCAGGGCCTGGATGGCACCGCCGGCGGTGGCGTCGTTGGAGGCGACGATGCCGTCGATCTTGTTGTCGTTGGCGGTCAGGGCGTTCTCGACGATGGCCAGGGCCTCGGTCGGGTTCCACTCCTTGACCCACTGCTGGCCGACGATCTTGACGTCGCCCTTGTCGATGGCCGGCTGCAGGACCTTCATCTGGCCCTGGCGGAGGATCTTGGCGTTGTTGTCGGTGGGCGCGCCGCCGAGCAGGAAGAAGTTGCCCTTGGGCTGGGCCTTGAGCACGCCACCGGCCTGCATCTCGCCGACCTTCTCGTTATCGAAGGAGATGTAGGCGTCGATGTCGGCGTTGAGGATCAGACGATCATAGGAGATCACCTTGACCCCGGCCTTCTTGGCCTCGGCCACCACGTTGTTCAGCACCGTGGCGTTGAACGGCACGATGACGATGGCATCCACGCCGCGGGAGATCAGGTTCTCGATCTGCGACAGCTGGCGCTGCTCGTTGGCGTCGGCGGATTGCACATAGACCTTGGCGCCGAGTTGCTCGGCGGCGGCGACAAAGTAGTCGCGGTCACGGGCCCAGCGCTCCAGGCGCAGGTCGTCGATGGAGAAACCGATCTTGGGATGCTGGGCGTCGGCCTGGGCGAAACCGGTGGTGCACAGCGCGAGCAGACCGGCGAGCAGGGTCGTCTTGAAATTCATGGTGGCGTCCTTGGTTATTGTTGTTGTGGAGCGAGAGAACGGATTTGAGTGTAACGATTCAGCGCACTTGCACAAGCGGGTCAGGCAGGCTTTTCTGCCGACCCGCTCGCGATCGCTAGCGGTACAGGTAACGGTTGACCACGCCTTCGAGCAGCTCCTGGCGACCGCTCACCGGCTGGGGCGCGAGGCCCTGGCTGAAGGTGTGCTCGGCCAGTTGTTCCAGGCTCAGCTGGCCACCGAGGATGCGCTGACCGAGGGTCTGATCCCAGCCGGCATAACGCTCGGCCTTGAACTTGCCCAGGGGATCGTCCTGCAGGAGCGCCGCGGCGCGCTCCAGCGACAGCGCCAGGGTGTCCATGGCCGCCACGTGGCCATGGAACAGGTCGACGTCGTCCAGGCTCTGGCGCCGCACCTTGGCGTCGAAGTTGAAGCCGCCGCGGGTGAAGCCGCCGCCCTTGAGGATCTCGTAGATCGCCAGGGTCATTTCCTCGACGCTGTTGGGGAACTGGTCGGTGTCCCAACCGTTCTGCGGATCGCCGCGGTTGGCGTCGATGCTGCCGAACACGCCGAGGGCCACGGCGCTGGCGATCTCGTGCTGGAAGCTGTGCCCGGCGAGGGTCGCGTGGTTGGCCTCGATGTTGACCTTGATCTCCTTCTCCAGCCCGAACTGCTGCAGGAAGCCGAAGACGGTGGCCACGTCATAGTCGTACTGGTGCTTGGTGGGCTCCTGGGGCTTGGGCTCGATCAGCAGATCGCCCTGGAAGCCGATGCGGTGCTTGTGCTCCACCACCATGCGCATGAAGCGGCCGAGTTGCTCGCGCTCGCGCTTAAGGTCGGTGTTGAGCAGGGTCTCGTAGCCTTCGCGGCCGCCCCACAGCACATAGTTCTCGCCGCCCAGGCGGTGGGTGGCGTTCATCGCCGTGCAGACCTGGGTGGCGGCGCAGGCGAAGACTTCCGGATCGGGGTTGCTGGCGGCGCCGGCGGCATAGCGCGGGTGGCTGAAGCAGTTGGCGGTGCCCCACAGCAGCTTGAGGCCGGACTCGCTCTGGTGGCGCTCCAAATCGTCCACCAGGCGGGCGAAGTTCTCGCGGTACTCGGTGAAATTGGCGCCTTCGGGGGCGACGTCGGTGTCGTGGAAGCAGTAGTAGTCCACGCCCAGCTTGCTGAAGAATTCGAAGGCGGCGGTGGCCTTGGCGCGGGCCTGCTCCAGGGGCGAACCTGCTGCCTGCCAGGGCCGCTGGAAGGTGCCCTGACCGAAGACATCGCTACCCGGCCAGACAAAGGTGTGCCAGTAGCAGACCGCCATGCGCAGGTGCTCGCGCATGGGCTTGCCCATGACCAGGCGGTCGGCTTCGTAGTGGCGGAAGGCAAGCGGAGAATCGCTGTCGGGCCCGGCGTAGCGGACTTTCTCGACATTGGGGAAATAAGCCATGGCGTTGTCCTTGTTCTTATCTGTCGCACCCGATACGGCGTACCGGTTTGCGTCGATGGTAGCGCCGCCACCCGGGCTGCCTATTGTGAAAATCACCAGAGCCAGGTGCGATTTTGCCGCTTGAGAGGTGGGCTCGCCGGTCGTAGTCTGGAGCCCCGCCCGCGCCTCCTGCCGGAACCCCGCCATGCCCAGCCAGCCGCCCGTCCACCGCGTCGCCCTGCTGTTCAACGGCAGCAAGATCTACGACAGAGGCATCCTCACCGGCATCGGCAACTACCTGAGCGGCACCCGGGCGCGCTGGGATCTGTTCCTCGAAGAGGACTTCCTCTGCCGGCTCAAGGGCATCGAGCGCTGGCAGGGCGACGGCATCATCGCCGACTTCGACGACCCGGCGGTGAGCGCCGCCCTGGCCCACAGCGCGCTGCCGGTGGTGGCCGTCGGCGGCTCCTACGCGGCCCCGACCGACTACCCGCCCGGCATCCCCTACGTGGCCACCGACAATGCCGCCCTGGTGCGCCTGGCCTATGACCACCTGATCGAATCCGGGCTGACCCGCTTCGCCTGCTTCAGCCTGCCCGCCGCCGACACCAATCGCTGGGCCGGCGAGCGCGAGGCAGCCTTTGCCGCCCTGCTCCGCCGCGACGGCCTGCCGGTGGAGATCTATCGGGGCCTGGAGACCAGCGCCCCGCTGTGGGATACGGCGGTGGAACAGCTGATCGCTTGGCTGGAAGCCCTGCCCAAGCCGGTGGGCATCCTCGCCGTCACCGACGCCCGGGCGCGGCAACTCCTGCAGGCCTGTTTCACGGCCGGCATCCCGGTGCCGGAACAGGTGGCGCTGGTGGGCATCGACAACGATCCGCTGGCGCGCACCCTGACCCGCGTGCCCCTGACCTCGGTGATCCAGGGGACCGAGGCCATCGGCCGGGAAGCGGCGCGACTCCTGCACCAGCGCCTGCACGGCGTCGAACTGGGGGCGCCAAGGGTGCTGATCCCGCCGGAGGGCATCAACGTCCAGGCCTCCAGTCGCCACCAGCCGGTGCGGCATCCCCAGGTGATGCGCGCCCTGCACTTCATCCGCCAGTACGCCTGCCAGGGCATTAAGACCGAGCAGGTGGCCAGCTATGTTGGCATCTCCCGCTCGGCCCTGGAGACGTCCTTTCGCCGCGAACTGGGACGCAGCGTCCACGACGAGATTCTCGGCTTCAAGCTGGCCGCTGCGGCCGTGGCGCTGCAGGAAGAGGCCCCGAGTCTGGCCGAGGTCGCCCGGCGTTGCGGTTTCACCTCGGCGCAGTACCTGCACGCGGTGTTTCGCCGGGAGTTCGGCTGTACCCCGCGGCAGTACCAGTCGAATCCCAAACCCCTGGCGAGCGCCCATGAAAAAGCCCGTCCGGAGACGGGCTTTCAGGTAGCTGCCGCGGCTTATTTGCCGACGGTCTGACCCAGGAACCAGGCGCGTTCTTCGGCCTGGTCGATCCACTCTTCCAGCAGGCTGGTGGTGGAGACGTCATTGGCGTCGTCGGTCAGGGTGTGGGTGGTACGCATGTAGGCGGCCAGCGACTGGTTGTCGTCGTGCAGCTCGGTCAGCATCTGGTCCGCCGACAGATCGGTAGCATCGCTGCTGGCCAGGCGCTTGAGTTGCACCATCTGCTCCAGGGAGCGCACGGTGGGCTGGCCGATCTTGCGAGCGCGCTCGGCGATCAGGTCGGTGATGCCGTACAGCTGGGTAGCCTGCTCGTCCAGCAGCAGGTGGTAGTCGCGGAAGTGCGAGCCCTTCATGTGCCAGTGGTAGTTCTTGGTCTTGATGTACAGCGCGAAGACATCGGACAGCAACACGGCCAGGGCTTCACCTACGGCCTGCTGGTTCTGCAGGGTAGCGTCTTCGCCCTGATGGGCCTTCTGCTTGACGCTGGAAACGGTCTTGAGTTCTTGCTTGGCATTGGCAACGGCCATGAGAGATCTCCTGTCAGGACGTGAAGAGAAAAAGGGGTTCGCCTGGTTGGCGCGAACATCAACGTCTGCAGAAATCGACCGCAGCAGACGAAAAATCGTTCATCGAATTTGCATATCGCCACCCTGGGCATGACGAATGGTTGCCCCTGTTGCGACTGCGTTTCATTGCCCGCCCCAGAGGCCTTCTCCTGCCGCGGCCGCTGCGCTTGTAGCTACTCCTGTAGGTAAAACCGTTTGTCTACTTTGCTGCCAAACCGACGCCGCGTGAGAACTGCTGCTCATTGCGCCCGGTCACCTAAAAGGCAAGGCACACGAACGGTCGCCGAGAACTCTCTGCCGGCCACGACAAGGTTCTGCACACAGGTACCCGCGCATGACGACGCCCCTCAATCCCGCTCAGGGACAACCCTCGCAGACCAAGGACGGTGCTACGGCAGAGGCCCATCTGCACGACCTCAAAGAGGTCGCCAGAGACACGGTGCAGGATGCCAAACAGGAAGGTGCTGCCCAGTACGAACACTATCGGGACACCGCTGCCGACCAGCTCGGTGCCCTTGCACAAAGCGCCCAGGCGGCCGCTGACGAACTTGAAGACAAGGACACCCTGGGCCTGGCGCACTATGTCAGCGACATGGCGCAGAGCCTGACCGGCCTGGCCGAGGATCTGCGTGGCAAGAGCGCCGAGCAGCTGCTGCACCAGGCCGGAACCCTGGCGCGCGACAATCCGGCATTGTTCCTGACCAGCAGCATCGCCATCGGCTTCGGCCTGTCGCGTTTTCTCAAGGCCTCCAGCCAGCCGGACACCGGCAGCAGTTCGCGCGTCAGCGGGCCGGACGAGGTGCCCTCGCTGACCACGCCCGCGGTCGCCGCAGAAAACGAACTGGTGGAGCCAGCGGCCGGTGCCGATGTCATCCACACCAACAACATTCCCAAGGGTCCCGACCTCCATGCGCCAACCACCACCGGCAGCGGCGACCCCCTCGGCAGTGCGGCGATCAATCCGGCGCGTACCGGTAGCAGCCTGAACAGCGGCACCTCATCCAGCCACCTGGATCGTCCCACCCTGAGCGGAGACAAGCAGCCATGATCAACGAGAATCCCACTCCGCGTTCCACCGAAGGCGATACCTCGGTCGTCGGCCTGGTCAAGCAGCTGGTCCACGAGGTACCGGCGCTGTTCACCAAGGAACTGGCACTGGCCAAGGCCGAGCTGGGCGAGTCGCTGCGCACCACCAAGGCCGGTGTGGCCGGGGTCGCGGCCGGCGCCATCGTGCTGCTGGCCGGCTTCATCGTGCTGCTCATGGGCATCGTCTACTTTCTCTCCCAGTACCTCACGCCCTGGGCCGCTGCCCTGCTGGTGGGCGCCGTGGTCATGGTGATCGGTTTCATCATGCTGCAGTCGGGCAAGAAGCAGTTCGAGCCGTCCCACTTCACCCCTGATCGCACCGTCAACAGCCTGCAGAAGGACAAGGACGCCGTACGGAGGGCCGCACAATGAGCATCACCGACCAGATCGATCAGGAATCAAGAAAGAATCCCGAGGAACTCGAACGCGAAATCGACCAGAAGCGCGGGCACATCGAGGACCTGGTGGGCGCGTTGGAAAGCCGCCTGTCCCCAGGCCAGCTGTTCGACCAGGCGCTGTCCTACACCAAGGGCCATGGCGGTGAATTCGCCCATAACCTGGGCAACACCCTCAAGGCCAATCCGGTGCCGGCCGTACTGACCTCGGTGGGTCTGCTGTGGCTGGCGCTGGGGCAGAATCGCACGCCGGCGCCAGCCACCACGGGCACCCCGCTCAAGGACAGGTTGTCCGGTGCGCTGGACTCGGTCGCCGACAGCGCAGGCCATACCCGTGATTCCCTGAACCGTGGCAGTCACGACGTGCGCGACAAGGTCACCGGGCTGGGCGAGAGCGTATCGGTCAAGGCGTCCGAGACCGGGGAGCGGCTGAGCGATAGCGCGGCTCACGCCAAGGACGCCCTGGCCGACCAGGCGCAACAGCTCAAGGGTACCTTCGAGACCCTGCTACGCGAACAGCCACTGGTGGTCGGTGCGCTGGGCATCGCCCTTGGCGCCCTGCTGGGGGCCTCGCTGCCGCGTACCGAGACCGAGGATCGCGCCATGGGCAAGCACAGCGACAAGCTCACCACCAAGGCCAAGCAGGCCGCCAGCAGTGGCTACGAGCAGGTCAAGGCGGCGGGACAGGACGTGGCGAAGGAAGCGCGCCAGGCCAGTCCTGACAGGCGCCAGCAAGGCGGTGCAGGGGTTTCGTCCAGCAACCTAGGCAATGATTCCGACGCCGGGGTCGAGTCCATGGCGGGCTCGCCAAGGGCAGGCACCGGCAGCACTCTCGGGGCCACCCAGGCGACCGCGGGCATGAATGTCGGCCGTACCGCGGCCACAGGCAGCACCCCTGGAGCGGTAGGTGATGAGAGCGGCATGGCCACCCCACCACGCAGCTTCTGACCGGCAAGACTGCCGGGGTCATCCGATGACCCCGGCCATAGACAGCAAAGGCGCCCGGGTCTGCACCCGGGCGCCTTTGCTTTTTGTGCCCCTGTCAGTAACCCGGATCCGGGTTTTCCTTGGGCTGCTCGGGGCGCTTGTCGTTCTGCGGGCGCTGTTCTTCACCGCCCTGATTGAGTTCCTTGTGGGTCTCGCCGACCTTGCCGGCGTTTTCCGGCTTGTGGTCGAGATCGTCGCGCTTGGCCATGATGCTCACCTCTTGTGGCTGAGTACATTGGGCAACGAGGCGGGGCCAGGGTGCCCCGCTCCCGGCAGATCAACGTAAGGGGGGCGCCATGAACTCCGGACCCACCGGGTCCTTGACGTGCTCGGCGAGGATGGCGTCGATGGCGGTCAGGTCCTCGGCGGACAGCTGCCAACCGAAGGCTTCGTCAAGGCCCTGCAGTTGCTCAGGCTTGCGCGCGCCCCAGAGGGCGATGGTCGGCCCCTGGTCGAGGATCCAGCGCACCGCCAGGGCCAGCATAGACTTGCCATGGCGCTCGCGAGCAAAGGCGGTCAGGGCCTCCACCGCGGCCAGATACTGGGCGAAGCGCGGGGCCTGGAACTTGGGATCGCCCTGGCGCAGGTCGTCGCCATCGAATTGCGTCTGGGCATTCATGCGCCCGGACAGCAGGCCGCGGCACAGCGCGCCATAGGCCAGCACCACCAGGCCATGGCGCTGGGCGTAGGGCAGCACGTCGGCCTCGATGGCGCGTTCGAAGAGGTTGTAGGGCGGCTGCACCGTGGAGGGGTTGGCGAACTGGCGGAAGGCCTCCAGTTGCTCGGGCGAATAATTGCTCACACCGATGGCGAGGATCTTGCCCGCCTGCCGCAGACGCTCCAGTTCGTGCGCGGTTTCCTCGTGGGGAACCTGGGGATCGGGCCAGTGCACCTGATAGAGGTCGATGCGATCGGTACGCAGACGCCGCAGGGAGTCTTCCACCTCCTGGCGAATGCGCGCAGCGCTGGCATTGCGGCGCACCTCTTCGTTGGGCCACTCCAGGGCCACCTTGGTGGCGATCACCGCCTGGTCACGGATGCCCTCCAGGGCCTTGCCGACGATTTCCTCGGAACGGCCAAAGCCGTACACCGGCGCGGTGTCGATTAGGTTGATGCCGCCCTGCACGGCGCCACGGATGGTCTCGATGGAGCGGGCTTCGTCGGTACCGCCCCACATCCAGCCACCGATGGCCCAGGTGCCGAGGGCGATGCGGGAAACGGGGGTATCGATACCCGGGATGCGTAGGGTTTCAGTCATGGAAAGCTCCAGGCGGGAACGCCAAGTCGAAAGGATCAACCTTGTGAGGCTAATTCAAAAGGCGTTGAATAGGGCTCAACGAACGCTTGACCCTTAGAGCCTGTTCGAAGGCTCGCGAGCTAGAGACAAACAAGGCGAAAATGCCTGAGGAAGCGGATCGGACTCGCGTTCGAGTTTACGAATGGTAAATGAGCATTCCGACAGGGCTGGCCTTCCAGGGCATTTTCAACGCTGTTTGGCCGACGCGCAGCAGACTTTGAACAGGCTCTTATCGCGCGAGGATTGTGCATGCCTACCCTGAATCGCGGCGAACTGGCCGATCTCAATGTCTTCGTCGCCCTGGTCCGGCGGCGCAGCTTTCGCCAGGCCGCCATCGAACTGGGCGTCACCACCTCGGCGCTGAGCCATGCCCTGCGCCAGCTGGAGACCCGGCTGGGGGTCAAGCTGCTCAATCGCACCAGTCGCTCGGTGGTGCCGACCCTGGCCGGCGCGGCGCTGGCGGAAAAGCTCGAACAGGGCTTCGCCCTCATCGGCGAGGCCCTGGGCGAGCTGGACCAGCACCGCGACGCCCCGGTCGGGCGCCTGCGCCTGAGCGTGCCGCGCGATGCGGCGCGGCTGCTGCTGACCCCGACCCTGCCCCGGCTGCTGGCCGCCTATCCGCAGTTGCAACTGGACATCAGCGTCGAGGATCGCCCGGTGGACATCGTTGCCGACGGCCTCGACGCCGGCATCCGCTTTGGCGACACCGTGCCCCAGGACATGGTCGCCCTGCCGCTCACCGACGAGTTGCGCTGGATCGTGGTGGGCGCCCCCGCCTACCTCGACCGTCACGGCCGACCGCAGCAGCCGGAGGAGCTTGCCGAGCATCGCTGCGTGCGGCTGCGGCTGGGCAACGGCGCCCTCTATCGCTGGGAGCTGGGCAGCGGCGCCACCACGCGGACGATCGACGTGCCCGGCCCGCTCACGGTCAACGAGACCGAGACCTCGATCCAGGTCGCCCTCGACGGCCTGGCCCTGGCCTATTGCCTGGAGTGGCGAGTGGCCGACGAATTGCGCGACGGTCGCCTGGAGCAGGTGCTGCCCGACTGGACCTCGCCCGGCGCGCCGCTGTGCATCTACTACCCGAGTCGGCGCCAGCCGCCACCCGGCCTGCGCCAGTTGATCGAGGCCCTGCGCCAGAGCTGGACCGGGCGCCACCCCTGAGGACGCGAACCAACCGCCAAGCCCGGGGGTCCCCTGACCACGCCATGATCGCCTGACCGAGGAGGCCCTTTTGCCCACTGCCAACGCCGCCGCAATCGACCTGCCGCTGCCCGTGGAGCGCGAACTCAGCCCCCGGGCGCTGCTCACCGGGGCGTTGCTGGGCATCCTGCTGACCCCGGCCAATGTCTATGCCGGCCTCAAGATCGGCTGGTCGTTCAACATGTCGATCATCGCCCTGCTGGTGAGCTACGGCCTCTGGCATCGCCTGGGTCGCCGCCTGCAGCAACCGGGCTGGACGCTGCACGAGAGCAACATCAACCAGACCGTGGCCTCGGCGGCGGCCAGCATCGTCTCCGGCGGTCTGGTCGCGCCCATCCCGGCCTACACCCTGCTGACCGGCCAGCAATTGCCGACCCTGCCGCTGATGGGCTGGGTGTTCGCGGTGAGCTTTCTGGGCATCTGGGTGGCCTGGTATCTGCGGCCCCTGCT
>Ga0157369_10009168_pt1 | contig 11321 bp, 10 predicted proteins | sample C25metaG_FD_113461 | JGI IMG/M metagenome (GOLD analysis project Ga0157369, IMG submission 113461) | Corn rhizosphere microbial communities from Kellogg Biological Station, Michigan, USA - C2-5 metaG | ecosystem: Host-associated > Plants > Roots > Rhizosphere > Soil | place: USA: Michigan... | reverse complement strand
GCCGTGATGTTGATGCGGCCATCTTCAGCCTCGACTAGAAAATTCGACAGGATGGGGATGGTGGTCTTGCGCTCGACGACGCTCTGCGTGGCGGTCAACTCACGCAGTAAGTCCTGCCGGCTGATGCTGATTTCCAGCGCTGAACCGTGCGCGGCGGCTTGTGACGACTTTTCCTGTTCCAGATCGAGACTCGGCATGACTGACCCCCAAGGTGCGCTTTGGCCCACTGTATCACCCAGCAGCGAAACCTCGCATCAGGGAAATGGGATTGGCGCATTCCGCCTCCATTGTAGTAAGAAAGTGGGCATTGTGGTTTCTGGAAAACAAGGCTAAATCTCGGAAAAACGAGCGATTTTGGCACCCGGGCGACCGAGCGCGAAGGGGACGGATTGGCTCACACGAAAGGGCGGGTGAGACGGCTGTTAAGAAGCTTTTTCAATAAGTATTTATCCAGCCGCCGTAGTCGTTTGCGGCGGAAAAGTGGAAAGTGGAGGCAAAACTGTCCCTGGAGCGCGTTCCGGCCATAGCCGCGTTTTAGAAAACGAGGTGCTGGAAATTTAATAAGCGGGAAGACTGGATTCATCGCCAGAGAAAAGCCCCGGCTTGTCCTTCTTCTCCACACGAGGGCGGTAAAACCATGTGGAAAGGCAAGCGGCCATGGTGGAAAGCGTGGTTCGGAGCGTGATTGGCGCGAATTGCCAAAGCACCAGCTTTCAACAGAGACGGTGATATCTGAAGTTTCCACGCTGAGCGGAGGCTTACAGCTTGGGGGTACACTGGCTGCAATTTTTGCCGGGGAGGCGTGGCCGCGATGAAGATTGTGATCTTTGGAGCAACGGGAGCGACAGGCCAGGAGCTGGTGAAGCAGGCGTTAGCAGCGGGTCACGAGGTGACGGCGCTGGCGCGGAATCCAGCGAAGCTTGCGGCGCAGGCGGGGCTGCATGTGGTGAAGGGCAACGCGCTGGATGCCGAGTCGGTGGCAGGCGCGATTGCCGGGCAGGAAGCGGTAATCACAGCTCTGGGATCGCGGTCGCTGAATGACAACGTGCTGCTGCCGCGCTCGATGACGCACATCCTGGCTGGCATGAAGCAGCATGGCGTGCGCCGGTTGATTGTGACGGGAGCATCGGGAACCATGCCCAAAGCGGAGGAGAGGCTCGGGCCGATCAAGCAAGGTATCTTCCGGCTGGTGAAGGCGACGCTGCTGCGCAAGCCGTTTGAATCCCAAACCGAGATGCAGAAAATGGTGAGGGCCAGCGACACGGAATGGACGATTGTGCAGCCTCCGCGACTGCTGAACACTGCGGGAAGGGGCCAGGTTCGGGTCGACGGCGAGGCTTTGCCGGCAAATGGAGTGACCATTCCGCGCGCGGATGTGGCGAAATTTATGTTGGAGCAATTGACGAGCGCTAATTGGGTTCGGCGCGACGTCTATATTGCGAGCTGAGAGGGATCCAGTCCCTTAGCCGTTCAGCGTCTCCTGCAGCTTGTTCACGGTGCTGTTCAGGCTCTTGTCTGTGCGGCGCTGCTCGTCGATCTTGGCGATGGAGTGCATCACGGTGGTGTGGTGCTTGCCGCCAAACTGGCGTCCAATTGCAGGCAGCGAGGCGTCGGTCATCTGCTTGGCCAGATACATTGCGATCTGGCGGGGCACGACCACGGCGCGGGAATTGTTCTTCTGCTTAAGTTCCGTGACCCTCATGCCGAACTGCTCGGCAACGGCGCGCTGGATGGCCTCGATCGTGATTTTGCGCACCTGAGTGTCAATGAATTGTTTCAGGCACTGCTGCGCGGTTGGAAGCGTGATCTCCACTCCGTTGAGGCTCGACCAGGCAAAGAGCCGCGTGAGCGCGCCCTCAAGCTCGCGCACGTTAGTGCGGACATTCGAGGCGATGAACAGTGCGACATCGGTGGGGATGATGACGTGTTCGCTCTCGGCCTTCTTCTGCAGAATTGCGACTTTGGTTTCAAGGTCGGGCGGTTGAATGTCGGCGATCAGTCCCCACTCGAAGCGCGAGCGCAGGCGGTCTTCGATCTCGGCCAGCTCCTTTGGTGGGCGGTCCGAGGCGATGACGATCTGCTTCATGTTCTCGTGCAGTGAGTTGAAGGTGTGGAAGAACTCCTCCTGCGTGCGCTCTTTCTGGGAGATGAACTGGATGTCGTCGATGAGAAGCAGATCGACTGAGCGGAACTTGTCGCGGAATCCGGTCATGCGGTCGTTGCGGACCGAGTTGATCATCTCGTTGGTGAATTTCTCCGCCGAGACATAGCTGATGGAAAAGCCCGGCTGACGGCGCTTCACTTCATGTCCGATGGCGTGCATCAGATGGGTCTTGCCCATTCCCGCTCCGCCATAGAGGAACAGTGGGTTGTAGGCCTTTGACGGACGCTCCGCGACGGCCTCTGCCGCAGCGCGCGCGAATTGATTTCCGGAGCCGATCACGAAGGCATCGAAGGTGTAGCGCGGATTCAACTGCGCCGCCGTGGACCAGTCGAAGCGCGATTGTTGCGGGCCGGCCACAGGCTGTGCCGGACGGGCAGTCAGTCCTCGTGAGCCGTTTGCGGGAGCATTTGGCGCGTGGGTGGGAACGGGCGCAAAGCCGCCGTCCTCGCGGATGCGGGCCAGCGTCGGATCTTCCTCGGCTGTAACGAACGTCACGTCATCAAACTCGAGCTGAAGATTATCGATCGCCTCCTGAATCAGGTCCGTGTACCGCTCCCCGATGTGCTGAAACTCAGGGGTGGGAATGCGCACGTACAGCATCCGGTCTTTGGCGTGACTGAAGCGCGTGGGCTTGAGCCAGGTGTCAAACGACTGACGATTAATCTTCTTTTCGAGCGCCCCGAGAATGCGCACCCAGGGGTTGAGCACTGTAGCGGGTGTTGCGGCGAAAGACATGCGGCTTCCTTACTGAAGCTCGCGGGAAAAGGCCGGATCAGCAGGCCCGCCGGGTGCCGACAAACTCCCCGCTATCGGGAATGTGTCAACGAGCTTGCCTGAAAGGTGCTCCGGAGTGGAAATGCCTCCTGAGCATCGGTTGATCGGTTATCAGCCGCGAGGCCTCAGAAAAAATCTCAAGTGAACGTTGCCGATACTAGCACAATCGGGGTCCGGTTCTGGAGTGGTTTCTTCGCCAAAAATTTTCTTTCAGCAAAGTTGCACCAAGGACTGTGAAAATGCGGCTTCCGGTGCCAGTTGTCGTGTAACTTTGAATGCACGGTCGACGGCAATTGATGGGCGATGCATCACGCGAGCGTTCGCCAGTCAAGAACAACTTTACCTGAATTTCCTGAACGCATTGCCTCAAATCCCTGCTCAAATTCATTCCACGCAAGTCGATGCGTGATTACTTTCTGAATGTCCAGTCCTGACTCCAGCATCACGGTCATCTTGTACCAGGTATCGTACATTTTGCGACCGTAAATGCCGCGAATGGTGTATTGGTTGAAGATCACCTTTGCCCAGTCGATGCTCATTTCCGAGGGCGAGGGAATGCCGAGCATCGCCACCTTTGCGCCGTGGCTTAGATTGGCGAGCATGTCCCGGAAAGCATGTGGGTTGCCGGACATTTCAAATCCCACATCGAAGCCCTCCTGCATGCCAAGCTGCTCCTGCACTTTGGTCAGAGTTGTCTCACGTGGGTCGATAGCCCTGGTCACTCCGGCGGCGTTGCGCGCAAGCTCCAGCCGGTAGGGATTCAGGTCGGTGATGACGACGTGGCGCGCCGCCGCATGTTTGGCCACCGCCGCCGCCATGATGCCGATGGGTCCGGCCCCGGTCACCAGCACATCTTCGCCAAGCACGGGAAACGCCAAAGCCGTATGCACCGCGTTGCCGAGCGGATCAAAAATCGCCGCGACTTCCAGTGGTATTCCCGGCGCATGGCGCCAGATGTTGCTCATGGGCAGAACAATGTACTCGGCAAAAGCCCCGGCGCGATTCACGCCTACGCCCTGTGTATGGGCGCAGAGATGCCGGCGACCTGCGAGACAGTTGCGGCAGCGTCCGCAGACCACATGGCCTTCGCCGCTCACGCGATCTCCGACCCGAAAGTCGCTGACGTTTGAACCAACCTCCACGATCTCGCCAACGAACTCATGTCCAATGACAAGCGGGACCGGAATCGTCTTCTGGGCCCACGCATCCCACTCGAAAATGTGGAGGTCTGTTCCGCAGATGCCGGTCGCGAGTACTCGAATCTTCACGTCGTTAATGCCCGCCTGCGGCTCCGGCACGTCCTCAATCCAGAGACCGCGCGCCGCCTTCGCTTTGACCAGAGCTTTCATTCTTCTTCTATCCTTACACGTCCGGAGCGTATCGGTTCCTGAGAGACTCAGCCATGGGTTCCGGCGTTATTATCTCGCCGGGTCGAAGTACTTTTGAATCCTGAGAGCGCCCAGGCAGTTGTCCCAGAACAAACCTCGCAAGGCCAGATCTTTTGCGGGCTTGGCGGCAGTACGATATACTCAATCATGTCCTGGAAGTGGCGTGTGTCTGCCGGGCAATCACTATCGAAATCAAGATTAAAGAGTTCAGGAGCGCAGTTCCATGCCGAAGCGCACATTTCAACCTAATCGCCGCCGCCGTTCCAAGGTGCATGGTTTTCGCACCCGCATGAAGACCAAGAGTGGCGCGGCCGTTCTTTCGCGCCGTCGCGCCAAGGGGCGCAAGCGCGTCGCAGTGAGCGCGGGATATCGGGACTAGGTCTTTCCATTTCCGGGGCGCATCTCGTGCCTTCGATTCTTACCTCCGAAACGAGTTCAGCAACATGACCACCGGCGGTTACGGAATGTATGCCACCGGTGGAGTCGCCGTGCTGAATGGAAGGCGGCCCACCCGCGGGAGGGTTCGGATGGCCGAACGCGCTTTTCAGCAACTCGATTGGCCCCGTGCGCGGCTGCGGAAACATGGCGATTACCAGCGCGTTTACAAGGCTGGCCGCAAGCAGTCATCGGCTTCCATGAGCTATTTTGTCCGGCTGCGCGCACAGGATGAGTTGGCGTCGCACTATGCCGGGCCTCGTGTGGGGCTGACCGCCGGGCGCGTGCTGGGCAAAGCGGTGGATCGCAATCGCATCAAGCGCCGCATGAGAGAGGTCGCGCGAGTGAACCTGGGCCTGCTGCCGCCGTTCGCCGATGTGGTGCTACACCCGCGGCAGGTCGTACTCGAAATGAATTTCGCCAAGCTGGAGCGTGAGGTGGCGAAGATATTCTCCGCCATCGCAGCGCAGGCAAAACCGGCGCAGTTGCGGGAAGCGGGAGCGGGGGCATGAAGAGCCGGGAGCGAGTCATTGCCGTGCTGCATGGCGCGTACAAATACGCCGTTTCCCCCGCGCTGCACGCTGCGGCAGGAACCACGGGAGCGTGCCGATTTCAGCCCACGTGTTCGGAGTACGCGGCCATTGCAGTGAGCGAGTACGGATTTTTGCGCGGCGGGTGGATGGCCCTATGGCGGCTCCTGCGCTGCCATCCGTTCTGCAAGGGCGGCTTCGACCCCGTGAAGCCAAATCCGCGCGCGCATCACCAGCAGCCGCACACAGTCGGCCCGCGCCCGTTACCATAGAAGGCAAGACGAATTTTCAAGAGATCGAATCGAACAGGAAATACACTTTTTGGCAGAGATACGAAATCCCAACCAGCAGGGCGGCGGAGGTGGTCAGGACTCGAAAACGATCCTGATGTTTACCGCGCTTTTCATCGTGATTCTTTTTGGAATGCAGTACTTCCGGGAGAAGAAGGCGCCGCAACCCACGCCCGCGCAGCAGCAGCATCAGCAGGCGCAGACCGCGAATAACCCGCAGCAGCCGGCTACGCCCGCTCCATCGACAAAGACGGAGTCTTTCACGCCGCAAAAAGCGGTCGCGCCGCAGCCCAAGCCTGTGCCGCAGGCCAGCGATGTTGTGGCCAAAACCCAGAGCACCACGGTCGTGGAAAACGAGCTGCACCGCATCACGTTCAGCAATCGCGGCGGGCAGGTCACATCGTGGGTGCTGAAAAAGTACACGGACAATAATGGCAAGCCGCTCGACCTGGTGAACCAGAAGGCGGCGGCGAAGTACGGCTATCCGCTCTCGCTTTACACCTATGACGACGGACTGCGCGGTAAGCTGTCCAACGCGCTTTATGTGTCGTCGGCCACTGGAGACCTGAACGCGCCCGCAAGCCTGAGTTTTGAGTACTCCGAAGGCGGGCTGACGGTCCACAAGACATTCAGCTTCAATTCCAGCTACGTGATCCACGCCAAGGTCGAGGTGACGCAAAACGGCCAGCCCGTGAAGGCGTTGCTGTCCTGGCCGGCGGGATTCGGCGACCAGGTGTTGCTGCCCGACTATGCGAACAGTAACAGCGCCATCCATACCTCGCAGAGCGGCAAGGATGACGAGACTTCTTACAAGAAAGTCTCCAGCGGCAACACGCTGCATGGCCCCTTTGACTGGGCCGGGGTTAGCGACCTTTACTTTGCCGCGATTTTTCTTCCCGATAAGCCGGAAGACGCATCACTGGTGACGCTGCACAACACAATTGATATTCCGAAGAACCTGCAGCATCCAGACCCGGCGCAGGTGGATCATGCTTCGGTGCTGGGCGCGGCCATCGGTACCAGCAACGCTGGGCCGCTGAGTGTGCGGATGTTCGTTGGCCCCAAGGCCATTGACGTGCTCCAATCCATTCACGCCACCAGCGGGCCGAGCCTTGAGCACGTGGTGAATTTCGGGTGGTTTTCCGTAATTGCCAAGCCGTTGTTCCTGGCCATGCGGTTCCTGTACGAGCATGTGGTCCGCAACTGGGGCTGGGCCATTCTGCTGCTGACTCTGGTCATCAACCTGGCCATGCTGCCGACGCGCTTCCAGATGATGAAGTCGTCGGTCAAGATGCAACGCATCCAGCCGAAGATGGATGCCATTAAGGCCAAGTACGCCAAATACAAGGCCACGGACCCGCGCAAGCGCGACATGCAGAAAGAAATGTTCGATCTGCAGAAGTCCGAGGGCGTGAATATGTTCGGCGGCTGCCTGCCGATGCTTATCTCGTATCCGCTGCTCTACGCCTTCTACGAGGTGCTGGAGAACGTGATCGAGTTGCGCCACGCGCATTGGCTCTGGCTGAGCGATTTGTCGGCGCCGGACCCGCTCTACCTGCTACCCATTTTCGTGATCGTGTCCATGTTCCTGATGCAGTACATGACGCCTTCGCCGGGAATGGACCCGAAGCAGCAGAAGATCATGGCGTTCGCCATGCCGGCCGTCTTCGGATTCATGATGCTGCACTATGGCGCGGGTCTTTCGCTCTACTGGGCGGGCAGTAACTTCATCAGTGTTGGCCAGCAGTATGTGATCAACCGCACCAAGATGGGCCGTGAACTGCGCGAGCTTGCCATAAAGCGGGCCGCACGGAAGAAGGCCAAGGGCAGCGTGGTGCAGGCCCGAAGGTAAGCCAGTGAAATCAACAAGAGCGCCTGGATTTTTCCGGGCGCTTTTGCTTTGTCCGGTTAAGGTTCGAGTGAGATACTAAATCCGATGCCTATCGAGGACTACTCTGCGGCCGCCCAGAAGATAGCTGCGCTTCTAAAAACCATTACCACCACCGGCGGACTTCGCCTGAAGTACCGGATCACAGCCGGGGAAGGCGCTGCCGACCCGGATAAGCTGGAAGCCCGCGAGATTTACGTGGAACTTGCCGGGCCTGACGCGCCGCTGCTCACACAACGTGGCGGAGAACTGCTGCGCGCCCTCGAACACGTTGCATCCAAGATCATCCGGCTCGACCCTGAGGAGCACGACAAGATCTCCTTTGACGCGAACAATTTCAAGGCGATGCGCGCGCGCGAGCTGAAATTACAGGCTGAGACGGCGGCCGAGAAAGTCCGCCGTACTGGCCAGCCCTACAGCTTTGCGCCCATGAGTTCGAGGGAGCGCCGCATGTTGCATCTGGCGTTTCGCGCCTACGATGACATCGAAACCTCATCGACCGGTGAGGGACTCCGGCGCTTCGTCGTCGCCCACCCGAAAGGCTACGACACGACAAAACTAGCCGCGCTCGCGAACCAGTCTTACGCGGGAGCCCGCGGCGGCAGGCGTCGCTGAATTCTCGCGTGCCGCGAGCGAATGACCGTGCAGCCTAATCCTCAACTCGTTGAGCAGGAAGTCCCCGCCAACGAAACCATTGTGGCCATTTCCACGCCGCCCGGGCGCGGCGGCATCGGAATCGTGCGCTTCTCCGGCCCGCTCGCCGTCGCAATCGCCAATTCGATGCTCGTATTAAGGAATCCGCTGGCGCACGCGCAGGCACGTTTCGCGGAAATTCCCGACCCTGAAACCAACGCCAAGCTGGACGAGGCCATCGCAACGTATTTTGCCGGGCCGAACTCCTATACCGGCGAAGACCTGGTGGAAATTGCGGCGCACGGCTCGCCAGTAGTTCTTGAACTGCTGGTTCGATTGGCGCTGCGGCAAGGAGCGCGGCTGGCCCGCCCCGGTGAATTCACCGAGCGCGCATTTCTTTCTGGGCGCATAGACCTGACGCAGGCCGAGGCCGTGCGCGACCTCATCGAATCGCAGACGCTCTACCAGGCGCGCGTAGCCGCAGGGCAAATGGGCGGATCGATCTCGCGGCGCATTCGGCCCGCCAAGCAGGCCTTGGTCGACTTGATTGCGGTACTTGAAGCCGGGATCGACTTTGCCGAGGACGATGTGGATGTAACTCCAGACGCGGAGATCACCGGGCGTATTGAAGCTGTGAGCGCAGCGCTAGAAGCGTTGGAGCGGACTTTCGCGCGGGGCCGCATTGTTCATTCTGGAATGACGCTGGCAATTGTTGGCAGGCCAAACGTTGGCAAGTCATCGCTCTTTAACCGGTTGGTGGAGCGTGAGCGCGCCATCGTAACGGCCATGCCCGGAACCACGCGCGACCTTGTGACGGAAACTGTTTCACTCGGCGGTATCCCGCTGCAACTGATCGACACGGCGGGTCTGAGAGAAGCCGTGAACGAAGCCGAGTCTATTGGTATTCAGAAGTCTCGCGAGGCATTGGCCGACGCGGACGTAGTGCTGGTGGTGCTGGAAACGGGTGTTCCGGTGCGAGAGGATGAATCGTCGCTGATTGCATCAGTTGAAGGCCGCGGTGCGCTCGTTGCACGCAACAAAAGCGACCTGGGCTTCGCCGCAGAAATCCTGCCCGAACTGGCGCTGCCCGTTGTGAATACTTCCGCAATCACAGGAGAAGGCATCGAACAGTTGCGCGAAGAGTTGCTGAAGATGATTAGCAACCCGGCAAGCGAATCCGAGAGCGGAATGCTGACCAACATTCGGCACCACGAAGCGGTGACGGCGGCGCTGACGGCGTTGGCCAAGGCCGTGCAGGCCGTGTCTCTGAAGACCCCGCACGAAATGCTCCTGCTGGATCTTTATGCGGCGCTGCGCCAACTGGACAGCCTGACTGGTGAAACTACCGCGGATGATATTCTGAACCGCATCTTTTCTACATTCTGCATCGGCAAGTAAGCTATGGCTGGTAATGCACGGGCGGCAGTTTCGCCTGGGGCAGATGCACACCCAGAATCTCCGCCACGGTTGGCGCGATCTGGCGCATATCGATTTTTCCCAGATTTCTGCCCTTGGCGACGCCCTTGCCTTCCATGAAGAAGGAAGAGTGAAGCTCTGGGTGTTCGGCAAGATAGCCATGTGCGCCCCCGCGCGCGACCGGAACGATGACCGGCCCCGTCAAAGCGCCGCCGCCGCTATAACCCAACTTCCACGCGACAACGAAAGCCATCCGAGGATCGGCAAAGCCTCCTCGCTGAATCGCTTCGTCGCGCGACAATATCTTCTCGATTCCATATTCAGGATTGCTGGCGGCTTTCTCCAGTAGAGCTTTGACTTTGGCGCGGGCCACCGCGTCTGAAGGATCGTGAAGCAGGACGGCTGTTGTTCCTCCCGTGGGCCAGAGCTGCGCCTTCCATGATGAATCTTCAACGCGATGGTGTGCGGATGTTCTGGGGGCGAGGTCGATCAGTCTGTCCTGAGCAAAAAGTACGCCCAGGTTCACCCTTTTATGGAGCGGCGAGAAGCCATGGTCTGAAACAATCACGATGATGCTATCAGGATCGATGGCGTGCTCCGCCTGGATAAGCTGAGCGACTTCGCTGTCGATCGCTTCAAGAACGCGGTCGCTCCGCTCGCTGAAGGGGCCGGTCATGTGTTCTGTGTGGTCGAGCAAGGCCAGATGCACCAGCATGAAGTCCGGCTTATAGCGTTGCATCACATAAAGTCCCCAGTAAAACCTCTTCTCATATCCCGGAGGCATAACTCTTGGAAGAGCGGCATCAGCCAGCTTGCGAAGGCCAGAGGGATGATCGTAGGACTGGTGCAGGAAGTTGGGTTCATCGTCGGCGCTTGTCCTCTCGTATGGCGGAACAGCCGGAAGTGATTCTTCCAGACCCTTCGCGCCGACGGTGACGGGCCAACCTACATTCGCGGTGCTAAGTCCGGCGGCCGAAGCTGCTTCCCAGAGGGTCTGCACCTTAATGTCATTGGTATACCAGTAAGAATCATTCTTGTGGTTTTGAGTTGGATCGAACTTAGCGTTGGCATAGATACCATGCACAGACGGCGAAACGCCGGTCACGAGAGTTGTATGGCTGGGATAAGTAAGGGTGGGAACAACACCCTTAACCCCCTCCGCATAAGTACCATCTTTCAAGAAAGCACGCAGGGTTGGAATATGAAGATGATGGGCGTCCCCAGCGGTTACATAGTCGGGCCGCATTCCATCAATGGAAATCATCAGGACATGCGGGCGCTGTGCCGCCTGAAGAGGCATGGCTGCAAACGTCATGCAAAAGAGGACTACAAACAGCCAGCGGAGCCTGGATTGATGTTGTGCCAGAATACTCATTCGCTTGACCTTCCTTAGTGACTTTTGGCCACCCACTTATGCCAGAGCTCCGGGTCTTTGAGCATCTTGATATAAACACCGCCCACGACCGAGCGCGCCTGGAAATGGACCTGATGCGCTGAAATCGTGTCATACCAATCAGTCATGGGCACTCGGTCGGGAGTTTCGTTCAGGAATTTGAAAACCGGATGAACCAGCGTTTGAAAGTCATTCTGGTTGGTTGTGAGCGTTGCCGTCCATAACTCCCAGTCAAGCTTGGTATAGGTGGCACGGTTATCCAAAGGCAGCCCGAATGGATTGAGGTACTGTTTGTAAAAAGCGATTTCCTCCTGGCTGACGCTCGCTGGGAACAGGTTTAACCCGAGAATCGAATCCCATACCAAGTTGTATTTCTGGCTCCAGGTGCCTGGCTTATCAAACGCCAGCCG
>Ga0157369_10009164_pt1 | contig 11322 bp, 10 predicted proteins | sample C25metaG_FD_113461 | JGI IMG/M metagenome (GOLD analysis project Ga0157369, IMG submission 113461) | Corn rhizosphere microbial communities from Kellogg Biological Station, Michigan, USA - C2-5 metaG | ecosystem: Host-associated > Plants > Roots > Rhizosphere > Soil | place: USA: Michigan... | reverse complement strand
GAACCAGAGTCCAAATTAATCGATTCCAAAATTGGTTATGTTATGGTTCCAGCATTCAGCACATCAAACATTGAAGTCGGAAATCAGTTTGCCTCGAAAATCAATGAAATGATAAAAAAACTAGATTCCGAAAACGAAATTAAAGGTTGGATTATAGACCTTAGAATCAATACCGGTGGAAGTATGTATCCTATGATACTTGGGCTGGAAAGCCTTGTTGGAGATGGAATTCTGGGATATTTCATCACGAAAGAAAAGAAAGTTCCTTGGATATTAGAAAATGGTAAATTTGGGAAAAATGAAATAACTCAACCCTACAAACTTAAAAATTCAGGTTCGAAAATCGCAATTTTGATTGGCAATAAAACAGCAAGTGCAGGCGAAGCTACTGTAATCTCATTCATTGGCAAAAACAATGTGAAATTTTTTGGGCGATCAACTGCCGGTTTAACATCGGGAAATTCAACTCATCTTTTGAGCGATGGAAGAAGTCTGGCCTTGGCAACTTCTTTTGAAATGGACAGAAATGGAAAAGAATATCGCGAAAAAATAAATCCAGATGTTTTCGTAGAGTCAAGTTCAGACAAAGATTTAGAATTAGAGACAGCGAAAAGTTGGATTTTGGATTAGTTTCATCACACTTATCCACAAAAAAATGTGGATAACTACGAAACTTTAACATTCAGTTTACATTTCGTATTGTTTTTCTTTCTAAATTTACATTAAAGATTAAGAAAAATACTGTGATAACTTACTTATTTTCAATCGGAATCAATCAAACTAAATTTGATATAAAAATCAAAGGATAGCACTGTCGGCTATCCTTTTTTGTTGTTGTTTAACTAAAAAAATGAGATGTCTTTATCTATTGAGCCGGCTCCTAAAGAGTCGGTTCTTTTATTTCACTAGACAAAAAAGACTGTCTCTTTCGAAACAGTCTTCTCCTTTTCACTTTTAAAATCTATTATTTAGCAGCATTTACGTTGATGCCAATTTCGATGTCTTTGCTAATCATCCATTCAGCTGGGTCGGTTTCGTCTGTCCCGAATTTGATTCCCCAATCTGTTCTGTTCACCGTAAATTTAGCTTCTACAGTCGCTTTACCTTCAGTAACAGTTACTTTTGCCGGGAAAGAAACGTTCAAAGTTTTTCCTAGCAAAGTCAGGTTTCCGCTCACCGTTTTGTTAGAACCTGGTACAGCATCTTTTGGAAGTTCTCCTGCCAAATCGGCTACAGACGTGATTTTGAAATCAGAAGTTGGATTTTTGGTCACGTTGAAGAAATCTTCATTTTTTAAGTGAGCTTCCAGGTCAGCGGGTTTTTTGTCAGCCTCGGTTACAGACGCTGGGTCTACTTTCAAAGTCGTCATATCGATCACGAAATCTCCGGAAGTTACGGCATTGTCTGCCACAGTCAACTCACCAGATTTCAAGTTCAAAGTTCCCCATCTTGGTGCGAAACCACCTTTGTGGAAAGCTTTCCAGTTCACCTTGGACGTTGTCAAATCTACTTTGTAAGTGTCTCCGGTTTTCGCTGCTACTTCTTGCGCATCTTTTACAGTTTCTTTTTTGTCATTACAGGCAGTGAACAATAATGCTGCTCCTGCAAATGCCAATATGGTTAATTTTTTCATAGAAAATTATTTTGATTAAACTTTTTTAGTGCAGCAAAAATAAGACCTTAAACACGGAGCAGACGTTGATGTACATCAAGAAACACAGCAACACCAATATTTGGGCAGCTTTATCCACCTGTAATTTATCCTGAGCGAAGTCGAAGGGCTCCCAATCTTTTTGCTCATGATTTCAGTTACCTGACGTACAAGCAAGAAAGGATTTCCGTTCCAAGTCGGACTGCGATAATTTGGTATTAAAACTTTAACAAAGCATTACCATTGATAAAATAACATTCAATACAACCACAAACAACTGATTTACAATATATTAAAATTTTAATATAATTTTAAAAAAGATCATCATCGGCATCAAATTTGATTCTAACTTTAACTTAATTAACATTTTTTAACAAACCTTAAATTCCATTATTTACAATGAAAAAAACTTTTGCGGAAAAATCAAATCTTTTGGTTTTTCTTGGGACTGCTGCCTTAATCACTACAGCAGTATTTTTTTTGAAATCCTGTAACAAAAAATCAGAAAAAGAACAGGCACAACTTTCAAACGATACCAATTCAGAAAAGATCGTCCCCAACTCAGCAAAAGTAATTTCAGCAAAACCCGACGTTCCCGACGATCCGAACAAGCGTTACATTTACCTAACCTTCGATGACGGTCCTAACAGAGGAACAAGCAACCTTTTGAAAATCACCAACAAATATCAAATTCCCATCACAGCTTTTGTTGTTGGAAAACACGCTTACGACAGCAAAACCCAATCAAAAGAATTGAAAGAACTGGAAAATGACAAACTCGTAGAAATTGCCAATCACAGCTACACGCATGCCTTAAACCGATATTCTGAATTTTACAAAAATCCGGAAAATGTGATTCACGATTTTGACAGAGCCAGAGATAGTCTGAAATTCAAAAACAAATACGCCAGAACGCCTGGACGTAACATTTGGAGAACCGCAAACATCAATAATACCGATATCAAAACTTCAAAAATTGCAGCAGATGAATTACAAAAAGCTGGTTATGTTTTGGTTGGCTGGGATCTGGAATGGAAACCAAATAACACAATGAAACTGAAAGGTACGCACAAAGAAATGGCAAAACGTGTGGACAGCATTTTTTTCAACGACTTGGAAAAGACCTCGCGGCATTTGGTTTTCCTGACACACGACCAATATCTTCAGGACGATGATTCGGTTCGGGAACTGGATTTATTTATTTCCGGTTTGCAGAACAGCAATCGTTTCGAGTTTCGAAAAATCTCTGAGTATCCTAATATTAATGATATTTTGAAGTAATTTTTTAAACCACAAAGACACAAAGTTTTTGCACAAGGTTCACTATTGTTATGATTCTTTAATGTTAACAACAGAAAAAATTATTTGTGTGCTTCGTGAAAAAACTTTGTGTCTTTGTGGTTAATCTTTAATCAAATTCTTTAGAAACACCCAAACCAAACAAAGCAAAATCGTAGATTGCCGGGTCAGCCGAATTATATTTTCTAAGAATCAAATCCAATTCTTCGACTGCTTTCCAGTCGTTTTGTTTTCGGTTTAAGATGCCTAATTTTCTGGAAATATTAGCAGTGTGAACATCCAAAGGAACTGATAAAAACTTCGCATCTATGTTTTCCCAAATCCCGAAATCAACACCTTTTTTATCTTTACGAACCATCCAGCGAAGAAACATTATCAATCTTTTTGATGCCGAATTTTTGTAAGGCGAACTCACGTGTTTCTGTCCACGGTGGTTTTCGGAAATGAATTGATTTCGGAAACGTTCAATCGAATGATAAAAATTGGTTTCATTTTCATTAATAAGAAAAATATCTTCAAGACTTTCGAACTGGGTATAAATTCGGCGAAAATTCTTTAGAAAGAAAATAAAATCTCCGTGGTTGAAAGTTCTGTGAATAGCCTTATGCGGAATTTTTTCTAAATCGGAATCACTAAAATTCATAACAAAATCGTAAGGCGAATTTCCCATTAATTCCATCATTTTGTTTGCATCATTGATAATTGATTTTCTATTTCCCCAAGCGATGCTTGCTGATAAAAAACCTGCAATTTCAATATCTTGCTTCAAAGAAAAACGATGCGGAATCTGGATTGGGTCATCAGAAATAAAGTCCAGAGAATTGTAAAGTTCTGCTTTCTCATTCAGCAAATCGAAAATATCTTTTTCTTTTAAATTCATAATCAACTGCAAATTTCTGCAAAAAAATTGTCATTCTGCAAGAATCACGATTTTTAGATTCTTTCAGAATGACAATATTGGGTTTATATTCTATTTAAAAATTAAAACAGAGAATTAAAATCTAACTTCTATTTTTATCTTCCAATCACTTCTGTAATTGGATTCCCGATGTTTCCACTTGGGAACTCGATGTGAAGTAAGGCGGAAACGGTTGGCGCAATATCGGTCATATTATAATCTTTGTTGCTTTCGCCGTGCTTGATTCCCCAACCCATAAAAATCAATGGAATGTGAGAATCGTAGGAATTCCAAACGCTGTGGGTTGTTCCTTTCTTAGCATACGTTGGTAACATTCCGTCGTGGGAAACGATTTGGATATCTCCGCTTCTCTGCCAGTTGTAGCCATTGATTGCTCTGGATTTTATTGGCTCAGGGATTGCAGAAGAACCGATTTTCTTCAAATCAACTGCGTACAAAACTCTTGGGTCTTTGTTAAGACTGTTGATGATTGTGGTTTTGATATCATCTTCATCCAGATTTTTTTCTTTAATGAAACTTTGATTTAAGTAAATTTGATAATTGTCGATTCCCAAAATAACTTTTGAACTCGCATATTTCTTTTCTAATTCTGCACCTAGATTTTTCTCCATTCCGTCATCATAGAAACCGCCGAGGATTTTATTGGCTCTCAAGAAACCTTCCGCATTGGCGCCGCCGTGGTCAGCTGACAAGAAAACCAAATAATTGTTCTTTCCTACTTTTTCATCCAGCATTTTGAAAAATGCGGCCAAATCCTTGTCCAATCTGATATAAGTATCCTCTACCTCGATGGAATTTGGTCCGTAAGAATGTCCAACGTAATCCGTCGAAGCCAAGTTAATTGCAAGAAAATCCGTTTCAGTTCCTTTTCCTAAAGAGTAATTATCCAAGGCTGCCTCAGCAAACTTCAAAGTCAAAGTATTTCCAAAAGGCGTGGTTCTGATGACACCTTTTTTTGTCGCGTAATCTGTCAATAGATTTTTATAAGGAAAAACCGGTTCTTTCGCCGTCCCAACAGGATATTCCCATTCTACATTATCGGCTGTACTTTCTGTATATTCATTGATTGGTAAAGCAGTTTCCCAACCATTCACCAACAATTTTTCAGGAACTTTCTGATTATTGAAATCGGTCACCCATTTCGGAAGTTCATTCATATAATAAGAACTCGTAATGAAGTTTCCGGATGAATCATCAAACCAAAAAGCACCAGTCGGATTATGACCAGCCGGCAAAATAGAAGCACGGTCTTTCAAAGAAACGCCAACTACTTTTGATTTGAAATTACTGGCAATTCTCAATTGGTCTGTCATTGTCGTTGACCAAAGGTTTTTCGGAGAATGGCTTCCGTTTTTTCTATTGTCGGTTCCAACAGGATTTACGCTGTCATCTGTTGTACAATAAACATTTTTCCCGGTTTCTTTGTCCGTCCAGTCATTCCCGGCGATCCCATGAATGGAAGGTACGGAACCTGTATAAATGGAAGTATGACCAATCGCCGTAACAGTCGGGATATAAGGAATATGAACATTATTAAGTGAATAACCTTCGCCCAGAAGTCTTTTGAAACCACCTTTCCCGAATTTCTTTTCGAAACGGTAGAGATAATCCCAACGCATCTGGTCAACAACCAATCCTAAAACTAATTTTGGTCTTTCTCCTGAATTGATTTTTGTTTTCTGAGCATTTACATTTCCGAATGTAGCAACTGCTAAAACGAAAATCTGAATTTTTCTGAACATTGAATTTTACTTTTTATTGAGCTCAAATTTACGGCTTTCAAAAGTTTTGGGATGTGAAATTTTATTAAAATTCATTAAAGTTTAAAACAAAAAGAACGAGCAATTACCCGTTCTGATTAATAATATAGATTTTGAAGCTATTTGCTTCCTCCTGAGTTTTTCTCGACATCGGTTTTGGTGTTTTCTTTTACTTTTTGATTTCCGAAACGTTTGACGAAAGTGAAAGAAACGCCGTACCAATCCCATTTGTTATAGTTTTGGAACGTTCCGATTTGGCTGTAAGTTGTCGTATTCATACTTGGTCTTTTGAAAATATTCATAAACTGAAGACTTGTTTCTACCTGAGCTCCCGGAAAAATTTTGGTTATCGAAAAGTTATGAAAGTAGTTATATTTATTCGCCACTGAGTTTCCATTATTTTGATTATCAACACTCATCCATGCACTAAGATTAATATTTTTATTAAATAAATTGGTATATGAAAGATTTGTAGAGCCGCCAACGTAACTGATATAATTATTATCACTACTCAAACCGTTTCTTGCATTGAAATCGCTGTTATCAATATAATACCAGCCAACTCCGAAATTGACGTTCAGTTTGTTTTTGAAAAGATTCTGATTGGTATTGGCGAAAAGGTAAAATTTCTCGACTTTCCCTTTGAAGTTGTCCTGAAAAACAATCGTTCTTCCACTTTCCTGCGCATAATTATCCCAATAATCCTGGTCGGTAAACATATATCTTGCCGAGATAAAATATTTTTTATGAATCCCAAATTTCAAAGCAATTCTATCACTTGGATTTGGCAATAGTTCCATATTTCCACGGTAATAGATTCCGTTGTTATTCGGCATTTCGAAAGGATTGAATTCCGAATACCAAGGTCTCCAAAGATTGTGATTGTAAGTCAGACTCAAATCATAGTTGGGCGAAAAGGAATACTTGACCAGTAGATTTGGCAAAAACGTCCCGTAAGAATCATTTCTTCCCTTGTTACTGACATTTTCTCTGATTTTATACTTGATGTATTCATAACGCAGACCAACTCTTGTCTCCAGTTTTTCAAAAAAAGTCTTGCTGTAATTGAAATAAAGTGAATTGATATTTTCGGTATAATGAAAATCGCTGTTCAGATTATTATTAATATTAATCAAATCCTGATAAGAATTCGGAATGACATTATTGTTGAAATTGGCTTTTCCGCCAACTTCCAGATTTCCTCCATTTTTTCCTAACGGCGTTGTAAAGTCAACTTTTACAAAGTAATTTCGGTTTTGGGTATCAGAATTAATAAGCGTTTGCTGAGAAACCGGAATCTCACTCCATTTTTCAGGGTCTTCTAAAAGCTCTTTTGTCCAGCTTCGAAGTATTCTTCTGGTTGAGCCTTTGTCCGTATCATAATTGACGCCGAAATTAATATCTAAGATTTTATTTTTCTCCTTATCATAATATTTGTAAAACAAATTGGTTCCCAAAACGCCGTTGGTATTGAAACTGTTCAATTTCTGATAATCGTGTTTCTGGAAAACTCCATCATCATAAAATCTTGTGAACGAATCGGAATCAGAACCTCTTTTCCCGTTGAAATATTCCATCACGAGACCAATATTATTTTTGTCATTCAGTTCAAACTCTGAGGTTGATGAAAAAGACGGATTCTTGTTTGTATAAGCACTGTTGGCATTTATCAGCTGTCGATTTTTATTTTCATAATAAGAATAATCGCTTGAGTTTTCTGTGATAAAAACATTATCGCCGTAGCTGCCCATGAAAGTCTGTGTGAAGTTTTTCTTATGGTAATTAAGGTTCAGACTTCCGTATTGGTTGTTCTTTGTATTCTGAGTATTCGTGAGGGAAATACTGCCTTTTATTCCTTCATCATCACGTTTTTTGAGAACGATATTGATGACAGCTCCGGTTGCTTCATAACGTGATGACGGACTTGTGATGACCTCGATTTTCATCAGGTTATCAGCAGGAATTGTTTTAAGATATTCCTTGAGTTCTTTTCCTGTAAAAACCGATTTTCTGTCGTTGATGTAAACTGTTACAGATTCGCCTTCCGCTTTTACGTTATCATTGTTGTCAATACTTACCAAAGGTGTCATTCTCACAATATCCCAAGTCGTGTTTCCCGCAAGGATAGAACTGTTCGCGACGTTGAAAACCGTTCTGTCGGCTTTGCTTTCGACGGTTGGTTTTCTGGCGATTAAAGTGACTGTTTCTATTTCTTTGGACTTGATAGTATCGCTTGTAGTTTGTGCGAAAACTAAGGTTGCCGCCAACAATCCCAATGAGGATAAGAGTAATTTCATTAACTAGTTTTTATATTAGACAATTGATGGATAGGAATTGTTACATCGTAGCGTAATTTTTATCAATGGAATCGAATTTTTATTAAATTTGAAAAAAACATAGATTACAATGAATCCAAAAGTTGATGAGCATATAAATCAGTCGAAACAATGGAAAGAAGAGATGAACGCTTTGAGAGCCATTATTTTAGATTGTCAGTTGTCAGAAGATTTTAAGTGGGGAAAACCTTGTTATTCTTTTGATGGGAAAAATATTGTCATCATTCAAGGCTTCAAAGAATATTTTGCGCTTTTGTTTTTCAAAGGTGGAATTATGAAAGATTCAAAGCAACTTCTCGTAAAAATGGGAGAAAATACGCAAGCCGGAAGACAAATGCGTTTTGAAAATGTTCAGGATATTCTTGATAAAAAAGAAATCATCAAAGATTATATTTTTGAAACCATTGAAATTGAAGAGCGTGGAGAAAAAGTCGAAATCAAAAAAGATGCAACACCAATTCCGGAAGAATTTCAAATTAAAATGGATGAAAATCCGGAGCTGAAAAAAGCTTTCGAAGCTTTAACTTCCGGAAGACAACGCGCTTATCTTTTTCATTTTTCTGCGCCGAAACAATCCAAAACCAGAGAATCCAGAATCGAAAAATCTATCCCGAATATTCTTGAGGGAAAAGGAATGAATGATTAAATTGGTTTTAAATTTAAATAAACACTATGAAAAAGCTGTCATCTGAACAACAGGAGGAATTAATTAAAATTCTGAAAATTCGCTTTGAGAAAAATCCAAATCGACACGAGAATATCCATTGGGAAGATATTCAGAAAAAACTGGAATCCAATCCCGAAAAACTTTGGTCACTCAACGAAATGGAAAAAACCGAAGGCGAACCAGATGTTGTTTCTTATAATAAAAAAACAGACGAATATCTTTTCTTCGATTGTTCCGCAGAAAGCCCAAAAGGCAGACGAAGCCTTTGCTATGACCGAAAAGCATTGGATTCCAGAAAAGAAAATAAACCAGCAAATAGTGCAATCGATTTGGCCAACGAAATCGGAATCGATATTTTGGACGAAGAACAATACAGCTATTTACAAACGCTTGGAAACTTTGATTTGAAAACCTCGAGCTGGGTAAAAACGCCTGATGAAATCCGAAAATTAGGCGGCGCTATTTTCTGTGACAAACGTTACAATACTGTTTTCCTTTATCACAATGGCGCAGAATCTTATTATGCTGCGAGAGGTTTTCGCGGAAGTTTAAAAGTTTAATTTGGATTAATGAAAAAACCAATCAGTTTCAATTATTCCGATTTTGATTTCGTAAAAAATATTGCGTTTTCATTTCCTGAAACTGAGGAAAGTGTTTCTCACGAAGGAACACCATCTGTAAAAGTCCGTGGAAAGCTGATGTGCAGACTTCACGACAATGGCGAATTCATCCCAATCAGAATTGGTTTTGAATCAAGAGATTATTATTTGGAAAACTATCCGGAAGTTTTCCATTTACCGGACCATTTCAAAAATTATCCGTACATCTGTATGTGGAAAGATTGTCACGATAGAAAGCTTGTTTCCGAAGTTCTGGAGATAAGCTGGAAATCTCTTGCTACGAAAAAACAGGTTAAGGATTTTGAAGCTGGAAAAAGTTAGATTAAATTTCTAAGCACAATCTTTACAAACGCCCGTCAACACACAATTCACACTTTCGACTTTATAATCCGCTGGCAGAGAAAACTGAACCGGAACCGGCAGACATTCTATAGTTTGGCAAACCGTACATCGGAAATGAAAATGATGGTCTGCTAATTTTTTCTCTTCACATTTGATGCAAACGGCGAAATATTGTTTTCCGTCTTCCGCAACGATTCGGTGGAGGATTCCGTCTTCACAAAACCTGTTTAGAACGCGATAAATCGTTGCTCTGTCCATATCAATATTGATTTTTCCTTCGATAGCATCCTGGCTCATTGCTTTTCCTGAAGTTGTCAACAGATTCAATACAGCTTCTTTTGCAGGCGTGTTTCTTCTTTTCATTTTATTAATGCGACTATATTGCAATAATAGAAATTAATATTAACTTTGAAAAGATTTAAACAAGAAATTAATTATGAAAATGAAGAATCAATTCGATGTTATTATAGTTGGGGGAAGTTATGCTGGCCTTTCTGCGGCAATGTCTTTGGGGCGTTCACTTAGAAAAGTTTTGGTAATCGATAGTGGAAAACCTTGTAACGAACAAACCCCGCATTCTCATAATTTCCTGACACAAGACGGAAAAACGCCGAATGAAATCTCAACAATTGCTAAGGAACAAGTTGAGAAATATAATTCAGTTGAATTTTATGAAGGTTTTGCAACATCTGGTAATAAAACTGAAAACGGATTTGAAATTATGACAGAAAAAGGTAATAATTTTGAATCTGAAAAATTAATATTTGCAACAGGAATTGTGGATGAAATTCCTAACATCAAAGGTTTTAAAGAATGTTGGGGAATATCATTAATTCATTGTCCTTATTGTCATGGTTACGAATTCAGAAACAAAAAAACTGGAATTGTTGCTAATGGTGAACGAGGATTCCACATCGCATCATTGGTAAATAATCTGACAAATAATATTACAATTTTCACTAGAGGAAAAGCCGTTTTCACAAAAGAACAACTTCAAAAACTGAAACAAAATAATATCGAAATCATCGAAACCGAAATTGAAGAATTAAAACATCAAAACGGAATGGTCGAAAGTCTGATTTTATCTGATGGCAAAGTTTTGAACTTCGAAGCTGTTTATGGTGCATTTCCTTTCACTCAGCATTCAGAAATTCCAGAAAATTTAGGTGTAGAAATGACAGAAACGGGTCATATTAAAATTGATCAATTTCAGAAAACTAATATAGCAGGATTATTTGCCTGTGGAGACAATTCCAGCCCGATGCGTTCTGTTTCGAATGCTGTTTATACCGGAAGTTTTACTGGTGCGATGATAAATGCAGAGTTGGTAGGGGGAACTTTTTAATAATTCTATAAATAAAAAACCGTCTCTCACGAGACGGTTTTCATTTTATATCAAATTCTCAAGCTTAAAACTTCAAATCTCCATTCACATCTCTTACAGCTTGTGCTGCTTCAGCAAATTTTGCTTTTTCCTCTTCTGTCAAAGTGATGTTTACGATTTTCTCCACACCATTTTTTCCGATGATTGCAGGAACACCAAGACAGATGTCGCTTTGTCCATATTCTCCGTCCAGCATCAGAGAGCAAGGAATCATTTTTTTCTGGTCACAAAGGATCGCCTGAACCATTACAGAAACAGCTGCACCTGGAGCGTACCAGGCAGAAGTTCCTAACAATTTGGTCAGGGTAGCCCCACCAACTTTAGTTTCTTCGATCACAGAAGCT